>OLVR01001386.1_pt1 | contig 23207 bp, 20 predicted proteins | sample 1673261 | NCBI WGS metagenome assembly OLVR01 (sample SAMEA3178938, study PRJEB25190) | human gut metagenome | biome: human gut; feature: human-associated habitat; material: faeces | place: Austria | collected 2013 | reverse complement strand
CTTCCTGACTGACCGGGCGTCCCTGATGCAGCAGCAGATATTCCAGTACGCCGCTCTCCTTCCGCGTCAAAGCAAGGGTCTGACCGTCCACAGCAGCAACGCGGCTGCGGGTGTTGAAGCTCAGCCGTCCGCAGCACAGACAGACGTCTTGCTGAATAAATTTGCGCCGGGTCAGGCTGCGCACCCGGGCTTCCAGCTCTGCAAGGTGAAAGGGCTTGGAAAGGTAATCGTTCGCCCCGGCATCCAGCCCCTCCACTTTATCTGCGATTTCACTGCGTGCCGACAAGATCAGCACACAGGTCTCAAGGTCGTGCCGGCGCAGGGTGCGCAGCACCTGCATTCCGTCCACCTTGGGCAGGTTGAGGTCCAGCAGTACAAGGTCGTACCGCTCTGCTGCCAGTGCCTCCAGCGCGGCCTCGCCGTCTGCACAGGCATCCACCTCGTACCCGGACAGCCGCAGCTTTCGGGCAATATCCTCCCGCAGGGAGTGCTCGTCCTCTACCACCAAAAGGCGCATCTTTGTTTTCCACCTTTCCCATAAAAATTGCGTTTTTTCTTCATTATAACAGATTATATCAGACGGTGTTAAGATTCGTGTTAAGATTTTCTTAGCAGAGATTTTATCACGCATGGTGTATACTGATGCCATCAAACAACAGGAGGCTATGATGTTCATGACAAAAAAACAGGCGCAGCTGCTTTTGCTTGCCGCCGGGGTTCTGATGCTGCTGTTCGGCTTATGGCGGGGCGAGGCAGACACCGTATTTTCAAAAGCCATCCGGCTGTGTATGGAGTGTGTGGGCATTGGATAAGAAAAAGAAAAAGCTTTCTCCCCTTGCCCGCTTCCGGGGCTTTATACAAGCCGGGGCTACCCTGCTGACCAATCTCCACCTACCCAATTTTGCAAAAGGAGCTCTGTATCAGGGCGGCGGAAAATACGTCTGCGTGCCGGGGCTGAACTGCTATTCCTGCCCGGGCGCGGCCGGTGCCTGTCCGGTGGGAGCATTCCAGGCGGTGGTGGGCTCTTCCAAGTTCCGCTTTTCCTACTACATTACCGGCATCCTCATCCTCTTTGGGGTGCTGCTGGGGCGGTTCATCTGCGGTTTCCTCTGCCCATTCGGGTGGTTTCAGGAGCTTTTGCACAAGATCCCATCCCCCAAGCTTTCCACCAAAAAGCTGAAGCCGCTGCGCTATTTAAAGTATGCGGTGCTGCTGGTCATGGTGGTGTTGCTGCCTTTGCTGGTGGTCAATGAGCTGGGCATGGGCGACCCCTTCTTCTGCAAGTATCTCTGCCCGCAGGGCGTGCTGGAGGGTGCCATTCCCCTCTCCCTGACCAATGCGGGCATCCGCGCTGCGCTGGGCAAGCTGTTCACATGGAAGGCCTGCATCCTGCTGGCGGTCATCGTGGGCAGCGTGGTATTCTACCGCCCCTTCTGCAAGTGGCTGTGCCCGCTGGGCGCGTTCTATGCGCTGCTGAACAAGGTCTCGCTGTTCCAGATGCGCGTAGACACCCACAAATGCGTCTCCTGCGGAGCCTGTGCAAAGGCTTGCAAGATGGACGTAGACATTACCAAGACCCCCAACCACGCCGAATGCATCCGCTGCGGGATGTGCATGAAAGCCTGCCCCACGGACGCCATTCAGTACAAGTTCGGGCTGGGGGACCAATCAAATACCGAAACAACAAAGGAGTAAAACCATGAAGATCCATCGTATCGCCGCACTTTTTCTCAGCCTTGTGCTGGCTTTCAGCCTTGCCGCCTGCGGGCAGGGCGCATCTTCTGCATCTTCTGCATCTTCTGCATCCTCTTCTGCCGCTTCCTCTGCGGCAGCAGAAAGCAAAACCGAGGAGCAGCTGCTGGCCGAGGAAAACGAGATCCTTTCTGCAAACGATGCTCTGTGGGAGAAAGTGTTCTCATCCATGGACAAAAACGTGACCGAAACCACGATCAGCGCCAACTACGGCGATTTTCTGCTCAGCGCTGTGGAAAAGGCCAAAGATCAGTTCTCGGACGAGGAGTACAAGACCCTGACCGCAGATGCCGAAAAGATTCGTGCCATCGAGGAGCAGATCGCCGCTCTTGCCCCCGCAGAGGATGCCGCTTCCAGTGCCGCCGCACAGGGCACCGCCTTCCCCAAGTTTGAGGGCAGCGATTTAGAGGGCAACCCGGTGGACAACAGCCTGTTTGCGGGCAACGCCTTTACGGTGGTGAATTTCTGGTTCAACGGCTGCAAGCCCTGCGTGGAGGAGTTGGACGACCTGAACGCCCTGAACGAGAAGGTCAAGGCACAGGGCGGTGAGGTCATCGGCATCAACACCGAGACGCTGGACGGCAACCAGCAGGGCATTGATGCCGCCAAAAAACTGCTGGAGACAACGGGCGCAAGCTACCGCAACATCTACTTTGCCTCCGGCAGTGAGGCCGGCAAGTTTGCACTGAACATCATGGCCTTCCCCACCACTTACGTTTTTGACCGGGACGGCAACGTTGTGGGGCAGCCCCTGCTTGGCGGCATCGACAAGGAAGAAAACCTTGCCGCTCTGCAAAAAAATATCGACGCCGCCCTTGCCAAGGACAGCGCCAAATAAACCTTTCTCCCCTGCCGCCTTCGGGCGGCTTTTTTATTTGCGGTGTGCATTGCCATGCACGCCCGGGTGCCGGACGGAATACGCTGTGAGAGAAGCGATACCACTTTTACAGCAAAGGAGCATCCGCCTATGAAAAACACCGGCATTCTACGCATTCAGGCTTTCGGTGCCCGTCAGTCCTCGCCCATCGAGGGTGTTCTCGTCACCGTGTCCGGCAACGGCTTTACCGCTCAGCGTATCACCGACGAGACCGGCACCGCTGCCGACCTTTCCATTGAAGCCCCCTCCTGTGCGCTGTCCCTGCAGGAGGACAACACCATCCGGCCCTATGCCGTTGTGGACCTGACTGCCGCAAAGGCAGGCTTCCGCACCGTGCGCATTCAGGGTGTGCAGATCTTTGCCGGGCAGGTCACACTGGCCCAGCCGGAGATGATCCCCGAGACCGAAGAGGATCGCGACGTGGTAAACCCGCCCATAGTCATCCCGGAGCATTCACTGTTCACCGGCGATGGCGGCAGCGGCCCGGACCCCATGGAGAACTGCGTGCCCCGGGTGCTGGACAGAGTCATCATTCCCAAAAACATCACGGTGCATCTGGGCAAGCCTGCGGCATCCGCCCGCAATGTGACTGTCTCCTTCCGGGATTATATCGCCAATGTTGCATCCAGCGAAGTCTACCCTACCTGGGCGGACGAAAACAACCCAAAGGGGCCATTAAACTGCTCTACCACTTAGAAATTCCATTCAATCGTGATTTTTTGCTCTCCGGTGAGTGGGTCTTTCGTTCCGACAACGACACGATGAACCAGCAGTACAGCAAGTTCACGGGTCAGATGGGAAACCTGTGCCAGTTCCCGCACACGCTGCATCTGCGTCTGAACCACGCTGGTTTCTTCCTGCTGTTGTTCCAATTCCGCTTCCAAAATATTGATTCGCGTTTCTGCGTTTTTTACATCTTCCAGAAAAGTCTGGTTCATTTCAGAAAACTGGACGGTATCAATCAGACCAGACACCTTATCCAGATACAGTTCCTGCATAGCTTTGCGCCGCCGGTCTACTTCGCTTTTCAACCGTTTCAGCTCGTCACGCTTTGCATGCTCTCGCTGCTGGATTGGGTCATCCTGTTCTGGAAAGGTAACTTTTTCAGGCTCAAAATAATCTGTCACATACGCCCGGATACGTTCCAGCACAGCATTCTCCAATGCGTTCATATCTGTACAGGTCTTGTTGCCACACACTTCCGGTGCGCGCTGGTGCATCCGGCAGCGAACATAGCGTCTTTGAGTCCCATCCACCTTTGGCTGACGGCCAGTTTGTTCCATGTAGCTGCCGCAGCATCCGCAAACCACTTTTTTCGCCAGCGGATGAATCGTTCCTTTTCCACCACTCCGGGTACGTTCTTTCAGCATCATCTGAACTGTTTCAAACGTCCCCCGGTCAATGATGGCTTCATGGGTGTTTTCTACAACGATCCACTGCGACTGGGGAAGCCAAATCGTCTTTTCAGACTTATAACTCACCTTTTTATGCCGCCCCTGCACCATATCTCCGACATAAAGCTGATTGTGCAGCATCTGGTATACCGTGGGGCTACTCCAAAGGTCTGCATTGGGATTTTTCGCTGCAATATGGTAATGGATGCCATGCTGCTGTTTATAAGCAGTTGGGCTTGGAACTTTCTCATCATTCAGAATCCGCGCAATCTTATGCGCACCGATTCCACTAAGAGCCATAGAGAAAATCCGCCGTACCACTTCGGCAGCTTCCGGATCGATGATAAGTTTTCCTTTTGCATTCGGGTCTTTGCAATACCCATACCGCGCAAAAGAGCCGATGAACAAACCCTCTTTCCTCTTGTGGTCAAGCACCGAGCGGACATTGGTAGACAAGTCTTCCAGATACCACTCGTTGATCAGGCCATTGATCTGACGAGATTTTTTATTCGCAGTATCGTTTGTATCCACATGATCAACGACAGCAACGAACCGAATGCCCCACTCAATAAACTTTCCGTGCAGGTATTTTTCCACGAGTTCCATATCGCGGGTAAAACGGGATTGCGTCTTGGCCAGCACCACATCGAATTTATGTTCGCTTGCGGCTTGTATCATCGAATTGAAAGCTGGACGGTTCCGGTCGATGCCGGAATAATCCTCATCCGAATAAATCTGGTAAATATCAAATCCTTTCTCAATGGCGTACTGGATCAGCATCGATTTCTGGTTCTGAATACTTTCCGATTCGCCAATTTTATATTCATCTTCTTTGCTCAGGCGGCAATAAATTGCTGCTTTCATGATTTGCACCTTTCCTTTTGTGCACAATCGTCCATGCGCAACATACCGCATTCTCCCCTCAAATTCAAGGATGCCAAATCAGACGCAGGATTTTGAATGAACAGTATCGGACATTTCATCGACGATATATCGTTCAAATTCCTTTTGAAAATGTTCTTTGCGCTGTTCGTTGTTGTCCGAACGAAATTTTTCGTGCAGAATAAAAGGAGTTTTTTCCATCGAATCCCCCTTTTCGGTTCACTTGATTGTGATATGTGTCACTTCAGTCTATTTCCAGTCGGCGAAATTCAGAACTTTTCAACCAGTCAATATGGCTTATAAACTAAAAAAGCCTCCGAGGACAACTCCCAAATGGGAAGAGTCCTCGGAGGTATTCGTTTAGCGGGTGTTCTGCTGTCTGCGAGCGTCCTTCCGCACAGCTTCCTGTCCGCATCAAAGATATTTTCGGATGGTCGGAACAAGGATATTCCGATTGATTAACTTTGCGATACTGTTCATGTTGTAGTTGGTTCATTGCAATTTCAGCTTCCAACAAAAAATGAGATAGGCAACCCCTTTGGGGGAAGTCTATCTCATTTTTTTGTTGGGGCTATTTTGCAACAGCCCCCCTTTATAACAACCCTGCCTTACAGTTTGGGAGAAACGCTTAGTGCTTCAGTTCCAGCAGCGCATCGCCCTGCTTTACGGTGCCACTGGCTTTAGCCGCGACAGCGGCATAGTCATCAGTATTGCAGACAATGAGCGGTGTGGTGACGAGATAGCCCTCGGCCTTGATGGCCTCGATGTCAAAGCGGATCAGCGGCTGGCCCTTGCGCACCTTGTCACCCTCGTTGACGAGGTAGGTAAAGTGCTTGCCACCCAGCTTGACCGTATCGATGCCGATGTGCATCAGCAGTTCGGCACCGTCAGTCGTGGTCATGCCCACGGCATGGTGGGTCTCAAAGGTGGAGGAGATCTCACCGTCAGCAGGTGCCACCAGTTCACCATCGGTGGGCTCAATGGCAATGCCGTCCCCCAGTGCACCGCTGGCAAAGGCTTCATCCTTCACATCGGCCAGCGGCACTACAGTGCCGTTCAGGCAGGCAGACAGCACGGTATCCTTTGCTGCGGGGGCCGCCGGGGCTGCGGGAGCCGCTGCCGGGGCGGGTGTTGCGGTCGCCGCCGGGGTCTTGGGTGCATTTTCCAGATAGTCTTCCAGCTTTGCCTTGATGACGGCCACCTTGGGGCCATACACCACCTGCACACCATTGCCCTTGCAGATCACGCCGGAGGCACCGGAGGCTTTGAGCACATCCTGCCGGACCAGCGCAGCATCCTTGACGGTGCAGCGCAGGCGGGTGGCGCAGCAGTCCACGTCGGACAGGTTGTCGGTACCGCCCAGACCTTCCACGATCAGGGCGCTGACCGGGTCATCCCCTGCGGGGGCGTTGTTGCCGGAAGCGGCGCTGCGGGCGTTCACGTCCGCACGGGTGTACAGCTTGACCTCCTCCGCATCGTCGCGGCCCGGGGTCTTGTAGTTGAACTTGGAGATCATGAAGCGGAAGATCAGGTAGTACAGCACAAAATACACCGCACCCACAACGACCACCCAGATCCAGTGGGTCTTGGCATTGCCCTGCATCACACCGAACAGCACCAGGTCGATGAGACCGCCGGAGAAGGTCATGCCCACGCCCACATTCAGGATGTGCATCAGCATGAAGGACAGACCGGCCAGCACGCAGTGCACCGCGTACATGGGCAGTGCCACAAAGATAAAGGTAAATTCCAGCGGCTCGGTGATGCCGGTGAGGAAAGCCGTCAACGCAGCAGACAGCAGCAGGCCGCCTGCAACCTTTTTCTTTTCCGGCTTGGCGCACTGGTACATCGCCAGCGCCGCGCCGGGCAGGCCGAACATCATAAAGGGGAACTTACCGGCCATGAAACGGGTAGCGCTGACCGAGAACACAGTGGTGGACTTGGAAGCCAGCTCGGCAAAGAAGATGTTCTGTGCGCCGGTCACGGTGACGCCATCGATGATGGCGGTGCCGCCCACAGCGGTCTGCCAGAACGGCATATAGAACACATGATGCAGCCCAAAGGGGATCAGCGCACGCTCCAGCAGGCCGTAAATAAAGGTGCCTGCGTAGCCGGAAGCCAGCACCAGTGCACCCAGCGCGGCAATACCGCTCTGCACCACCGGCCAGATATAGAACATGGCAATGCCGACCACCAGATACACAATAGAACTGACGATGGGCACAAAGCGTGTACCGCCAAAGAAAGCCAGCACCTGCGGCAGCTCGATCTTATAGAACTTGTTGTGCAGCGCCGCCACGCCCAGACCGACCACGATGCCGCCGAACACACCCATCTGCAGGGTTGTGATGCCCAGCATGGTGGTGGTGGAGTTGGCAGGCATCGCTTCTACGCCGCCTGCCGCATTGATCATGGCTTGAATGGCTGTATTCATAATGATATAGGCCACTGCACCGGACAGGGCGGCCACCTCTTTTTCCTTGCGGGCCATGCCGATGGCCACGCCCATGGCGAACAGCAGCGCCAGATTGTTGAACACGGCGCTGCCGGTCTGGCTCATCACGTCCAGAATGGTGTAGATCAGGGTACCGGGGTGGATGACGCTGTTCAGGCCATAGGCCGCCAGCATGGTTTCGTTGGTGAACGAGCTGCCGATACCCAGCAGCAGGCCCGCTACAGGCAGCAGTGCAATGGGCAGCATAAAGCTGCGTCCCACGCGCTGCAGCACGCCAAAGATCTTGTCTTTCATCTTCAGTTCTCCTTTTCTCAAGTTCGTATCCAGCATATATATCCACACAGGAAAGACCTGTGGAGAATCAAAGGTGAAGCAAGAAAGCTTACTTCCCCATCCGAATCCGTTTCAGATGGATCGTAAGGAACACCAGTTCCTCGTCCGAAAGCTCCTTGTGCCAGGTGTTGCGGACATACTCCGCAATGCAGCAGGCGCATTTGTAGTGTTCGCTGCAATTGCGGGCGATCAGGGCGCGGAACACTTCGTCGTGGGTATCGTTTTCCTGCTCCTGTTTTCCTTGAAATACGCGTTGCGCAAAAAAGCGCAAATGCACTGTAAAGCGGCTGAAATCCAGTGCATCCCGGTCAAAATGGCAGTTGTAAAAGTATTCCACTACCTGCACGCAGCCATCCACAAAGCGGGTGACATCGTTCACCACGCTCATGGTGGTGTTGAGCTCTGCGTTGACGATGTGCAGCGCAATGAAGCCGCCCTCGTCGTCCGAAAGGTCTGCATGGCAGCGCTGGCGGATGGTGGCAAGGCACTCCATACCAAGGCGATACTCTTCCGGGTAGAATTCCCGAATGGGAGCCATCAGCGGGTTGGAAAAGCGAATCCCCTGCTCGCTGCGCTGGATGGCAAAACTGATGTGGTCGGCCAACGTGATAAGCAGGCTTTCGTTCAGCGGGTAGTTCACCCGGCTGCGGATCATTGCCACCAGCTCATCGGTGAGCAGCAGATGCTCATACGGGATCTGTTCCAGAAGTTCCACCAACTTCTGCTGCACGGCAGGGCTGGTCATGCGGTAGCTGCGCTCCACGGTTTCAGCCTCAATTTTATAGCCCGGCTTAACGCTAAAGCCCAGACCGCGCCCGGTGACGATCAGCTCACAGCCCGTGGGATCCACCACGCGCAGAATATTGTTGTTGATCGGTTTTTTGACGGTATATTGCATTATTTCTCCTCCTCAAGTTGAAAAAGGCAATAAAAAAAGACCATCCTCGACACAGCAAACATACCGAAGGCTGAAACACGCTTTCGGCTTGTGCTATGCAGAGTTGGTCTAGCCCGCCAAACGGTAACAATCCAACGACGCTGCTCACGTACAATTTTCTTTTTTTGTAAGGCACGAACAAATTAAGCACTTGAATGGAAATTTATTCTATGCTTGATTACAATACCATATTCTTTGCGGAGTGTCAAGATGGGAACGGGTTTCTTTTTCACTTTATCAATTTTGCTCAAACTCAGGTGATTTTCTACAGCAAATTGACAAGTAAGAATATTTCTTTTTTGCTTTATATGTGCAGTTGTTTTCAATCGAGATCATTGTGGAGAAAGCTGTGCTCCATCTCGTAACTCATCACCTTCACAAAAAACGGCCAAGAATTGCTGCCCTATATACAAAAAAGCCGCCGAGGACACCTCCACAATGGGAAGAGTCCTCGACGGTATTCGCTTATCGGGTATGCTGCGGTCTGAGAACGTCCTTCTGTACAGCTTTCTATCCGCATCAACGATATTTTCGGAGGGGCGGTACAAAAATATTCAGATTGATCAGCTTTGCGATAAAGGGATGCTATTTTGCAACAGCCCCAAAATCATCTTTTTCTTAATTACAGCTGGCCCATAGCATGCTTTGCGGCCAGCATGCCGAAGGTGTAGCAGCGGCCCAGGGACAGGCCGGTCTGGTGGAACGGATAGTCCGCGCCGCCGTAGAACACGCCGCCCACGTTGCCCACGCAGTACAGGCCCTCGATGACCTTGCCGTCAGCGTCCAGAGCCTGGCCGTTGGCGTTGGTGTTCACGCCGCTGTCGATGGAGGACACGCGGATGTGCTTGCGCACGCCCCAGAAGGGAGCCTTCTCGATCTTGTGCATGTAGGCGCTCTTCTTGCCGAAGTCCGCATCGGTCCCCTGATCGCATAGCTCGTTGTAGCGGTCAATGGTCTTTTGCAGCTCATCGGCGGGCACGTCCAGCAGAGCAGCCAGCTCCTCGATGGTGTCGGCCTTATAGGTGTCGATCAGGTTGGTGAACACGCCCTGCGGGTTCTCCACGGCACCGGGGATGTACTTGGTCATCACCTGCTCCGGCACGGGGCTGTTGGCGTAGCTCATGTAGTCGCTGTCGTAGACCTGGCAGTACCAGCCCAGAGAGCCGTCCGGGTGGTTGGCATCCACGTTGGCACCGTTGTAGCGGGGCAGATACTTGGTGATGTTGCCCATGTAGACAAAGCCGGTGTCCTCGTTGCAGAAGCGCTTGCCCTCCATGTTGACGTACAGGAACGGCTCCTCGTACATCAGGCCGGAGTCGAAGTCGTGCATCATCTTGGTGTGGCCCAGGTTCTCCATCTTGGCGCCTGCGTCGATGGCCATGATGTGACCGTCGCCAGTCTTCTGGTACTGCTTCTTGTCGTAGCCGTCCACGTCCGGGCACCAGCGCTTGACCATGGCCTCGTTGTTCATGTAGTCGCCGGTGGCCAGGATAACGCCCTTGGAGGCGTTGAACTGGATGTACTTGCCGCTCTCATCCTTGGCGATGACGCCGGTCACCTTGCCGTCGGCGTGCACCAGCTTGACGGCGGGGGTGTTGAAGAAGGTCTCCAGATTGGAGTTCTTGGCCTGCACATTCTCCAGCACGGTGGCCAGCACGTCGCCCACGTTCTTGGGCTTGGGGCCGATCCACGGTGCAAAGAAGTAGCAGTGCTCATCGCCGAAGTCGTAGGTGTCCATGCGGTCCTTCCACACACCGGTCAGGTCCTGGCTGGTGCACATGTAGGCAAAGATCTCCTTCTCGTCGTTGTGCAGCAGGCTGGAGGGATCCTTCACGCTGTCCACAAGGCTGCCGTCGCCGTACTCGGTCTGGTCGGTCAGACCGGCGCGGTTCAGATACCACATCAGGGCCTCTTCGGAGTTCTCGACGTAGGCGTTCAGCAGGCTGGTGTCGGCGCGCCAGTCGCACAGGCCGTTGGTCATGTGCACCCACATCTTCTTGCCGGCCTCGGTGGACTTGGACTTGATGATGGCGGAGCCGCAGTTGCCCTGGCTCACCACGATGCTCTGCTTCTGCAGCAGGGCCACATGGCCGCCCAGCTCGGCTGCCCAGCCTGCTGCGGGCACACCGGCTGCACCGGCACCCACAACGACCACGTCAAAGTCCTTGGTCTCGTCCGGGGTGATGTCGCCCAGCTCCACCACAGAGGACTCCACTTCCTCGGTGGTCAGGCCGTCGGGCACCACGGTCTCGGCCTTGCTGGCCTCGGTGGGGGCCACGGCCACGCCCTTGGCCTGGTTGATGCAGCTCTCGGCAGCCTTCTTGATGGCACCGGAGGTGATGGTGGCACCGGAATGGCCGTCCACCTCGCTGGACTGTGCTTCCAGGATCTTCTTCACCATCTCGTCGGCGATGTCGGCACCGTAGCCCTTGGTCTCGTTTGCCACGTCGATCTGCACGTCAGTGATGGCATCGGCGCTGAAGGTCATGGTCACAGTGACAGGCGTTGTGGTGTTGATGCCGGTAGCAGTGGCGCTGTAGGTGCCTGCGGTATAGGTACCGGCAGCAGTGCTGGCAGCGGTGCTGCCAGAAGCTGCGCTGTTGCCGCAGCCGGCCAGCAGGCCTGCGGCAGCTGCACCCAAGGTAGCAGTGCGCAGGAAGTTGCGACGGGAAATCTTTTCGCTCATAATCGTTCTCCTTGCCTTTTCTTCGTGTGATCCGTGTTTGGCAGCAAAGTCCTCAGACTTTGTTACTGGATAAACAAAGCTTACACGTTAGAGCAGCGCGAAGGTCAAGGGCCATTTTGACAAAAATATCACAAGAATTTGTCTGATCTAACAAATTCTCGTGATATTGCAATTTTATGTATATATTTTTGTCCACGTCAGATGGTAATTCACGATGCTCCCATCGGGCTGCTCCCGGCTAGCAGCGATGCTGCTGAAGGTCTCGCCCACCGCACGGAACCCGCGCTGCACGATCTCCGCATGCAGGTCGTCCAGTGAGTCCCACCCAAAGGACCCGCGATAATCCTTTTTCCAAATGGTAGTCAGATAGTCTCCGCCGCACACCACCTCCACATGCTTTGTGCGCTTCAGCCCCAGCCTGCGGGCGGCATCGGCCTCAATCATAAGGCCGTAGTCGTACTCGTTGCGTCCCACCCGAAACTGCTCCATCACCCGCCGGGGCAGGCGGCTCACCCAGCGGGTCGCAGGCATACATTCCAGCCATTCAGCCTTTTCCTGCTGCAATTCTTTATCCCGGTCTGCTGCTTCTTCCTGTGAGAAGGTCAGTCGCCACATTTCCGGGAAATTCTGCACCCAGATGCGCCCAGCATTCTGTTCCAGTGTGCGGTACTGCTCCCGCTTGTGTTCCAAAAAACGGATGGCCAGTTCGTCCAGCACCTGCCTGCGCCGCAGCTGGGCGATCTGATGGTTGAACATGGCATCGCTCTGCTCCACCGTGGGTGCGCCGATCAGCTCCCGGCATTCTTCCAGCGAGAGCTCTGCCGCCCGCAGTTCCCTGCACAGGTTGAACCGCCGGGTATCAGTGACTGTATAGTAACGGTAGCCGGTATCCTCGTTGACCTCGGGGTGGATCAGGCCCATTTTTTCGTAGTAGCGCAAAGTATGGGTTGTGACACCAAGCAGAGATGCCATCTCACTGATGGTATAGCGCATAACAGTAAGCTCCTTTCCGGGCAGCAGAACCTTAGAGCTGCTCGAATGTTATTTTTCTATCCATCCTTATTATATCGTATCCGCGCACCGTTTCAAGTAAAAAAACTTTGCCGTTCTCTGCCGGAAAATACCGGGCAGCAAAAGCAGGGCGTTGACTTGGATGCCGTGACCGGCAGAGAGTAGGACTGAGTTTTAACAGAATAAATCCAACATCTTAAACCTGCTGCATAAACAAAAATCCGCCTATTATAAGTATGACTTATTCGGCGCAAAAATCAGTTCTCGAACGTTCCAAATTGGCATATTTTGGACGATTTTACGGTTATTTTTTCGGTTTGGTTATTTTGCTCCCCGTGGCCGGAGCAGGCCCTGCGGGCCAACATCCACTGCCAGATCTCGCTGGCACTCAACCGCATCTACACCGAGTGGTACCCCAGCAAGGGCTACACCTTCAACATCACCAACTCCACCAGCTACGACCAGTATTACGTTCACGGACGCACGGTGTTCGATGTGATGGTGCGCATCACCGACGACATCTTCAACACCTATATCCGCAAGACCGGCACCGTAAACCCCTACTACTCTGAATACTGCGACGGTAAATCGGTCACCTGCCCGGGTCTCAAGCAGTGGGGCACCGTGACGCTGGCCAATCAGGGCCGTAACGCCTTGCAGATCCTGAAGTATTACTACGGCAACGACATCGAGATCATCCGCACCTCGAACATCCAGTCCATCCCCCAGAGCTACCCCGGTTCGCCCATCCGGCAGGGCGACAGCGGCACAGCGGTGTTCACCCTGCAACGCCAGCTGAACCGCATCACCAAGGACTATCCCTTCCTCGGCCTGCTGACTGTGGACGGCGTGTTCGGGGCCAAGATGGCCGCCACGGTCAGGGCGTTCCAGAAGCAGTTCAACCTGACCGCCGACGGCGTAGTCGGACGACAGGCATGGTACAAGATCAGCTATATCTATGTGTCGGTCAAGGATCTTGCGGAGCTGACCAGCGAGGGCGAGGTGTCCAGCGGCACTCTCTCGGACGGCACATGGGGCGGCACCGTACTGCGCACCGGCTCCACCGGCAGCGCAGTGGAACAGCTGCAGTTCTGGCTGAATACGCTGGCACAGTATGAGTCTTCCATCCCATCGTTAACAGTGGACGGCGTTTACGGCACTGGAACGGCCAACACGGTGCGGGCCTTCCAGCGCAAATACGGCCTGACCGTGGACGGCGTGGTGGGCCGTGACACATGGACCGCACTGTACGACCAGTTCCGCAGCATCCAGTCCGACAACGGCACCCCCAATGCCTACCCCGGCACCGCCCTGCGGGAGGGTGCAAGCGGACAGAATGTGCGGCTGGTGCAGTTCTGGCTCAAGATCGCGCGTACGGTGTACTCGAACCTGAACAACATCACGGTGGACGGCAAGTTCGGCAGCGCCACCACAGCGGCAGTCAAGCGGTTCCAGACCTACTTTGGCCTGACCAGCGACGGTGTGGTGGGCCGCACGACATGGAACAAGCTATACGAGGTGTACAACGACATCGCCAACAAGCTGCTGTCGTCCAGCCTGCGCCCCGGCGAGTACCCGGGCGTGCTGCGCAAAGGCTCTTCCGGCACAGCGGTGCGGGAGCTGCAGTTCTACCTCTACCTCATGAGCGCCTACGAGAGCAGCATCCCGGCCATTGGCATCGACGGACAGTTCGGTGCTTCCACCGAAGCTGCCGTGCGGGCCTACCAGCGCTTTGCGGGGCTGACTGTAGATGGCATCGTGGGACGTACCACATGGAACAGCCTGTACGACAAGGCGTCCACTCTGCGGACATCCGGGCCGGTGGTCACCCTGAAACGCCTGCCCTACCCCGGTACCCCGCTCACAGTAGGGTCTTCCGGCAGTGCAGTGCTCTACTACAGCCTGCTTTTGCAGCGCATTGCCTACTACTTTACCAGCGTGGAGGCCCCGCCCCTCTCCGACCAGTACACCGACGAGACTGCCGTCGCCACCCGCAGCGCACAGGAGCTGCTGGGCCTGCCCGAGACCGGCATTGCGGATGCCGACACATGGACAGCTGTGGAAGCGCTGAGCCTGCAGCTCGCCGCCGAAATGCCCAACCCCGACCGCAGCATCGGGCATGGCCCGGTCTACCCGGGCCGGGCCATCGGCGCGGGCAGCGTGGGGCCGGACGTGGCGCAGGTGGAGACATGGCTGAACGGGCGTTCCTGCCTGTACTGCACCGAGGGCTATGTGACCGAGAACCGCCGCTTCGGCCCGGAAGAGACTGCCGCCGTCCGGCTGGCACAGCAGCGGGCCGGGCTGCTGGTGACCGGCACCGTGGACCGCGGAACATGGGCTGCGCTGCAGGCCCAGAGCTGCCCACACTGCAGCAAGGAGGAATGAGCGATGGCACGACTTCTGATCTACGATGCCTACGAGAACAAGGTATACACCTATGCAAACCTGAACGAGAACGACCCCATGCCCTACAGCACCGGCACCACCCTGCGGGTGCGGGAATTCCGTGGCAAATCCGCCAGCCCCACCCTGTGGACCACCATTGCGGCCATGGAAGCGTGGAACCTGACCCGCCGCAAGTACGGCAAGGGCATCCCGGTGGGATATGCCTTCCGCCGCATCTGGGAGGGCGGCCACGGCACCCGCAGCCAGCACTACGCGGGCGTATCCTTTGACGTGGGCCAAAGCCTGACCCAGACCGCCCGCACGGCCATCTACAACGCAGCCCGGGGCACCGGGGCATGGGGCTATGTGGAGCCGCTGAGCCAGACCCCCACATGGGTGCACATGGACCGCCGCTACGGCACGCCCGCCTGCAGCGGCACCACCGCCGGGTATCCTACCCTGAGGCGGGGAAGCCGCGGCTGCTATGTGATGATTCTGCAGGACGCGCTTTCCACGCTGGGCTACCAGACCGGAAGCCGCATCGACGGCATCTTTGGTGCCCGGACGGAGGAAGCGCTGAAAGGCTTCCAGCGGCGCACAAGCCTGCGTGTGGACGGTGTGTGCGGCTGCAGCAGCTGGAAAAAGATCAGCACCGCCGTCATCGGCGTGGGACGGACAAAAACGACGATTGATTGATAAACCCTCTCAGTCTCGCTTCGCTCGCCAGCTCCCCCGAAAGGGGGAGCTCTTTTGCATCTGATGGTTTGCACTCATAAAGCTCGCCCTTCGGGAGAGCTGGCACGGCGTCAGCCGTGACTGAGAGGGTTTTCTTCCCGTGAAACATCCTTCGCTTCCCATCACCGAAAGTTGAAACTTTCTCCCCCATCTGCCCTTTTCGTTGCGCGGTTTGGAAAAACGTGCTAAAATAGCTCTATTATTAAAATGGTTCATGTTGAAAACAAGAGGATTTGAGGGGTATTGTATCATGGAATTTTCCAAACGACTGGACTTGTTCGGCGACGAGATCTTCGCCGCACTGAACGAACGCAAGGTAGCTCTGGAAGCACAGGGCCGCACCATTTATAATCTGAGCGTCGGCACGCCGGACTTTGCGCCTGCCGAGCACATCCGCAAGGCCATGATGGATGCCGCTGCCGACCCGCAGAACTGGAAGTACAGCCTGCGCGACCTGCCTGAGCTGCTGGATGCCGTGTGCGGCTACTACAAACGCCGCTTTCATGTGGAGATCACCCCGGATCAGGTGGCCAGCTGTGCGGGCAGTCAGGAGGGCGTGGGCCACATTGGTATGGTGCTGTGCGACGAGGGCGACACCGTGCTGCTGCCCACTCCCTGCTACCCGGTGTTCATCGCGGGCAGTCTGCTGGGCGGCGCAAAGCCGTGGTATTACCCGCTGACCAAGGAGCACGGCTTCCTGCCTTATGTGAAGGACATCCCGGAGGATGTGGCCCGCAAGGCAAAGTATATGATCGTCTCCCTGCCCGCAAACCCGGTGGGCAGCGTCGGCTCCCCGGAGCTGTACGCCGAACTGGTGGCCTTTGCCAAAAAGTATGACATTCTCATCATCCACGACAACGCCTACAGCGACATTATCTTTGACGGGGCCGTGGGCAACAGCTTCTTCAATACGCCGGGTGCCATGGATGTGGGCGTGGAGTTCTTCAGCCTGTCCAAAAGCTTCAACGTCACCGGTGCCCGCATCAGCTTTCTTGTGGGCCGGAGGGACGTGGTAGCCGCCTTTAAAAAGCTGCGCGGCCAGATCGATTTCGGCATGTTCCTGCCGGTGCAGAAAGCCGCCATCGCCGCCCTGACCGGCCCGCTGGACATGGTAAAAACGCAGTGCGGCCTGTACCAGCAGCGCCGCGACGCTCTGTGCGGCGGCCTGCGTTCCATTGGCTGGAATGTGCCGGACAGTCACGGCAGCATGTTCGTGTGGGCACCCATCCCGGCAAAGTACGCAAAGAGCATGGACTTCTGTCTTGACCTTGTGGAAAAGAGCGGTGTGCTGTGCACGCCGGGTTCCAGCTTCGGCCCGCTGGGCGAAGGCTACGTGCGCTTTGCCCTCACCCTGCCGCCGGAGCGCATTGCCGAGGCGGTGCAGTCCATCAAGGCAAGCGGTATCCTGAACTAAAAAATAACGGGAACGTCCATGCGGCGTTCCCGTTATTTTTATGCGTTCACAATATTCTCTCCCGCGCCATCCAGCCATGTGCGCAGGTTGTTGGCAGTAATATCCATCAGCCGCTGCAGGGCTTCGTTGGTGGCCCACGCGATGTGCGGTGTCAGCAGGGCATTCGGCAGGCCGCGCAAAGGGCTTGCCTGCGGCAGCGGTTCAGTGCCAAAGGCATCGGCACCGTAAAAGCCAAGCTTCCCGTTTTTCAGCGCATCGGCCACGGCCTGCTCGTCCACCAGCGCACCGCGGGCGGTATTCAGCAAGATCATGCCGGGCTTTGCCTTTACAAGGGTGGCCGCGTTGATCAGCCCCCGTGTTGTAGGTGTTGCTGGGCAGTGCAGGCTGAGCACATCGCTGCGGGCAAGCAGGGTGTCAAGATCCACGAATTCCACACCGTCGGCTTCGTACTCCGGCCGAACGGTGCGGGTGCACACCAACACCTCCATGCCAAAGGCCTTGGCAATGCGGGCGGTCTGCCGGCCAATGCTGCCGTAGCCATAGATGCCAAAGGTCTTGCCCAGCAGTTCCACCTGCGGCAGCAGACCGTAGGCCGCAGGCTCCTCGGTGCGCCATTGGCCGTCCTGCACAAGGTGATGGTAACGGTCGGCGCACTGGCAGATGGCCAGCAGCAGGCTGAAGGTCATCTGTGCCACACTGTAAGTAGAATAGCCCGGCACGTTGGCTACCGGCACGCCATGGCGGCGGCAGGCCTTCAGATCAAGGTTATCCGTGCCGGTGGCAATGATGCCCACCCACCTGAGCTTCGGGCACTGGGCCAGAACGGCTTCGTCGATGCGGCACTTATTCAGGAACACGATCTCCGCATCCCCGATGCGCGGCACCACCTCTTCCTGCGCGGTGCGCCCATAGCGGGTGATGTCCGGCACAAGCGCCTTCACACCCGACCAGTCCAGATCTCCCTGCTGTATGGCATAATCTTCCAGAACCACTGCTTTCATTTCAACTTCCTCACTTTCACATCATACGGGATACAGTGCCAGCACGGTGCCCTGCGGGCTTTCGCGGCTTTCCAGCGCGGCATAGCCTCGAGCCAGCAGGATGGCAATGTGCACCCGGTCGGCCAGCGGGAGCCATACCGGCGGCACATTCTGCGCAAGGCACCCGGCCTGCAGCAGAAAACACGGTGCCAGACTGTCCAGCGGACGGATAGCCCGCAAAGCAAACCCCTGACGCAGATACAGCGGGATCAGCTCTTCTGCCGCACATTCCACCACGGCCCACCGTGCCCGCTGCCGGGCAAGAAACTCCTGCCGGGCAGCAGCCGCAGCCAGCAGCGGTGCAAGGGTCTCGGCGGCATGGCCGTCCGGCCCGGCTGCCGGGGTCAAAAAATATCCGCCTGACGTGCGGTTCCAGCCCAGAAATCGGCGCAGCGCAGCCGCCGCTGCCACATCGGCATCCATGGGCAGCAGGATGCACCCGGCTCCCGGCACACCGCGTGTACTGTACACGCCCCACACCTCGCCTACCGTCAGCATCCGCAGCACCTCGCTGCGCGGACGGTACACACTGCTCACTTCGCTCTGCGCCAGCCGGCAGAATTCCTCCGCCGAAAGCCGCCTTACCTGCCGCGTGCGCGGCGGGTCACAAACCTGGATCATTTGGTTTCCCCCATTCTTTTTCAGTATGCATCCAGCATACCGGACCGGGGGCGAGAATCGGCGCGAAACAGGGCCGCTCTTTTTGTTTTACAGATCCAGCGTTACATCCTCGCTCAGCACCTGACCAATGGGCTTTGCAATGCACAGGTCGGCTTCCGCATCTGCCCCGGTGGGCTGCATATTGATGACCACCAGATGGTCGCCCCGGAAGTACCGGATCAGTCCTGCCGCCGGGTACACCACAAGGCTTGTGCCGCCGATGATCAGGGTATCCGCATGGCGGATGGCGTTCACCGCGCCGGACAGCACCTCCTCGTCCAGCCCTTCTTCATACAGCACCACATCTGGCTTGACGATGCCGCCGCACTCGGTGCAGCGGGGCACACCGGTGCTGTTGGCAATGAAATCCACATCGTAGAACTTACCGCAGCGGGTGCAGTAGTTGCGCAGGGTGCTGCCGTGCAGCTCGTACACCGTGCGGCTGCCCGCCGCCTGATGCAGGCCATCGATGTTCTGGGTGACGACCGCTTTCAGCCTGCCCTCCCGTTCCAGCTTTGCCAGCCGCAGGTGGGCCGCGTTGGGCTTTGCCCCCTTCACGATGAGCTTATCGCGGTAAAAACGGTAAAACTCCTCCGGGTTCTCCTCCCAGAAAGTGTGACTCAGGATCGTTTCCGGCGGGTAGGCGTACTTCTGATGGTAAAGTCCGTCCACACTGCGGAAGTCCGGGATGCCGCTCTCGGTGGAAACGCCCGCCCCGCCAAAGAACACGATGCTGCTGCTTTTGGCAATGATCTCTTCCAATGCCTGTACCATAACAAAAAACGCCCCTTTCGCCGGATGTACATTTGTGTTAAGATAACTTCAGTATAACACAAACTCACAGGAAAGGAAGCGCAACTTTTGAACGTCTGGTATGTGAACAGCATTCTGGGGACCTTCCGGCTGGAAGAGGAAAACGATGCCATCTGCGGGCTGACCCTCTGCCCGGACGGCGTACCGGAACTGGAACCGCTGCCCCGCAAGGTGTGCGAGACACCGCTTTTACAGGAAGCCGAGGAGCAGCTGAACGAATATTTTGCCGGGGCGCGCAGGGAATTCGATCTGCCGCTAGCCCCCAAGGGCACCCCCTTCCAGAAGGCCGTCTGGGCCGAGATGAACAAGATCCCCTACGGTGAGACCCGCACCTACGGCCAGCTGGCCGCCGCTGTTGGCAGACCCAAGGCCAGCCGTGCCGTGGGCGGTGCCTGCCACTGCAACCCCATCGCCATCCTTCAGCCCTGCCACCGGGTGGTGGGCAGCACCGGCAAGCTCACCGGCTATGCCTATGGCGTGGAGATGAAGCAATATTTGCTGGAGTTGGAACAGCAGGAGTAATTTTATGATCGGAATGCCCTCCGCGTTCGCTCTGGGCATTTTCAGCGGAAAATTTATTTTATATTTGTGTTTCAGAAAAGTCTGCGGGCTTTTCTGAAACACTTTTTCACCGTAGGGTCGCTGTGGGAAACTGCATCATACACAAAAGAGCCATTGCACATCCATTTTGTGCAACGGCTCTTTATTTTTCACTCCGTTTTACTGTGCACTGTAAATGCTGCCCATCGTCCAGGAATTATCCGCGCTGTACTTGGCGTGGTTGCGCAGGTAGGTGACCCACGCGCCGTAGCCGTTGCCTGCAGAGAGATGCACGCCATCCGGCGCTGCAAGCATCTCCTTCAGGTTGCCCTCGCCGTCGGCAAGGGTCTCCCACAGGTCAAGGTAAACGCATCCCTTGCTGGCGGCCAGCTGAGCCAGCTGCTCGTTCACACCGCGCAGCTCATCCGATGCAAGGCCGGGCTTTTCAGCAGCTGCCGAGGGTCGCACCGGCGGGATAGACTGCACGTAGATCACGCAGTCCTCGCCCAAAGCCTCGCGCAGCATATCCAGCATCTGGCCATAGTAGGCAAGGAAGCGATCCGAAGCGCCCAGCGTTGTGAGGGTGTTAGTGCCCAGCAGGATATACAGCTTCTTGGGCCGGGCAGCGGCCAGCACATCCAGCGCTACCTCCTGCCCGCGGGTGGGGCTTTTGACTGCGCTGCGGTTCACAATGGCATCCGGGCCAACGCCGGTATAGCCGCAGATGAGTGCCCCGTCCAGATTGATCTGGTAATCCGAGAAGCCCACCGTCAGACTGTCGCCCAGAAAGGCTGCGTCCGCAAAGTAGCTCAGGTCCACCTGCCCGCAGCTGGGCTGGCGGATGACGCTGGCATCATAGGCTTTGACGGTGTAGGCCCCAGCGCTCTGCTTTGCAGGGCCAAAGTTCTCCAGTGTGACGGCCTGCCCACCGGTGCTGCCATCCTGTGCAGCACTGCTGCTATCCGCTTCGCCCTGCATGGGCAGCGGTGCCAGAATGTTCTCGGCAATGCCGCTGGCGTTGGTAGACGGGGTATCGTCCGCGCCCTCTGCGCCCTTTTCCAGAATGGCCGTGATGGCGTAGGATACCAGCAAAATGGCGACCACTGCGCCCAGAAAGCGCAGCTTGCCGCTGACTGTACCGCGCCGTGCCCGGCGCGGCGCAGAATGATACTCGTGTGAAATGCCCATGGTTTTTCCAGCTTTCTCCATTTTTCCCGCACAGAAGGGGGTTTTATCCGCCCGGGGCTGTGCGTTTTTTATTTTATCATAATTTTTTTGCCTGTGCAACCAATTAGGTCTTGCATACAACAGGCAAAACAGGTACAATAAGGATGTGGTAATTTTGCACATTTTACAAAAGGGTGTGCACATGCCGCAAACTTTTTTGTATCACTTGCAGCATCCGGTTTGTTTGCCGCACGGTCTGCGGGCAGTGCAGGGCCTTTAGACCAAACCCCACTCTGGCGGCGCGGAAGCCGGAACCTGCAGCGATGTACAAATGATAAGAATGAAATTTGCAAAAGGAGGTACTCATGGCCAAGAATGTGATCATTGGTCAGAGCGGCGGCCCTACCGCCGTGATCAACTCCAGTCTGGCAGGCGTGTACAAAGCCGCCTGCAGCCTGGGTGCAGACAAGGTGTACGGTATGAAATACGGCATCGAAGGTCTGCTCAAGGAAGAAATGCTGGAGCTGAACGTCCTGCTGGACGACCGCATGAGCATTGAACTGCTCAAGCGCACGCCTTCCAGCTACCTTGGCAGCTGCCGTTACAAGCTGCCGGACCCGGATGTGGACTCCACACCCTTCATCAAACTGTTCACCCTGTTTGACAAGTACGACATCTGCGCGGTGTTCTACATTGGCGGTAACGACTCCATGGACACCATCGCAAAGCTTTCCCGCTACGGTGAGCGCGTGGGCAGCAGCGTGCGGTTCATCGGTGTGCCCAAAACCATCGACAACGACCTGTGCCTGACCGACCACACCCCCGGCTACGGCTCTGCTGCCAAGTACATTGCCACTATTTTAAAGGAAGTCATCCGGGATTCCTCCGTGTATGACATCCGCAGCGTGACCGTGGCCGAGATCATGGGCCGACATGCGGGCTGGCTTGCCGGTGCGGCCTGCCTTGCGGGCGGCGACGACTGCGAAGGCCCGGATCTGATCCTGCTGCCGGAGGTGCCCTTCAATCAGGACAAGTTCCTTGCCAAGGTGGACGAGCTGCAGCGCCGCAAGTCCAATGTGATCATTGCGGCCAGCGAGGGCGTAAAGACCGCCGACGGCACCTATCTGTGCGATCTGGTGTCCACCGCAGGCCAGCTGGATGCCTTTGGCCACAAGGCCGTGCTCAGCGGCACCAGCCGTTATCTCTCCGACCTGATCCACGACAAGCTGAACTGCAAGAGCCGTGCCATCGAGTTTTCCACCCTGCAGCGCTGCGCCAGCCATCTGGCCAGCCGCACGGATGTGAACGAAGCCTACGCTGTGGGCGGTGCCGCAGCCGCAGCCGCCTTTGCGGGCGAGACCGGTCGCATGATCGCGCTCAAGCGCATTTCCGCTTATCCCTACCAGTGCATCACCGAGTCGGTGGATGTGCAGCAGGTGGCAAACCTTGAAAAGAAGGTGCCGCTGGACTGGATCAGCCCCGACGGGATGCAGGTGACTGCTGCCTTTGAGGAGTATGCCCGCCCGCTGATCCTGGACGAGGTGACCCCCGTTTACGTCAACGGCACCCCGCGCCATATCCGTCTGTAACCCCTTTTCCCGCGTCTGTTTTCGTGCATCCTGCACGTAATATTATATTGCCGAAACAGAAAAACAAAAAAGGAGAAATCATCATGGGTAAAAATGCAATCGTTGGTCAGTCTGGCGGTCCTACTTCCGTCATCAATGCAAGCCTTGCGGGCGTCTTTGAGAGCTGCAAGAGCCGCGGCGCAGAAATCGTCTACGGCATGTGCAATGGCGTTGCCGGTCTGCTGGAGGAGCGGGTGGTGGATCTTTCCACCGTGCTGACGGACGATCTGGACATCGAGCTGCTCAAGCGCACCCCGTCCAGCTTCCTCGGCAGCTGCCGCTACAAGCTGCCGGACTGGCATGAGGACGAGACCGTCTATAAAAAGCTGTTCGCCATTCTGGAAAAGCTGAACATCGGCTACTTCTTCTACATCGGCGGCAACGACTCCATGGACACCATCGGCAAGCTGGCCGAGTACGGCGAGCGCATCCAGAGCGACATCCGCTTTATGGGTGTGCCCAAGACCATCGACAACGACCTGATGGTCACCGACCACA
>OLVR01001382.1_pt1 | contig 23254 bp, 17 predicted proteins | sample 1673261 | NCBI WGS metagenome assembly OLVR01 (sample SAMEA3178938, study PRJEB25190) | human gut metagenome | biome: human gut; feature: human-associated habitat; material: faeces | place: Austria | collected 2013 | reverse complement strand
GATGAGCCGGGAAGTACTGGAAGAACAGGCAAGGAAATGGAATGTGTGTCCGTTTGAAATGGCACTGGATGTATCGCAGTGGGTAGATGCGGTTATATGTGATTATAATTACGTCTTTGATCCGAATGCACATCTGAAACGCTTTTTCGGAGACGGCGTCAAAGGAGAATATCTGTTTCTGATCGATGAGGCACACAATCTGGTCGAACGTGGGAGAACCATGTACAGCAGCAGTATTTGCAAGGAGGATTTTCTGAAGATCAAAAAGCTGGTAAAATACGGGGAACAGAAACTTGTCTCGGCGTTGGAGAGCTGCAATAAGCAGCTTCTGGAGTTAAAAAGAGAATGTGACGGCTGCCAGATACTGAATAGTGTGTCACATGTGTATATTAAGCTATTGTCTTTGATGACAAAGCTGGAAGAGTTTATAGAAGACTGTAAAGATGAAGTAATACGGAAAGGGGTACTGGAGTTTTACTTTGGTATCCGTAATTTCATATATATTCATGACCGGCAGGATGAAAATTATCTGATCTACACGAGTTATCTCGATAACGGCGATTTTGCACTGCGCCTGTTCTGCGTCAACCCGGCGGAGAATCTGCAGCAGTGTATCAACCAGGGGCGGTCGGCCGTCTTCTTTTCCGCGACGCTGCTGCCGGTGCAGTATTATAAGAAGATGTTCAGCACGAATACGGACGATTACGCGATTTACGTGGAGTCCCCGTTTGATCCCACGAAGCGGTGTCTGGCGATCGGAAGCGAGGTCAGCACGAAGTATCAGCGGAGAAACCGCGCAGAGTTTGAGAAGATCGCCGCTTATCTGAACGAGATGATCCAGAGCCGGAAGGGCAACTATATGGCGTTCTTCCCGTCATACCGCCTGATGCAGGATGTCTATGCGGTCTATGAGGAACTGTATGCAGATGAAAACGTGACCTGCCTGATCCAGGAGTCGGCGATGCGGGAGCAGGAGAGAGAAGAGTTTCTGGAAGCGTTTGCGAAAGACAACGAGAAAACGCTGGTGGGATTCTGTATCATGGGAGGCATTTTCTCGGAGGGAATTGATCTGGACGGGGAGAAGCTGATCGGCGCGGCCGTTGTGGGAGCCGGAATCCCGCAGGTGGGGCCGGAGAGAGAACTTTTAAAGCAATATTTCGACCGCAGCGGAGAGAACGGTTTCGACTACGCGTACCGCTATCCCGGCATGAATAAAGTATTGCAGGCGGCAGGGCGCGTGATCCGTACGACGGAGGACACGGGTGTGATTCTGTTGCTCGACGAGCGGTTCCGAAACCGGGAGTACCGCGAGCTGTTCCCAAGAGAGTGGGAGGACTGCCGGATTGTGCAGCGCAGCAGCCTCCCGGAGGTAATCCATTCGTTTTGGGAGAGGGTGGATTGTGAGAGCGGATCAAAAGCCGGGCAGCAGGAAATGAAATCTCGGTACAGCGCTGAACGTTACGTGTGATCCGCGCGGTTCCGGTATTCGCTCGGCGAGCAGCCCATCTGCTGCCGGAAAATTTTAGAAAAATAGGCAGGACTGGAAAATCCGGTCTGTTCCGCTACGGAAGTGATACTGGCCTGGCGCTCGAGAAGGAGCGGCAGGCTTTTTTCAATACGGTAATCGAGAAGATAGTCAAACAGGGATTCGTTCATGCATTTCTTGAAAAAACGGCAGCATTCACTGCGGCAGATGTGGATCTGTGCGGCGAGATCCTCGAGCGTCAGATGCTCCATATAATGGCGGTGGATGTAGTCGAGCAGAATGCGGAGCCGCTCAACATCACGCGCTGCCGCCGTGTTCTGGGATTCACCGGAAAACGATGCGTGGCGGTAAATCTCAATCCAGATCGACAGCAGAAGCTCCTGGATTTCCATCTCAAACGCGGACGGCTGTGAAAGCGAGAGGTCGTAGATGCGGTGCATACAGGCAAGTACCTGGTTCTGCCAGTCGATCTCCGGCGAAAAGACGATGGAGGCGAGCTGCATATCCGTCAGCACCGGTTCGACGTAGCGCGTCTGGATCACACTGTTTGAAAAACCATAGAGAAAGCGCGGGGCGAACGTGGTTGAAATATAGACGCAGTCCATCCCGTCGATCATGTGGCCGCTGTGAAGCGCATTCGTGTTGCAGAAAATGCCGTCCCCTTCTTTTAAGACATACGATTTGCCGTTGACCTGATATCCGATCTGCCCCGAGAGGACAAACGTCAGCTCAATTTCCGGGTGCCAGTGCCAGGAAAAGGAGCCGCGCTCGTAGCGGGAGAGCTGTTCGTAACTGATGTTGACAGGAAATTCATAGCTGCCGTGGGCCTTCAGCTCACGGTTTTCTTTATCCATGCGGATCTGCATGAAACGTACCTCCAATCCATAAAATCCATTAAAAATCATACGATAAGTAAAGTATGCGGCAAAAAGGGAAAAAAAACAAGAAAAAATCGAAGATCACCTCAATATAATTATCGCTTGCCCCAATATTGTTGTTGCAGATGGGCGTACGGCTCACTATAATGATACTTAAGAAGATAAGAAAAAACACACAAACACACAAACACACAAACACACAATACACACACAACACACAAAACGAAACCATGAAAACAACACACCAAAAAGAAAAGGAGACAACAAAATGAAACAGCAGGTACTGGATTGTTTTGCAAAACTGTTCGGGGGAGAGGGCGACATCCGCACCTACTTCGCACCTGGACGTGTAAACCTGATCGGTGAGCACACCGATTACAACGGAGGCCACGTATTTCCATGTGCACTGACCATCGGAACCTACATGGCAGCAAGAAAACGAGAGGACAGAAAGCTTCGTTTTTACTCTATGAACTTTGAAAAACTCGGCGTGGTAGAATCTTCCCTTGATGAATTTCAGATGGGCAAAGAAGGCAACTGGACCGCATATCCGAAGGGAATGATGTGGGCATTTTGCCAGAAGGGCTTCCCGGTAGAGCAGGGCTTCGATATCGTGCTCTACGGAAACATTCCGAACGGCTCCGGCCTTTCCTCTTCCGCATCCGTTGAGACCGTAACCGGCGTAATGCTGCGTGACATGTTCGGCTACGACACCATCTCCATGATCGGCATCGCTCTGTACGGCCAGTTCTCCGAGAACAACTACAACGGCGTCAACTGCGGTATCATGGATCAGTTCGCCATCGCCATGGGCAAAAAGGACTGTGCGATCTTCCTTGACACCAGCGATCTGAAATATGAGTACGCACCGGTTAAACTGGAAGGCGCAAGAATTGTCATCTCCTGCAGCAACAAGAAACGCGGCCTTGGCGACTCCAAATACAACGAGCGCCGCAGCGAGTGCGAGACTGCTCTGGCTGAGATTCAGAAAGTCAAAGACATCAAGAGCCTTGGCGAGCTGACCGAGGAAGAGTTTGAGGCAGTGAAAGATGCCATCAAAGATCCGGTCCGCCAGAAACGTGCAAAACATGCTGTTTACGAGAACCAGAGAACCGTTCAGGCCGTTGCAGCTTTAAAGGCAAACGACATCGCAAAATTCGGCGAGCTGATGAACGCATCCCACGTTTCCCTGCGTGATGACTATGAGGTAACCGGCATCGAGCTGGATACTCTTGTGGAAGAAGCATGGAACTGCCCGGGTGTCATCGGATCCCGTATGACAGGCGCAGGCTTCGGCGGATGCACCGTCAGCATCGTAAAAACAGAAGATATTGACAACTTCATCGCAAAAGTAGGCGCAGCTTACAAAGAAAAAATCGGCTATGCCGCAGACTTCTATGTCGTAGACATCGGAGACGGCGCAGGCGTATTAAAATAAGAAATAAAAAAGCTGGATCGGCAGCAGGGAGGAAGCTACAGTGATTAACGAGAGTATTGCAAAACTGGTAAAATATGGAGAAAATGCCGGTCTTGTTTCGGGACTGGATAAAATCTATGCGACAAACCGGCTTCTGGAAGTCATGCAGATTTCCGATTACGAAGAGCCGGAGCAGATTCCGGAGACCCCGGATCTGGAAGAGACTTTAAATGAACTGCTTGATGATGCAGCTAAGCGCGGTCTTCTCGAACACAACAGCGTCGTTTACCGCGATCTGTTCGATACGAAACTGATGGACTGCCTGATGCCGCGCCCTGGAGAGGTGGTAAAGAAGTTTGAGGAACTCTATGCGAAGAGCCCGCAGGAGGCAACCGATTACTTCTACAAACTGAGCCAGGATTCCAACTACATCCGCAGATACCGCATCGCAAAGGATATCCGCTGGAGCGTACCGAGTGCCTACGGCGATATCGATATCTCGATCAACCTCTCCAAACCGGAGAAGGACCCGAAGGCGATCGCGGCTGCAAAACTGGCAAAACAGAGCGGTTATCCGAAATGCCTGCTCTGCAAGGAGAATATGGGCTATGCGGGACGCGTCAACCACCCGGCGCGCCAGAACCACCGCATCATTCCGCTGACGATCAATCAGACGGAGTGGGGATTCCAGTACTCGCCATATGTGTATTACAATGAGCACTGCATCGTGTTCAATTTCCAGCATAACCCGATGAAGATCGAACGCGCGACCTTTGTGAAGCTGTTTGACTTTATCAAGCTGTTTCCGCACTACTTCATCGGTTCCAATGCGGATCTGCCGATCGTGGGAGGCTCCATTTTAAGCCACGATCATTATCAGGGCGGCCACTATACCTTCGCAATGGCGAAAGCGCCGATCGAGCGCTATTTTACCATCAAAGGATACGAGGATGTGGAAACCGGCATTGTCAAATGGCCGCTGTCCGTCATCCGGATCCGCCACAAAGATGAGAAACGGCTGATCGATCTGGCAGAGCATATCCTGAACTGCTGGAGAGGTTACACGGATGAGGATGCGTTTGTATTCGGCGAGACTGACGGAGAGCCGCACAACACGATCACGCCGATCGCAAGAAAAGTGGGCGATACGTTCGAACTCGATCTGGCACTGCGCAACAACATCACGACGGACGAATGCCCGCTCGGTGTTTACCATCCGCATGCACAGTATCATCACATCAAAAAAGAGAACATCGGCCTTATTGAGGTTATGGGACTTGCGATTCTGCCGGCGCGCTTAAAAGATGAGCTGGAAGAGCTTTCCAAATGCCTCGTAGAGGGAAAAGATGTCCGCGCTGTCGCAGAGCTGGAGAAACATGCCGACTGGGTAGACGAATTCCTGCCGCGCCATCCGGAGCTGAACAGCGAAAATGTGATGGATATCCTGAAAGAGGAAGTCGGAAAAGTCTTTGTCGGCGTACTCGAGGATGCCGGCGTTTACAAGTGCACCGAGGAAGGCAGAAGTGCATTTGCAAAATTCATGGAAACGTTGTAGAATAAACTAAATGCTTCAATTAACCCGCTGCGGCAAAAAAGCAGCAGCGAAGGAAAACATGGAGGATACCAAAATGAAAATCTTAGTTACTGGCGGTGCAGGCTATATTGGAAGCCACACCTGTGTGGAACTGCTGAACGCAGGCTATGACGTTGTTGTCATGGACAACCTTTACAATGCAAGCGAGAAAGCCATCGAGCGTGTAGAACAGATTACCGGAAAGAAAGTAACCTTCTACAAAACCGATATGCTGGACCGCGAAGGCGTAAAGAAAATTTTCGACAACGAGAAAATTGACGCTGTCATCCATTTCGCAGGCTTAAAAGCAGTCGGCGAGTCCGTACATAAACCGATTGAATATTATCACAACAACATGACCGGAACCCTGATTCTCTGCGATGAGATGAGAAACCACGGCGTAAAGAACATCATCTTCAGTTCTTCTGCAACCGTATACGGCAATCCGGCACAGATTCCGATCACCGAGGAGTGCCCGAAGGGAACCCCGACCAACCCATACGGCTGGACAAAAAGCATGCTCGAGCAGGTTCTGACCGACATCCACACCGCAGATCCAGAATGGAATGTTATCCTGCTTCGTTACTTCAACCCGATCGGAGCGCATAAGAGCGGCCTTATCGGAGAGGATCCGAAGGGCATCCCGAACAACCTGCTTCCGTATGTCGCACAGGTTGCCATCGGAAAACTCGAGTGCATCGGCGTTTTCGGTGATGACTACGATACTCCGGACGGAACTGGTGTCCGCGATTACATCCATGTTGTTGACCTGGCACGCGGCCATGTAAAAGCCATCCAGAAACTGGCTGACAACGAGGGCGTTTCCATTTACAACCTCGGAACCGGCAAAGGCTACAGCGTACTCGATGTGATCCACGCATTCGAGAAAGCATGCGGCCATCCGCTGAAATACGAAATCAAACCGCGCCGTGACGGTGATATCGCAACCTGCTACTCCAAATGCGACAAAGCAAAAGAGGAGCTTGGCTGGGAGGCTGAGTACGGCATCGAGGAGATGTGTGCCGATTCCTGGAACTGGCAGCAGAAGAATCCGAACGGATATAACGACTAATGTAATGTGAGTGTTATCTGGCGGCCCGCCGATACTTGAAAGAGTGTCGGCGGGCCGTTTTTGTATAGATAAATTCAGTCTTTTTTCACAAAGTCCGGCTTGCTAATTAAGAGGGAATCCGATATAATGTAAGAGTTAAAGTGTCCGTAAAAAAAGAGGGGCGGTTTGACATACAAGGAGGAAAAGCATGGACGATAGAAAAAATCAGAACCGGGAACCAGAAAACGGCTCCGGGGGAGGACCGAAAAACAGACAGACGATACTCATTATCCTGATCTGCCTCCTCGTCAGCCTGATGGTGATGGGACTTCTGAACAATGCCCTTGGGGGAATTACTTCCGAGGATCTTGACTATAGCAAATTCCTGGATATGGTAAACAACGATGAAGTGCAGGAAGTTGTCTTGAAATCGGGAACACTGACCGTAACGCCGAAAGACCAGAAATCGGAGGGAATCACCTATCAGGTAACGATGATGGGAGATGAGCAGGAGCTGGTCGATCTGTTACAGGAGAAAGGCATTACGTACCACAAAGATCCGCCGGATTCTACCGGAACGATCATTTACACATTGCTGACCGTCATTCTGCCGGTTGTGATGCTTGTCGCTGTCATGGTATGGGTGATGCGCAGCATGAACAAAGGCGGCGGAGTCATGGGCGTAGGAAAGAGCAGAGCAAAGGCCTACGTACAGAAAGAAACCGGCGTGACATTCCGCGATGTTGCGGGACAGGACGAGGCAAAAGAATCGCTCCAGGAGGTTGTGGATTTCCTGCATAACCCTGGAAAATACACGACAATCGGTGCAAAACTTCCGAAAGGAGCACTTCTTGTAGGCCCTCCTGGAACCGGAAAAACACTGCTTGCCAAAGCCGTAGCCGGTGAGGCGCACGTACCGTTTTTCTCGATGTCCGCTTCGGAATTTGTCGAGATGTTCGTCGGTGTCGGTGCATCGCGTGTGCGTGACCTGTTTGAGGAAGCAAAGAAAAACGCACCGTGCATCATCTTTATCGATGAGATCGATGCGATCGGAAAGAGCCGTGACAACAGCTACAACAGCAACGACGAGCGGGAGCAGACGTTAAACCAGCTCCTCGCCGAGATGGACGGATTCGACAGCTCCAAGGGTATTCTGATCCTTGCGGCCACAAACCGCCCGGAGGTTCTTGACCCGGCGCTGCTGCGTCTAGGCCGTTTTGACCGCCGGATTATCGTAGAAAGACCGGACCTGAAAGGCCGTGTGGAAATCCTGAAAGTACACGCCAAGAACGTATCGCTCGATGAGACGGTTGATCTCGACGGCATCGCACTTGCGACATCGGGAGCCGTTGGTTCTGATCTTGCAAATATGATCAACGAGGCAGCGATTCTTGCGGTCAAGAACGGAAGAAAAGCCGTTTCCCAGAAGGATCTTCTCGAGGCAGTCGAGGTTGTCCTCGTCGGAAAAGAGAAGAAGGACCGCATCTTAAGCCAGGAAGAGCGAAAGATCGTTTCCTACCACGAGGTAGGCCACGCACTTGTTACTGCACTGCAGAAGGATTCCGAGCCGGTACAGAAAATCACGATTGTGCCGCGTACGATGGGTGCGCTCGGCTACGTCATGCAGGTGCCGGAGGAGGAGAAATACCTCAACACGAAGAGCGAACTCGAGGCGATGATCGTCGAGTGCCTCGGTGGAAGAGCGGCAGAGGAGATCGTATTCGGCAATGTGACAACGGGAGCTTCGAATGATATCGAGAAAGCGACGAAGATTGTCCGCGCGATGATCACGCAGTACGGTATGTCGGAGAAATTCGGTCTGATCGGTCTTGCGACCCAGCAGAATCAGTACCTCGACGGAAGAATGGTCTTAAACTGCGGCGATGCCACAGCAACCGAAATTGACCACGAGGTCATGAAGATCCTGAAAGAGTCGTATGAGCAGGCAAAAGAACTTCTGGCAGCTAACCGCGATGCGATGGATGAAATCGCAGCTTACCTGATCCAGAAAGAGACGATCACCGGAAAAGAATTTATGGAGATTTTTCATCAGGTGATTGCAAAACGGAATGGAAACGCGGAAGAAGCGGTTGAAAATCCAGAAATATAAAAAGAAAGCGAAAAGGCCCGGCGGGAGCAGAGAAAACGATCTCTGCACGCTGGGCATTTTCAACATTACAGTCCCAAAAAGAGGAGGGTCATATGGCGTTTGATATCCAGGAAGAACTGAAAAAACTGCCGGGGAAACCCGGCGTCTATCTGATGCACGACGCGGACGATACAATTATCTACGTAGGAAAGGCGATTTCGCTGAAAAACCGTGTCCGCCAGTATTTCCAGACGAGCCGCAACAAAGGGCCGAAGATTGAGCGGATGGTCACGCATATCGCCCGTTTTGAGTATATTGTGACGGATTCCGAACTGGAGGCGCTCGTGCTGGAGTGCAACCTTATCAAAGAGCACCGTCCGAAATACAATACGATGCTGAAAGATGACAAGGCGTACCCGTACATTAAGGTGACCGTGAACGAGGATTTTCCACGCATTCTGTTTTCCCATCAGATGAAGAAGGACAAGGCGAAATATTTCGGCCCGTACACAAGCGCCGGAGCTGTGAAAGATACGATCGAACTGTTGCGGAAGCTGTACGATATCCGTTCCTGCAATAAGAGCCTGCCAAAGGAGATCGGCAAAGACCGCCCGTGTCTTTACTATCACATCCACCAGTGTAAGGCACCGTGCCAGGGATACATTTCCAAAGAAGAGTACGGCGAGCAGATCAAAAAGGCGATCAGTTTTCTGAATGGAAATTACAATGACATGATCAAAGAGCTGACTGGAAAAATGACGGAGGCGGCTGAGGAGATGCGGTTCGAGCAGGCGGCGGAGTACCGTGATCTGATCGACAGCGTGCGCAGGATCGGCGAGCGGCAGAAGATTACGAACAGTGACGGCGAGGACAAGGATGTCATTGCGCTTGCGATGGACAAAGAGGATGCGGTGGCGCAGGTCTTCTTTATCCGGAACGGAAAGCTGATCGGGCGGGAGCATTATTATCTGCGGATCGGCGAGGAGGAGCAGAAAAGCGAGGTGCTGCTCACGTTTATGAAACAGTTCTATTCCGGCACGCCGTTCATCCCGCGGGAAATCATGATTTCCGAGGAGATTGCCGAGCAGGAGCTGATGGAAGAGTATTTAAGCAGCAAACGGGGCCAGAAGGTCCGCATCCGCGTGCCGAAAAAGGGCAGCAAGGAAAAAATGGTGGAACTGGCAGAGCGGAACGCACAGATCGTTCTCGACCAGGACCGCGAGCGGATCAAGCGGGAAGAGGGTCGGACGGTCGGTGCCGTAAAAGAGATCGCCAGATGGCTGAACCTGCCGTCGATCGACCGCATCGAGGCGTACGATATCTCCAATATCAGCGGTTTCCAGTCGGTCGGCTCGATGATCGTCTACGAGAAAGGAAAGCCAAAGCGCGCCGATTACCGAAAATTCAAGATCAAATCCGTCGAGGGACCGAACGATTACGCCAGTATGAAAGAGGTCTTAAGCCGCCGTTTTCTGCGCGGCATCCAGGAGGACAGCGGTTTCGAGCGGCTGCCGGACCTGATCATGATGGACGGCGGACGCGGCCAAGTTAACATTGCGCTTGAGGTGCTTGAAGAAATGGATCTTGCGATTCCGGTCTGCGGTATGGTAAAGGACGACAAGCACCGCACGAGGGGTCTGTATTTCCGAAACGTGGAAATCCCGATCGACCGGAACAGCGAGGGCTTCAAACTGATCACACGCGTGCAGGACGAGGCGCACCGCTTTGCAATCGAATACCACCGCCTGCTGCGGAGCAAAGGCCAGGTCCACTCGATTCTCGACGACATCCCGGGCATCGGGCCGACAAGAAGGAAAGAACTGATGCGCCACTTTCAGGGAATTGATGATATCAAGGCGGCAACCGTGGAAGAACTTTCCGGACTTCCGGGCATGAATAAAAAGGCGGCGGAGCAGGTTTACACATTCTTTCACGCACCTGCACAGGAGGAAAATGAGGATTCGTCAAAATAGTTAAATTTCTAGGTTGCCCGTGATGCTTTATTGTGCTAAAATCATAGAAGAGACGGATTTAAAAAGACGTCGAATGAAGTCGGAGGACAGGAAAATGAAAGAAATTGAAATGACCAAAATGGTGGAGGAAATGGATCTCCGCAACCTGACACCAGAGGTTGATATGACAGATCTTGTCATTGCCACACCGGATATCAACCGTCCTGCACTGCAGCTGACCGGTTACTATGAGCATTTTGCCAATGAGCGTGTGCAGATCATCGGTTATGTAGAGTTCACGTATCTGCAGCATCTTGAAGAGAGCGAGCGCGTCCGCGCGTTTGAAGAGTTTGTAAGCCGCAAGATCCCATGTGTCATTTTCACCACGAAGATGATTCCGGGACCGGAAATTCTGGAGCTGTGCAATCGTTATCAGGTACCGGCCTTTGCGGTAGACAAATCGACTTCCGTTTTCATGGCTGAAATCATCCGCTGGCTGAATGTCCAGCTTGCCCCGATGATCTCCATCCACGGCGTGCTGGTCGATGTATTCGGCGAGGGCGTTCTGATCATGGGCGAGAGCGGAATCGGAAAGAGCGAGGCTGCACTGGAGCTGATCAAACGAGGCCATCGTCTCGTCAGCGATGATGTGGTTGAAATCAGCCGTGTCAGCGACATTACGCTGGTCGGAACGGCACCGGATATCACGCGTCACTTTATCGAGCTGCGCGGTATCGGTATCATCGACGTCAAGACGCTGTTTGGTGTCGAGAGCGTAAAGGATACCCAGTCTATCGACCTTGTTATCAAGCTTGAAGAGTGGGACAAAGAGAAAGAATACGACCGTCTGGGCCTGGAAGAAGAGTATATTGAGTTCCTTGGAAACAAGGTTGTCTGCCATTCCCTTCCGATCCGTCCGGGCCGTAACCTGGCGATCATCGTAGAAACCGCTGCTGTCAACCACAGACAGAAGAAGATGGGCTACAATGCCGCACAGGAGCTGTACCGCCGTGTACAGGCTAACTTAGTGAAAAAAAGAGAGGAGAAGTAAGAAAATGGCAAACTATGTATTTGGAATCGATGTTGGGGGTACTTCAGTAAAATGCGGACTGTTCCAGACAGACGGAACTCTGCTGGACAAATGGGAAATCCCGACCCGCACCGAAAACGGCGGAAGCGAAATTCTGCCGGATATCGCAAAAAGCGTAAAAGCAAAAATGGGTGAGAAGGGCATCGCAGCAGATGATGTTGCCGGTGTCGGCATCGACGTACCTGGCCCGGTTAATGACAAAGGTGAGCTTTCCATCGCAGTCAACCTGAACTGGGGATATAAAAATATCGTAAAAGAGCTTTCCAACGAACTCGGCGGAATGGCAGTAAAAGCAGCAAACGACGCAAACGCAGCAGCTCTCGGTGAGATGTGGGCAGGCGGCGGAAAGGGAAGCAAGAACCTGGTTATGGTTACCCTTGGAACCGGTGTCGGCGGCGGAATCATCGTGGACGGCAAGATCGTAGCAGGTGCTCACGGCGCAGGCGGCGAGGTTGGTCATGCATGTGTTGATCCGGAAGAAGAAGCGGTCTGCAACTGCGGAAACCACGGATGCCTCGAGCAGATGACATCTGCAACCGGTATCGTTCGTCTGGCAAAGAAATATCTGGCATCCCATGATACTCCGTCTTCTTTAAGAGAAAGAGGAGAGTCCATCAGTGCAAAAGCTGTCTTTGATGCATTAAAAGAAGGCGATGCAGCAGCAGAAGCAATCGTTCAGGAGTTCTCCGCGTACCTCGGAAGAGCACTTGCAGTATTCGCATGCGTTGTTGACCCGGAAGTTATCGTAGTCGGCGGCGGTGTATCCAAAGCAGGCCAGATCCTGATCGACGGCGTAGCTAAATACTACCGTGAAGCAGCATTCATCGCATGCAAAGATACCCCGATCGTACTCGCTTCCCTTGGAAACGATGCTGGTATCTACGGCGCAGCAAAAATGCTGATTGACTAATTGATTCAGATGGAAAAAGAAGTATAGAAAAACCGGTCCTGCTGGCATATGCCAGAGGGCCGGTTTTTTGTGCATAGACTGACTGAAAAAGCTATTCGGAAGAGCCGCTCTCTTCGGACTGCGGCTGTACTTCCGATGTCTCCGCCGGGGTATCCGGTTCTGACGGTGCATCAGGGGTATCCGGTGTGTCGGGAGTTTCTGGTGTATTAGAAGGCGGATCGGCAGGTGTTTCGGGCGGAGCCGGAGTTTCCTGCGGTGCCTCCGTCGGTGTCGGGGTTGCCTGCGGAGTTGATGCTGCAGAAGGGGTTCTGGTCGGCGTCGGTGTTGAGGTCGGCGCGGTGTAGTGGCCCTTGCAACGCTCGGTCGGCAGATCGGATACCGCAAAGTATTCGGTGATGGACGGGCAGCTTGAGCGGGCGAGCAGGCCGGTCTTCGTACAGATCGTTGCCTCCTGTACTGTTGCGGAAGTTTCGAAATCCATATCGGCAAGGCCTTCGTGGATTTCATTCATGACCTTTGCCCAGAGACGTTTGTGGAATTCACGGTCGCTCTCCGGAAACTCCGCGTGTGTATCATACGTTGCCCAGATGGCAGCGGTATAATATGGTGTAAAGCCTGCAAAGACGAGATCCTTGGCCTCGTTCGTCGTACCGGTTTTTCCGGCTGCGTGCATATTGTCGAGGCGGGCGGCAACACCGGTACCTTTTTCCAGAACATCCTCCATGGCATTGGTGAGGAGGGAGGCAGTGCTTGCCTTGAAGACCTGCGTTGCCTTGTTTTCTGTGTTGTCAATTAAAACATTTCCCTTGCTGTCGGTAACCTTTGTGTAGAACACCGGCTTGCGGTACTGGCCGCCGTCTGCGATTGCCGCGTAGGCTGCCGTCAGTTCGAGATCACTGACACCGTAGGTGATACCGCCGAGAGCCAGCGGCTGGATCACATCGTATTCCTCGGAGAGTTTGGAAAAACCAAGCTTCTTCAGATAATCAAAGCCGACCTTCGGCGTAAGCTCGGTCAGTACCTTGACGGCCGGGATATTGATGGAATTGATGATCGCCTGGCGGACGGTAACATCACCATGGTAGGTAAGATCCGAGTTCTGCAGCGGTGTGCCGTCGCTGTAGTTGAACGGCTCATCCTTAATTACCGTAGCGAGTGTAATCTTTCCAAGGTCGAGCGCCGGTCCGTACGCGGAAAGAATCTTAAACGTGGAACCCGGCTGGGAATAATTATCGGTTGCGCGGTTGAAGGTAAGACTTGCTGTTTTTTCGCCGCGTCCGCCGACGATGGCTTTCACGTAGCCGGTGCGCTGATCCATAACGGTCATGCACGCCTGCGGCTGCGGGGTGAAGCTGCTGCGCTCGGCAACAATCGTATCGCCCTCCTGCATGATAGCGGCTTTGTACTGGTCGATATAGCTCTGTGCCTCCTCCTGGGAGTCAAAGAGCAGATCGAAATTCGGATCGCTGTTGCGGAAGTAGAGCTGCAGCATCTCTTTGCTGTAGTTCTGTACCTCGCCGTCTGCCTGCTCTACGGTGAGCGCCCAGTCGAGACCGATCTGCGTGTTCGCCGGGAAGTTCTCCGGATTCTGGAATTCCGTATCGAGAATCGACTGCATGTAGGAATCCTGTGTGGTATAGATTTTGAGGCCGCCGCTGTAGACAACGTTCTTTGCCTGCACTTCGGTGTAGCCTTTCTGTACCATCAGATCGTTGATCAGGTTGGTGATGACTTCATCGATAAAGTAGGAGTACGGCGCGCTCTCCGCCTGGGACTGCGTGTGCATGGCGATGCGGTCGTAAACATTGTCGTTCATGGCAATGGTGTATTCTTCTTCGGTGATGTAGCCCTGCTCTTTCATGTTGTTCAGGATCTTGTCGCGGCGCTGCTGGTTTTTCTCCGGGTGGTTTTTCGGATTATATGCCGTCGGCGCCTTTGGAATTGCGGCAAGAACGGCGCATTCAGAGAGCGTCAGATCTTTTGCATCCTTTCCGAAATACGTCTGCGCTGCCGTCTGGACACCGTAGCAGCCGGAACCTAAGTTGATCGTATTCAGATAATTTTCCAGAATAACGTCTTTGGCGTTTTCACCCTCTGCGGTCAGTGTTTTTTCCAGCTTCAGCGCCAGGTACTGTTCCTGGATCTTCCGCTTGAAGCTCTGCATCCGCGTCTCTTCCATCCAGTCAGTGAAAACATTGTTTTTTAAGAGCTGCTGTGTGATCGTGCTGGCGCCCTCGGTAAAATGAAAGCCGTGGCTGACGCCGACAACGAAAGCACGGATGATACCGCTCGGATCAATGCCGTTGTGCTCATAAAAACGGGCATCCTCAACCGCGACGATCGCATGCTGCATATCGAGCGGAATCTCCTCAATCGAAATCGAGACACGGTTTCCCTGAGCCCCGGTCAGCTTCTGTACCTGGTTGCCGTCAGCATCGTAGATAAACGACGCGTTGCCGAGCGGCATGATATTTGCCTCCGAGATATCAGGGGCACTGTCAATCACGCCGCGGACAGCGCCGATCACAAGCCCGGTACCGCAGACGAGAACGACAAGAAGAAGACAGAACGCGATGCGCAGCGCCGTCACGCCGGCCGTCTTTTCAATCTTTCCGTAATGGGACCGCAGATCTTCACGTTTGTCTTCCAGATGACTTTTTCCAAAGTGCATATAGAAAATCCTCCTTATGTCATGTTCCTGCAAAACTGATTCAGTTCAGTAATCAATGGTGTTCCTGCCCTGCAAAAAGCAGGGTATACTTATTTTTATTATACCAAACAAAGGGCTGGAATAAAAGTATTTCTGAAAAGAATGCTGATTTTTCAGAAATGATATGGTAAGATAGGTACATATTTGGATGAAGGAGTAAGGACATATGATCGATCAGTTTCGGACGGTTTACCGGGGTGGAACCGGGGAAATCGTGGAGAAGAAATCACGTTTTATTGCGACGGTGCGTCTGGTGGAATCTGAGGAGGAGGCACTTTCCTGCCTGGAAGCTCTGCGGAAAAAATACTGGGATGCGCGGCATAACTGTTTTGTGTATATTATTGGAGAAAATCAGGAGACGGTGCGCTGCAGCGACGACGGGGAGCCTTCCGGCACGGCAGGGCGGCCGATGCTCGATGTGGTACAGGGAGCAGGCCTCCGCAATGTGCTTGTTGTGGTGACGCGGTATTTCGGCGGTACGCTGCTGGGAACGGGCGGCCTGGTGCGCGCGTACTCGCAGGCGGTGCAGGAGGGGCTGGCAAACAGTGTTCTGATTGACGAGATCTGCGGCGTGCGGCTGTTGATTGAGACGGATTACAACGGCATCGGTAAAATCCAGTATCTGCTCGGCCAGCGGGGGATTCCGATTCTGGAATCCGAGTACACCGATCAGGTGAAAATCCGCGTTCTCGTTCCGAAAACGGAGGTGGACCGTCTCTGCGCGGAGATTACCGAGGGGACGAACGGAAAGGCAAAACTGGAAAAAGAAGAGGAGCTGTACTTTGCGCAGAACGACGGAGAGCTGATCTTCGGGGATGAGCTGACGCAGTATAAAAATCTGGAGGCAGAAGAATTAGGATAAAGGAGGATGCGACATGAGGTTTCCGGAAAATCTGAAAAAGGGCGGAACGATCGGCTTTGTGGCACCATCGTTTGGATGCACAACAGAGCCATACAAGTCCGCGTTTGCAAATGCACAGAAAAAATGGAAAGAGATGGGATATCAGCTGGATCTTGGGCCAAACTGCTATGCGGACCACGGCATCGGCATCAGTGCGGCGCCGGAAGAATGCGGAAAAGAACTGACGGAATATTATGTCAGTGAGAAGAATGACTGTCTGATATCCTGCGGAGGCGGAGAGCTGATGTGCGAGGATCTCGATTACGTGGATTTTGAAAAGATCAGAAAGGCACCGGCGAAATGGTATCTCGGCTATTCTGACAATACGCATTTTACGTATCTTCTGCCGACCCTCTGCGATACGGCGGCTGTTTACGGTCCGTGTGCGAGTGATTTCGGCATGGAGCCGTGGCATAAATCCGTAGTGGATGCGTTTGGCGTACTGACGGGAGAAGTGCGTACCGTCCGCGGCTATGAGGGATGGGAAAGAGACGATGCGAAGGGCAGAAGCGAGGAAAATCCGTATCTGCCGTACCAGATTACAGAACCGCGCGTTCTGCGCCGCTTCCCGGATGCGGACAGTGCATTTGAGGGACGGCTCATCGGCGGCTGTCTCGACTGTCTCGTCAATATTCTTGGAACGAAGTACGACGGAACGGTTGATTTTGTGGAAAAATATAAAGAGGACGGTTTTGTCTGGTTTCTGGAAGCGTGCGATCTGAACGTCTTTGCGATCCGCCGCGCAATCTGGCAGATGGAGCACGCCGGCTGGTTCCAATATGTGAAAGGCTTTCTGATTGGCCGCCCGCTGCAGTTCGGACAGAAATTCGGGGAACTCGACCAGTACCGCGCCGTGACGGATCTGCTTGGAAAATACAACGTGCCGATCGTGATGGATCTCGACATCGGACACCTTCATCCGGCGATGCCGCTGATCGTCGGAAGTTATGCGAAGGTGGCCGTGGAAGGAAATGAGATTGAAATTAAGATGGAGTGCCGTTAGAACGCTTTTGAAAAATATTTTCTCGAGCGGCAGGGCAGAGCCTGTGGGAAAATGTTTGCGCGCGTAGAAGAACTATCGGCGCATCCGGCAGATGCCGCGGAGCTTTTTGACATCGAGAATCGTGACCGTGCCGCGGGAGAGTGCGACGATGCCGTCTTTCTCGAAGGACTTTAAGGTGCGGGAAACGACCTCTCTGGCACTGCCGAGGTTCCGCGCGATCTGCTCGTGCGTGGTGGAGAGCACCGGGGAACCGGTGCGGATGCGTTCATCCTCGAGATATCCGGCAAGGCGCTGGTCAAGCCGCGTAAAGAGAAGCTGGCCCATCGCCCACATGACTTCGGAAAAATGCTCCGTTGTTTCCCGGTAAATGTAGTTTTCAACGTAAATATTCTGATTCATCAGTCTGCGGAACGTGCTGGCCGGAGTGATGAGAACTTTCGTCTCCTCCTCGGCCTCAATCAGAATATCAAAGCTGATTTCCTGCATCGCACAGGAGGCAGACAGCGTGCAGACTTCGCCGGGACCGGTGGTAAACAGGGTAATTTCCCGCTGCTCGCCGGACTGGATAAAGATGCGGAGCTTGCCGGAGAGGACAAGCAGAACGCCGAGACAGTCATCGTCACAGCTGTAGAGAAAATCGCCGCGCTGATACGTCGTCAGGACGGAAGAGAGCACGAGTGTCTGCTGTTCATCGGCGGTAAGCTTTGAATAAAATGGATAATGCTCCTGAAAACAGGATTCCAGAAAAGATGACATAAATAAAACTCCTTTCGGAAGAAGAACGTTCTTTTGTAAACTACGGCAGCAGCCGTTTCTTCCATGATAGAAAAGAATAGAAAGAAATGCAAGAAAAAACGTATCGGTTTTTGTGCCGATACGTTTTTTCTGCATTTCCGATATTACGCTGTTTATTTTACAGAGTTAATCAGCTCTTCCAGCTCCTCATAGGAAACGGCGCCGACGTTTTTCTTTACGAGCTCACCGTTTTTGAAGAAAGCGAGGGTCGGAACGCTCATGACTTTAAAGGATCTTGCCAGCTCCGGTGCTTCGTCAACGTCTACTTTGTAGAACTGGATCTCCGGCATATCCTCAGCTGCCTCTTCGATGACCGGGGCGAGCATTTTGCACGGTCCGCACCAGGTAGCAAAGAAATCAACAACGGCAACGCCAGGTGCTGCCTGCAGAGCTTTTTCGAAGTTTTTGGATGTAACATGAATTAATGACATAATAGAAGTCCTCCTTTTTATTGTACGGGTAATTCCCGGTAACTGTTTTTTTTGTTGTGACTGTAGAATATCACAGCAGAACGGGAAGTTCTGTGACTAAGTCACAAAGTGATTTCTCAGTTCTGTTTCGGTTCTTTCCCCTGGCGGAAGCATTCGATCATCTCGCCGGTCAGGCTGATGAGGTTCGGGGTCTCCGGGAGGGAAGCACGGTCAAACCATTCGGCAACGGAGAGTTCCTCGCGGTCGAGGGTAATGGACGGATCGCCGTCCACATCGCAGTAAAATCCGGCGAGCAGCGAGCCGCTGAAGGACCACGGCTGACTCTTATAGTATCTCAGATTTTTGACCTTTAATCCGACTTCTTCCATGACTTCACGGTGCACCGTCTGTTCCAGCGTCTCACCGACCTCGGTATAGCCGGCCACGAGGGCGTACTGGCGGTGGCTGCTGTGGGAAGGTGCGTACTTCGTGAGCAGCAGGCGGTCACCGTCGGTGATGGCAACGATGACGCTCGGGCAGATGACCGGATAGGAGAGTGCGCCGCAGGAAGGGCACTGCATCGCGCGTTCATTTCCAGGCGCATGCATCTTCGTTCCGCAGCGGCCGCAGTAGGTGTGGTCGGTGTACCAGGTGTGGATCTGGTAACCGGTGATACCGGCAAACCCGAGCCATCCCGGAACGGCGCTGCGAAGAATTAGTGTATTTTCGTATTTCCAGATGCCAAATTCCGGAAGCTGCGGACTGCGCAGTTCATAATAGTCCGTCTCATCAATGCGGAACAGAAATTTTGCCTTTTCTTTAATCTCCGGAAAAACAGCTGCAATTTCCGCAATGGAAGGGTAGCGGATCTCGGGATCTTCGAAATTGCACAGAATTGTGTGATGACCGTAAATTAAAACAAGATCCGTATCGTTCGGAACAGAAGGCTGGTAATCTACATAATATTTATGCGGAGCAATGTCCTGAATCATAAGAATTCCTTTCTTTGGTAAAAAAGTTTTTGGAAAAACAAAAAACCGAAATTTCTGTGAAGAAATTTCGGTAATAAAAAGAGCGCGAGACGGGATTCGAACCCGCGACCCCAACCTTGGCAAGGTTGTACTCCACCCCTGAGCCACTCGCGCATATTCATCCTTTAGGATGAAGCGGGTGATGGGAATCGAACCCACGTATCCAGCTTGGAAGGCTGGTGTTCTACCATTGAACTACACCCGCAGATGATTGGCACTGATTTTTTTTCTCTGTCTTGTTGACTGCCGTGCCTCACTGACAAAACGTATTCTACAGGAAAGCCGGAGAAAAGTCAACCCCTTTTTTTAAAAAAATTGAAAAAAATTTTAAAATACTGAAAAAGGTGAAAATTCAGGGCAAATGGCGCGAGTGAACGTCCGGTGAATAGCACGTAAATATCAGTCTTGTTCCGGGAAGGAAAGTGTACTATAATAAAAAAAACGAAAAACAAAGAAAAAGGGGGAACTTCCCTATGCAGGAGAATGGAGCAGCACCTCGGGATCGGCATTCTGATGCAGGATATTGCAGAAACCTTCGAAGAATAGAAAAACCGGCATCTGTGCAATTTAAAGAAAAATTCTAATCTTTCTATAAAATATTTTGGGAAAAACTGGACTTATCTGAAAAATTTGATATAATAGAAAGGTAGTGACAGGGAAATTTTATGCTAAAATCTGGAAAGAAGAACCCTGTCAATTCTTATGGGAGGAAAAATACATGGATGCCATTGATTATAAGATTCTGAAGATATTGCAGAAAAATGCCCGCGAGACGGCTTCCAATATCAGCAAAGAGATTCATTTATCGGTTTCTGCAGTCATCGAGAGAATCCGTAAAATGGAAGAAACCGGAGTGATTAAAGAATACACCATTATTGTAGACGAAAAGAAAACGGGAAATGAGATGACCGCGCTGATGGAAGTCAGCCTGGAGCATCCGAAGTTCTTTGACAGTTTTGCAGATGCGATCCAGAAACTGGAGTACATCGTATCCTGCTATTATCAGACCGGAGATTTTGATTTGATTATCCGCATTTCCTGTCACTCATCCGACGAACTCGAAGAAATCCACCGCCAGGTGATGAGCCTTCCGGGCGTCGATGCGACAAGAACGCATGTAGTGCTGAAAAATGTAAAAAATATCTATTCCGCCATCCGCAGACCGGACAAATAAAAACCGGCACAGCCGGAATCTGATACGAGAGCGTGTCTGAAAATAATCCGAAAGAGTTTTCAGGCACGTTTTGGCGTCTCAGAAAAAGTACGGAAAGAAAGAAGGAAAAAAGTGAACAGATACTTACGCTGTTATGCAGAGATTTCACTCGAAGCGATCGGGCATAACATCAGAGAAGTGAAAAAAAGACTACCGGAGGGCGTGAAACTCCTTGGCGTTGTAAAAGCGAACGCCTACGGCCACGGTGCCGTTCCGGTAGCATCCTATCTGGAAAACCTGGTTGATTATTTTGCAACCGCAACCATCGAGGAGGCTGTCGAGCTCAGAGAAAACGGCATTTCCGCGCCGATCCTGATTCTCGGCTACGTGTCCCCGTCCCAGTACGGCGACCTTGTGGAATACGACATCACTCAGACGATCGACAGCTACGCACAGGCACTTGCCCTCGAAAAAGAGGCAGCACGCCAGAACCGGAAAGCAAAAGCACACCTTGCGGTCGATACCGGCATGACGCGGATCGGCTTCCAGGTGACGGAGCACGATGCGGATGAGGCGGCAAAAATCGCGGATCTTCCGCACATCGAGCTGGAAGGTATGTTTACGCATTTCTCCTGCGCCGATCAGGAAGACAAGACGTACTGTTCGATGCAGATGGAAAAATATGATAAGATGACGGCACTTTTAGCAGAGCGCGGCGTGACGATTCCGCTTCGCCATATCTGCAACTCCGCCGGAATCATGGAATTTGACGATCACCGCTTTGAGATGGTGCGTTCCGGTATCATCACCTACGGCATTTACCCATCCGAGGAGGTAAAAAAAGAGCGCCTCGATCTGATCCCGGCGCTTTCCTGGAAGAGTCATGTCATCCATGTGAAGGAAGTCGGCCCGGGCATCGGCGTCAGCTACGGTGCCACGTATGTGACCGAGAAACCGATGACACGGATCGCAACTGTTTCAGCCGGCTATGCAGACGGCTATCCGAGAGCTCTCTCGAACCCACGCGTAACGGAGCCACAATCCGCCGTGTTAACCGCTTCACCATACCCACCACCTTGTAGGTATCGAAGACATTGTCTTCGTAACAAAGAGAATTATATCTTTTCTAGAGATTTGTGTCAACACCTTTTTCTCAATTTCATTAATTTTTACAAACGAAACTTTTAATTGTGTTATCTCTAATATAAGCCCTTTAATCCCCATATAAATAAGGAAGCACTATCGGAAACTTTCGTTTCACAAATGGTGCTTCCCCATTATACATATTATTTACTTAGTTGGCAAATAATTTTTTACAAAATTTGGCAATGCAAATGCAGCTTTTTGAATGTCTGCATTATAATACTTAGTTTCAAAGTTTTGTTCTCGGTTTGGAGTCCATGTTAGAGGATCAAATGTTTTGGAACCCAATGTAAAACAATGCATTCCTGCAGGATAGATTGGAATGAAAGCTGTATATAAGCGCGCAATTGGAAAATGGCTATTAACGTAACCAAATACTTTTTCCACTAATGGTTGATGTAACATCGGAGATTCTGTTTGTTGTACAAACAAGCCATCAGCTTTCAAAGCTTTTAATGTATTCTTATAGAATTCTTCTGTAAATAAGCCTTCACCAGGACCGATTGGATCGGAACAATCCACGATAATTACATCATAGTAATCTTCTGCTTCTGCCATGAAACCAATACCATCACCAATTTTTACAGTCAATTTAGGGTGGTTTTCAATCATAGCTTTAGCAATAGTTGGTAGATATTGTTTTGCCAACTCTACAACCTTACCATCGATTTCAACCATTGTTACTTCTTTTACACAATCATGACGTACACATTCTCTAGCTACGCCACCATCACCACCACCGATAATCAAGACACGTTCAGGATTAGGATGTAAGAACAAAGGGATATGGCTCATCATTTCATGATAGATAAACTCTTCACGCTCAGATGTTTGAAAAACGCCAGCATCATACCATACTCTTTTGATTTAAAAACTTCAATTTTTTGAAACTCAGATTCCCCAGAGTAAAGCACTTCTTCCGCTTCAGCGCTTAGACGTAAGTGAGGTGTTTGTTCCTCAGTAATCCATTGACTCATGTAGTACCTCCTACTATTTATACTACAATACGCATCGCAAATCACTGCGATGCGTATGTATATTACTTTAATTGCTCTATTACTTACTCTTTGCGACTAATGTAACAGAATCCACCACCTAAAATAGTGTCTTTCATCCAATTCGCCAAAGAGAAATCACGAATTTCACCTTCATCAAAGATGCCACAGCGGATATCATCGCCGTCCATAAACATCTTGTGAATCGGAACCCAATGCCATGTATAAAGAGCCTTTTCTTTTCCTTTATGACGATTTAAAAATGCTACAGGCACATCCTGTGCCAATGCATCATGTATAAACTGAGCTGCAGCCTCCACCTCTACGCGTGATGCACAGAACGGAGATACATTCAACATATGTACATCATAAGATAGGCTTTTATCCTCGAGTAAGCGAGTAAGACCACGTTCCATCCATTGAGTTTTATAAACACCACCACCAAAACGTGGCTTTACATATTTCCAAACTAAGTTCATCCGTTCTAAAGCAAGCGTTTGGTCGGATGTGGTTTCTAGATCTAATAAGCCATCCCTAAATAGCGAATAGCCCAATACTTGTGATGCCGATGTAGGCCCACAACCAGACAAGCGTTGCCACTCATCAGTGAACCACTCTTGGTCATACCCATATGATGTTTTACCATTTACATCGATATATAGCCATT
>OLVR01001380.1_pt1 | contig 23260 bp, 24 predicted proteins | sample 1673261 | NCBI WGS metagenome assembly OLVR01 (sample SAMEA3178938, study PRJEB25190) | human gut metagenome | biome: human gut; feature: human-associated habitat; material: faeces | place: Austria | collected 2013 | reverse complement strand
CGTGTCCACGGCTCCGGCCTGTTCACCCGCGGCCAGACGCAGGTGCTGTCCGTGGCGACGCTGGACACCCTCTCCGCCTGCCAGAAGCTGGATACCATCTGGGAGGAGACGGAGAAGCGGTATATGCACCACTACAACTTCCCCGGCTACTCCGTGGGCGAGGCCAAGCCCGCCCGCAGCCCCGGCCGTCGTGAGATCGGCCACGGCGCTCTGGCGGAGCGGGCCCTGCTGCCTGTGATCCCCCCGGTGGAGGAGTTCCCCTATGCCATCCGTGTGGTGTCTGAGGTGGTATCCTCCAACGGCTCCACCTCTCAGGGCTCCATCTGCGGCTCTACGCTGGCTCTGATGGATGCCGGTGTGCCCATCTCCGCCCCTGTGGCCGGCATTTCCTGCGGCCTGATCCAGGACGACGACGGCTCCTTCACCACTTTCATCGACATTCAGGGCGTGGAGGACTTCCACGGCGAGATGGACTTCAAGGTCGCCGGCACCAAGAAGGGCATCACCGCCATTCAGATGGACCTGAAGAACGACGGCCTGACCATGGAGATCATCCGCAACGCTCTGGACATCACCTACGATGCCCGGTGCCAGATCTTGGATCAGATCATGCTGCCCTGCATTGCCGAGCCCCGGCCTGAGGTCAGCAAGTACGCCCCCAAGATGATCACCATGCACATCGATCCCGACCGCATCCGTGAGGTCATCGGCAAGGGCGGCAGCGTCATTCAGAAGATCGTGGCCGAGTCCGGCGCCAAGATCGACATCGACGACGACGGCACCATCCACATTGCCTCTCCCGACGCCGAGAGCTGCGCCATCGCCAAGAAGTGCATCGATGACATCGTCTTTGTACCGGAGGTGGGCAAGCTGTACTACGGCCGTGTCGTGCGCCTGATGACCTTCGGTGCCTTCGTGGAGATCGCTCCCGGCAAGGACGGTCTGGTGCATATCTCCAAGCTGGCCGACAAGCGCATCGAGAAGGTGGAGGACGCCTGCAAGGTGGGCGACATGATGTGGGTCAAGTTCATGGAGATCGACGAGAAGGGCCGCTGGAACCTGTCTCACAAGGATGCCATGAAGGAGATCCGGGCCAAGGAGGCCGCCGGGGAGAAGATCCAGTAATTCTCCGGAACGGATCAGCCAATTCTGTGTATAAAGAGTTCCCCATGCAGTGCATGGGGAACTCTTTTTTCGTTTTTACCTGATGCCTCCGACGGATCGCTTTCTGGCGGATGGAGAAAATGATACGTCTCCCATTGGGAAGTACGGATTCCCCCCTCCCGAAAGCAAAAACACACCCGCCCCTAGGTAGGGGCGGGGGCATATTTCCTATGGGACAGCGCTGCCTTACTGGCGCTTCTCCCGGTCGTAGCTCACCACCACACGGCGGTTGGGTTCGCTGCCGATGGAGTAGGTAGTGACACCCGGCTCGTCCTGCAGGGCGGCATGGATCACATGGCGCTCATAGGCGTTCATGGGCTCCAGCGTCACGCTGCGGCGATACTTGGTGACCTTGCCGGCCACCTTCCGGGCCAGAGACTCCAGACTCTGCTCCCGCTTGGCCCGATAGTTCTCGGCGTCCACGTGGACCCGGATGCGCTTATCCGCACCGGAGTTGACGGCGTAGTTGGTCAGCTGCTGGATGGCGTCCAGCGTCTCGCCGCGGCGGCCGATGAGCTGACCCAGCTTCTCGCCCTCCAGCGTTACCTGATACCGGCCCTTCTCCTCCAGCGTCACATTCACCTGAGCGGGGCTGTTCATGTGCTGCAGCAGACCCTCCAGGAACTCCCGAATACGGCGGGCGTTGTCGTCGTCGCAGATCTCGGCTGCCGCCTTCTGCTCCGGGGTCTTCTCCACCGGCTTCGTCTCCGGCTTTTTAGGCTCCTGCTTCTTAGGTTCGGGCCTCACTTCCGGCTTTTTCACCTCTGCCTTGGGTTCCGGCTTCTTTTCCACCTTTTTGGTGGGCTCGGCCTTCTTCTCCTCCGGCTCGTCGGTGCCGTAGGTCACACGGATACGGGCGGGCGAACCGCCGATGCCCAGAAAGCCGCTCTTGGCACGCTCCAAGATCTCCAAAGATACGTCGTCCCGCTCCAGACCCAACTGGGTCAGCGCCTTACGGACAGCCTCCTCCTCGGTCTTGCCCGTTACTTCGATATAGCTCATAGACAAAACTCCTTATTCGTAGTGCTTTTCATCATAGGCACGGCCACGTGCATAAGGCCGCTGGCCCACACGTCCGTTTTCATTGGTGCCGCTGCGCTTTTCCTCGCCGCCCTGCTTTTTCTTCTTGGGCTGGGGCTTGCGGTCATTGCGGCCACCGCCGTTCATCTGCTGCTGGGCCATGAGTTCCTTCTGCTTCTGGTACTTGGCGTAGCGCTTTTCACGGGCGGCCTTTTCCTTCTCGGTCTCCTCACGATCCAGGATTTTATTGAAGTACTTGTTGAGAGTCACCTCCTGGATCAGGGAGAACACGGTGTTGGCGATCCAGTAGATGCACAGTGCGGCGGGCAGCATATAGCCCATCCACAGGGTCATCAGGGGCATCAGGTACATCATGGTCTTGGCGGAGCCTGCGCCCTCGGTGCTGTTGGTGCGCATGGTGATGATGCTCATCACCAGCTGGGCCGCCGCCGAGATCACAGGCAGCAGCAGGATGCCCCACACGGGCCAGCCGCCGCCGGGGAACTGGCTCAGCAGCGTGGAGGGCTGAGACGCCAGATCCATCCCAAGGAAACTGTAGTTCAGGTCCACCAGACCATCGAACTTCCCGGCGAAGCTCTCCCAGTGCTCATGGATGAACTTGGCCAGATAGATCTGGTCATAGGTGTTGTTGCTGGCCTCATAGCCCAGCGTACCTGCCAGCGTGCCGATCTCCTCGATGACGGAGGTGGACAGGCTCATGAAGTACCGCAGGGGGGTACGGATGATGGCGTACAGGGCGATCAGGATGGGGAAGGGGATGAAGGACCACAGGCAGCCGGACATGGGGTTCACGCCCTCACGGGCGTACAGGTCCGCCATCTCCTGCTGCTGGCGCTCCCGATTGTTGGCGAAGCGGGTCTGGATATCCTTTACCTTGCCCTGCATCCGGTTCATCCGGAGCATACTCTTCTTGCTCTTGAGCTGGAAGGGCAGGATCACCAGCTTCACCACCAGAGTGAAGAGGATCAGAGCCAGACCGTAGGACCCGGTGAGACTGTAAAACAGCCGGGTCAGCCACGCAAACGGCACGCAGATGTAATAGCCGATTTGTGCAAACATGGGGTAGATACCTCCGTTTTATAATGGGATGGGAAAAACGAGGCTGTTGCGTCAGGGGACAGGGTCATACCCGCCCTTGTGGAAAGGATGGCATCGCATCAGACGGCGCAGGGCCAGAAGGCCGCCCTTGGCGGCGCCGTATTTCTCCACCGCCTCCACGGCATACTCCGAGCAGGTGGGGATATAGCGGCACCGGGGCGGAAAAAGAGGGGAGACGGAGGTCTGGTAGAACCGGAACAGCTTCAAAAGCGCCCGCTTCATGCCGTCTCCTCCGGCACAAGGCCCGCCTGCCGCAGCAGGCGGAGATACGTCTCGTCCAGCTGCTGATAGGTGCTGCGGACGGCCCGCCCACGGGCCACTAAAATCACGTCGTAGCCCGGCTGCATCTCCGGCTTGTGGAGCCGGTACAGCTCCCGGAAGCGGCGGCGCACCTGGGCGGCTTTGCACCAATCCTCAATCTCCGCCTGCACAACGGGATCTCCCCCCTCCACCACGCCGGTGATAACGGCGTGGCCCAGCTTGGTGCTGACGGTGATCCCCAGACGGGACTGCCCCTGACGGTTTTTCTGCCAATACAGCACCATCTGCGTCGACACCAGACTCTTCCCCTTGCGGTAGATGCGGCGGAACTCATAATTCTCTTTTACCGTGACGGCTGCCTTCATAGCGTCCTCTTTTACCAATCTGAATTACATAGACCAATAGGGACGGCGGTTTTTCCCATCCACCGTCCCTGTTTGATTATCTATGACCGATGCACTTTCCGTGACCTCAATGGGTCAGACGGGCACGGCCCTTGGCACGGCGGCGAGCCAGCACCTTACGGCCGTTGCGGGTGGCCATTCTCTTGCGGAAGCCGTGCTCCTTGGAGCGCTGACGCTTCTTGGGCTGATAGGTACGGAACATTGCATGACACCTCCATCTTTTGTAAGATCAGGCGGCAGAAAAAGTCTCTGCCGCACATACTCGACGGCGGGTGGGAAGCATTCTCCCACGGCCGCAGTTGACATTCGTCAGGCGCTAAAATAAGCGCATTTGTCATTATACATGAGCTTTTTCCGCCTGTCAACAAAAATCTGAAGGGGAAAAGAGCGGGTTCTTAGGAAAAGCGGTGTGTTTTTTCGGCAAAAGCCTAAAATCTGGTGGTTTTCCTCCGGTTTTTCTCCCTACATCTTGTGCCTTCCGGTGCGTCATTTTTTGCAGCTTATATTAGAATAAGTGTAGACTTTTCCGGGGGTTTCTGCTATACTATTCTCGGATAAATTTTTTTCAAATACAGAGATAGAGATCCATCAGGGGAAAGGGGCGCTTTCATTGAATTCCATTTCTGACGTATGGCAGAGCGTACTAAGCCGATTACAGGAGCAGCTCAGCGAGACCACCATCCGCACATGGTTCGACGAGGTGGACGTGGTCACCATGGAGGACTCCGCCTTCGTGCTGCATTGCAGCAACTCCTTCAAAAAAAGCACCATCGAGACCCGTTTCATGAAACACATCAAGGCGGCGCTGAAGGACATCTTCTCCTCCGATCTGGAGGTGAAGATCCTCAACGACGAGCAGCTGGCTGCCTATCACGGTGTGGCCCCGGATCAGCCCGGCTCCCTGCTGGATTCCGACGCCTTCACCTTCGAGACGTATGTGGTGGGGCCGCAGAACAAGCTGGCCTATGCGGCGGCACGGGCCGTGGCGGATAAGCCGGCGGAAAACTTCAACCCTCTGTTCATCTACGGCGACTCCGGACTGGGCAAGACCCATCTGCTCTACGCCATCGCCCATCAGGTCAAGCGCAAGCGGGAGGACCTGCGGATCGTGTACATCAAGGGCGACGACTTCACCAACGAGCTGATCGCATCCATCCGGGAGGGCAGCAACGCCGAGTTCCGGGAGAAGTACCGGCAGGCGGGCATCCTGCTGGTGGACGATATCCAGTTCATCGCCGGCAAGAAGCAGACTCAGGAGGAGTTCTTTCATACCTTCAACACTCTGTACGAATCCGGGCGGCAAATCGTGCTGACCTCCGACCGTCCGCCCCGTGAAATGACCCAGCTGGAGGACCGGCTGCAAAGCCGCTTCGTGTCGGGCCTTATGGTGGATGTGGCCCCTCCCGACTTCGAGACGAGACTGGCCATCATCAAGAACAAGGCCGCCATGCTGGGGGTAAAGCTCCCCGACGAGATCTATGGCTACATCGCCGAGAACGTCACCGCCAACGTGCGGCAGATCGAGGGGACCCTGAATAAGCTGCTGGCCTACCGGGACCTGCTGGGGGATCAGGTGGACGAGCAGTCCGTGGGCCGTGCCGTCCGGGATATGCTGCAAAAGAGCAACGAGTACATCCCCTCGCCGTCGGTGATCATCAGCTATATCTGCAAGTATTTCAGCGTGGAGGAGGATGTGCTCCGTGGCCAGCGCCGGGGCCGCAACGAGGTCAACGCCCGGCAGATCGCCATGTACCTCATCCGCCGCATGACCAATCTCTCCCTCAACGACATCGGCAAGGAATTTGGTGACCGGGACCACACCACGGTGCTGCACTCGCTGGATAAGGTAGAGAAGCAGATGCGTACCGACCCCGCCTTTGCCGAGGTGGTGAAGGAGATCACCACCAACATCAACGCCAAACGCTGACCCCACTTTTCCACAAGACTCTGTGGATTCCACAGGGACAAGCTGGGGATAAGAAAATGCCGTCGTTCCCTGTGGAAAAAGGGGAGGGTCCGTCCACAAAACGTGGTGGAGAACAAACCGTGTCGCAGCAAGGGTTTGCGGCGGTTTTCCACAAGAAAATTCTCTACTGCGGCTGTTACTGAATAAAAGATTAGTTTATGTTCTCTTTCTGAGAAGCATGACAAAAATCGTTCGACAAGAAAGGAAGAAGAATATGCTCCGTTTCTCCTGCGAAAAAGCGCTGCTGCAAAGCGCCGTCAATACCGTGTCCCGTGCCGTGGCCGCCAAAAGCTCCATCCCCGCACTGGAGGGCATTTTGGTGGAGGGCAGCGACCGGCTGACCATGTCGGGCTACAATATGCAGACCGGCATCCGCACGGCCTTTGAGGCCGAGATCCACGAGGAGGGCCGCATCGTCCTCAACGCCCGCCTGTTCGGTGAGATCATCCGGAAGCTGCCGGACGATCTGGTGGTGTTTGCAGCGGATGAGAAATATATGGTGCGCCTGACCTGCGGCGACGCCAGCTTCGAGATCATGGGCCTGTCCGCCGAGGACTACCCGGAGCTGCCGGAGGTGGATGACGAGTACTCTGTGGCTATCCAACAGGGGACCCTGAAGGCCATGATCAACCAGACCAGCTTCGCCGTCTCCACCAACGAGACCCGTCCCATCCACACCGGCTCCCTCTTCGAGATCAACGAGCAGGGCCTGACCATGGTGTCCGTGGACGGCTTCCGTCTGGCTCTGCGGCGGGAGCCGCTGGAGCGCATCGACGGCGGCGCTTTTCGGTTCGTGGCCCCCGGCTCCGCCCTCAACGAGGTGGAGAAGATCTGCGAGGACAGCGACAACCTCATGACCATCATTCAGGGCAAGCGCCACCTGATGTTCGAGACCGGCTCCACCCAGCTGATCTGCCGCCGTCTGGAGGGCGAATTTCTGGATTACCGCAACGCCATCCCCCGAAACAATCCCACCTCCATTCTGGTGGATACCAAGGCCATGCTCAACAGTCTGGACCGTGTCAGCGTGGTCATCAGTGAGAAACTGAAAAGCCCCGTCCACTGCATCTTTGATGCCGACCGGGTGTACCTGTCCGCCAAGACCGGCAACGGCGAGGCTAAGGACATCTGCCCCGTGGAGGGCGACGGTCAGGGGCTGGAGATCGGCTTTAATAACCGCTTCTTCATGGACGCCCTGCGCTATGCCCCGGCGGAGAAGGTGAAGATGGAGCTGAACACCGGCATCTCTCCCTGCATCATGACCCCCGTGGAAGGGGAGGAGAATTTCCTCTATATGGTCCTGCCGGTGCGGCTGAAGGCATGATAACAAACTGAAATATAGAGAGAGGATTATACGGATAGTTGTTGAGTGGGGCTTGTTTTCACTTACTTACGTTTAGTAATGTCATTGCGAGGGTGCGAAGCACCCGTGGCAATCCGTAATACCCTTTGCCGTTTTTCTTTGCTGTCTCCGACGGCCTGTTTTTCCAGTAGCTTTTTATGCCTCCGGCGGGTAACTTTCTGCCAATAGCGGCAGAAAGTCACCAAAGAGCGCCAGCAGAAACCCATGGTTTCTGCACTTCCTTTGGCGGGTGCAAGAGTTGCTGCCTAAGTCCTGCCGAAGCAGGGAATTGACGTATTTCTACTCACGCTGCCGCTGCATTGGGAGTTTGAAGGAACGTGCTGTTCTACCGTGGGAAACGGATCGCCCCAGCGGTAAACGTAATATTTTCTTCGCCTGAGTGGGAGCGGCAGCGGGTCTGTTGCTGAGTCAATTCCCACTATGTCCCATAACGAACGCAACTCTTGAGAGTAAAGGAAGTCTTGAAACCATCGGTTTCAAGCGGCGTTTTTTGCATACTTTTTGCTGCTGTTGGCAAAAAGTATGCCGCCGGAGGCAAAAAAGCATGCTGTCGGAGACACAAAGAAAAAACTGCTGACACCCCCACCTCATCACCTCACAGGAGGACACCTATGGAAACCATCACCATCACCACAGAATACATCAAGCTTCAGGACCTGTTGAAGCTGGCGGCCGTCACCGCCACCGGCGGCGAAGCCAAGCTCCTCATTCAGGAGGGCCAAGTGCTGGTCAACGGCGAGGTCTGCACCCAGCGGGGAAAAAAGCTCCGCCCCGGCGACGACGTGGAGGCCGAGGGCCTGCACTACGGCGTGCGCTATGCGGATTGACGCCCTGACGCTGGAGGGCTTCCGCAACTACGACCGGCAGTCCCTGACCTTCCACAGCAGCTGCAACGTCATCTACGGCGAGAATGCTCAGGGCAAGACGAATCTGCTGGAGGCTATGGTCTATCTCTCCTGCGGCAAGTCGCCACGGGCCAGAGCGGATCGGGAGCTCATCGGCTTCGACCGGGACAAGGCCTACATCCTGGGGCAGATGTTTACACGGGACCGGGAGTTCCGCACGGAGGTGGAGCTGTTCCGTGGCCGCCGCCGCAAGGCCAGCGTCAACGGCGTTCCCGCCAAGAACAACGCCGCCCTCTCCGACGTGCTGCACACCGTGTTCTTCTCCCCGGAGGATCTGATGCTCATCCGGGAGGGGGCTGCCGCCCGCCGGCGGTTCATGGACCTGTCCCTCTGCCAGCTGCGGCCCCGGTACGGGGAGGCACTGGCGGAATACCACCGGCTCTATGAGCACAAGACCCGCATCCTCCGGGACAGCGGCGACTACCCCCAGCTGCTGGCCACCCTGCCGGACTTCAACCGGCGGCTGTGTCAGGTGGGAGCGGTGCTGATCCACTACCGGGCCCGTTACTGCCGGGCGCTGGCGGAGTATGCGGCGCAGGCCCACTACGAGTGCTCCGGCCAGCGGGAGGAGTTGGAGCTGCGCTATCAGACGGTCAGCACCGTTCACGATCCCTTCCTCCCACAGGAGCAGCTGTTTGCGGCCCTGATGGAGCATCAGCAGAGCCATGAGCAGGCGGAGATCGCCTCCCGGCTGTGCCTCTCCGGCCCCCATAAGGACGATCTGGAAGTGCTGGTCAACGGCCGCAGCGCCCGGCAGTTCTGCTCACAGGGACAGGTCCGCACGGCGGCGCTGGCCCTGAAGCTGGCGGATCGGGAAATTCATAAAAACACCATGGGGGAATATCCCATCATGCTGCTGGACGACGTGCTGTCGGAGTTGGATCCCCGGCGGCAGGAGTACGTCCTCAACCGCATCGCCGGGGGGCAGGTGTTCATCACCTGCTGCGAAAACGACCGGCTGGACACCCTGCTCTCCGGCAAGGTGTTCCATATCCGTGGCGGGGAGGTGCTGACATGAGCTATCTGCACATCGGCAAGAACGTCATGGTCAGCCGCCGCCGCATCATCGGCGTGTTCGATCTGGACATCACCTCCCAGTCCCCCCGGACCAGAGAGTTTCTGGACCGGGCGGAGAAGGACGGCGTGGTGCTGGACGCCTGCGACGATATCCCCAAGTCATTTCTGGTGTGCGACCACCCTTACCATAAGCAGCTGGTCTATATCTCCCAGCTGAACACACAGACGCTTCAGAAGCGCACGGAAAACGATCAACCTGCCGTCACCGGCGGGCAAGGAAAGGAAAGAACCCATGTCTGAACTGGAAAAAGTAACCGCCGTCACCACGGAGTATGACGCTTCGGAAATTCAGGTGCTGGAGGGGCTGGAGGCGGTGCGCAAGCGCCCCGGTATGTATATCGGATCCACCTCCGCCTCCGGATTGCACCATCTGGTCTACGAGATCGTGGACAACGCCATCGATGAAGCGCTGGCGGGCTACTGCACGGATATCACCGTCACCATCAACGAGGGCAATACCATCACCGTCACCGATAACGGACGTGGTATCCCCGTGGATATCCAGAAGCAGACCGGCCGCCCGGCGCTGGAGGTGGTATATACCGTACTGCACGCCGGCGGCAAGTTCGGCGGCGGCGGCTATAAGGTCTCCGGCGGTCTCCACGGTGTGGGCGCCAGCGTGGTCAACGCCCTCTCTGAGTGGCTGGAGGTGGAGGTACACAAGGGCGGAAATATCTATCAGATGAAGTTTTCCCGTGGCGCCATCACCCAGGAGATGACCGTCATCGGTGACACCGACCACACCGGCACCACCGTCCGCTTCAAGCCCGACGGTGAGATGTTCGACACGCTGGAGTACGACTATGAGACCCTCCACACCCGGATGCGGGAGCAGGCGTTTTTGAACGCCGGTCTGCGGATCTCCATCGCTGACCGCCGCCCCGGACAGGAGCAGGAGGACACCATGTGCTACGAGGGCGGCATCCGGGAGTTCGTCACCTGGATCAACCGCAACAAGACCCCACTGCACGAGGAGGTCATCTACATGGCCGGTGCCAAGGGGGACTCCACGGCGGAGATCGCCATGCAGTATAACGACAGCTACGCCGAGACCATGGTCTCCTTCGCCAATGACATCCACACCCCGGAGGGCGGTATGCACGAGACGGGCTTCAAGGCGGCCCTGACCCGTGTGCTCAACGCCTACGGCATCAAGTACGGCATGATCAAGGAGGGAGACAAGGTCTCCGGCGAGGACGTCCGGGAGGGCATCACCGCCGTGATCTCCGTGAAGCTGACGGAGGCCCAGTTCGAGGGTCAGACCAAGGCCAAGCTGGGCAACGCCTATATCCGCACGCTGGTGGACGGCCTTGTCTCCGACCAGCTGGCGGTGTATCTGGAGGAGCATCCGGTGGTGGCCCGCACCATTCTGGATAAGGCGCTGACGGCCAACCGGGCCAGAGAGGCCGCCCGCAAGGCCAGAGAGTCCATCCGCCGCAAGACGGCGCTGGGCGGCGCCGCCATGCCGGATAAGCTGCGGGACTGCAACGAGAATAACCCGGAGCTGACGGAAATCTATATCGTGGAGGGCGACTCCGCAGGCGGCTCCGCCACCCAGGGCCGTGACTCCCGGTTTCAGGCCATCCTCCCCCTGTGGGGCAAGATGCTGAACGTGGAGAAGGCCAGAGCCGACAAGGTATACGGCAACGACAAGCTCCAGCCGGTGATCACGGCGCTGGGCGCTGGCATCGGGGAGGAGTTCGACCTGAACAAGCTGCGGTATCACAAGATCATCATCATGGCCGATGCCGACGTGGACGGCGCCCATATCCGGACGCTGCTGCTGACCTTCTTCTTCCGGTTCATGCGGCCCCTCATCGAGGAGGGCTACGTCTATTCCGCCGTGCCGCCGCTGTATAAGCTGACCCGTGGCAAGCAGCAGCGGGTGGCCTACACCGACGAGGAGCGGGACGCCATCTCCTCCGAGATGCGGGACGGCAACCCCAATGTGAAGATCGACATCAACCGCTATAAGGGCCTTGGCGAGATGAACCCCCACGAGCTGTGGGAGACCACCATGGACCCGGAGAAGCGCACCCTGCGCCGCATCACTCTGGACGATGCCGTGAAGGCGGACGAGACCTTTACCGTCCTCATGGGCGAGAAGGTGGAGCCCCGAAAGGAGTTCATCGAGAAGAACGCCAAGTACGCCGTGAATCTGGACTATTGATGAAATTTTGCAGAAGAGGAGTACGGATTGCCACAGCCAGTGTGAGCACTGGCTTCGCAATGACAGAGTGTTTATCGATCATAAAGAGTGTCATTCCGAGACCAGTCCGCAGACTGGTCGTGGGAATCCGTTTTCTCCTGAATAAAAGGGAGGATATGTCTCGTGTACTACGTTTATATTCTCTCTAATTATACGAATGTGACCGTGTATGTGGGCGTGACCAATGATTTAGAGCGCAGACTCTGGGAGCATCGCCATCACACAGACCCATATAGCTTTACAGCAAAATATCATGTGGATAAGCTTGTCTACTACGAAACTACGACGGATATTCGAGCGGCCCTTGAACGGGAAAAACAGCTCAAGTCTTGGAATCGAAGAAAGAAGAATGAGCTGATCCAACGCATGAACCCCATGTGGCACGATCTGTCCCCCCAATCCTCTGATAAGGAGTAACAATATATGAGTAAGAAACCCCAATACGATCCCGAGGAGATCCGCTTTCCGGACCAGCACATCGTCGAGCGCTCGCTGGTGCCGGAGATGGAGAAGTCCTACATCGAATACGCCATGTCCGTTATCGTGGGCCGGGCGCTGCCCGACGTGCGGGACGGTCTGAAGCCCGTCCACCGGCGTATTCTCTACGCCATGTACGAGGACAACCTCACCAGCGACCGCCCCTTTAAGAAGTCCGCCACCTGCGTGGGCGACGTGCTGGGCCGGTATCACCCCCACGGCGACGCCTCCGTCTACGACGCTCTGGTGCGTCTGGCACAGGATTTCTCCATGCGCTATATGCTGGTGGACGGCCACGGCAACTTCGGCTCCGTGGATGGCGATCCCCCCGCTGCCTACCGTTACACGGAGGCCCGTCTTTCCAAAATTTCCAATGAAATGCTGCGGGATATCCGGAAGGACACCGTGGACTGGGACCCCAACTTCGACGAGAGCCGCAAGGAGCCCCGTGTGCTGCCCAGCCGCTTTCCCAACCTGCTGGTCAACGGCTCCTCCGGCATCGCCGTGGGTATGGCCACCAACATTCCGCCCCACAACCTGCGGGAGGTCATTGGCGCCTGCATCCACGTGCTGGATGATCCCGATGCCACGCTGGCGGATCTGATGACCTATATCAAGGGTCCCGACTTCCCCACCCGTGGCCTCATCATGGGCCGCAGCGGCATCCGTGCCGCCTATGCCACCGGCCGTGGCCGGGTGGTGATGCGGGCCCGCCACGAGTTCGAGGAGTTCGGCCATGACCGCACCCGCATCATCATCACGGAGCTGCCGTATCAGGTGAATAAACGGATGCTCATCAAGAGCATGGCCGATCAGGTGGAGGACAAGCGTCTGGAGGGCATCTCCGACATCCGGGACGAGACGGACCGCAACGGTATGCGAATCGTCATCGAGCTGAAGCGGGACGCCAATCCGCAGGTGGTACTCAACCGCCTGTTTGCACAGACCCAGCTGCAAACCACCTTCGCCATCAATATGCTGGCGCTGGTGAATAACCAGTCCCAGCCGAAGATCCTCTCCCTGCGGCACATCATCGACGAATATCTGGCCTTTCAGGAGGAGATCATCGTCCGCCGCACCCGCTATGACCTGAAGGACGCACAGGCCCGTGCCCACCTGTTGGAGGGTCTGCTCATCGCACAGGACAACATCGACGAGGTCATCCACATCATCCGCACCAGCTATGACAACGCCAAGGAGAACCTCATGTCCCGCTTCGGGCTGGACGATGTGCAGGCACAGGCCATTCTGGATATGCGCCTGAAGGCGCTGCAGGGACTGGATCGTGAGAAGCTGCAAGCAGAGTACAAGGAGCTGGAGGAGAAGATCGCCTACTTCCTGAAGGTGCTGTCCGACGATGCTCTGGTGCGCTCCATCCTGAAGGAGGAGCTGTCCGCCATTGCCGAGAAGTACGGCGACGACCGCAAGACGGAAATTCAGGACGTGGAGGACGAGATCGACATCGAGGACCTCATCGAGGAGGAGGAGTGCGTCTTTACCCTGACGGAGAACGGCTACATCAAGCGCACCGCCGTCAGTGAGTACGCCGCCCAGAGCAAGGGCGGCATGGGCAAGAAGGGCATCACCACCCGTGACGAGGATACCGTGGTGGATGTGTTCACCGCCTCCACCCATGACTATCTCCTGTTCTTCACCGATACCGGCAAGGTCTACCGCAAGAAGGGCTACCAGATCCCGGAGAGCGGCAAGACCGCCAGAGGCACCAACATCGTCAATATCCTGCAGGTGGAGCAGGGGGAGAGGATCCAGACCATGCTCCACTACCGGGAGGCCGGGGAGGACCAGCTGTACCTCTTCATGACCACCCGTAACGGTACGGTGAAGCGCCTGCCGGTGGAGACGCTGAAGAATCTCCGCAACAACGGCATCCGGGCGCTGACGCTGGACGAGGGCGACGAGCTTATCAACGTGCAGGAGACCGACGGCAGTCAGCGCATCCTCATTGCCACCCACGACGGTCAGGCGGTGTGCTTCGACGAGACGGACGTGCGTGCCATGGGCCGCACCGCCGTGGGCGTCCGGGGCATCCGCCTGCGGGAGGGGGACTATGTGGTGGGCGCCGCCCGAGCCGAGGCCGGCAAGACGGTACTCTCCATCACGGAGCGTGGCTTCGGCAAGCGCACCCCGGTGGAGGAGTACCGCATCACCAGCCGTGGCGGTCTCGGCATCCGCAACTATATGGTCACGGAAAAGACCGGCCCCATTGTGGGCATCAAGGTGGTGGATGGACAGGAGGACCTGCTGCTGATGACGCAGGCGGGCATCCTGATCCGCACGGCGGTGGACAGCATCCGCATCGCCGGCCGGGCCACGCAGGGCGTTATCGTCATGCGCTTTAAGGAGGAGGGCGACCACGTCATCTCCATGGCGCTGGCGGACCGGGAGACGGAGAAGGAAGCCGCCCCGGCAGAGGAATAAGCCATGGGGAAGAAAAAGGAGCAGTACTGCCCCCTGACCCGGTGGCGGTACTTTACCAAGACCCTGTACCACGATCCCTCCGCCACGGGGGAGTTCACCTATGACGGCGTGGTGTACCGCAAGAGTGAGGCCCTCCAAGCGGTGGAGAGCCGCAATTCCCGGCTCCAGATGGGGCTGGTGGGCCTGATGTTTCTGGCCTTTGTGCTGGCCACCTATTTCCGCAGCGCCATGCCGCTGGCGGCGGGCATCCTGCCGATCGTGGCGGGACAGGCTCTGCGGCTGAGCCGTCTGCCCAAGGATATCCTGTCCCACCTCACCGACACCGGACGGAGGGAGTTGTGATGGACGCTTTGCAGGTCATCGCCCGCATCCATACAGAGCTGCCGGAGAAGTTCGGCGTGCCGCGGCAGAGCGGATTGGTGCCCCAGCTGCGGGGCCGCATCGTCTTTGAACCGGCCTACCGGAACCCGGACGCCGTCCGGGGGCTGGAGGATTTCTCCCATCTCTGGCTCATCTGGCAGTTCTCCGGAGCCGTCCGGCAGGACTGGTCCCCTACGGTGCGGCCGCCCCGTCTGGGGGGCAATCGCCGCATGGGGGTCTTTGCCACCCGTTCTCCCTTCCGTCCCAACCATCTGGGCCTGTCCTCGGTGCGGCTGGAGCGGGTGGAGCAGAGTGAGGCGCTGGGGCCGGTGCTCCATGTCTGCGGCGCAGACCTGATGGACGGCACGCCCATTTTTGACATCAAGCCCTATCTCCCCTATACCGACAGCCATCCCGACGCCGTGGGGGGCTTCACCGACGGACTGGAGAGCCGCTGCCTGCGGGTGGAGTGTCCGCCGCAGCTGCTGGAGCGCATTCCGGCGGACAGCCGGGAGGGCCTGCTGGGTGTGCTGGCGGGGGATCCCCGTCCCCGGTATCAGGAGGACCCCCAGCGGGTGTACGGCATGGGCTTTGCGGGGCAGAACGTGCGATTCACCGTGGCGGGGGATACCCTCACGGTGCGCTCCATCGACCCGCTGGAGAAGTAACGCCAACATAAAAAGCACAAGAACAATTATGAAAACTGTAACCATTTACACCGACGGGATAAAAACCGCTATGCGGTTTTACCGGTAATGCCGTTCTGCTGGCCCCTTGCGGGGCAACCGCAGAACATGGCGGACAGGCCCCGTCGGACGGGGGCCGCCCGATAAAACCACTGGGAGCAACACAAGAACAATTATGAAAACTGTAACCATCTACACCGACGGGGCCTGTTCCGGCAACCCCGGTCCCGGCGGCTGGGGAGCCATTCTGGAGTGGAACGGCATCGAGAAGAAGCTCTCCGGCGGCGAGCCGGAGACCACCAACAACCGCATGGAGCTGACGGCGGTGATCCGGTCGCTGGCTCTGCTGAAGGAGCCGTGCATCGTGGAGCTGTACTCCGACTCCAAGTACGTTATTGACGCACTGGAGAAGGGCTGGGTCTGGGGCTGGAAGAAGCGGGGCTGGGTGAAAAGCGACAAAAAGCCCGCTTTGAACGTGGATCTTTGGGAGCAGCTGCTGCCTCTGATCCAGACCCATCAGGTACACTACCACTGGGTAAAGGGCCACGCCAGCAACGAGAAAAACAACCGCTGCGACCAGCTGGCCGTGGCGGAGAGTAAGCGGTTCTGAGAAATTCACAGAAAGTTCATGTGGATTTCATGATTCCGCCATCTTTACAGGGTACTATCTTACTCGTACAAAGGAACCATTCCTTATGTGATTTTCTCTCTCTCCTAACAAACACACAGCAAAAACGCCAGCCCCAAGGGCTGGCGTTTTTGCGTCTCTCCTGCAAGAAACTATTTTTCTGTGCAAGGAGAGGCTTTTCTGTTTAAGGAAAGATTTTCCCTGCTTGTCGGGGAGCTTTTTGCGTCTGTTTTTCAGGGGGATATTTTGGCCTGCTGACCAAGTGATTTTTTCGGCTGCCTGATGAAAAAATGTTTGGCTCTGCTTGCCGAGAAGAATTTTCGTCTCCCTGTCGGAATCATTTTTTCGCCTGATTGTGGGGATGGATTTTCCCGTTCAAGCGGCAGTCAAGCTGTCCATGCGGACAGGCTCGGCACAATTTTGGACGGATCGGACAGACAGGACGTCACACGCCACGGAAGAAGGCCCGGATGGTCTCCTCGTCGGCGGCGACGCTTCCCTGAGCGAAGCCATTCCGTCCGCCGCCCCGACCGTGGAGGGCGTCGTTCATATGCTTCACGAACTCCCGCAGGTCTGCTCCCGGATGGATGACGGCGTACTGATACCGCTCCCCGTCTCCGGAGAACACGGCGCACCGCCCGCCGCAGGTGCGGCTTACGGCGTCGCACAGCCGTCGGGTGCCGTCTCCCGCCAGATCGTGCCGCACCAGCAGCACCTCTCCGGCGTCCCGGTACTGCTCTGCCAGCAGCCGGAACAGCTCCTCCTCCAGTCCGGTGCATCGGGTCTTCAGGGAGAGCACCTCCCGGCCCTGCCGTTCCACAGCTGCGGAGGTGTCACCGGGCTTCACCGACAGCTGCTGCCCGATGGACCGGTTCTGCTGCCAGCTGCGGCACAGGTGGGCCATGGCCCGGCCGCCGCACACCAGCTCCAGCCGCACCCCTTCCCGGAGCTTCTGGCAGGAGAGAAATTTCACCAGCCCCACCTGCCCGCTGCCGGAGACATGGGTGCCGCAGCAGGCGCACAGATCGGCCCCCGGAAACTCCGTCAGCCGCACCGTCCCCGTCAGGGCCTTTTTGCTGCGGTAGGGGAGGGCCTCCCGCTCCGCCGGGGAGGGGAATGTCACCCGGCAGGGATGATCCTCCCAGATGTATCGGTTTGCCTGCCGCTCCACCTCCAGCACCTGCTCCCAGCGGATGTCGGCGTTATAGTCGATGGTCACGATGTCGGTCCCCATGTGGAAGCCCACATTGTCGCAGTGGAAGGCGGCGCACAGCATCCCACTGACAATATGCTCCCCGGAGTGCTGCTGCATATGGTCAAAACGCCGCTGCCAGTCAATGGCGCCGTGGACGGTGCTGCCCACCGCCAGCGGCCCGGCGCAGGTGTGGCAGACGACCCCGTCCCGCTCCTGCACGTCCGTGACCGCCACGCCGCCCAGGACGCCGTGGTCGGCGGGCTGCCCGCCCCCCTCCGGATAGAAGGCGGTGCGGTCCAGCACCACCAGATACCGGCCCTGCTCCTCCCGGCACGACAGCACCGCAGCGTCGAACTCCCGGAGATAGGCGTCCTCATAATAGAGCTTTGTGGTTTCCATAGGCGTCTCCTTTGCGTTTTTTTCCATTATGCCACAAACGCCGCCCCATTGCAACGCCGCCTATTCCGCCAGCGCCGCCAGCTCCTCCGCCGTCAGTCCCGGCTGCACCGCCAGCGAGATGCCGTAGCCCAGCAGCCGCCCCAGTTGTCGGACCTGCCGGTCGATGTCTCTGGGGGTCACATACAGCCCCTGCGGCACCTCCTCGGTGTCGCCGCCCAGCGCCGCCCCGTCGATGACCGTAGGCACGCCCACGGCGATGACCGGCACCCCCACCGTCTCCCGATCCACGGCGGTGCGGTGGCTGCCCACCCCGGAGCCGGGGATCAGCCCTGTATCCGATAGCTGGACGGTACGGCACAGCCGCCGGGGACTGCGGGCCGCCAGCGCATCCACGGCGACGACGGCTGCCGGGCGCACCGCTCCCGCTGCCGCCCGGATCAGCTCACAGGTCTCCATCCCCGTCCGGCCCAGCACCTCCGTACACAGGGCGGAAAGCTCCCCCATGCCCCGGAAGGGCTCCTGCCCGCTGCGGACCAGATGCCGGGTCACCAGCAGGTGATCCACCGCCGTGGGACCGATGGCATCACAGGTCATGTCCCGGTTGCCGATGCCCGCCGTCAGCACCGGCCCACGGGGCAGGAGCTCCGCCAGCAGGGAGGCGAGACACGCCGCCTGCTGCGAAAAAGGCTGCTCCTCCAGCTCCATGGTGACATAGCGTCCCACGGGCTTTCCCAGTGCTCTGGCTCCCGTCTCGTCCAGGATCCGCACCTCCGTCACGGAGACGCCCTGCCGCCGCTCCGTCCGGGTGGCCACCCCGGAGAGTTCTCCGGCTGCGGGGCCGCCTGCCTGTAAATTTTCCGCTGCCTCCAGCGCCAAGTCCGTCCGGATCTGTGTCATACTTGTGTTTCCCCCTCCCATTGTGCCACAAAATGTGGTAGATTACGGGTAGTTTCCCGCAAAAAATAGGGAATATGCAAAAAAGAATGGCAAAAATTCAAAAAGTGCTTGCAATTTTCAGATAAAGATGTTAAAATATCATCCTGCGTGGATGTTTCATTCCAACGTAGTTACTTTATCGTCGGGGAGGTGTTTGGTTTGCCGAATATCAAGTCTGCTAAGAAGCGTGTGCTGGTGTCCGAGGCTCGTAATGCCCGCAACAAGGCCAATCGCTCTGCACTGAAGACCGCTATCAAGAAGTTCGAGGCTGCTGCCGTGGAAGGCAATCGCACCGAGGCCGAGGGCGCTTACAAGGTCGCAGTGAAGTCCATTGACAAGGCTGCTGCCAAGGGTCTGCTGCACAAGAACAACGCTGCTCACAAGAAGAGTGCGCTGACGCTGAAACTCAACCAGATTGGCTGATCCAAACCAAAGGACACCTGCCGGGTGTCCTTTTTTTTGCCCGGCCGCCGGAAAGTGCGGCCAACAGGGGAAAAGACAAAACAGAGCGTAATTTTTCTTTGAAAAATTACGCTCTGTTGTTGGTCAAGTGCCCTTTTGCGGCTTATTTGTAGTAGTCCGTGCCGTCCTCGATGACCATGGGCAGGCCGTTGTGGTACACCGGCAGGGTCTGGAACTTGAAGCGACTGGCCCGGTGCATCCGGTCGATTTTCTCCCGGACGGCCTCGTCCGGGCAGACGCCCCGGCGGATATACTCGTTGACGGCGTGATAGGAAAAGCCCAGATTGTCCTCGTCGGTGAGGCCCGTCAGGCCGTCGGAGGGGGGCTTGATGAGGAACCGCTCCGGCAGGCCCAGCGCCCGGCCCAGAGCGATGACCTCCTCCGTGGTGTACATCCCCAGAGGGGAGAAGGCACCGGCGCTGTCACCGTAGATGGTGCAGTAGCCCACCCAGTCCTCCGACAGGTTGGAGGTGTTGAGAACGATGCCTCCCTCCACCGACTGGGCCACGGCATAGAGGGTGGCCATACGGATGCGGGAGGGGAGATTCACCACCGTCTGGCGGCTGGGGGTCAGGCCCGCCTGCTCCAGCTGGGACAGTACCCCCGCCACGGCATCGTGGATGTTGCAGGTGCAGTGGGGGATCTGCAGATGCTCCACCAGCGCTTGAGAGTAGTCGATATCCGGCTGAATGCCGTCGGGCATCAGCACGCCATAGACGTGGTCCCGGCCATAGGCCGCCACCGCCATGGCCGCCACGGTGGAGCTGTCCTTGCCGCCGGAGATGCCGATGACGGCGGTCTTGCCGCCGCAGCCGGCCATCTGCTGGCTCATCCACTCCAGCACCCCGGCAAGCTGGAGCTGTACGTTGAATCCGCTCATGTGATCCCTCCTGTGAATGGTTGATGGATGGGGGAGGTGTCCCCGTTGATGGCTTATTGTACTCCCATTTTCCACAAAATGCAACTGCCGCCCGCTGGGGGCTGCGGAGGGATTTTCCGTATTCCATAGAAAACCGGCGGAAAAGGATCGGATTTCCGGCTTTTCCCGCATTTTCTTTTGGCAAACGACGTGGTAGAATATAGAACAGATCAGAAAAAACGAACCCAAGGAGGAATTCTATGAAGGATAACAAACTGGGTATCATGCCCATCTCCAAGCTCATTTGGAATATGTCCCTCCCCATCATCGTGTCGATGCTGGTGCAGGCCCTATATAATATCGTGGACAGCGTGTTCGTCTCGCAGGTCAGCGAGCAGGCCCTTACCGCCGTGACGCTGGCCTTCCCGGCCCAGAACCTGATGATCGGTCTGGCCACCGGCACCGCCGTGGGCGTCAATGCCCTGCTGGGCCGTGCGCTGGGCGCTGGGGACGGCAAGCGGGCCGATCAGGTGGCCATCAACGGCATTTTCCTGGCGGTGGTGGGCTTTGTACTCTCCGCCGTGCTGGCCCTGTGCTTTGGGGGGACCTTCTTTCGCACCCAGACGGACATCGACTACATTGTGGATAACGGCATCACCTATCTGCGCATCTGCTGCTGTGCCTCGCTGGGAATGTTCTGCCAGATCATGTTCGAGCGCCTGCTGCAGGGTACCGGCCGCTCCATCCTCTCTATGTATACCCAAGGGCTGGGTGCCATCGTCAACATTGTGCTGGACCCCATCTTCATCTTCGTGTTCAAAATGGGCGTAGCGGGTGCCGCCGTGGCCACCGTTATCGGCCAGTTCTGCGGCTGCGGTCTGGCTCTGTATATGAACCTGCGGAAGAACCACGATCTGCACCTTCGGTTCCGGGGCTTCCGGCCGGACTGGAAGATCGTGGGCAATATCTATGCCATCGGCCTGCCCTCCGTGGTGATGGTGGCTATCGGCTCGGTGATGACCTTCTGCATGAACAAGATCCTCATCACTTACCACTCCGCCAAGGAGACGGCGGCTACCGCCTTCGGCATCTACTTCAAGCTCAACAGCTTTGTCTTTATGCCGGTGTTCGGCCTGAACAACGGTGTGGTTCCCATCGTGGCCTATAACTACGGCGCTCAGAATCGCCGCCGCATGATGGAGACCATCAAGCGCAGTGCCATCTATGCCTCCTGCATCATGGTGCTGGGTATGGCCATCTTCTGGGCCATTCCGGGGACGCTGGTCAGTATCTTCAACGCCACGGAGACTATGAAGCAGGTGGCCGTTCCGGCCCTGCGGATCATCTCCCTGAGCTTCTGCACGGCCGGGGCCTGCATCGCTCTGGGCAGCTCCTTTCAGGCGCTGGGGAAGTCGGTGTACTCCATGATCACCTCCATCATCCGCCAGCTGGTGTTTCTGGTGCCCATCGCCTATGTGCTGGCCCGCTACGGCCTGTCCATCGGCAATGACGATCTGGTGTGGTGGTGCTATCCCATTGCGGAGATCGCCTCGCTGGGCGTGACGATGCTATTCTTCCTGCGGGTGTACCGTACCGTCATCGCCAAGGTGCCGCTGGACGGCGCTCCCTCGCTGGAGGAGCTGGAGGCGGAGCAGTAAAATTCTTCCATGAAAAGGAGCGGCAGGCTCCTTTTTGCCGCCTCCTTCAGCGGATGAAGTTCGTCTGGTGGCCATGCTCCGGGGCAGGGAAGTCGTACCCGGCCTCCCGGCCTGCCTGAATGCAGTGCAGCAGCCACGCCATGCTGCGGCCCAGATTCCGCATGGTCTGGAGCCCCTCGCCGTCCTGCATCACATCCTCGGGACAGTGGCCGTGGACCATGTTCCAGTAGGTGGAGCCCACCGTCACCATGTTGGAGATGCCGAAGTACTTGCCCAGAGCGTCCAGACTGGCGGTGGTGCCTGCCCGCCGGGCGGAGGCCACCGCAGCGCCGGGCTTTCCGGCAAAGGCGCTGCCTCCGGCGTAGAATACCCGGTCCAGGAAGGACAGCACCCGCCCGCTGGGGTGGGCGTAATAGACCGGTGTGCCGAATACGAAGCCGTCGGCCTGCCGGGCCTTGGCGATGAAGTCGTTGACGCCGTCATCGGTGAATACGCAGCCGTTCTTGCTGCACTGGTTGCAGCCGATGCAGTCCCGGACGGGGCCGCCGCCCAGCTGCACGATCTCGTAGTCGATGCCCGCAGAGGTCAGGGTCTTGCCCACCTCCGTCAGGGCGGTGTAGGTGCAGCCCTTGGGGTTGCAGCTGCCGTTGAGCATGAGAACCTTCATGGGATGATACCTCCTTGAAAATGTGTGATGTGTGGATTTCTCTTTTATACCCCCGGCGGGAAAACAGAAAACTGCCATTGAAAGAACGCACCTTACCTGTGGTAAAAAATCCACCGGTACGTCCGCAAGATCGATCAGGGTGCGGCATCAGCCGCCCCGAAGGTTCGGGACGGCTGATGCTTGAGCGCTTAATAGGCCAGCTTCTCCGTCAGATAGGTCTTCAGCTGGCTGATGGGAACACGCACCTGCTCCATGCTGTCCCGCTCCCGGACGGTGCCCTCCACGGAGATGGTGGACTCCTTGTTGATGGACTTCAGCAGGGCCACCATGTCGGCGGTCTCCGCCACCACCTGAGTGGTGCCATAGAAGTCCCGGACCACGGCGAAGGCCAGCTCACTGCCTACCTCCCGGAGGTTTTCCAGCCAGCCGCAGATCTTTACGGCCTTGCCGGCGTCGGAGAGCCGCAGCTCTCCGCAGGTATGGGTGCGATTCTGTGTCATGATTGTGGATTCCTTTCTGTGTGGAAATGTGATTACAAATAGAAATTTATATAAAAAATATTACGAATTGAGATCATATTTCGCTGCCAGAGCCCAGAGCTGTTCCCCAAGGCCCCTGCCAACGGCCTCTCCGTCCGGGACGGTGCAGCCGTAGAAGTCCGCCTGTCCCGGAGCAGCATAGGACCACTCCCGGACGGTAAAGTTCAGCACAGCAAAATCGCCATCTGTACCGGCGAGGGAGAGGGAGAACATCCAGTCTCCCGCCTCATAGGAGACGGACCCATGGCTGGCATTCACCGCCTGAGCAAGGGGCTTGATTAGCGGGTCTGTCAGAGAACGGCAGAAGGAGAGGTCTTGGAGCTGTTCCAGCAGGGCCGCCCCCTCTGGGGAAGTGAGGGGCACCGACACCGTGGCGGTCTCTGGCTCCTGGGCCCAGTCCCCCAGGGAGCGGATCAGGACGTTGATCTCTTGGAGTTCCTGGTCCTTCAGCAGGTCCGGCAATGTTA
>OLVR01001379.1_pt1 | contig 23293 bp, 16 predicted proteins | sample 1673261 | NCBI WGS metagenome assembly OLVR01 (sample SAMEA3178938, study PRJEB25190) | human gut metagenome | biome: human gut; feature: human-associated habitat; material: faeces | place: Austria | collected 2013 | reverse complement strand
TGCGCTCGATATCGCCAAAGATCGTATGGCCCGTCTGCTCGCCACCCAGGCTGTAGCCGCCCTCGCGCATCTTGGCATACACGTGACGGTCGCCCACGCCGCTGGTCACGGCGCTCAGTCCGGCAAGCTCCAACGACTTGATCAGGCCAAAGTTGCTGGCGATCGTCGGTACCACGGTACCGCCCGAGAGACGCCCGTGCTTGTTCAGGTACACGCCGCACACGTACAAGATCTGGTCGCCGTCGACCACGCGGCCGCGCTCGTCCACGGCCAGGCAGCGGTCGGCATCGCCGTCGTAGGCAAAGCCCACATCCAGGCCCTGCTCCACCACATGGCGCTGCAGGCGCTCCATATGCGTGGAGCCGCAATCGACGTTGATGTTAAAGCCATCGGGCGCGGCATTGATCACGCGCACATCGGCGCCCAGTGCGTCGAACACCGGCTTGGCCACCGAGGATGCCGAGCCGTTGGCGCAATCGATGCCGATCTTGACGCCCTGCAGCGAAAAGTTCGCGCTGGCGATGAGCGAAGCAATGTAGCGGTTGCGACCCTGCATGTAGTCCACCGTGGCGCCGATGTGGTTGCCCGTTGCCAGCGGCACCTCGCTCTTGCCATCGATGTAGTCCTCAATGAGCTCCAGCACGTCCTCGTCCATCTTAAAGCCGTCGCTGTTGACGAGCTTAATGCCGTTATCGCAAAACGGGTTGTGGCTCGCGCTGATCATGATGCCGCAATCGAAGCAGCCTTCCACAGTCTGATGCGCTACGCCCGGCGTGGGGATCACGTGCAGCATATAGGCGTCCGCACCGCTCGCGACCAGGCCGCTCACCAGCGCCGCCTCGAACATATAACTCGAGCGACGCGTGTCCTTGCCCACGATCACGCGTGCCTTGCGCTCGCGGTTGGCGCCGTAATACCAGCCCACAAAACGGCCAATCTTATAAGCGTGCTCTACCGTCAGCCCAACGTTGGCCTCACCACGAAAGCCGTCGGTGCCAAAGTACTTCATATCTTACTTATCCTATTCGAACGTTTGAGCGGTTGGCGTGGTACGAACCTTAAGCTCTTTGTGCCCAGAGTCCTTCGAAGTCGTGACCGTGTACTCGACCTTTATGTCTTGTCCAAGAAGCATGTGGACACCGCCCCATGCAACCTTCAAGCCATCGTGCGTCGCTTCGTTCATCTCGATAGAACCGGAGCCCGAAGTCTTAATGTCCGAAATGCTGCCTCCCGCAGGAGCATAGAGATAAAGCCTCAGCACCTCATCATCAATATCCTGGCTAATGCCGTTATGGCCCTGGAAATAACCAGGCATCTCGGCCTTCTCCTGGGGAGTCATCGTGTTCTTGAGCGAGGTGGTCACTCGATACGTCGTCGAGCCATCGGCATTTTCAACCGAAGAATCGATGGTGACTCGCTTATCGAGGAACCAATCCATCTTTGAATAGCTGTAGTTGTTCACATAGACGCCCAAAATCGGAGCCTCCGACGTATCGGTTTGGAGAGCGCCCGATATTCCAAGAGCCTTCGCGGCCTTTTCCTCGTCATCATTTCTCGAATACATGAGGATGCGACCCTCGGAAGCGCCCTTTTCGATGGCGGCAGCAATCTTAGTAATATCGCTGGAGCCCAGTTCGTCCACGATCTTGTTAAAAGCTGATCCGGCAACCGCCGCAAAAATGGCGTCCTGTTCCTCTACCGGGTAATTCCAATAAATATCGTGCAGCAGCACCTTTGCGGTGTTGCTTCCATCAACGACGGTACCGTCAGGAAGCTGTGTGCCGCCTACAACGCCGAGCATATACTGCAAAAATACCGGATCGACTGCAAATACGCCGTCGATGTCATCTCCGACAATGGCCTTCTGCATATCGCTGGCAAGCTGAGCCGCACGCGGATAATCGGGCGTCATCGTAACGTCGCCCATCGTGTATCCGAGCGTGTTGAATCCGGTCAGGCCCCATCCGGTCGTGAATAAGTTTGCCTCTTCATCGGTGATGGGAAGCGGGCTCAAAGGCTCTTTCATCATGTCGACTTTGACAAAATCGCCCAGTTCGAGCTTACCGTCAGTCACCGACATCACGCCGCGAGAACCGGGGAAACCGCCGCAGGCGCGGATCTCGACATTGCTCATCGCGAGCACAAGATAATGACGCGTCTGGCCGTTGGCGCCGAGCATCTGGGGAAGGACGGGGGCGACCTTCTCCGCCGCGTCAACCGCACCGTTGAGGGTGGCAAAGCCGTCCTTGGCCTTATCGACCAGCTCGGTCACCTGGGAAATATGAGTATCGCCAATGCCCTGGACCTTCTCGTTGGCGCTCTTGAACACCTTCGAGCTGCTGGAAAGCGAGTCGGCGACCGCCTGCAGCGCGGACACGTTAATCATGCCGTCCTGGAACAGCTTGCCGGGCGTAGCCTGCGAGAGGTTGTCGGCCATGGGAACCAGCGCATTGCTCGAGACATCGGACAGGGCGTCAATCATGGTGCGGGCCGCATTGATGTCACTGCCATACACCGGGATAAACGAAGCCGCCGTCCACAGCGGGCTCGAAGTCTCCGCCTTCATGCTGTCGCAGAGTTCATCGATCTTCTTCGCGTCGTCAGGCAGCGTCGAAAAATCGCCCGACGTGACCTTGTCCTTAAGGCCACCGACGATCTCGACAGCCTCCTTCGCTTCGCTCTTTACGGTCTTTGCCGAGTTAAGCAGCATAAAGCCGCTTGCGCCAAGCGCAACGAGAAGCACCGCGACTACAGCGGCAATAATGGCGCCGGTGTGACGCTTTTTGCGCTCGCCCTTGCGATGGCGATGACGGACCAGACCGTCAGAGGTCGAACTCGACGAAGCGTCGCTACCGTAGTTCAAGCCAAAATCGTAATAATCTTCCTTGGAACCCGAGCCCGCAAACTCGGCACCGCTATCATCCAGGCGGGCGAACGTGCCAGTCTCGGAGGCGCCGGTGTAGATCGTGCCAAGGTTACCCGTAAGCCCCGCGCCACCGGCAGAGGGAGTATTGTTGTCGGCCTTGCCGGCATTAACGTTGCCGGCGGCATTCGCGGCGTTGGCGGCACCTGCGTTGTTCGCAGGTGCCGAAGGAGCCCCGCTCGGCTGCGACGCGGAGGTTGCACCGCCCGCAAAGACATTCCCTCTTGCACGGCCGGTCTTTTTTGCCTTTTGAGACTGCTCGTACAGAGCGGTAAACATCGCCGTCTCGCCCGGGGACACGCGCTTACCGGAGCCGCCCTGTCCAGCGTCGCCCGGCGTGCCGGCCTTACCAGCCCCGTTCGGACGCGGCGGAACTGCAGGACGGCCGCTATCGCTGCCCTTAAAGTGATTACCAGCCATAAAGAAATCCTCGCAATTGAGTCGCAATGAAAAAGTCCATAACGTTACTAGTTTATGGCATTTTGAGCATCGACAGCTAAACTCCAGACACGGACATCAATTGGCGAAAATGCGGCACAACACCTTTTCTGTCTTGGCGGCGGCGTCAACTACACCGTAAGGAACATCATCACGATGATCATGGCAAAGCCGATAAGGTCGGTCGGCAAAAACACCGTGCCCAGCATAACGGCGCTGGTGATGGTCGCCGAAACCGGCTCCACAGTTCCGATGAGGCTCGCACGCACCGAGCCGATGTCCTTAACGCCCTGCATATAGAGCATGTAAGCAAAAAACGAGCCGATAACCACGAACACCGCGAGCGCCTCGATACCAGCGGCATCGAGCGCCGGCATATGCGCCCAGGGCTGCACGAAGACACATGAGCCCACGCCCGCCGTGAGCATTGCCGAGCCCGTGACGATGGGGCTACCGTATTCGGGCAGGATCTTGGCGGGAATCACCGCCATACACGCGGCGCTGACCGCACACATAAGACCTGCTGCCAGGCCAAGCGGCGAGATATTCAGGCTGGTAGGGTCGCCGCCGGTGGCAATTAAAAAGGTTCCACCCAGAGCCAGGCCAATGCCGATGACTTCGCGAGTACGCGGCATGCGGCGATCGGTCACGCAGGCGTAGCCCATGATGATAACGAGCTGCAGGCACTGGAGCACCGTCGCGGTTCCGGCGTTCGTCAGGCGCACGGCCGAAAGATAGCAAAACTGGTTGAACAGCAGGCCAAAGGCAGTAAAGAGCAGCAGCTGCTTGCGATCGGCGGGTGTGGTCCAGAGCTTAATCAGGCGCTCGCGGTCGCGCGTAACAACCACGGCCATAAAGAGTAGACCGGCGAGAATCTGACGCACGCTCATAAGCCACAAGGTGTCGACGTGGTAGGTATCGAACAGAAAGCTCGCGCTGGTGCCCGAGAAGCCCCAAAACGAACCGCCCACCAGCGTAGCCAAGACGCCCGTGATCATCTTGCGCGACGACGCATCGTTAAGGCGCTCGCGCCAGGCGCGGCGGGTGCTACGGCTGAGCTCGTCGGTGCCCTCGGGCACATCAATGTTCGATATATCGGTCATCGGCACCGAAGCCCCTGCGCCTTCGACCTGCTCGACACACTCTTTGCTCATTCCGCTCCCCCGAAACAGCCTGGAAACAATTCGGCTTACCTTACCACGGCGAAGGCACCAGCTGGAGGCTTGTCCGCTTATCGGTAGGACAATTCCGCAGGCGTCTTTCCATAGCTCGATACCGCAATGGCCTTGCATTATGCGACAGCCAAATCGCGGCAGTAAGCTCTTTTGAAATGGATATGACAAAGCCCCTGAATTCCACAATGTAAGCGATTTTTAAAAATGTTCTTGCCACCGAGTTCAGGCTCCGTTATATTATCCCTTGCGCGCTTGCGCACCCTTGATCGGGCGTTTAGCTCAGGGGGAGAGCGCTTCCCTGACACGGAAGAGGTCAGAAGTTCAAATCTTCTAACGCCCACCAAATGTTCGCAGCTCAGAGGCTATGCCCTCTGGGCTGTTTTGTTTTATGTCGCCAAATCCGCTGGCAGCTCCAACCGCCCAACTGGCCAAAAGCCGACCATCTACTTGCCGATCTATCCATCGGTATAACCAATCAGTCCGCACCACAGCTTCTCGGCAAAACGCCACGATGTCTGCGCCCTGCGGTATCCTTGAGCCACTTACACCTGCAGCACCAAGGAGCCACCATGCGCACCGAGCTCGATGTTCCCTTTTCGCACAAAGAAGAAGCCAAGGCGTTGGGCGCCAAATGGGACCGGACCAAGAAAATCTGGTATGTACCCAGCGGCGTTAACCCCGAGCCCTTTGCCGAGTGGCTGCCCGGTGTTGACCGATCCGACCCCTCAGCGCCGTATATATATCTAGTACTGGGCAAGCGCGAGTGCTGGAAGTGTCACAAAGAGACCTCGGTCGCGGCCTTCGGCATTCCCTATCGAGCCGACAACGACGAGAGCATCGCCATCGCGCACGCGTCCAACGAAGCCGGGCACATTGCCATCAACACGGCCAACGCTAACGCACTCGCCATCGTGCCCGCTCTTGGCTGCGTGCCGGGCGAGATCCGCGACTACCTTTATAAGCGCTGCGGCTACAAGCCCGTAGGCGCGCGAGCCTCCAAAGCCCCGTCGCTCGGCAACACGTGCACCAGTTGCGACGCGCTGCAAGGCAGCCGCTATCTGTTCGAGGAGCCCTCGTCCCCGTTTGCCCTCACTGCCATCAACAAGCTGCCGGCACTGGAGTTTGTGCGCGTCGAAGTTGCCGGCGTCTTTGGCATCCCAGCCGCGCGCACCGACTTTGACCAGGTGCTCTTTACCTGGGTACGCGACCATCACGCCGAGTTCCATAAGCAGCTCGGTGAGGGGATTTATTTGTAGGGACGGAGAGGCCTTCACAGTCAGCTCCTCCGCATCACCTATCCCTCGTCGCCGGCGTCGTACACGATATCGAGGCCACAAACAGGGCATTTCTCCGGATACACCGGCATATGAACGCCTGTCCGTTTTCTCACTTCGTCGCTGAGCCTGTCGCACGCATCGATGAACCGAATGTCGAGACACGGTATTTGCGAGCCGCAGCAAGGGCAGGCGACGACAAACGACCCGCAATCAACCTCTACGCTCGGAAACATATTGTTGTCGATAAGGGCACACGGCAGTTTTCCGTACTTCCCCATCGCAATATCGCCTCGCCAGCTCATACACGCTCCCCTCTCGCTATACAAATCAGGAAGAGCATGCACCGGCGGGCGTGCGCGAGATTGCATCGCCACGCGATCCGATCAAACAACACGATCGTCAAAGAATGCCAAAGCCAAATACGCTAATACGGCAGAAGCCCCGCCTTTTCACGCTTCTTTTCCGAGCGATCGAACTCAATGCGATGGGCCTCAAGAAACACCGTATTGGGTCGCCACTGACGCTCATTCGGCTGCCTTAGCGTCGCACCCGCAAAGGAAGCGTAGTCAGTCTTATCCAGCAGGTACGATCCGCACAGCCGATATTCGCCGCAAACAGGCTCAAACGAAATCAGGTGAGCATCAAATAGGGAATGAAGGTCGCGCCGAAGCAGAATGCCGTTGCTGGCAACCTGCGATTTGGGTCCCGAGTAATTCTCGATATGCGCAGCCTCCAGAGCTTCGCTGACGCCGCAGTCCGACACCGCGCAACGGCCGTCATAGGCGGCAACGAGCTGCTTGCGGAACCATTGTTGCCCCAATCGCTCGCGCCTTAACGCATAGCGGACCTTTTCGTCGTCGGTCGCGCCCTGTCCGGCAAACTCAATATCGACGGGCGTGCGCTTCAGATAACTCATGTCGGGCGCAAAACGAGGGTCCGGCCCGCCTTTATGAACAGGACCGTGCAGAACAAACCATCCGTTTTCGGGCTCGAACCGCTCAACAAACGCAAGGCCGAGCACCTTATAGCCCACCTCGGTTGCAAATATGACTCCGACTGGAACGCCACATTCCATGCAGTTGAGCATTTTACGGTTGTAATTCTGGTCTCGAAAACCAACGGTACCCGGCGCTTGAACCGAATACTTAATGACCCACGTACCATCGTCCAAATAGAGCGGAGGCACATCGGTGTAGAAGCTCTTTTTAGAGTTATGGACCGAGAGCGCAAAGATCTTATTGGGATCTTGCTTCACCCGATCCTGGCCCGGCCAGAAGATCCCTGAATCCCGCGTTACGGGAAAGAAGTCCGAGCCAATTCTCAAACGATACTGATACTGAGGGCTATCTTCCTTGGTGTGGTGCGGAAGGCTGGTCCAAACGCCGCCGCGCTGCTCCTCACCCAGAAACCACTCCCATGCCTCAACGTATTCAGAAGGCACGAGACTGCAGGCACGGTCATAGCTTGGTCCATCCATCAACGGAACAGCAAGGTCAATGTCGTTCATCGCCAGCACCTACAACCATACGAACGCGAGTCATGCCCCTCAATAATATGACCGAGAGTCAATTATTACGAGATCTCATTCCGTGATCGGCACATCGTTGATGCTCTCGGTTTGCCGCTGGCGCGCTCGTACCCCGCTACCCCACTCCCCTGTATACTGATGTAACACGTGTTTCATCCGGGCTTGTTGGGCCGGATTGTTCATGGGAGGGTCTTATGGCTGCTTCGAATCCGCCTAAGGGGAGCGTTTCTTCTTCGTCCATCAAGCCGGTTACGCGCAAGGCCGTGCGTTGCCAGCGCGAGGTCGCTTGGCTTGTCACGCAGGCGGCGGGCAGGCTCGTGGCGACCACTCAGGACGTCAACGCGCCTACGCCGAGCTTTGTGCTGGCAGCGGCGCTGGATTTCGTGCGCCAATTGGAGCTTGCCGAACAGGATGCCGGTGGCCACCTCGACTACCAGAATGTTATGGCGCCCGACCTGCAAACGTTCTGCCACATGGCCAAGTTGCCCGCCGCACCCAATGCGCTTTCAGACGCAGGCTACATGTTTACGCTTTCGGGCGCGGACCTTATCCGTGACATCTATGCATACTGCAGCGAGCTCGCCGAGCGCCACGTCTTTGACGCGGCAGAAGTCAAACCGGGATATGTCATCAAGCTGGTTCTTAGGCTGTTCTTGATGGACGGGTTCGGGGCCATGCCAGCGTAAGCCGAGTCTTTAGCATCACCGTCGACTGAGCAACAACCGCTTTACCTTAGTGGGCGCCAATTGAGGGTCGATTATTGGGTCGCCTCGTCCACTAGCGCATTTATTCCACGCGCTCTGACAGTCGATACTTGCGGTTGCGGCTCGTCGCCGGCGCCGTGGGCTCAAGCTCGCCTTGAGCAATGAGCGCGTTGACGCGCGACCTTACCTGGGAAATTGTAAGCCCCGTACGTTCTGCCAGCTCACGCGTCCCCAGCTCGCCGTAATGTTTGAGTGCCGTCACAATTAAGCCCCCGCCATGATCGACCGGCTCGATCTTTGAACGGTAAAGTACGACCTTGAACCGATCGAACCCCGGGCAGAACAGGGGCTCTACCAGACCATGCGCGCGCATGGCATCGATCATCATCGGGATGCCCGAGCCATTTCCCTCAGCCGGCGAGCCTGCGCCATCCGGCAGCGGGACAATCGACATGAGTTTCACGAGCGTCGCGTTACGGCATCGGGAGCTGCCGTCAAACAAGTTCTCGCGAGTCTTTCCCCCGTAAAGGCCGCCAGGATTCGTCACCTCGACACGATTGTCAAAGACGTCGACGGTAATCGATTGTCCACAGAACCGATCCCCGTATTCTCGATGGATTACGGCGTTGGCGATTGCCTCGCGCAGAACCTCCTCGGGAATCTCCAGCGAGTCGACACGCGAGACGCCTTGGACGGTCGAGGTTCGCCGCAAATTCTTGGCGACGGCCGCGACAGCATCCGAGATCATCTCGCCCAACGTTCCCTCACAGATCGTGCGGTCCATGAACCTCAGCGACCCCGCCGTGCCTTTCCGGGTCCCCGCATAGACAGCCATGTCGATAAAGAGCTTGGGATAGAACTGCTGAGGATAGGCACCCGCAGCCAGGAGTCCGGCCTTAGTGACATTGCCCTGGGAGTCGAGGAAATTCAGGCGCTCCAGCTTCGTTTTCTTGTCCGGCGCGCCGCGCATCGCACGAGGTGTCAGTGAGAAAGCACGCTCTATCGTGCGGTCGACCAGGGCCTCGTCAAGATCGCCTGCGACCGCGCCGGGCACTGCATCGCGATCACTGGGGCTCGCCCGTTCATACGATGACAAGGACAGGACCTCGGTCGACGAGAGCGGAACATCTTTATCATCGATGCGTTTGTAGCTGCCGCCTTGAGCGCCCCGCTCTATGACATAACAAGGCTTGCTCGACGGGTCGAGCTCCTCAATCGTGATGACCAGAACCACGGTGCCCTGGAGCTCCACGCGTTCAATGGTGTATTTGGGCGGATTGGCCAGTTTTCCGCGACCGCCGGCATCACCCATGCCCGCTACGAATTGGTTGAGCACCTTCTCGGTCTCAAAGTTCTCAACCGGGACAAAGCCCGCGCGCTCGCTCACGCCGAGCACGATAATTCCGCCAGCGGTATTCGCGAATGCGCTAACCGTTTCCCATACGTCGCGGGAAAGCGTCGTGGCGCTCTCCTTGACCTCGACGTTAAGATCGTCCGAGCCCATGCGCCTTAAAGACTCGAGCAGACCGGTCAGCTCGTTTTCGTTCATCTGCACGTCCTTTCGCTCGGTCCGGCGGAGAATGCCGCGAATCGATTTCCTTCGTCTCTCAGTTATCTCTCGTAATTATCTCTTGTCTCTCTGTTATCTCTCGTATTAGAGATGAGTGAAAGATGAGAGATAAGATGTCTGCCATTTGTTTCATTTAAACATGTTTTTGCTGGTAGAACAATCGGTATTGAGACAATGCCGTGATTTCTTGTCTCTTTGCTGCTCAGTTATCTCTCGTAATTATCTCTCGTCTTTGTGCCATCTCTCGTATTAGTGACAAATGAGAGATGAGAGATACGTGAGTGACGGACGAGCGTGGATTTTTGGACGGTCGGAAAATCCCTCAAACAAAAAACGGGGCCGGCCTTACGCCGAGCCCCGTTTTCAAACGGTCAGTTAGTTATCCAACGCGCGAGCATAGCAGTCAACATTACGCCGCCGCGAACACTCCCAAGCCCGTTCCGATGATGCAGATCGCGAAGATGCCAATAATAATCCAAATGGTCTTGACACCCTTTTTGTACAGGGCAACGCAAGCGAACGTTGCCAGCAGGGGCAGAAGGCCAGGGAAGATCGAATCGAACAGATCCTGCAGGACAATCTCCGAACCACCCACATCAAAGGTCAAAGCAGTGGACAGCGAGACCTGCGCCGCAATCATGGCGCCGATAACGGTCATTCCGAGGACACCGGCAGCATGCGTCATGCGAGACATAAGGTTGTTCTCTTCGGACTGCTGCAGGAACTTGGTTCCCAGGTCGTATCCCAGATGGGCGGCGACGATACGCGTTGCAAAGTTAATCACGGAGTAGAGAAGGAAGACGGAGACGGGAAGGGCGAGCGCGACGGCAGTTGCCGTGCCCGTACCCGTAATGACGGCAAACGCGCAGCCAAGCACGCCGAAGGCATAGACCTCAGGAGGAACCGCCGCGCCGACCATGATGGCGCCCATGAACATGGACTCCAAAGCAGCGCCGACGATAACTCCCTGCTGGACATCGCCAAGGATCAAGCCGACAAACAGGCTCGTAAACAGCGGACGACCAAGCATCGTAATGCCAAATGCTTGCTCGTCCATAGACGCCATAATGCGACCAGCGCAACTTGGAGGTACTGGGCAACTATTCTGATTAACCCCAGAAATAAGCCTGCAGGCGAGACGTTCAGAACAGCTCGCCTGCAGGCAACAGCAGCAATTTGAAAGGATTAGTAGTTCATCTGGTGATAGTAGCGACGCGTGGTGAGCGGGTGGTTGCGGACGTGCTCGAGATGGCAGCTCAGGCGCTCGGTGATGGTGTAGGTGACCATCGGGGAGACGATCTTGCGGAACTCGGGGTCGCTGAACGGCAGCTCGACCTCGGCGGTGTCGAACTTGTTCACGCGGACATGGACGCCCTTCTCGTCGGCGAGCATGTGGGTGAAGTTGTCCACGCGGTCCATGAGCTTACGGGTGTCGTCCTCGCCGTAGAGCATGATGAGGCTCGTGCCCTCCTCGCACAGCTCGATGGTGCCGTGGAAGAACTCGGCGGCGTGGATGGACTTGGTCTTGATCCACTGCATCTCCTCGAGAATGCACATAGCGTAGTCGTAGGCCTCGCCCCAGAGCATGCCGGAACCAATCACCATGTGGTAGTCGGTGTCCTTGAAGTCCTCGGCCATGGCGGCGCAGCGCTCGTCCTGAGCGTCCTTGGCCTTGATGAGGTACGGGGCGATGTTGCCGAACTCCTCCATGAAGGCGTCGTACTTGGGGAAAGCGCCGGCGTTCTTGAGGAAGCGGGCGACCAGCGTGATCTGGTAGGTGTAGATGGCCTCGCACAGGACGTCGTCCTCGGCGAAGCTGAAGAACTTGTAATCGGCGTACTCAGTGGCCGGGGTGTTGTCGTTGGAGACATACATCAGCGTGCGGGCGCCCTGCTCCTGGCAGAACTTGGCAGCCTCGATGATCTCGGGGGTGGTGCCGGTGCGGGTGGAGAAGACGCAGACCGAGTCCTTGTTGAAGGCCTTGGGCGGGCACGCGAGGAACTCGGCGGCGATCTCGCAGTGAACGTCGACGTCGGCCGTGGTGGTCTCGACCCAGTACTTCATCGGGAGCGTGTGGGCCCAGGTGCCGCCGCAGCCGATGAAGAAGATGTTGGAATAACCCTGCTCGCAGACCTTGTCCACGGCAGCCTCAATCTGAGGACGGAGAGCGAGGGCATCGCTCACAACCTTCTCGTAACGAGGCTCATCGAAATTGAACATATCTAATATCCCTTCGTTTAATAGAGTGAAATTCGTTTCAATTGACAACTTGTCATTTCACTACGTATTAATACTTAATGACCTAAAAAATACCTTTCTAGGAAATGGAAGCTTGGCCGTCTTTCATCTCGGCGAGTTTATGCTCGAATCCAAAGCCGCCGGGTTTAAGGCAATTCTTAGCTGAATAGTCAGCAGCGAATTCCATTGCATCCCGAATGATCTCCGCATCGAGCGGTTGCTTTTTACTCCAGCCATGCGAGAGACAGCTCACAACAAACGCAGTGATATACGAATCTCCCGCGCCCATGGTGTCAAGCGCATCTACGGGTCTTATATTTCCCTGGTACCATCGGGAACCGTCAAAGAACACAGGTCCTGCAGATCCCCGTGTAGCAATCGTGTAGCGACAACCATGCTCTATGGCCCTCTTCAATAGAACTTGAATCTGTTGATCGCTCTCGCCGGAACAGGAAAACAGACCAAGGGTTGTAGCAGGGCAAACAAGATCGAAATATGCGTCGGTTCGATACTTATCTTTAACGGAAAAGTCGTAAACCACCACAGCGGGAAGATCTTGAACTAGGTGCACATCATCCTGCAGCTTTGCATTGACGCTGGTAAAAACCGCATCGAATCCCTGAAGAAACTTGACATCAGAATCGTTGATATGGGTTTTGTGCGCCCAGCAAGCCCCCGTATCGTAACCAACTTCGACACGTTCACCGTTGTAAACATTTACATCGCAAGTCTTGGTTGTTGCTTTTTCAGGCATGCATGATTGCGAAAGGTCAACGTTCAGCGAAGAAAGGGCATCGGTGATTATTCGCCCTCCCAGGTCGTTGCCGATCTCCCCAATATACGCAGCCTGTGCGCCAAGCATGCTTGCATGGGCAGCGACGTTTACGGCATTGCCACCAGGATACATAACGCCTTTGTTGAGATAGCGATCAATAACGTTGTCACCAATTGCTGCGATTTTCACCTCAACGCCTCCCATCACGTACGGTCTTTATTAGTACTCGACCTTGCGGTAATAACGGCGGATGTCGAGCGAATGGTCACGAATTTCCTCGAAATTCTTGCTCACACGCGAGAGAATGGCATTGAGCACCACCGGAGAAAGCATCCAGCGGAATTCATCACTGATACCCGGCAACTCATAATCATGTGTATCGAATACGGTGAAATCATCCGCATATTGCTTACAGAAGCGTGCAACGCGCTCATCAAGAGGCCTAGTCTGCGCCTCCGTCATTGCGAGCGCGACGCAAACGCCCGGCTCAACAAGTTCGATAGTGCCATGGAAGAACTCAGGCGATGTAACGGATTTGGTGCGCAGCCATTGGGACTCCTCGAGCACACACATGGCAAACGAATACGTGGGGCCCCACAGATTGCCAGAACCAATCCAAATCTGATACGGATCGTCCTTGTGCTTCAGAGCATATGCGCGAGCCATCTCGTCAGCGTTCTTGCCGACGGAAACGAGAGCGGCGGGGAGATTCACAAGCTCATCAGCGAAACGATCGTAGTCATCGAAAAAGCCCCTGTTCTTGAGAATCTTTCCAATCAGAAGGTACAACACGAGCTCCATAGGACGGCCCTGCTTATAGATCACTCCATAATCGGAAAGTTCACCAAGCGGTGAACCGTCCACGCCAAGCGTAGAGACAATGGTGCAGCCTGCGTCTTTTGCCGCCTTTGCCGCCGCGACCGTCTCTTTGGTGTCGCCCGACTTGGACGCCATGAACGCCAAGGTCCCCTTACCGATGCGCCGATTGCCAACCGTGAGGAAATCTGCCGAAACTTGGGACTGGACGGGAATATCGGACATAACAGAAACCATATAGTCAAACGGCTGCATCATCGCAAGCGAGCCACCTGACGAGGTGAAGAAAATCGAATCGAAACCCTTTTCGCAAATTTCGTCAGCAATGCGTTCAATTTCGGCACGTTGATTGTAGATATAAGCACCGTTATCGAGAATTGCCTGTTCATCAAATGAAACCATGGGATATACCTTTCTAATTCAATTGGGTCAGACGGCGAAATCAACCATTTAGATTGCAAACACTCCGAAGAAGGAGCCAACGATACCAACCGCCATGAGAATAACGAGAATCCAAGCAATCTTGACTTTCCCGGAATTCCCTATGGATAGACGCGCCGGTAATCGCTTCGTTATCTGGCTTATTGCGCATTGCCGGGGCGTCTGGGAGAAAGCACAATCTACCGCGTGGTCAACTAGCGTTTCATCGGAATCGACCGCATCCGCGCCAAATACTAAATCGCAATCGTTGAAACTCGTCCGATCATATGGCGGCAATTTCTCGCCTTAAAAATGAGCACGAAATAAGGGGGCAGCTGTTTGCAACTTGCTTTATTCGTAAGTGTTTTTACTGAAAAAACAATCACCGACCAAACAGCACTATTAATTGTTTGGCTCTTTGCTGTACAGCCATCTTTCGTATACGTCTCTCGTCTATCTCTCATCTCACGGTTGGAGACGAAAGGTGTGCGGGAGTGGATAATTGGACGGCATTTGGACCTGCGACGGATTATTTCATCCGAAAATCCACGCTCATTCGGCGGGCACGCGGGGCCTATGCCCAATCCGCTGGCATCGTCTTCAGTTCGCCGCAGAGCCGCGGTCCCATATGGGTATACTCTCGAGGATTCGACTCGATTCGCCCCCGCTGGGGCGTCAAAGGAGACTGCCTATGCCCACCACCTCAACCGACCCGCGCGCCGCTGCTGCCGCGCTGCTGGTGCCCGGTACCACCTGCCACGGTTTTGCCGTCGAGCGTTGCGAGACCGTGCCCGAGCTCGACTCGGACGCCTACGTGCTGCGCCACACTACCTCGGGCGCTCGCCTGCTGTACCTGGCGTGCGACGACGAAAACAAGGCCTTTGCCATTGGCTTTAAGACGCCGCCGGCCGATTCCACCGGCGTGTTCCATATTCTTGAGCACTCGGTGCTGTGCGGATCGGCCAAGTTCCCCGTCAAGGAGCCGTTTGTCGACCTGATCAAGAGCTCCATGCAGACGTTCCTCAACGCCATGACCTACCCCGACAAGACCATCTACCCCGTTGCCACCACCAACGAGCAGGATCTGTACAACCTGATGGACGTGTACCTGGACGCCGTGTTCAACCCGGCCATCTATACCAAGCCGACCATTTTTGAGCAGGAGGGCTGGCACTACGAGCTGGACCTGCCGGAGAGTGCCGAGGGCGAAGGCAGCGCCGCCAGCCTGCGCGAGGGCACGCTGCGCTATAACGGCGTGGTGTTCAACGAGATGAAGGGCGCGCTGTCCGACCCCATGAGTGTGCTGGACGACGCCGTCAACGCCGCGCTCTATCCCGACACCGCCTATGCGCACGAGAGCGGTGGCGACCCGCGCGCGATTCCCGCGCTCACCTACGAGCAGTTCCTGGACACGCACGCGCGCCACTACAATCCTTCCAACTCCTACATCACGCTCTACGGCGACCTGGACGTGGACCGCGCGCTGGCCTTTTTGGACGAGCGCTACCTGTCGCAGCCGAGCGCCGCGAGCCGCCGCATGGACGCTGCCGTTGCCGCCGGCGAGGACCCGTCTACGCTGGCGCCCAATCCGCTGGACGTGCAGGAGCCTGTGACCTGCGAGTATAAGCGCGTCGAGATGGCCACTACGCCCGAGAACGCCCTGGTTGGCCTGGGCCTGGTGCTGGGCAGCGCGCTCGACCGCAAGCGCACGATCGCGGCGGACATCCTGTTCGAGGCACTGCTGGGCTCCAACGAAGCGCCGGTTAAGAAGGCCATTCTGGCCGCCGGCCTGGGCGGCAACGTGGTGAGCTACACCGCGGCCGAGAGTCTGCAGCCCTACGAGCTCATCATGCTGCAAAATGCGCAGCCCGGCGTGGCATGTGAGCTACGCCGCGTGTTCCAGGACGCCTGCCGCGACCTGTGTGAGCACGGCGTTCCGCGCGAGCGCCTGGAGGCCATCATCAGCAGCAACGAATACGACCTTCGCCAGCGCGACTACGGTATCGCCGACGGCGTGGCTATTGCGTGCGACGCGCTGAGCACGTGGCTCTACGATGACGACGCTGCGACGCTGGCGCTCAAGTATGGCCCGGTGTACGAGGAGCTGCGCGGCGAGCTGAACGGTAGCTACTTTGAGGACCTGCTGCGCGAGCTCGTGCTCCAGAACGACCATATGGCGCTGGTCGAGCTGGTGCCGGTGGACGCCGCCGAGGGCGCGGAGGGTGCCGAGGCCGCCGAGCTGGCTGCAAAGCGCGATGCCATGACCGATGTCGAGCTGGCGGACGTGGTCGAGCGCACAGCCGCGCTGCGTGCCGCGCAGGAAGCCGAGGACACGCCCGAGGCCAAGGCCACGCTGCCGCGCCTGCACGTTTCCGACATTGGCGAGGCGCGCTCCGAGCCGCCGCTGGCCGTGGATACGACTGCGCCTATCCCCTGCCTGCGCCACGGCATCCCCACCAACCGTCTGGCCTACGCCATGCAGTATTTCGACCTGAGCTGCGTCGCATTTGAGGACCTGCCCTACGTAACGCTGCTCTGCCGCCTACTCAAGCAGCTGCCTACGCGCGAGCATTCGGCCGAGGAACTCGACAACCTGCTCGCCGGCAAGCTGGGCTTCTTGAGCTTTACGACCGAGGTCATGACGCAGCCCGACGTGGACGGCGTGCGCCCCTACCTGCTGGTGAGCGCCGGCGCCCTGTCCGAAAAGATCGACGCGCTGGCGAGCCTGCCGCGCGAGGTGTGGTCGAGCACGCTGTTGCTCGATGCTGACGCCGACCGCGTGCGCGACGTGCTCACACAGATTCGCATTGGGCTTGAGCAGGGCTTTATCAACAACGGCCACTCGGCGGCGCTGGGTCGCGCGATGAGCTACAGCTCGCCTTCGGCCGTGGTGCGCGAGCAGCTTTCGGGCGTGGACTTCTACCTGTTCCTGCGCGATCTGCTCGAGCACTTTGACGAGCGCCTGGACGGTCTGCGTGCCAAGCTTGCCGAGCTGGCAGACCGCATCTTTGTGGCCGATGGCTGCCTGGCGAGCTTTACCGGCAGCGACGAGGACTTCAATTCGTACTGGGATGCCGCGGGCGACCTGGGGCTTGGCGCGGGCGACGGCGCTGGCAGCGGCACGCTCGTGGTGCCGGAGCCGCGCGACCGTCACGAGGCTTTCGTCATCCCCAGCGACATCTGCTTTGCGGCGCGCGCGTGCGACCCGCGTCGCCTGGGCATCGATGTGACGGGCGCCTGGGCGGTTGCCGCCAACGCGCTCTCCTACGACTACCTGTGGAACGAGATCCGCGTGAAGGGCGGTGCGTACGGCTGCGGATTCCGCGCGGCCGGCGAGCGTCAGGCGGCGTTCTACACCTACCGCGACCCGGCAATCGACCCCTCGATTGAGCGCATGGAACGCGCGGGCGCATGGCTCGGCAGCTTTGAGCCCGACGAGGCCGCCTTCGAGGGCTTTATCGTGAGCTGCGTGAGCGGCATGGACGCGCCGGTGAAGCCGTACGCGCTCACCAAGCGCCGCAACACGACCTACCTGGCCGGGCTCGATCCGCACGCACGCGAGGAACGTCGCGCCCAGATGCTCGCGGCCACACCCGGTGAGCTTCGCTCGCTCGGCGCCGATGTGACGCGTATTGCGGCCGTCGCACCCACCTGCGTCTTTGGCGGCCGAGACGTCATCGCCAAGAGCAACGTCGGCTTTAACGTCATCGACCTGCTGGCCTAGCCACAGCTAAGCAAAACCACCACAAAGGGGACAGGCACCTTTGTGGTGGTTTGCGAGTGGGCCGCTACTTGATAAACGGGTTCAGCCTGGCCCCTAACGGATCGAGCTTGTACATCCTTGCAAAGCATTCGCGACCATAATCGGAGTCGTTGCTCCAGCTACCCTGGTCGACGTCGTACTCTGCATCCAGACGAATCCACTCCTCCGGCTTGTTCTTCTCGTGCTTGTTGCAGAAGTAACGCTGGTACTCGACCTCGTGCTCAAACTCAAACTCGGCATCCGAACCGCGGCCGGCATACTCGTCGACCGACGTCAGGTTGCCGTACTCGTCGTAATAGAACTCCGCATAGCCGCCGCGCTCGGAATCGATCCTGTCGAGCTTTCCGTCGCTGTACGAATAATCCACCGCTGCGTACGAGTTCAGCGAGCCGTAGTCGTTGCCGTGCGAGTCATATGCCACAGGCGAGATACGCGAAATGTTGCCGTCCTTGTCATACTCGTAGCCCGCGGTGATCGTCCACGTAGTTCCCACCGTGTCGCCCTGGCAATCCAGCGTAAAGGACGTCACGCGATCCTTGTCGTATCCGTACGAATACACGACCGTCCGAGGATTGGCCGGGCTGGTATCGGTGTTGGTCACCATGTTGCCGTCCTGGTAGACATACGTGCTCGCGCTCTCACCGTAACCCGCATGGGTCGTCTTGTTGATCAGGTTTCCGTCCGCGTCGTAGGTAAACGTCGTGGTGCTCGACGAATCGCTCATGTCGGCATCGCAGTCGATGCGCGTGACGTTACCGTCGGCGTCGTACGTAAACGTGTTGACGTTACCGTCGGCGTCGTACGTAAACGTGTTGACGTTCTCGTAACCGCCCGCCAGATCTTCCTCAATCTCCGAAATGCGATGCGACTCATCGTGCTCGACGCTGTAGCTTACGCCGCCACCTTGCTTGACGGCAGATGTGAAGCCCGTGACGTAACCGTTCTCGTCACGCTCGATCTCGTAGATATCGCCGTACTGGTCCGACTTATCGGTACCCTCGTAGGACACTGGCAGCCACAGCTCGTCGAGCTGCGTGTCCTTAATGCCGCTAACCTTCGTATCCTGCGGCAGTGCCAACGTGGCGAGCTTCTTTTTGCCCGAAAGATCGACACTTTTGAGCTCCCCGGCATTTGAAAGGTCGAGCTTCTCGATGTTGTCGCAACCGTCCAGGTTAACGACGGTGACATTACTCGCCGAGTTAAGCTCGACGGTCTTAAGGTCGCCGCAGCCCGAAAGGTCCAGGTTGACGAGTTTGTCCCCACCGTATTCCACGCTGGTAACGTTGGGGAACACCTTGCCCAGACCCTGCGTCGACGCGATGCCGTCCAGCTCGACCGATGTCACCGCCTTGGCCTCGTCGCGCGAAATACGACCGTCACCGTTAGTGTCGTACTTGGTCGAGACAAGCGCACGCATGCCGCTATCCGGGAAGGTCTTTTCGTCGATAGGCGTGGTCGCGATCTGGGTGAAGTAGAACAGCGCTCCCCCGCCGACACCCGCCGCCACGGCAAGCACCGCGGCAAGGGCGATGAGGGGCTTCTTGGAACGCCTGCGCCGCGCGGGCTGCTGCACGGGCACGTATTGCCCAGGAGCGGGCGCAGCAGGCTGGGGTTGCTGCGTGGCCGCGGCCTGGTCGGGTGCTACGGGTGCGCCGCAGACGGGGCAAAAGAGGGCGTCGTCGACAAGCGGCGTACCACACGAGCGACAAAACATGGCGGGCTCCTTTCGGTTCATTCCTTCCACCATGAAGGTAAACCCAAAAATGCAGCCCTTGTTGCGCAACATTCAGCCCAAGCCACCGCAAAGGGGCGCAGCTCACAGGTGCCTTTGTGTTGGTTCGAACACTTGTTCTATAGTAGAGATGCTTGCATCGGACTTAAATTGCAACTAGGATATAGTTGCAGAATGTGAGGCGGGATGACGCGGACCGATAAACTCATCGCCCAACTGCTTAGCTGCCCTTCGACGTATCGATATACCGATTTTTTAAAAGTTATGGCTTCATATGGCTTTGAAATGGACAACAAAGGCAAGACGTCCGGATCGCGCATTCGCTTCTACAGGCCATCGGACGGCAGGATGTTCGTAATGCACGCGCCACATCCATCTGATGAATTGACAGCGGGGACCATTCGAAACATCGTTCGATTTCTGCAAGATGTCGGAGGTAGTCATGAGTAACGTTTTAGCATACAAGGGCTATTTCGCCCCAGTCGAGTTCGATGCCGAACAGCATATGCTAACAGGTATGGTCACCGGCATTAGGGATGCAATTGTGTTTGAAGGCTCTACGGTTAAAGAAGTGGAACAATGCTTCCACGACGCCGTCGACGATTACCTTGAGTTTTGCGCCGAGAAGGGCAAGGAACCCGAGCGGGCTTTTAAGGGCTCGTTCAACGTAAGAACGGGCTCTGAGCTCCACAAGCAAGCAGCGCTGGCAGCGGCAAAGAAGGGTGAGTCACTCAATAAGTTTGTGACCGAAGCAATCGCTGCGGCGTTATAGCATTAACGCATAGGCTCAAACAACCACAAAGGGCGCAGTTCACAGGCATATTTGCGGTGACTTTACTGCCCATATCGCGTTTGCCCAGATAAAACCTGCCAAAATAAACCTGTCCCTTTTTGGTAGGTTTGCTAGAGGAGGTTGGGATGGACAAGGCTGAGTTGAGGCAGGCGGTGATTGCCCAGCGCAATGCTCTTGATTTGGATGTGCGGGCGGCAAAGTCCGCTGTTGTATGCGCGCGGCTTGTTGAGCTGATGGAGTCCAGCGGCACTGCGGGCCAACGCACCGTTGCCGTCTATGCCGCCATGGGTTCCGAGGTCGACCCAGCCGCGTTTGCCGCCGCGGCCGTCGCGCGTGGCTGGCGCGTGGCCTATCCGTGCATGCTCTCGGCAACAGACGCCATGGCTTGTGGCCAGCGCATGTGCATGCGGGCAGTCTCTGCCGGCGATGCGTCCGAGGCCCCGTTTATCGCCCACCCTACGCGGGCCTTCGCAGCCACGGACGTCGACAGCGACCACTTCCCCATCGTGCCCGCCAAGGCTCTCGACATGGTTGTCGTGCCGCTCGTGGCTTTCGACCGAACCGGTGCGCGCCTGGGCTACGGCGGAGGCTGCTACGACCGCTACCTGCCCACAGTTGCACCTGAATGCCAAATCGTCGGCATCGCCTTTGACGAGCAGCGCGTCGACCACGTTCCCACCGACGCCCACGACCTGCCACTGCCCAACATCGTCAGCGCCTAGCCGCCGCTGTATCGCACCCGCAAGATGAGCGTGGAAAATCTCCCACTTTGAGCCCCCTTACGAGCCAAAAACGGGAGATTATCCACACTCATTCAACAAGCGTCCGAAAATCCACGCTCGTCCGTCCGATTTTCCACGCTTGTGCAGCCAAACGCCCTGCAACTGCCTCAGCACGCACGCGGCACGCCGGCGACCTTGAGCTTGCGATCGAGCTTTGTCGGATCCCTTAGATCATCCCAGCACAAGCGCACAATCTTGCAGTTATCAAGCAGCGAAAGTCTCGACTCGCGCTGGCGCTCATCGAACTGCGCCTTCGCGAGCTTGCCCTCCTCCGCCGCCTTCTCGCTTTTAACGAATCCGTCGAACTCCCCGATAATCAGCCGGTCGCCCACGCGCCACAAGTAGTCGACGCGATACGGTCGTCCCGGCTCAACCGGGTCGAACAGCTCAACTTGCAGCTCCGGCGTCTGCCAACCGCGCTCGATCATCAGGGCACGCGCCTTGGACTCGCCACCACTTTCCGACAGCCCATCGGCACATCGTGCAACCCTGCGCGCCGCCACAACGCCGCGACGATTCAGACCAAGCTTGTCGACAGTCTCAACGAGATGCTCCTTCGACAAAAGTTGCTCATGGAGCGCCGAGTCCGCGATGATCAGTCCCTCGACAAACGATGCATCGACCAAGCAATCCGTAATCGTTTGATCGATATCGGTTACGGCGATATCCATCTGGGTGGCCCGTGTTTGACGAGCATAGCGATGACGAATGACCTGAGAGCCCGGCGTCGTCGATTGGGCTGGCATCGCGGCGATATGGATGTGCGTCAAATTGGCATGCGAAACCGAAAGGCCATAGATAACAGCCGCCGTATAGGAGCAAAATGTCCAGTCGGGGTGCTTTTGCGCAAGCGCCCGCACCCGATGCAGATAACGCTGCCGAAACTTGAGCTCGGACCAGTATTCCGGACGCGCATACAGCCCCGGCATGACCGCTTCGAGACTTCCCGCCTCCGCCCGCCGCTCAATCTGCTTTGCCTCCGCCGCCGTGCGCGCGTACACGCAGCTCATCTGCTGTTCGCATGCTTTAATGTGACTTGCAAGCCTTTGATTCGCCGTCATGTTTCCCATGTCGCCTCCCAAATCTTGGAACGGCGCAAACGTACCAGACGGTTTCATGCGAAGTCTGACCAAATACCGTCCAGGCGCTGACCAAATGCTTGACGGTTTTGGACGTTTTAGGCTGATGGCTTATATCTGCAGGTAGGGCGGTTGTCGAGAGGTCCCTGTCTCCACATTTTGAGGCCTTGGTCCATCGGATTATCAGAAAGAAAAACCCGTCGAGATTCAAGACTACGCCAAATGCGACTTTGTCTCTGCATGCACCGTCTCTTAGCCGAGCCATCGGCATCTACATGCCTAAAAAATGAGCGTGGATAATCTCCCGTTTTGAGCCTAGTTTTGAGCCAAAAGTGGGAGATTATCCACGCCCGATTTGTAAACGTCCGAAAATCCACGCTCGTGTGTCCGAAAATCCACGTTCGTCACGCCGCGAGCACAGCAACGGCCGCAGCAGCAACCACAGCTACAGCCTAGCGCTCCTCGCCGGCGCGGGCCAGGTCGTAGGGCGTGGTCTGGTAGACGTAGTAGTTGAGCCAGTTGGTGTAGAACAGCTGAGCCTGGCTGCGCCAGACGTTGCGCGGCTCGGCGGTGGGGTCGTCACCTGGGAAGTAATGCGCCGGCACCTGGGGGTTGAGCCCGCGCTTCACGTCGCGCTCGTACTCCAGGCGCAACGTGTCGGTATCGTACTCGGGATGGCCAAAGACAAAGAAGCGGCGGCTGTCGGTCGACTTGACGATGTACAAGCCCACCTCGTCGGACACGGCCACGACCTCAAGCTGCGGCTCGGCCTCCACGTCCTCGCGGCGCACATCGGTGTTGCGCGAATGCACGGCATAGAAGCGGTCGTCGAAGCCGCGCACCAGCGGGCTTTGCGGCTTCACCAGATAATGCTCGAACACGCCGCTCGCCTTTGCCGGCAGGTCGTGCTTCTGGATACCGTAATGATGGTACAGGCCGGCCTGTGCGCCCCAACAAATGTGCAGCGTAGAGTGCACGTGCGTGGTGGACCAATCCATGATCTGGCAGAGCTCGGGCCAGTAGTCGACCTCTTCGAACGGCATCTGTTCCACCGGCGCGCCCGTGATGATCAGGCCGTCGTAGTGGATGTCGCGGATGTCGTCGAACGTGCGGTAGAACGTCTCCAGGTGGCCGGCGCTTACGTGCGTGGCCTCGTGCGTCTTGGTGCGCAGCAGGTCCACCTCCACCTGCAGCGGCGTGTTGCCCAGCAAACGCAAAAGCTGCGTCTCGGTCTCGATCTTTGTCGGCATCAAATTAAGTATCGCAATCTTTAAAGGGCG
>OLVR01001370.1_pt1 | contig 23392 bp, 10 predicted proteins | sample 1673261 | NCBI WGS metagenome assembly OLVR01 (sample SAMEA3178938, study PRJEB25190) | human gut metagenome | biome: human gut; feature: human-associated habitat; material: faeces | place: Austria | collected 2013 | reverse complement strand
AAATGGCACTCCGCCCGTCCAGGCGGAATGCCCCTTTTTCTGCTTTCAGCTCCAATTTTACCAGCTTTTCTATTCCTCGTCCCGGCTGCACGCGCGCAGCTGGTGCTCATGCTCATATTTTTCTTTCGTCGCCATCCCGCCCCGGATATGGCGTTCCGCTTTGTTGATGTCCAGTACCACACGCGCCCGGGATGCAAGCGGCGGATTGATATGGGAAAGGCGCTCGGCCACATCTTTATGCACGGTAGATTTACTGATATTAAAAATTTTGGCAGTTTTGCGGACTGTGGCGTTATTTTCTACAATATACTGTGCCAATTCGACAGCCCGTTTTTCGATATAATCTTTCATTCTCCCACCGACCTTTCTGTATAGCATATATATGAAAAATCGGTGTAATTTATGAGATTAAACCATCACCAACAATCTTATTTTTCTTGACAAAATATTTAACATTACTTATAATAGTATTATTGGCTGTTTATAAAGTATTAAGGAGAAATACAGGAGGAAATAAAACTTTTAATAACGTTATGCAAGGTTTATCGGACGCTATCGGTGCGTGAGATTCATCGGGTGAACGGCTGTTGACGACTGCGTGGAACAACGCAAACAAGGCAAGAAAATTGAATTTTTATATGACAAAAACGCATAATGTGTAAAGGCTGTATTTGTGTACAGCCTTTTATAATTTTAGAAGGAGTTTTGAATTGTGAAATCAAAACAAGATTTGACGGTAGGAAACATAAATAAAAAACTTTGGGTGTTTGCGATACCGCTTATGCTCGGTAACGTAATGCAGCAGTTTTACAACTTAGTCGATACATGGGTAGTAGGAAAATACATAGGCGACAATGCTTTGGCGGCGGTCGGTTCGTCATATTCACTGATGACATTTTTAACATCAGTGATTTTGGGATTGTGTCTTGGAAGCAGTGCATTTTTTTCAATAACATTCGGCGAAAAAAATATAAAACGACTGAAAAACGGAATGTTTATTTCGTTTGTTATGATAGGAATATTTTCACTCATACTGACATTTGCGTCATTTTACCTTTGTGGCCGGATTATGAAAATACTTCAAGTGCCGTATGACATTCAAGGTATAATGAGCGAATATTTGAAGTGGATATTTGTAGGCATTTTCGCGACATTCCTATACAACTATTTTTCTAATCTTCTGCGAGGAATAGGCAATTCCGTAATTCCGCTTGTGTTTTTGTGCATATCTGTGATACTTAATATCGGTCTTGATTTGTACTTTGTTTTGGTATTAAAGCAAGGCATACGCGGTGCGGCGATTGCAACCGTAATATCGCAGTATATTTCGGGTATCGGACTTATGATATATGTGTACATTCGTTATCCCGAACTTCGATTAAAATATGAAGATACAAAGTTTGTAAAACGTACGGCATACGACATAGCAATACTGTCGGGAATGACGTGTCTGCAACAGTCTGTAATGAATTTCGGCATACTTATGGTACAGGGGATTGTAAACAGTTTCGGTACACAAATTATGGCGGCGTTTGCCGTTTCTGTGAAAATCGACACCATTGCATATATGCCTGTACAGGATTTCGGAAATGCGTTTTCAACGTTTATTGCACAAAATTTCGGTGCGGGCAAGTATGACAGAATAAAAGACGGAATTAAAAAAGCACTCAAAAGTGTTGTACTGTTCTGTATTTTTATCAGCGCGATTGTGTTTATTTTTGCAAAACCGCTTATGATGATATTTGTAAATGCCGAAAGCACGGAGATTATAAACATCGGCGTACAGTATTTGCGTATAGAGGGTGCTTGCTATATCGGCATAGGTATTTTGTTTATGCTTTACGGATATTACAGAGCTATAAATAAACCGAGTATGTCTGTTGTGCTTACGGTTATTTCTTTGGGAATAAGAGTAGTGCTTGCGTATGTTTTGTCGCGTGTTATCGATGTAGTCGGTATTTGGTGGTCAATTCCGATTGGTTGGTTTATCGCGGATGCGGTTGGAATTTGTTTTTATTTATTTAAGTTTGACAGGTAATATTTTGTGAGATATAATTATATATAAGATTAGTTAGCAGTTGAATATGCGTGTGAAGTGATTTCGGAAGATGCAATAACTCTTGTGAAAGCCCTTATACAGGAGGCAGGCTGTGACGGTATTTATTACTGCGTGCAAAACGCGGAAACTTTTAGATTTACTTCGGAGGAATATCATAAATTTGTAGAGCCGTATGATTTAAAGGTGCTTGATTATGCCAACAGTATCAGTAAATATAATATACTTCATTGCTGCTGTTGGAGCGGTGACAAAAACAGAGTTGAAGTATGGAAAAATTATAAAGCAGCGGCAGTAAATTTGGCGGTTTATGTGGAAGATATGGACTTAAATGTGGGTAGAGATTTCTTTAACACAAATTGCGTGCTTGGTGGCTTTGACAACAGAAAAAACGGCGTTTTATACAGCGGTACGCTTGATGAGATCAAATCGGAAACAATAAAACTTATAAATACGGTCGGAAAAAAGGTACAATACTGGGGGCGGATTGTACGTTGTCAAATGATATTGATTTGTCACACATAAAATGCGTGGCGGATACTGCAAGAAATATATAAGACGAAAAACGGGGTATATAAATATGTGGAAGATAAGGGATTTAAAGAAAAAGGCAAGGGGAACTTTTAAGCGGAATTATATCGGCATTGTTATAACGTGCTTTATCGCGGCCGTTGTTATGGGCAGCTTTACTAACCCGCTAAAAGAAGTGAGGACAATAAAAGATACTTATTTCGACCAGCTTAACGGAACGGTGCTTTTTGCGGAAAATCACAATTCCGATATGTCGAATACGGAAGTTGTCGATAACTTTTTAGGCAAGAGCGGTGAGGAAAGTGAAAGAGCACAGCATTGGACAAGAGGTGTACTGTCGGTGTTTGCGAAGAATACCGAGGGTGCAGGTAACTTTGTTTACGGTGTTTTAAATTCGATAAATCAAATTGTGTTTAACGACCGAGTGAGTGCCGGTGTTACTATTGCAATCGGCTCATTGATTTATTTGCTTATAGCCATTCTTTTTACGAAGGTTTTGCTTATCGGACTGTATCGGTATTTGCTTGAAATTCGAGTCTACACAGGTACGAGAATTTCACGAATATTGTTTCCGTGGTCTGTAAAAAAGGCACTGCATATTGCATGGGTTATGTTTGTAAGAAGTGTGTATTCACTTTTATGGTGCTTAACGATAGTCGGCGGATTTATTAAGATTTATTCATATAAACTTGTACCGATGATTATTGCGGAAAATCCCGAATTGAGTGCAAAAGAGGCTATAAAACTTTCTGAAGATATGATGAAAGGGTATAAGTGGAGAGCATTTTTGATTGATTTGTCATTTATCGGTTGGGATATATTGAATATACTTACACTTCAGATTTTGGGCGTATTTTTCCTTGAACCGTATAAACGTATGACGACAGTTGAACTTTATATGACGTTGCGTGAAAAAGCAAAGGAAAGAGATATTGAAAATGCGGACAGGCTGTGCGATAAATTGCTTGAAAGTGAAGTGACAAGCGGAATATATCCTATTAATGAATACTTCATAACAGTGCCTAAGGGCAAGAAGTGGATTCAGGAAGATTATGAACGTGATTACGGATTATCGTCATTGATACTGATATTTTTCACATTTGCAATGATAGGTTGGTTGTGGGAAGTGTTATTGTTCCTGTTTACAAGAGGTGAATTTATCAACAGAGGTACTTCACACGGACCGTGGCTGCCGATTTACGGCGTAGGCGGTACGGTTGTACTGATTGTGTTAAAAAAATTCAGAAATAAACCGTGGCTGACATTCCTTTTGTCAATGGTGCTGTGCGGTGTAATAGAGTATTTTACATCGCTTATACTTGAAAAAGTTCAGGGTATGCGTTGGTGGGATTACAGCGGATATTTTATGAATTTTCAAGGCAGAATTTGCCTTGAGGGATTGGCTGTGTTTGCACTCGGCGGTTGTGCGGCGGTGTACCTTGTAGCACCGTCACTTGACCATCTGTTTTGCAAAATTCCTATGAAAATTAAGAAGATTATATGTGTCGTACTTGTAGTCCTGTTTGTCGTGGATATGGCGTATTCGGCATTTGTGCCGAATATCGGCGAGGGTATAACGGATAATGATGTGGCGAGAATAGAAATTAAAAAATCCGACGTATTGATTGCGTCGGATTTTTTGTTGATTTGATTTTTGGAGCTGTTGACGTTTCGTTTGCGGGCTTTTTGTTTAGAAGAATATAACAAGCGAGACGGTGAACATATCGTCTGAATTTGAAACGTTCATAACGCCGCGATACTTGTCAACAACGGCGTTAACTGATTCAAGTCCCAAGCCGTGCATACCCTTTTTAAACGACAGGAATTTAGAACCAATCTTCTTAACATTGCCGTCAAACGTATTTTTTAAATCTAAAATCAATTTGTTTTTATCAGCGGTACAGTTCAGCACAATTCGCCTGTTTTTAAGCGGTGCCTTAGAACAAGCCTCCATAGCGTTTTCGACAAGATTACCGACCAAAATACTAAAATCAATATCACTCATAGGCAGTCCGTTCGGAACTGATACCGAAGTTTTAAAGTCTATTGAATTTTTAGCCGATGAAGAAACATAGAAGTGGAGCAGTGCGTTAAGCGTAAGATTTTCGCAGAAGAACAGCGGTACTGTGTCATTTGTTTCGCTTGAATATTCTTCGAGGTATTCTGCGATTTTATCAAATTGACGATTATTTGCAAAGTCGCTTATTACTCTGAAATGCTGACGCATATCGTGGCGGAGCTTTCGTGTTTCTTCGATTTGTTCGGTTATGTGGACATAGTTTTCCTTGTAAAGATTTATCTGACGTTCCATAAGTCGTCGTTCGTCATCGAGAACAATATTTCGTCTGTAATTATCTATAATACTTGCCCAGTATACAAAGTACAGACAGCCCAAAATCGTAAGTATACCTATTTCAACCGACTGGTCGGTGTAAATCGAATCATAAAGCGGTTGAATAATGTAAAGTAATAACGATACAGCAAAGCAAACATTGCCGAACAGAAAAATTCTGCCGTATTTTATATCATTAAAGACCGCATAAGTGCCTATTGCGACAAGATAAATTGCGGCTAACCACTCAAACACATTGCATAGGGTTGAAAGGAAAGTACATAACGGTGCACTTAAATAAGGTGTAAATACACCGTATACAAATGCGATTGCACAGAATACCGAACCGCATATTTCGGAAATACTGCTTACGTTTTTATTCAAATTGCAGAGCCTGTTTTGGAGCATTATAACCATCAAATACACAAAGTACGTGCAAAAATACTCAAATACATATGAAAAATTACCGCCCATGGAGAAACACAAATTGATCAGCGGGTGATTTAGGTAAACGGCATATATAAGGCACATAAAGAAGAACATATACGAATAATTGCTTTTGCCGCTAAGTGCGAGAATAAGCGAGAATAGTGCACCGAAGAATATCAATGTCATGATAAAGTTGTTTATCAGAAATTTAAATGCTCTGGTGATATTAATTGAATACGGTTTACCGAGTGTCGGCGGTGACGTAATTCCCGCTTTAATGCCGGATGCGTCCTTGACGGCGATTGTTATATACGTTTCGCCGGAGGCAGAAAAAAATGTGCAGCGGTTTTGTATTTGTGCTTTGTAATTATGTGTATCGCCGACCTTTAAATACAATTTGTCATTGATGTATAACTCATATGCCGAGTAAACCTGAGGCATTTCCAGTGCGTAAAATCCTTCTTTTTCGGGGAAGTTTATTTTCATTCTGTATGTTCCGATAAATGTATTATTTTTTGTTTGGCTTGTGTACGCTGACTCAGTATCACCGATTGAAACATATTTCATATTCGGAAGTGAAGTTTGATTTTTAAAATATGTCGGAGTGAGAAGTGCGTCTTCGTAAAATTCCCAATCCTTTATAAGAAAGTGAAACGAATTGCTGTCAATTTCCTCTTGCGAAAGCGTCAACACGCCTTTTTCGGGCTGGAGCTTGTTGTATGTATATTTGTTATTGAAAATATATAAAAATTCTGTAATCAAAGAGATAAGAACTATTGCGATAATAAAAATTACCGCAATAGTCTTAACGCGTTGCTTATTTTCCATAGTAATCATAGTGACCTTTATTCTCTTATAATATCTTTTAATTCATAAGTTAAATACTGTTTCTTTACCTGTTGATTTTCACGTTTTTTAATCGGAACATAATCTCCGTTTTGCATTAAAAAATCATTGCCCGAAACAGTGTTGACGTAATCAAAATTTACGATAAATCCTTTACAGCAGTTTGAAAAACGGCTGTCTTCTGTCAAAATTGACGCACACTGTGAAAATGTGTTTTGAATTTCAATCGTTTTGTCCTTCAAATGAAGCCGGACTTTTCTGTTTGTAACATCTATGTACATTATCGAATCATATGCTATTTTAAGTTTTATTTCGGGTTTTGTTTTGTACAGAACCGATAATGATTTTGAAGGTTCTTCGTATTTTTCAAAATATCTCTGCATAAGCGACTCAACTGCATCTTTTGTTATCGGTTTTACAAGATAACAAAAAGCATTTACACTGTAACTTTCACAAGCGAAGTTATTGCTTGTAGAAAGGAAGATGATTTCAACCGAACTGTCTGTTTTGCGTACAGTGCTTGCAGCTTCAATTCCGCTCATACCCGGCATATATATGTCAAAGAAAATCATATTATATTTGTTATTTTCAAATTGCGTGACAAAACTTTCGGCATCGGAAAAGTCGGATATCGTAACATTCATATTTCTTTCGGAGAAATATTCGTTAAGGTAATTTACAAGCGTTTCTCTGCCGACGGCTAAGTCATCAACAACTGCAATATTCATCGTGTTCACCGCCTTATGGATTTAAGAGCTGTCAACATTTTGCCGATATACTCTGATTATATTATATCATTGTAAAAATAATAATTCAACATATAAAATTGAGTTTCAGTTAATAAACTTGAGTTTCGGTGCGGAAAATTGCTTTTAAAACTTGCAGAATGCGTTTGATGCAAAATCTATTGAATTTTGATTTTAGATATATTATAATTTCATCAGAAAGCAATGAGATACAGCAGAATATAAGGAGATATGAGATGGGATTTTTTGATTCATTTAAGTCCGGAGCAAAAGATGTCTTTAAGGGGTATGATAAAGTTAAGCTAAAGGAAAAGATTACATATGATGAACTTTATGAGATTATGAAAGACGAAACATATTCTGTCGGTAAACCTGAGATTACGGGTTCGGGATTAATGAGATGTATTCAATTTCCTGCTGTGGATAAATATAAAATTCAAATTGCTATAACTTCAAAAACGATTACAATTTCAAAAATATACAGCGGTGCAGGCGGTTTGGCGAAAGAGATAAATTGAACAGACTGATTTCACAGATGAAGACGAGGCACTACAGTTGGTAGATTCTATGTCAAAAATGGCTGATGGTTTGGCTGCCGTTGCAGGTGTTGACGCAGAATAATTGATTTAGAAATTTAAAACAGTCCCCTAAAAAATCCGACATTTTATTGGACTCCAGATAAAATATAAGTACATTTTATCTGTACTGCAAAAATTGAAAAGCGGCAGCATTAGCTGTCGCTTTTGGAGTAATTGGGGATGTTTTTTGAAAGAGAGAGATTATGGCAAAGAAAAAAGGGTGTTTATTTAAAATAGGAATTGCATTATTAATATTTATAGGCTTGATATTTGTGTTGTTTTGTATGGTTTTGATTATGCCATCGGAGGAGTATGAAACGGTTAATTACGATATTCCGAATATGCGTGATTATTATACTCACATAAAGGGCAACGGAGAGGATAAAGTTACACTTATGGTGTATATGGTAGGTTCTGACCTTGAAAGTGACGGCGGAGCGGCGAGTGAAGATATTGCCGAAATGACGGCGGCAAATGCGGATAATATTAATATTACATTACAGACAGGCGGAGCGGCCGCGTGGGAAAATGCAAGCATAAGTGACGGAAAAACGGAACGTCATATAATTAAAAACGGTGAATTGCAGAACGTGGCGAACTTGGGTGAAGCACAAATGACGTCCCCTAATACGCTGACTGATTTTATAAAATGGTCTGCCTCAAATTATCCTGCCGACAGATATGAACTTGTGCTTTGGAATCACGGCGGCGGTACGGCACTTGGTTTCGGATATGACGAAATGTATCCTGATGATATGCTGTCGCTGTCACAGATAGGAAATGCTCTGTCAGACAGCGGAATTAAGTTTGATATTGTAGGCTTTGACGCGTGCCTTATGGGTACGATTGAAACGGCATATATGCTTGAACCGTATGCGGATTATCTTGTTGCGTCGGAGGAATATGAGCCGGGAACGGGTTGGTATTACAGTGAATGGCTTAAAAATTTGTCTGACAATATGTCAATGCCGACTGTCGAAATAGGTAAGAAGATTGTGGAGGACTATATAAACGGTCCTGATTCGAGTTTTTTTGATTCAAATACGCTTTCAATCGTAGATTTGAGAGAAATTCCTTATACATATTCAAAGCTATGCGAAATAATGCAGCAGGAAGAAGGAGTTTTGGACAGCAGATATTCCGTAATATCGCAGGCAAGATACAATGCAAAATCATTCGGTGACGGTGAGTATGAACAGATTGATATAAAATCATATCTTGAAGAATGCGGCAAGAGTGATACGGAATTGGGCAAGGTGCTTAGAAGTGCGGTTAAGTATTCCGGCAGTTCGTCTTACAATTCAAACGGACTTGCAATGTATTTCCCGTATGACTATCCCGACTATTACGCGGAAATAAAAACAGAAACAGATAAGTTCGGTTATAACGGCTACAATAGCTTTTTCGATAGATTTTTGAGCATTATGGGTACAGGACAGATGAATTATTCGAGTGAGAATGATTACAGTAATTATTCCTGGTATGACAATACAAATTACGATACCTATAATGTATCAGATAAGTTGGAAGTAAAGGACAAGGGTGATTATTTTGCATTGTCGCTTTCGGACGAGGAATGGGATAAAATAAACGGAATTAATGTATGGGTGTATGTTGATGACGGCGATGGTTACGTTGACTTGGGTTCGGACAATATGTATGAATTTGACGATGACGGTGATTTAATGGTCGATTTCGATTATTATTGGGTTGCATTAAACGGTCAGGTTGTTCCGTTTTACTTTGAATACGAAACGCCGGAGAACGTAAAGGACGGATACACATACGGCTATGTCCCTGCGGTGCTTAACGGCAACGAGCAGATTGAAATAATGATTTATTGGGACGAAAAGCACCCAGACGGTTATTTGGCAGGTTACAGACCGTACAGCGAAGAAGAAAATATATCAGTTCCGCAAAAAGGCTTTAAGCAACTTAAAAACGGCGATACGTTGGAATTTTTATGCGATTACTATACATATGACGGTGAATATGACGGAGTGTATTCATATGGTGATAAAATCGTTGTAAACGGAGATATTACTGTAGGTTATGAATATGTCGGCGAGTATGACACGAATATTTGTTATGAGCTTACCGATATATATAACAACAGTATAACAACCGAAATGATAGAACTTGAAATGAATTAAAAAACTATATGGAGGGAAAGAAGATGAAAAAATTTATAAGCACATTACCGTGTATTGTATTTGTTGCGGCACTTATGCCCGCACAAATTGCAAAGGCCGACAGCGATGTTATGAGTGTCGCAAATCAAGTAAAAGTACCTATATTGAATGAGCAAACGTACAACAACAAAAAACTTATGAATAAGTACACACGCGATATGTCGGATTGGTGGGCAACCGATTTGACATTGACGGCGGGAATGTTGTTCAAGAGATGTGATGTGGATAATGCGTATTATCAATACTGGGGTTCAATCAATGAGGCGGTTGAAACTATGGGTATGGCTTACGTTTCGACATTCAGAGGACACGATAACGGATTTTGGTCAACGAGTTTTAAGCTTAAAGACAGCGTTGCAAACAATTCCGTATTTCCCGAATTGGAAGCGACAGGTCAGCTTATGATGAGGTTCGGCGCTAATTTGATAGGTACTCATGCAAAAATGTCCTTTAAGAATACTATGATTCAGGGTGAGGGGAAAAAGGACAGCGGTTGGTTTAAACTTCAAAGCGGTGATACGTTAAACAATAAGTTTAAAATGCAAGGTGTGTTTGATGCAAAAGTAAAAAAACCATATGTGTTCTTTGCCGATATAACAAAGCCAACTGTTAAATCGGCAAGCATGAACGGCACTGTACTGTATCTTGATATGGGTGAAAAGCTGAGAAAGATTGAAAACGGAAAGATTACGTTGACGCTTTATGCGACAAACGTAGAAAGCGGTGTTCAAAATATGGAACTTACTGCGACTTCCAGCGGTATAAACGGAAATGAAATATATTTCTATGTACACGCACCTAAAAATGTTAAGGAATATCAAATTACGAAGATTAAGAGCGTAGAGTATGACAAAAAAGAGTACACCGGTCAAATGTACGGTATAGCGTACGCCGACAAATATTTGGCGAGAAACGAAGAACCGCGATTTAAGGTTATAGACAACGCACCGGGATTAATTCCGGAATACTTTACCGCCACATCTCCGATTACGGACTATGCCGGCAACAGCCTTGACATTCATACAAAGGATTTGACGGGTTACTCACTTTTAGTCGATAAAAAAGCACCTGAAATTGACAGCGTTGAAATTGCGGGGAATATGATAGCGGCAGATTCAACGTCATATTCACAGCCGAGCGATTGGCCTGAAGATATTGACAAGAGCAGTGTGTTTGCAGGTGTCGGCGATACATTAACCTTTTCTGTAATGACAACGGAAAAAATTAAAACGAGCGAAAAAAGTTCAGTGACTGCAGAACTTAATATATCGCAAAACGGAAGTAAAGCAGTGCTTGAAACCGAAAAATTTGAAGATATGTATGACGGCGTAAACAAGCGGACGGCAACGAAGATTACGTTTAAACCGATTACGATAACCGCTGATATGACTTGTGATAATAGCGAGCCTATAAGAATTGAAAAAATAAACACGGCAAACGTAGTCGATTTGTATAATAATGAGTTGGCAACACAGAAAATATCGAAAAATCCGAAACAGCAGATTTATTTTGACAATATCGCACCGACTGTAAATGTTGGTGAAATAACCGGTGATGTAAACAGCGGTGAATTTTGCATACCGCTGAATTTCAGTGACGGAAAAGGCACGGTATCTGATTTTGACGGATTGACGGCAAGTTTTGCGTGGTGCTATGACCAAGATAAGCAAATTCCGTTTAAGTATGCTGTGACGACTTCCGCCGATACACCGAGTGAGTATAAAGAATCGGTGCTTAACAACGAAAATAACCTTGCGTGGAATAAATTCGATTTGCCTGTAAAAGATTATTACTTACATATTAAAACCGATAATTCCGAAATCAAAAACACAAAACTTTATTTCAGAACAGAGGACTGGGCAGGAAATGTGGGTGAACAGTCTGTTGATACGGATATAAATATTGACCGTGTAGCACCGAATGTTGCGCTTATGTCGATGAATACCGAGTATGAAAACGATACCGCAAAGATATTGGCAAAGGTACGTGTAACCGATTTTAACACAGACGGCTTGAATGTTAAATATCAGCTTGTAGACAAAGGTGTTGAACCGACCGACAGTGATTGGTCGGAGGGCTTGCTTAATGACGGAGTTTTTGACTTTGAAACTAAATTTGACGCGGCACAAAAATATGAAAAAGAATTGCTTGTGTATGCGACAGACTTTAAAGGTAACAAGTCGAATGTTTCACGTTATGAGGTGTATGCCGACTTGACAAAGGCAAAGGCAAAATATACGGTTGTAAGCGATTTGTCACAGATACATACAAAGCCTGATGTGCAAATTTCAGCACCTGACAATCCCGACAATAAAGCTAATGCCGCCACACGTGTAACACTTACAATGGGTGACAAGACTTACGCAAGCGTATATGACAGTGCCGACAGTAAAAACATATTTGATTTTGACGGCACATGGTATGCGGTTACATACAACGAGGATAAAACCGGTTTTGACGGAGTAACCGCTCTTACGGCGGACGGAGTGAATGAACTTAAAAACTTTTACGGCACAGTAAACGTAAAATTTGAAAGTGCGTTTGCAGATTTGACACCTGTAAGCGGTGCAAGTATAAAGCCGTCAAATTCCGAAGAAGAAGTGACATATCAAGCGGAGGGCGACTTTAATGTTATGACCGCACCTGTACTTGATAATGTATATAATCTTGAATTTACTTCAATAAAGGACAGTAACGGAGATGTTATTAAAGCCACAGGAGTGGGTGATGACAAGCACATAAGAAGAAACGGCGATATGACTGATGTCAGAATTAATTTTGAATTGTCAAATACAAAAATTGCCGATTGGGTTACGGATAATTTGGACTTTGATAAATCGTATGTGACAATAACAAATTCGGAAAACAACGAGGTATACAACGCAAAGCTAAGCAGAAATGCAAGCCAAACTCTTGCAATGCCGCTTAGAGATAAAGACGGTAACTTGCTTGGAACGGATACATACAGAATAGCGGTTTATTTGTATCAGACAGGCAGTGACAGCCCTGCCGAATTTAAGTGCGATACGGCGGTACTTCTTGACAATATCAAAACATCGTCAGATGTCGGTGTAAACAGATATGAAATTATTCCCGAACACGAATATTACCCTATTCCTAATCCGATACCGTCAATCGTAAAAGAAAGCGATACGGTATTTAAAACAATCAATATCGGTAATGCTGAATTTAAGGAGATTGACCGTAATGAAGATGAGGGATATTCTTTAGAACAGAATATGGCACATATCGTCAAAATGACGCTTAAGAGCAATGATGTTTCAAAAGAATTGTGCGGTGAAACAATCGGTAAGGCAGAGGGATTTCGTTTGTGGAATAAAGCGTGCAATGGCGGAGAAGATTTACCGTTTGAAAAGACTACTGACCTAACAAGAGAATACGAGATAAACTTAATGCAAAACCCTGCAAAAGAAACTCTTGACGGAGTAACGGCAACGGGCGGTTTGCAATTTGAAAAGGGAAGTAACACTTTCTGTTATCAAGTTAAATTGGAAAACGGCAATGTATCGCCGATATACGAGTTCACGGTAAATATGGTTGAAAGTATACCGCAGATTGCAATGGATTTTGATATGAACGAATCGCAGAATTATACGGATGACAACGGAACAATGCACGTTATTTCCGCTGATGCAACCGTAAAAAATGCTTTCTCCGAAAACGGTAATGTAACGGTATATTATGTTCACAGAGAGGATTACAGCAGTTGGACTGCCGATGAAATCGGACTTGACGAGGTTGTTACATTGAAGGGTGATAGTGCCTTTAATTATCAGAACTGTAGACAAGACGAAAACGGCAGAGATAGGCTCAACTTTGCATTTATTGCGATAGACGAATCAGGTAATTCTGTTTCATATATTCCGCAGTTCAAGGAAAAAACGAAATATACCTTTGAAAATGATGCATTGACAGTAACTCAAGCAAATCTTAACACATACAACCAGGGTGATTATATTTATAATTTTTATGCCAAAAATCTTGACATGGACAAAAGCTCTTTTACAGTTGTGAAAGACGGCGAAACGTACAATATGCCTATGAAAAACTATCAATATCCGAATGAATTGGGTTTTGAGGGCGGTTATTATCGTGAGGACAGCACGTCCACTAATTTGAGTATAGACTTTACAAGACCATGGAGTGTGGAAAAGGCAGGCGAGCCTTTCTTTGACAGTATTACGTTTAACTTTGTAGGTGTGCATGGTGACACAGCAACGAGAACGTATACCAAAGACGATGAAAATTACGGAAGCTTGGTAACGAACTTTAAATATGAAAAACCGCGATTTGTTGACGTTTCTGATGACGATTCATTAGCGGATTACAGTTATATCTGCAATGACAGAGGTGTTAAGGTATACTTTAACGGATATTTAAAATTAAAGGGTGATACGGTTTATGCTTCTGCTCACTATCTGCCGATATACTCAAACGGTACATACGAAGTTGAGGGCGAGGATATGTTCGGCAATACATGGACAATACCTGTAACTGTTACACGTCTTGCAGACGGTCCAAAGGTTACAATGTCAACTTTGTATAAGACAAAGGGCGATATTACGGCGAATATCGAATATACTTCTCCCGTAACTGTTACGGAAAATGACGGAAACACATTTGCAAAAATCGAAAATAACGGAACAAATAACGTAACCGTAACCGCAACACAGCCTACAAAGGTTACAATGAAGTGGACGGACAACGGAGCTGAAAAGAGTAAAATATTAAATATAACCAATAATGAGATAAAACCGATAAAGCCGAAAGTTGTATGGGATTATGACGAAGATGATGTGGTTGACGGCTGTATATACGGCGAAGTAACCGCAAAGCTTGTTGATGAAAACGGCTCAACACTTGTTGATACCGCAACGGGCGAAACACCGAGCCATACATTCTATCCTAACAGTGGAACGGAATTTACATTCAGGAATTACAAAAATCAAAATGATACTTTGGGTGAAGATTATACAGTTACGCTTGATGTAACACTTAAAGATTATCAGCCGCCCGAAGAATATGTCGATACAATGCCGCCGAGTGTTGAAATGGTTGGTTATACCGTAAGGGGCGGCGTGGCACAAAGCAAAAAACTTGTGCTTAATCTGTATGATGATAACAAGCATTACTTAAATCCGTCACTTCCGGATTTAAGCGGCGGAGGCTATGAAACAGTTACCGACAGTATATCATTTATGAAGAAAATGGGTTGGTCATCACATTACAGATTTAATGTAATCGTGTCTGATATAAACGGTGTAAAGCTTATTGCAAAAGCGGGACTTAATGCCGAAACACCGACATTTGATTCAACAAGCGATACGATTGACGGAGTGAGTGTAAACGGCAGAACCGTTGATATAACAAAGAATGCGGAATTTACATTGTTTGCAGTCGACAGTTGTAATAATGTCACCGAAATTCCGCTTGTTGCGGATAACTTGGGCGAAGCGCCTCAGCCGCATTTACAGAAAGTCGTGTCGGGCGATATGCAGACTGTAAAGGTATACCTAATACCGCCTGAGGACAGTGACTTTACAAACCTTGTTATGACTAATGACAACGCAAAACAGGAAACAAGTGACGGAGAATACAACGGCTTGTATTATATAGAAGTAACAGACAACGAAAATATTGTTATAAACTACACATACACATATAAAGGTGAGAACGAAAGCGGTGAATTAAAAGCAGCCGTTACGGAAATAGACAATTCACCTGCAAATAAAATCAGTGAAGTTTGGTCTGAAAACGCAAAGAGCAGTAAGACGAATAAATCCGTTACGGCACAGCTTAGATTTGATAAGCTCATCACGAAAGCGGAATGGAAAAATCAAAGCGGCTATCTTCCTGAAATATACAAACTTGATAATCAAGTTACAATTTCATATTCGGAAAATGCACCGACTATGACGCTTGTTTGTACAGCCGTAAACGGTCAAGTGTGTGAAATTACTTTGAATGAGGTTAAGAACATCGACAAAAACGCACCGATTATTACCGAAACAATTCAGCCGTCCGAAAATCACCGTAAAGTGACAGTGACTTTAAAAGCCGACAAAGAAGTTATTTTCAGAGAAAACGGAAAACAGGGAACTGAATTTACACGAGTAATAAACGCAAACGGCGAATATGTATATCACTTTGCGGACGCTGCAGGCAATCTGACGGAAAAGGTTGTTAAGGTTGACAGCATCATTGATAAAGATTTGTCGCTTACATTCAGTCTTGCAAGTGACGGTACAGACAGTAAGGAGTCACCGGATAAACTCGGTCGTTTAAAGGTTGGTGACACTGTATATGTGAGTGCAAACAGAAACTGTACGGTAACATGGAACGGTGACACAACAGGTCAAAATCTTACGGCAGGTGCGTGGACGAAGTTAACCGTATCGGAGGATTTGGCAGGATTGTATCCTACAATAAAGGCAAAGGACGAATATTCAAATACAAAGTATTATCACTTTATGCAGATAGCAATGCCGGATAAAAAAGCACCGACTATCAAATTGAAAAAAGAAACGGTGGAAATCGACTTAAATTCAGAAGATATTTTGTCACAGCTTAAAGCGAATATGACGGTAAGCGACAACGAAACCGAAAAGGACAAAATCAAGCTTGATGTTACTTACACAAAACCGCAGACAACGGGAACAGTAAGGGTGACTTATACCGCAACAGACGAGGCAGGAAACAGCAGTGAAAGATACGGATATATCTATTTCTATGAGGATACTCAGCTTAGAGTCAGCGTAAACGGTGAGTATATTTACAGAGATATGATTGTGCTAAGCAAAAACGAGGCACAGAACATTGTCGTTGAAAGCAATGGCGAGCCGTACAGTGTTAAATATAAAAACGGTATAAAGACAGTCGGTCAAATGAAAATCGGTGCGACTGAATTGGCGAAGAATAAGGATAATACAGAGCCGATTACATTCGTTCCGAAAAAGGCGGGGTATTATACATTTAATGTACAAACGCAGGGACGTGACAATTACAGATTTGTAATTTACGTTCAATAATGAAAAAAGGAGGTTTACTATGCTGCAAAGATTAAAAAAGATTATATCAGCCTTAACCGTAACAGCGATGATTTTCGGTATAATGCCTATCGGCGCGTTTGCTGAAAATCTGAATAAGGCGGATTACGAAGAATTGAACGACGGTTATTTGAAAGTCGTTGTTTCGGCGAAAAACGGCGGTTTTTTGATAGATACCGTTGAGGGAGATAAGCTGAACAAAGCAGATGATAATAAATATCTTTTGTTTCCCGATGAAAATTATGATACATCATATACCTCTTTTCGTGTAAAAAGAGGTGATGAGGTAAAGGACTATATTTTCGGAAGAAAATACGGTTTCTTGGGTAAGGACAGCAGTGACGTCACTTTGGTGAAAAACAGTGACAACATTGTCGCAACGTGGAGCGTTGACGGTTTGACTTTTACGCAGACCGTCACGCTTGCAAATACAAAATCGGCTCTGCACGGTATGGCGTCAATTTCATACGGTGTAAAGAGTACGGACGGAAGAAGTGCGGACAGTGTTCAGGCAAGAGTTATGCTTGATACCGCACTCGGTTATCAGGATTATGCGGTGTATGAATTGACGAAAAAGGACAGTACATATGAGCAGATACAATCTGAAACGGTTATTGATAACTCTGACGGAGAAGCATACAACAACGCGTTATTCGGATACGACAATCCGAAAGCACCGTCCGTAACGGCTTATACGGTGAATGCGTCGATTAACAATAAAATTGTCGCACCGTATCAAATAGCGTTCGGACATTGGAACAACCTTGCGTCAAGTGTATTCGATTTTGAGCCTGATAACTCGTTGACGTTTACAAATCCGTATAACGAAAAATATTTGACTGCCGACAGTGCGTATGCTCTGTATTTCGATATGGGAAGTGTGGCGGCAAACGGTGAGGGCAATACCGTTGCGACAAATTACGGTATATATTCAAACGTAACCGTAAATAACGATGATAAGGTTGCAATAAATTTTTCATCTGAACTCGGAGCAATGCAGCTTACAGATACAAAAGACGAATACAAACCACAAACGGCGGACGGTAAAAATGGTGATTTCAGCGTGTCAACGCAAATTAAAAACGTGTCGCAGAACGAAATGAAACAAATTGCCGTTGCGGTATATCCGCAGGAGGGAATAACACCGTATGACTTGTCGGGGAATCTTGATGTTACAGCTTCATATTCAAACCCTTTCAGTGTTGATATTATAGATTTTAACGCAGATGAAGAACGACAGGTTGTGTTTAACTTTAATGCCGAACCGCTTACGGCTACCGATTACAGAAAAATCGAAGTGCGTTGTTATGACGTGAGCGGAACGGACGGTAAATTACTTTCCGAAAACTTAATCGGTCAGAGAAGTATATATCTTCTTTGCCCGGGTGCAACAGGCGACAGGGTTTCGTTTATAAGCACCGCACCCGAGATTGTTTATAACAGAGGAACAAGACATATTTACCTTGCAGGTCAGAATTTCAATTTGCTTAAAAATAAGAGTGAATACGATATAAAGGTTACGCCTTTAAACGGCAGTCAGCCGTTGACTGTAAGTGCGGAAAACTTCATTTTGGATACCGAAAACAATACGGCGGATTTGATACTTGATGAGCTTATGTCGGTCGGTACATATCAGATTGTATTTGATATGAAAGATCCGACTAAAAAAGATATTACGTCTGACGCACTGAAGTTTAATGTCAGTGATGATATTGCATATCAAGGCGGCTCTTACGGAGTTGTCACGATTGAAAAAGACGGCGATAACAAGTATGCCCTAAGGGCGTATAAAGACGAAAAGGAATACAGTGACGAAGTTCCAAATGCTCAGAATATCTCTTTGCTTGAACTTCGCGGTGACTTTACGTTAAAATATGAAAACGGTAAAATTGCAGAGGCAGAGGCTGTTTCTCTTGAAACGGTAGACCATAAGGCGAAAAGTACAATAAATATCAGTAATTGTCTTGATATTGAAAAAGGTACTGTAACCGTGTCTGTCGAAAACGTCGGTCAGGACGACCAAACTATTAATATCGATATAGACGGCGAAGTTTATACAACAGGTGCAAGAACAAAGGTTTGGAGCGGTGTATGTGCGATTTCGTCATTTGAAAACGGCTCCGAATCAACACTTTTGCAGTACACAAACGAGGGCGAACAGACAGGTGACGTTGAAAACAGCGTTGCAAATACAAACGGTATTATGCTTATGTGGCCGGGTGCGGCAAGTACCGCACAAACCATTGCGGGAATGGTGATGGAATTCAGATACTGTCAGTTCGGACAGATGGCGACAGTTGACGGTGAAGTCACTTCAAAAACACCAAAACAAAGAGTAATCGCATTCGGTGCACAACTTTCACCTGATTTTCTTGTTCCGTCAAACTTTGATTGGAGCAACAGAAAAACTTCCGCAATGGAGGTTGCACAACTGAAAATGGCGAGCAGTAATTACACTCCGTCACAGCTTAGAGATGTACAGGACAGATATGCCGAGGACCAAGAGGAATGGGAAGACGCAGAGGGCGGAAGTCTGAATTTGTATATACATGATATACTTTTCGGCGGCGGATTTATCGGATTTAATACGTCTGTCGAAGTAGAAGTTCCGTCATATGCGGACGGACTTCCGAGCGTTGAGGGTACTCTTGATTTAAAGGTTATGAACAACGAATATACTATCGGCGTTCAAGGCAGTGCCGATATGATGGCATTTGAAATGGAGGCGGAAATTCGTCTTAGAAGTAACAACGGAATACCTATTCCGGATAAATTATATTTCTATGCAGGCGGATTTACACCGGGCATAAATGTTGACGGAATGGGCGTATTTTGGATTAAAGGTGCAGGCGGCGGTATAGATAATCTGTTTGAAACGATTTATCCGTCCTCCTCCGTACCGCCTATAACGCTTCTGCTAAGCGGACAATTCGCTTTGTTTGATGTTCTTTCCGCAAGAGGTGATGTAAGTATCAGCCCGAGAGATTTGAGTATTGCACTGTCGGACGTGAATGTTGCGGGAATTACACTTATAGACTATGCGGGAATTGAATGTGCATGGTATCCCGAACTTAGATTTGCAGCGGGAGTGTCTATCGGTATATTCGACGTTATTTCGGGTGACGGACACTTAATTGTGGAAAAAGATAAGGTTAAGGATAAGTATTTCTGGGAAGGCTATGCCACAGCAGTGGTAAGTATTCCTAAAAAAATACCGATTTTCGGCGGTATTGAAATAGGTTCTGCCGATTTGGGTGTCAATGCCGAAAAAATATGGGGTGCTTTGCACGTTTTGAAAATTGACGCAGGTGTAACATATTATTGGGGTGGCGATGTAGATTTCGCTTTCGGTAAATATGACGCACCGGAACCGACTATTGAGTTGAGTGCGGAGGGTATTCCTGTTTATTACGATGAAAAAACAGACCGTACCTTGTATATGAAACTCAATAACAGTATTCGCACATTGGCGTCAACAGAGGATATATCATTGTTCGGCTCAAACGGTGCGACGGTATCATCGCTTGCGGGTAAAACGGTACATTCGGTTAATTTCGGCAAGTATAACAACGAAAACGGAATACTTACAATTTCGTATGACGCACCGAGTCAGCTTATTGCGGAAACATATGCAAAGAATATTGAAATGGAAAATTATCCGATAGTATGGTCAGACAGTTCAAAAACGGCAGACGATACAGCCAACGCAAATGCCAACGCAATGTTGAATTGGAATGAGGATACAAAGAAAGCAACCGTTACAATAACGGTTACAGATGAAAATTACTTTAATAAAGCATTGCAATTAAAAACAGGTATTGCGTCAAGCGTGACTATATACGCACTTTCAAAGTTGCCGACAATCGACAATGCGGTATTGAACAATAATACGGTAACGTGGTCGGGCGAAGATTTGGATAAATTCAACAGTCTTACAATTTATGCAGAGGACAGCAATAACGAAGTTTATCCGTTGTACAAAACAGAAAATGTGAATGACATAAAGAGTAAGAGTGCAAATATAACAATGCCTGAAAATATGCCGAGCGGTGAATATACGGTAAAAGTTGTTGCGACAACGACAGATGAAAGTGCTAACCCTGTTGTGACAACCGATAAAAAGCTTAATTATACAAATCCGTCACAGCCGTCCGCACCGACATTTAATGTGGCATTGGGCGGTGATTACAGTATTGATTTGACAGGTATAAATCAATATAATTATGACGGCTACAAGGTAAGTATATATGAAGTTCAAGACGGTAAAAATGTACCGACTGTATTTGACAATATGACTGTAAGCGGAAGTGATGTGATTACGGTCGGCGGTCAGTATACAAAGACGGTTACGGTGGATAAGAACGGAAATATCGTGAATAAAAACGACCTTACGGAAGATGAGAAAAAGGATATAAAAACGCAGACCGAACAAGTCGGACTTGTAAGCGGTAAGCAGTATGTGATAGGATTAAAGGGTTATAAAAATACATCTTCAGGCGGTCAGATTGTTTCCGCTGAAACACTGTCGTCACCTGTGACGATGGTTGAGCCTAAAAAGGCTGATGTAACACTTAAAGCACAAAATGCGGTAAACATTGACGGAACAGATACGGTTAAAAGCAGTAATGCAGTCATAGACCTTGTATCGGATATGAATGTTTCCGGCGAATGGTCTTTGGACGGCGGTGAAATGAACGGTACTGTTTCGGAAAAAACTATGTCGCAGAGTATAAATCTTGACGGCTTAGAGGACGGTACGCATATAATAACCTTCAAGGGCGAAAACGATTCAAAAGACGGTACATTGTCGGAGTATATGTTTACTGTCGATACACTTCCTCCGAGATTGCAAATAAGCAGTCCGAATAACGGCGGATTTTTCGAGGACACTGTTACGGTTAAGGGTATCAGCGACAGTGGTGCGAAAGTGTATATCGGTGCGGAAAATCAAGAGATACAGGAAGCGACTGTCGGAGATGACGGCAGTTTTGAAAAGACTGTTACGCTTGATAATTCTATGGCATATCAAAATATAGTTGTGTATGCGGCAGACGAAATTGGCAACGAAACAGTACCTGTAACATTACAGCTTACAAACAAAGCACTCGGCAATGACGACAGTGTACTTCAAATGTACATTGACGGAAAAGAGTGCAGTGACAGTACAATTAAAGCCGGCACAAGCGGTCAGCTTTCGCTAAAGGTGAAAACCGATAACAGAATTATTGAAATCAATGACGACAGTGCGGCGGCAAACAGAATTGAATGGAACGTTTCGGCAATAGAAGGTGCGGCGAATGTTGATGAAAACGGCTACATTACAACTGATGAAAAAATAAACGGCGTAGTAAGTGCGACTGTTGATAATCAGAATGTTTATACCGTTTTGGGCGGCAAGGACAGCACTGATATTCCAAGTGAAAAAATTAAAGTGAATGCGTCGGCAGGTACGGCAAGAAAGACTCATATCACGATTAATCTTGATACGGCGATTGAGGGAATGACGGCAGATAATTTTGTTGTACTGAACGGTGATAAGAATGTGGAACTTACAGAGGTTAAGGCAAGCAGTGATAATAAGACATATACGTTGTACGGCACGTTTGATACGTCTGTGACATATACCGTTACGGTTAATTTGACGGGTACAACGGTTGAAAACACTCACATTATTGCAAGCAGTCCGCTTATGATTAAACCAAGTTCGGGCGGTGGCGGAGGAGGAAACTCCGGCAATGTAACATATAAAATTACAGTTGTTCAGTCCGAAAACGGTAAAATCAGTCCGGACACCGTAACCGTAAATAAAAATGAAAGCAAGACATTTACGATAACGGCTGATGAGGGTTACGAAATTGAGGACGTAATCGTAAACGGCGAAAGCGTCGGTAAGGTGAGCGAATATACGTTTGAAAAGGTGAATGCAAAAGCTGAAATCACTGCAAAGTTCAAAAAGATTGATGCTGTGCCTAATCCGTCAGATAAGCCTGAACCGACTGATTGGAATAATCCGTTTGTTGATGTAAGTAACAACGATTGGTTCTATAATTCGGTTAAGTACGCTTATGAAAACGGTTTGATATATGGTGTGAGCAATACGGAATTTGCACCTGACGGTGACGTTACAAGGGCTATGTTTGTAACTGTTCTGTACAGAACAGAGGGTGAACCGTATGCGGAAAATTCAAGCTTTGTTGATGTGGCAAGTGACAGTTATTACGCAAATGCAGTGGCATGGGCGGAAGAAAATAAAATTGTCAGCGGTGTGAGTGATACAGAGTTTGCACCTGATATGAGTATAACCCGTGAACAAATGGCGGCGATTATTTATCGTTATGCGGAATACAAAAATTGTGATATAACGGTAAATGAAACGGCAAATTATGTTGACAGTGACAGTGTTTCAGATTATGCAAGGAATGCGGTTGATTGGCTGTCAGAGCAAGAAATAATGTCGGGTAATACCGACGGTACTTTCGCTCCGCAGGCGAATTCCACAAGAGCACAGACAGCGGCAGTGTTTATGCGTATTAATGAAAAATTGAAGTAATCAAAATGGCGGTTTAAAACCGCCATTTTGTATTTTTTTAAGTAAAATAAACGTAATTTGACATT
>OLVR01001343.1_pt1 | contig 23802 bp, 2 predicted proteins | sample 1673261 | NCBI WGS metagenome assembly OLVR01 (sample SAMEA3178938, study PRJEB25190) | human gut metagenome | biome: human gut; feature: human-associated habitat; material: faeces | place: Austria | collected 2013 | reverse complement strand
TGGAAAAACCTAACTTTAAGACTTACTATAAAGCTACAATAATTAAGACAGTGTCGTCCGAGCAGAGAAAAAGGTTTGGACGGCGAATACAATGTTGATATGTCAATGACAGTATTGTATGAAGCAAACGTTCCTGACCACGATATATTGCTTGACATACTGCTTACAGATAAGTATGCAACAATCGAATCAATACATGAAGTAGCATTGCCTGATGACAGTGAAAACATCATAGATTCGACAGGTGACATCATAACAAGAAAGAAGACCGACGAAGGTGCATTCCGATATAAGGTTGTAGGCGGTGTTCCTATTGGCGGTAAGAGATACTTGAGAATTACCGTTAAACCTCAAAATGATAAGGCAGAGTTGGTTAAGAACTACTACTTATTATTAAAGGGTGCATCAGATGACTTGTCACTTGACAATGTAAAGGTTAATGATACTGTAAATACAACTCCTATCTCAAATGGTTTGAAGTATACATTCAGTGTTCCGACAACCGTAACTGAGGCAGATGTAACAATTACAGCAAATCAATATGCTAAACTTGTCAATGTAGCAGGAAATGCACTTTCAATTCCATACATCAACGTATGGTCAGATACTTCATATACATTGTCTTCTGAAGAAGAAACAACTATAACTGTAGAAGTTCGTTCACAGTTGTATGTTGATGATGTACGTACACCAAATGCTAAGAAGACTTATACAGTAAGTATCTATAAGAGCAGTAATAACACGGAGATAGGCGAGGTTATCGTAAATGGTATCGCAGCAATCACAAGAAAGAATAATCCTACTATCTATGAGATTGCAATTCCGTCAGAGCTTAACGGAGGCGATTCAAGAGCAGAAAACCCTGCAACTATCACAATACATACATCAAGCGGTATTGCAGAAATCTCAATGAAGAATGACGCAGCCGGTGTTGATGATGTAGGTTATGGTGAACTTATAACAAAGAGAACGCTTGTCGCTCCTTCTGTTTCAAAGGTAAATAAGTTTGAATTTACAATTAGATCATCATCAGGCAGTGTAAAGCAGACATACACATTGTATGTATATACTGATTACGAAGACACAGATGTCAAGTCGGTTTCACTTAATAAGACTGAACTTACAGCCGGTGCCGCAACAGATGTAGATATTTCGTTATTCTCAGTTCCTGATGACCGTATCTACACAGCAGTTGTAAACAGACGTAATCCGGTTGACCTTTCAATCGTTCCTACAGGTAACATGGCAAAGGTAGAACTTACAGGATTCGGTATTGACGGTATTCTTGTAAGTGACAACTCACACGGTTATGTATTTGAAAATCTTGCACTTAACTCAGAAAATGATACAGTATTTAACTTTAGAATTATGAGTTATGACGGTAAGGTTGTAAGTGATCCATATCAAGTAATAATTAAGTATGTTGAAGATTCAGACGTAGCTCTAAAGAGTGTTGTCTTTGACGGTGTAACAGCTGAAAAGGCAGACTTTAAGTCTAATACATATCTTGTAAGAGCAGACAGTACCGTAACAAACGGCATACTTACAATAACTGCGGCAAACGAAGATGCAGTAGTTAAACTTGACAGCGATAAATCAACAAACGGTGTCTTGAACGTATCTTATAATGTTACAAAGAACGTATCTAAGGTTGACTTTACCGTTACATCTAAGGACGGTAAGGCAGAGCAAGCATACACATTGTATATTATAAGAAGCAATACGGGTGAAAAAGAAGTCTATGTCAACGGAACTAAGCTTACAAAGACAAGCGGCGGTTACACTTATGAAGTACCTTACGGAGCAACTGCGGCAGATATTAAAGTTGTTGCAGACAGCGAAGTTTCAAAGGTACAGATTGGTGACAGCGAGTTTAAGGTAAGTGAAAATACTGAAACAGTAACTCTTGATTCGGGTAAGACAACAACTGTTAAATTCAAGATTTACTCATATCCGTATGACGATAACAGCTTTATTGCAGAAACAATTACACTTGTAAGACAAGACCAGTCTTTGGCACTTTCAAATGTAATGGTTCAGAGCAAGTCAGAAAGAGATTATACAAAGCTAACTCCGGATAAGTACGGAAATTATAAGACAGCTATTCCGAGCACAGATGACAGTGCAAGCATTGTAATTGCAACAAGAAGAAGCGATTCAAAACTTGGACTTATCAGAGTAACAGACACAGGTGATGTTGTTCTTGGTGAAGATCAAGGTCAATTATCAGTACCTGATATTGCAAACCTTGGAACAGTAAATAAATTCTATATTGTTGTTTCTGACGGAACAAAGACAAGCAGATATGAACTTGTAATTGTTAAGTACAGCAATAATACAAGTGTAGAAAAGGTAATCGCCGAAAGAGGTACAGAGGACGAATATGTAGCTAAAGATGCATCGTGCGGCGGCGGCTCAACTATCCTTCCTGAAGACCCTGACGGCAGTAAGGCATCACCTTACCAGATTACGACGGCCGAAGAACTTCAGGCTATGTCAGATCATCTTGATGCATACTATGTATTGATGAATGATATTGACTTAAGCGGTACTGCATGGACTCCGGTTGGTACAACTTCCAAACCGTTTACAGGTAACCTAAACGGTAACGGAAAGTCAATATCAAATCTAACAATTACAGCTACATCAAATGATACAGCATACGGCTTGTTTGGTGCAAATAAGGGTGAAGTTTATGACTTCAAACTTGAAGATGTAAATATTACATCTGTTGCAGGCACATCATATCAATATATCGGTGCCGTGGCAGGTAAGAATGAACAAAACGGTGTAATTTCAAGAGTAGCCGTAGCTTCAGGTAATATTGAATCTTCATATGCAGCCGGCGGTGTAACAGGTGATAACCGTGGTACTATCGAAGACGCATATAATAAAGCAACAATTACATCAGGTGAGTACGCAGCAGGTATTGCAGCATTGAACCATAACGCTGTTAAGAATGTATATAATGTAGGTTCAATAAGCTCAACATCAAATAATTTAACCGATGAACACGTAGCGTCGATTGTTGTATTGAACCTTGACAACTCAACAATAAATAATGCATATGCAGTAATGCCTAGCCAAATCTACAGCAAGGTGGGAAGCAACAGCAATGTATATAACAGTGCGTCAGTTCTTCCTGAAAAGCTTGGAGATATAGCAACATTCAATGATTGGGACTTTGCAAATACATGGGTAATCAAGACAGCTCAGTATCCTACATTCAGGAACCAATCAGCTGATGCAGATATATCAAATCTTAACATTCCTGACGGCAGCCAAGCCCGTCCGTTTGAAATCACATCAGCCGCAGGATTGAAGAGCATCGGTAACGATGAGGAAAGCTTAACAAAGCATTATGTATTGAAGAATAATATTTCAATGAAGTATAATTCGGACTACATTCAAATGGATCCTATCGGTTCAGAAGATACACCATTTACAGGTAGTCTTGACGGTAACGGATTTACAATTTCCGATTTGAAGATTACATCACAGAAGAGCGTAAACGGTCAAGATTATTCAGCTTTGTTTGCTGTAAACAACGGTACTGTTAAGAACTTGAGATTTGCGGTTGCGACAATCGGTGAAAACGGAGTTGAAAATGCATCTGTTGTAGCAGGCATTAACAACGGTACAATCGAACAAGTTGCAATTGAAACGGGCGGTAAGATTACAGCTAAGAATGCAGCCGGTTTTGCAATCGAAAACAACGGTACTATTGAAAACTCATATATTACATCAACTGCACTTGTAAGCAACAATGCTTCTGCAGGTATAGTAATAAGCAATAATGCCGGTGCAACAATCGGATATGTATTCGCTAACGCAAATATGTCAAGCTCAATGTTTGATAAAGCATCGATTGCTATTAACAGTGACGGTACAATTACACATACACACGGTGTAATGGGTGCATTGTTTGTTAAGAATGATACATCAATCGTTACGACAAATGATAATAGCAGTATTGCTGCATCTGACCTATATGTTCAGTCAATCTTTAGCGATTGGAACTTCAATGATATATGGTATATGACATCAGGCAGCTACCCAATGCTACAAGTTACAAATAAGACTTCGTCAGTTTCTGCACAAAGCATTGACTTGTTTGCAGACGGAGAAACAACCTGCGAACATATTGTATATATCAGAGATACTAAGAATTCGGCTAATATTTACATAAAGGCTCAGAATCCTTATTCAACAATCGCAATCAGAGGCGGTTCATATACAGGTGTATTTGAAGGTGTTATAAACGGACTTATCAATGATAAGACAATAATTCCGTTTACAATTACATCAACAAGCGGTGCAAGTCAGGAACATAATCTTGTAATTATTAAAGAACCTACTTTGGCAACACTTGACAGCGTTGTTATTGACGGAACGACAGTTGCTCGTGTAAATAACACATACGTTGCAGAAATAGGTAAGTCAGCTGATTCTGTAAATGCAGAAATTACTCCTATATCAGGTACAGTTGAAGTACTTGACAAAGATAGAAATGTTGTTTCGTATGAGAGTATGAACGGCTTGACATGGATTAATACAGCACTTCCTGCAAATGTCGGTACTACAACAACTTATACATTGAGAGTAACAAACGGTAATGCACTTTCAACAGTTGAATATCCGTTAATCTTGAAACCTGCTGAATATCATACAGGTTTGAAGTATGTACAGGTTGATCCGCTTACTCTTATAGGCAATGTTCTTGTAGGTTCGGGTTATACAGATGTTACAGATATAAATGAAAATGTTTATAACTATGTAATTACCAAAGACCTTGAATATATCAATATTAAGGCTGAAACCGTAAACTCTACTTCAAAGGTAAGCATTGCATCAGAGTATAATTCGGCTAATGTACAAGAAATCGAAAGATATAAACTTGATACATCAATTAAGGATATTTACATTCCGATTGACGTAACAACAGAAGAGAATGTTGTTGAACATTATGTACTTCACTTAACAAGAAAGAGTATTGATGATTCATTAAAGACTGTTAAGGTAACATACGGTAGCAATGTTTATACTCCGGCAGCTGAAAACAGAGTAATAGATGAAGAAACAGGAGCAACTGCAGACGTATATGTGGTTAAACTTGATACTCCGGGTAATGTTCCGTTTACAAATAAGACATATGTTGATATTTTGATAGAGGCTAATGATATTTATACACTTGTAAATGCAGGTAGCCCAACGGCAACAGACCCAACATCAGCTAATTCGGATAAGTGGACAGCAACTAATGTACTTCTTGACGGCGAAGAATTAACAATCTATGAAATCAAGTCAAAAGCTGCTGACTTAGAAACAATTAAGGTATCATATCTATACATCTACAAGAAGAGTGATAATGCAAACCTTAAGACATTTACCGCAACTTACGATGACGGCGGAACAAAAACAACTGTTGAAGCCGGAGAGGATACAAACGGTGAATATCAGCTATGGATTCCGTCTGATGTTACAACAGTAGATCTTGAGGCGATAGCATCAACTCTGTTGGCAGAAGTACAGATTGACGATAATACTTCGTCATTACATAATAATGTTTATAAGAACTTTACAATAACAGGTAAGAACACTATTAATGTAATGATTAAATCTTCATTAAATACTACTGCTGAGTATAAAATTAATATCAATAGATTGAATCTTGATCTTGAAGCTGTACAGGCAGGACCTTACAGCGGCGGCAACTTGTCAAATGCTCTTTGGGACAGCACAAGAAATGCATATGTTGTTCGTCTTGATCCGCAGACTGATGATTTGCCAAGTGCAATCGCATCAGTGTTGGCTAAGGATGCTAATAACTACATCAGAATAGGTCACTTGACAAGACCTGAAAAACCTACTCAGGGAAGTATGACAGATGAACAGTATGCAGCAGCACTTGCTCAATATGAGAAAGAGGTTGCAGCATATGAAACAGCCGCAGCAAACGATTATTCAGCAACCGATGCAAGCGTTGTATGGGATGGCGGATGGCGTCAGACAAGCAACCAGTCTTATAAGATTCCTCTAATCAAAAAAGACGGTGGATTTACAGTAGTTAAGATTCAGGTTGGTGTAGCTAATAACTATAAGGCTCAAGCAGATGCAACTATTGATGAAAAGATTGGTACTGTTAAGACTTATACATTCTTAATAGGTCAGAAGTATAAGAACACTGATGCAGATATTGATATTTATATTGACGGTAACTTGCTTAAAAATCCTGAAAAGGTCGGCGATGAGATTATCTATAGATACGGTATCGTGAAGGATGCAACTGTAAAGGTTGGACTTCGCATTGATGAACATGCACCAACTCCATATGATCCGACAGTATCGGTAAATTCAGTATCTGAAAACGGAATTGTAAACAGATCTGATTATAATTATCCGACAGATGGTGTACTTACAATCCCTGTAAATACGGCAAGATCAGTATCTGAAGATACTCCTGATACAAATATTACTATTGTATCAATACCTGAAGCAGGTACAGGATATACTCATCAGTATAAGGTTGTAATCTACAGATTGTCAGAAAATACAAATGTACTTCATAACAGCAGTGACAACTCAGAAACTGTTGTAAATGAAACTACAAGATATGACGGTGAAACAAGTCCAAATGTTGTAGATTATTACAAAGTAAGCGAATCAACACTTACAGTTGATGAAAACGGTAATAAGTATTTAAGAGTATATATCAAGACAGAGTATTCAAAGGCTAAGATTACTCTAAACGGTAAAATATATACCGGAATAACAGATGATGACACTGTAATAAGTGGTTCAAATGTAGTAAACGGCGGAGATATTCATGGTATCTTGATTCCTGTAAAGGATGGCGAAAGCGTTAAGGTAATTCCGTACGTAGTAACATCAGAAGACGGCAGACATACTTCAAACAATGCATTAAACGTAACAATCCAGTCGATTAATACTAATGCCGATTATGTAACGGTTAATGGTGTAGAAGCATATGGTCCGTTCACTGAGGACGATTCGGATCTGCCGTATTATAACAGCTATATTCCTTACAGTGTATATGAAAAAGCAGTTAATAATGCTGAAAAGACATCGGTTGTTGTTCAGGCGGCTGTTCAGTCGAAGGATACAACAGCAGAACTTCTATGGGAAGATGGCGACTTTGATTATCACGGAAATGATGCTAAATACAACATTCCGTTCAGAGTATCCCACTCATACTTGTTTGACGATGCAGATCCTGATATTCCTCATGTGGTTAAATTCAGAATTATCTCTGAAGCGGGTACAATGCAAGAATATGAATTGAGAGTTTATCTTGCAGATAACACAAACAGAGATGTTGAATATGATGCCGAAAGTGATAATTACAGTGTATGGGTTGGTCCTGCAGGAACAATTAACAGCATACCGCCTGCTAAGTACGATAAGAACACAGGCAGATACACTGTAGAAATTGAAACAGGTATAACATCTGTTGACATGAAGGTAATCGCAGATTATGAATATGCGGGCGTAGATATTTATGACCCATATACATCATCATATACAAATAACTATGAATTACATCAAAAACAAGTACAACTTTCAAATCTTGAACCTAACCAAAACTACACATTGTACTTTAGAATACGTTCACAGGATGAAATGTTGTCAGGTGTTGGTGATGGTAAGGAATACATAGTAGACCTAATCAGAAAGTCTAATAACAGAAAGATTGATCACGTATATGCATATCCTGAAGATAAAACGGGTAAGTTGTTCCAGTCAGTTGTTGAAAATATAACTGTAAACAATCCGATTATCATAAAGAATATAACATACGGTACATCAATCGTTCCTATTGAAATCGGTGCTGATTACTCAACAGCAAGAGTTGGTATGACGATAGACGGTGTAGATACTGTTTCGACAAATCAAACTCTAAAGATAAATATTCCGTTTGACAGTAATGACGATGATGTTGATGAAGCAACAGGCGAACGTTCAAGAACATTCCAGGTAACGGTATGGAGTTATGAAGGCGATATTGCACCTGCATACTACACACTTAAGATTATCAGAAAGATGAATAATCTAAAGCTTAAGGAAATTACACTTGACGGACGTTATGCAGAGCAAGACAGAAACGACCCTTATACATTCAGAATTGATGTAGGGGCAGATGAAACGCTTGTAAATGAAATCAAAGCTACTGCTCTGAACGCCGGGGAATACGTAGAATTTGAGAATAACGGATTTGCTCTTTCAAGCAATTCATATTTGAATTATGACGTATCAACAATTCCGACATCGTCATCGGTAACGATTGATATTAAGGTTGGTTCACCTGATTTGCTGTCAGATGGTACAACTCCTGATGAGATAGCAATAACAAAGCTTATTATTACAAAGCTTTCTCCTGAAGAATTGCGTTCTGATTTGAAACTTGATATGTTTGTCAGCGATATTAAGTTAGTTGACAGCTCATATGTAAAGGCTGCAAAGCAGAGCGAAGATAAGACACTTGTAAACGGCAAATATGTTTATACATATAATTACATAAGCTATATTAATCCAACGGCAAATATGGCATATGTTAAGTCACAGACTAAGTCGGCAAGTTCAAAGATTGAATTCTTTACTGATTTTGGTAAACCTGCGATCGCGAGCGGAATGTTGGCAGTTGATACAGAGGCATCAATGTCAGGTATAGATGACATCATATTGAAAGCCAGAGTAACAGCCGGTGACGGCAGAACACAGGATTACACATTGATGATTCAGAAAGCTTCAAGTGAACTTGGTATAGACAAAGTATATGTTGACGCTACAGGCGGACTTTCTACTGAAACTCAGCAGACAACAAGAGTTACAGGTAAGGTTACAGGTTATGAAGCGGGTGTGGAACCTAATACAACGGCAATATCGTACAAAGTTGAAATGCCGATGAATACACACATTGCACAACCGTTTGTATTCGCAATAGACCCATATGCGGTAATTCAGTTCTATGAGTACAGAGATGGTACATATGTACTGAGCAATAATAAACAAATTCAAGGAACTAATGTAAACTTCGCAGGTGCTACAACGGATGCCGCCACTATGGAAGACAGAAATTTATATAAGTTCAGATTCAAAGTAACATCGAGAACCAACAATGCATCTCAGGAATATGTAATCAACCTTATTAACAGCCCTGAGGGTACTCAGTTGAAAAATGTTAATATCGGTTTGAGAAAAGAAGGATACAAAGATTATCCTATAGATGAATCTGAAGTAATCTTGAAGAATGCAAGTATAACAGGTCTTACAACTTACTTGGCATCAGTTCCGCAAGGACGTGATACAGCTGTAGTAAAACTTATAAGTGAGAATAAGTTTGCTAAGATATATGTAAACGGTGTTCATAAGAACAGCGCAGTAAATACGTATATTGATGATGTAAAACTAAACGGCCGTGTTACGCAAGTTCCTGTAACGGTAGAATCTCCGTCAGGCGCAACACAGAACTATACGATTTACATTGTTCAGTACATCTACAACTTCGATTTGAACACAGTCGTAAATGACGAACTTACAGAAAGAATCGGCGATCCGGTTACAAATGAAGACGGTGTTATCATTTCAAACTATGAACGTCCGACAAAACTTCCGTTCTACTTGAGCGATGCAGATATGCAAATTAATATGGCAGACCCTCAAGGTCATAAATATTACGTTCAGATTGATGACGGTGAAAAGATACTTGTAGATGATACAACTAATGAGCAGACTATTAAATCAATAATTAAGCTAAAAGAAGTTAATTCGATTGTTCAGCTTCGTGTATATGACGAAGACGGATTCTTAATAACAATTAACAATATTTTAATTAAGCGTGATATGCTTGACGCAGCACTTGGAGCAATCCGTGTAAATGACAATGATGCAGTTAAGACAACTCTTGACAGCGGCAAGATTATATATGAGGCATACTCATATTCAGAAGCAGAAAATCCAACTGCTAAAGTTGATATATATGCTGTTGATAAAAACGCCGCAATTACGTTGACGGGTCTTACAGTATCGCAGACATATACATTGGGAGCAGGTAAGGGCGGTCAGCTTACTGCAAACGTAGATTTGAAGGTTGGCGACAACTACTTCTCGATTGAACTTAAGAAGTCGGACGGCAGCCCGTCAATCTATTATACATTACGTATCAAGCATATTCCGGTTGACGTATATCTTGATGATTTGTATATCACAAAGAAGGACAATTCAAATAAGATACCGTTCTATAATTCATCATTTATAAAGACGGTTACAACTTATTCGATTAAGACTGAAAATGATTTACATGAGTATGATGTATATGCAAATGCACATGAAACACATCAGAAACTACTTGACTATGCGAAGACACAAGGCTGGAATCCTAATGATTATGAAACAAGAATCAAGATTACAGACGCAGGCAGTGAGCAAATCGACGATTTGAGTAAATATATTAAGCAGTATGTCAACAGTATGAAGACAGACGGAACAACTTCGGAATACTTCAGAATACCTATTTACTTGAGAGTTCCTCACTACACAAAAACTTATTATATAGAAGTTCATGACCCGAGCGATGAAAACCGACTTGCAGATTTACAAGTTATCGGTTATGACTTGGATCCTGACTTTGATAAGGATAATTATAAGATAAATAAGCCTACAACAGATGATGAAAAGAAACAGGGTATTTATACGGTAAATGTTGAATCAGAAAAGACAAATGCAGACATTTACGCTAAGGCATATCATAATCATGACGGTGCTAAGACGATGGTTACAATTCTTGATTCAAACAAAAAACCGATGAGTAATGCATTTGTTACAATTACTCAGAATGTAAACCTTGAATACGGCGATAATGTATTCTATGTAAAGGTAACAAGTGAAACATCTAAGGAATTAGAGTATGAACTTCATATTTATCGTAAGCCGATAGACGCAAGCGTTAAGTATATCTTGGTAAATGATATGCCTGCCGCATTGCAGCCGGACGGAACGTATGTTGCATATGTAGAGTCAGGTACTAACCCTATAGTTAAGGCTATGGCAAGTGATTCAAGAGCAACAACAACATTGAAGACAAACGGTGCCGCAGATGTTTCGGCAGTTGGTTGGGTAACGTTAAATGTACCTACTGTATCAACTGCAACGGCAAATGTTGATATTAATGTTTCTTTGACAGCCGGTAATGATACAATCAGCAGAGATTATGTATTGAAGTTGATTAGTGTAACGGGTGATATTCTAAGCGTCTACATGGATGTTGACAACGGCGACTTTGTAACAGATACAACTCGTCAATATGCAAATCCTATTGCAGCTGTTTGGAACAGTGAAAATAACCGCTTTGAAATAGGTATTCCGCATAATGCGACATATACACCGATGATGAGAGTAACAACTCTTGCCGAAGGTAAGACAGTTAAGATTGGTACTCTTGCTGAACAAAATCCTGATGCGGGAACAACAAAGCAGTTTACCAATAAGACATACTTGATGAATAATCCTCAAGATATAACCGTTACTGTAAAGGATGTTGCAACAGATGTAACCAAGACATATATTGTACACGTAACAAGAATGTCAGGCGATGCAGACCTTATCGAACTTGAACCTGAAAGCGGCGTAGTGATGAAACCTACATTCGATAAGGATGTTCATAACTACGAAATCGATGTAGATACAGCTGTTACACAGGTGACATTTGATAAGATTACAGCAAGCAATAATGCTACAATCAAGCTTATGACATCTACAAGCAACGGTTCAAAGCCGGTTATCAACCATACAAGCGGAAATAGTTTTGTATTTGATAACTTGACAGTTGGTAACAACATATTGAAGATTGAAGTAACATCTGAAGACAGAATAACAACTAAGACATATACGGTTACAATAAATCGTAAGATTCCTGATACTGACGCTACTTTGGACGACATCAGAGTCGTTATCGACGGTAAGTATTACAGCTTAGTTCCGATGTTCGACAGAGATATTACGGATTACTACTTCATTGTTGAAGGTGAAAATATTAATGATATTAATATTGAAGCAACACCAAGCAGTGCTGCAAGCGATGTGGCTTACAAGATTGACGGAGGTTCTACCACAAAGGGAACGAGCGTGACAATCAAAGACGGTTTGACTGAGAAATCAACAACCGAAGTTGCATTCAATGTATCGGCAAGCGGCGTAGTAATGAAAGAGTATAAGATTACACTTTATAAGAATATTAATGCTAATATCAATCCAAAGCAAAACTTCTTATCAAGTATATCTCTTGCAAATCATACATTGACAATGATGAACAGCTCATCAGATGTAGATTATAACTACTATTCAAATGTAACTAATACGGAAACAGAAGAAGCAATCACAGTAATTCCGAATACAAATGTTACGGGTACAGACGGTAATATGACTGCAACATTGTATGATGTAGCCAATAATACAACCGAAACTATGTTGTCCGGTCAGCCGACGCCGGTTAAGCTTGATGCGGGTAATAACTTGTTTATTGTCAAAGTAAGCGATGGCAACGGCAACAGTCGTTACTACTCAATTACAATAAACAGAGCAATAGATAAGAATACAAGCGCATTGCTTTCATCTCTGACAGCAAGTGGTCAAAGTATGACGCCGACATTTGATAAGAATGTAACATCATATAAGATTACTGTTGCAAATGACGTTGATTCAATTAAGATTAACGCTAAATCCGAAAATACAATGTCTGCTATTTGGGTAAGAAGCGAAGCCTTAGATATTGACGTTGATGCGGTTGGTACGGTAAACACCGATATTAAGCTTGTAGAGGGTAGCAATAAGATTGTTATTACGGTAACTGCTCCTAACAATACTGCAAAAGCAGGTAATAGAACATGGAATAACACTAAGAAGGTTTATGTAATTAATATTTACAGAGGCAGTGAAAATGATAATGCTGACCTAATAGATATTAAGTACACAGCAGGCGGTATACTCACTCCTATATTTGACAGTGATGAAACAAATTATCATTTGACTTATACTTATGAGCATGAAAATGTTGATTTGATACCGATTGCAAGAACTCCGGATGCTATAAAGGATATAACCGTTACATCAAGCGAAACTTCTAAGGTGATAAGCAGCGGAGATACATTCTCATTGTCACCGCTTGCTGTAGGTGAAACGGTAGTAACATTCATTGTAAGAACAGTAAACGGTACAGAAAAGACTTATACGGTTTCGGTATATCGTAATAAGTTTGAAACTCCGATACCTGAAATTACAGGTTTGGAACTAAAAGACCAACACTTTGATGACTATGCTATAACGCCTGGATTCGATAAGGATGAACATTCATATTATGCAAGTGTTCCAAGTACATTTGAAAAGGCAGATATTAAGGTAACTGCTATATCAAATGACCCATCGGATGAAGATAATCTAACGATTAGAGTAAACGGCAGAGTAATATCAAGCGGTACATGGAATAATATCTTTGAACCTATTGAATACGGTGATAACATATTCACGATTGAACTATCGAATGCTCAGGAAAATAAAGAGTATTATACATTGGTAATCAATCGTCAACAACCTGACCTTGACCCTAAACTTATCGACTTGGCAGTTAAACAGAACTTTGCATTGTCACCGGCATTTGATCCGGATAAGACGGCATATGAAATTAATGTAGATGAATCAACATCATACATTAACCTTATCCCAACTGCCAATGATGCGAAGATTACTATTAACAACCTTGAAGTTGTAAGCGGTATGGCATCAGAAAATATCGAACTTAAGAAGGGTAAGAATCAGATTAAGGTTGTTGTAACTGCAATAGATAATACAAAATCTCCTGCAGAGTTATCAATAACTAAGCGTGTATATCTTGTAAATGTATATCGTCCTGATTCGGATAACGATAATGCTCTAACAGAACTTGTTCTTAATAAGGGTACAGTCGTACCGGCATTTACAAGAGATGTAAAGAACTATTATGTAACAGTTCCTTATCAGGTAAATAAGGTAACTCTTGAAACAGCTGCATTAAATCCGGGCAGTGTGATTAAAGTAAACGGCACAGAATATACAGGCGCTATGGATATAGACTTGACAGACGGAGTATATAACTCAGTTGCAATCAAGGTATATGCATCAGCTGATGATTCATTGCCTGAAGTAACATACACATTGGATATATTCAGAAAGAATATGGCAGCCGATGTTCCTGACCTAAGCAGCTTGACTGTAGACGGTAAGGACATAATTCCGGATTTCTCGGCAAGAGAGCTTAACTACTACACATATGTAGATGCATCAACAACCCGTGTAACAATAAATGCTAAGGCAGCAAGCAGTTCTGCAAACGTAAGCGGTATCGGAACATTTGCATTGAACGGTAATAAGACAGTAAGAATTATTACAGTCAGAAACGGTGCTACAATGCAGAAGTATTCTGTAACAATCTTGCGTGATACTGCAATCAACGGTATCAGCGGTACATTGAACGGAGATGCGATAACAAACAGCACTCTTGAAACAATAACAGTACCTGAAGGTACAACAACAATTCCGCTTAATATAACTTCAGCCGACAGCGATGCAATAATTACTGTAAACGGCAGAGAGATTGAAAGCGGAAAGGACATTGACTTTACAATGTCAACACAAAAGGAAAGATTCGACATTAATGTTGTAAGCACAATAAGCGGTATTAACAAGTCGTTCGTTGTATATGCTGAAAGCGATGCAGACAAGCCTTATGAACCGTTCATCAATCATATTATGATTGATCCGACAATCAACCAGACAGGCAAGGATGCAACATTCTTCACAGCGTTTGACGAAAAAGTATTTGTTTACAGTGCCGTTAATGACGGTGCTACACCGTACTTGTTTGCTAAGAGTGATGACCCGAATGTTTACATTGAAGTAATCAATGAAACAATGAGAGATTACTCATTGCAAGAAGGTATAGGTTCATACTTGGCACAGTCTATAGACGCAAGCGGACAGGCAACATTCACATTCCGTGCAACTAAGTTTACTGAAAGCGGATACGAGCTTATTAATGAATATGTAGTAACTGTTTATAATACAGACGCACCTATCTTAACTGATTTGTGGACAGATAATGCTACTATGAAGACTAAGTTCTCACCGATAGTAAGAAATTATGATGTTGAAATAGGTAAGGATACCGAAGCATTTACCGTACATACAAAGAATACTTATGAAAATGCACAAGTAAGTATGAGTATCGACGGCGGAGCTTATGTAGACGGTGACGTAAGAACATTTGATAAACTTCCTCTTGATACTAAGAACTTTACCGTAACGGTTAAGATAACAGTTGACGAAAAAGACGGAATTTATGTTCTGAATGTAACTCGTCTTGATAAGTTAATTCCTGAGGCATTCCTTGAAAACATTGAACTTGAGGATGAAACAGCTGCAGGCGACGGATTATATGAAATGACTCCTGCATTTGAAGAAAAAGATGCTGAATATTCTGCTAAGGTTAATTACACAGACAATACAATTACATTGACTGTAACAGCTAAAGATCCGGCAAATGATAAACTTGCCGTTACTACAAGCGACGGTAAGGTTACAACGGTAACAAGCGGCACAGCCACTGAAATTACATTGCCGTCAAGCTTCCTTGACAGTGAACATTCAACAGAAACTGTAACGGTAACTGTTGAAAATAAGGACGGTAAGATTGGTAAGTACGAATTGAAGATTACTCGTGATGACAGAGCAAACGGAGATGCAAGACTTGCAAGTCTGACAACCGATAAGTTCGATTTGTCAAAGGTATTTAACCCTGAAATCTTTAGTTATGTTGTTAATATCTCACCTTATGATGAGGATATTACGGTAACAGCAGAAGCTAAAAACCCAACTGACAGTATAGTATTTACTCATAAGGGTAAAAATTCGGCAGAATCAATCGGCAGTGCAAGTGAGAAATTTGAGCTTGACGCGGGTGAAGCTGTAGATTATGTATTCGTAACAGTAGCTGAAACTCCATACACTTATGTAATTAAGATTGTAAGAGAGAACACAGCTTACCTAAGCAATATTATCGTAACAGATACAGTTGATGGAGACGGATACGAAGAACTAAATCCTAAGTTCGATGCAAGTGTAATAAGCTACGATGTTCTTGTAGATCCGCTTGCAACAGAAATCGAATTTACGATTAAGACTACAGAATATAATCCAATCCTAAATATGAGCATTGAAGGCACGCAGGTAGCAAGTAAGTCGGCATCAGAATTAACACATATGTTTGACCTTGCACTTAACCAAAAGTCGTTCACAATCGACTTTGAGATTGTAAGTCAGGTAAGCTCTACGGTAACTAACGGCGGTAAGTATCGTGTAACTGTTACAAGAGATACTGCCGAAACAGTTCCAGAACTTCAAACTTACATAACAGGCAGAGTTCATTCGGTTGCTCAAGGTGACGATACTGCAGAAATAAGAATGTATGACAGCAGCAATAATCTTGTTGCGGTAGATGCAGCAGGAAATACGGTTTACCAAGTTGGTCTGAACGGCTTTGAAATCTCGCTTCCTGATGCAGATACATATCGTATTGTAATAAGCAGAACAGGTTATTTGGATTATGAAATCACCAACATTGTTTCAACCGAAACTTTTGTGAAAGCTAAATATGACTTTGGTATGATTAGAATTACACCGGGTAACGTTACAGATTATGATGTAAGTGACGGCGTCATAGATTATGTTGATATTAACTTAGTAAATGTATTCCTATATAACATTATTATGGATGACTATACAGGACAAATTATTAAGGATTCGATAACAACAACTGAAGACGAAACCAAGGATGAAACTAAGGATACTGATAAGAAAGACGATTCGAGTGATAATCCTGAACCTCCGGATAACGGAGCAACGGATAATCCGTCAACGCCGTCAACTCCTGACAGCGGAACAACGGATAATCCGTCAACACCGTCAACTCCTGACAGCGGAACAACAGATAATCCTGAAACTCCGAGTGAAACGCCGGATACACCATCAACTCCAAGTGATGGAACAAACAGTGGTGACAGTAAGGATGACAGTACAACGACTGATACACCTAATAAGGGTGAAACAGGCGATAATACATCATCAGATACTGAAACGGGAGATAAATCCGATAATACAGAAACACCGTCAGATGGTAATACATCAAGTGATAATACATCAAATGGTGATACATCATCAGACAGCAAGTCAGATAACACAACAGACAGTGCGACGTCAGACAGCAAGTCGGATAGCACAGCAGACAGTGCGACATCAGACAGCAAGTCGGATAGCACAACAGACAGTGTGACATCAGACAGTAAGTCGGACAGCACAACAAACAGTGTGACATCAGACAGTAAGTCGGATAGTAAATCAGACAGTGCTAAGAGTTCAGAATCATCATATTCTGTTTCAACGGCAGTAGCAGGTGTATCTGATTATACAGAAATCCAATATGGTGATGGCACTAATACAGCCGGCGCTTATTACGAAGCAAATGGCAAGAAGATAATTTCTTGGATTAACTTTGAGGGCGGACGTGTTGAAAGAGCTGATTGTGATTTTGACGGTGACGGCTCAATCACAACAAAAGACCTTCTGTATGCAGGTATGTATTTTGGAAAGAAGACTCCTGTATTGGATAACCAAGGTCCCGACAAAGTCAAAATAAAAGCATATTAATTAGCTTTAAGGAATCGACAGATTTAATTCTGTCGATTCTTTTTTCGTTTTATACGTTTTATGTAATTTTATTAAACAGTAATAATTGTAACATTTACACAATATACGATAATGAACTGTAAAGAATAAACGGTGTTTTTCTTGAATAGAAATGTTGACTTTTGGTATAAGTTGGTGTACAATTAAAGTATAAAATTACTCATAATAGGGATAATTGCAGTAGGGGGGGAGAGCATGCATATTGGGAAAAAGAAAATCACAATAAGTGCACTTATTGTGGTTGTTTTTGTATCTGTTATTGTTTGGGCTGCAACATCTTACCCAAATGCAGCTATATCATTCAGTGGCATAAAAATGGTGGCTAACGGTTCAACAACTCAAGGCTTCGTTGATATATCTCTGAAAAATATTGATTCAACTGCAATATCTTATTGTATTGAATATGATAAAAATTACATAGAGCTTTCGGATGTGGCGACGAATACACCGATTAAAAACCCTACAACTTCTTCGGGAAGCGTCGGATATTCATATGATATTGCTCATGATTATTTTGAACAAAATACTGATGATTTTCCAATCGGAAGCTTTGGCGACTTTAAATTACCGTCTATGATTGGTGTAAGTATGCCGATTATTGGTGTTGCAGATGCCGACAACGGCAGAGCAATAATGAACTTCTTACCGCAAGAAGGTACAACTTCTAAATACATAACTGCGGTAAAAGGGCGTGACGAACATCTTATTCTTGCAAACGGTAAAAATTTAAAACTCGGACGATTGAGCTTTTATATAAAAGACCCTGCAAAGTTTGCAAAGCTTTCAAAAAGCGAACTTAAGGATGTTATTAAAATTGTACCGTTTTCGACAATGATTACAGTGCAGGACGATACTATTACAGATGATGACGGTGTTCATATAGGTTATATCGACAGCAGTGACGGAGATGTCAAATGGTACTCAAGAGCCGATAAAAATGTTGAGTGTAATTTTGAGATTGAAGCGGCACTTTCAAATGTTAAGGCACTGAATGAGGAGCTTACAGTTACTTCTTATGACATCTATAAGAATGGTACGATAGATGATTTACTTGATTTCATAAATGATAAAATGTCGATTATATCACTCCAATATGCAGACGGTTCCGAAAGACCGGCAGTGTTTAAGTGGGATAAGACGACAAGCAATCTAAGCTCGATTTCGTGGAATCCAAAAGAAGGTGACTATACGGTTGTTCAAAAATACAATGATGATTTTGATATAACCGTTACAATACATGTGACGCCGATTAATTTGATTGGTTTCACGGCAGAAAATGAGAATTTGACGTATTGGACCGGCGCGGCGGATTATCCTGCAACAATAGACGATTTGAAACTTGCACCAAAAGCAAAACCGATACTTGATAAATATATTCCAAACGGCGGAGTACCGGAGTTTAATATCGGATGGTACCAGCTTAGCACTGAAACATCGCAGCTGCTTGATATACCTGACGATATCAAAAACAAAGTGGTAGGTAAATATACAATTTTGGGACACATTGCGGATATAAACAAAATATCGATTAATTATCCGTGGCTTACAGTAAAGGACAGCTCTGATGTCAACTTTATAAGAAATGTTGTTGATAACGAGAGTGAGCTTCCAAAAGAGTTGGAGGTTGTAAGTGCTGTCACGGCTGATGACGGTACTTTGACAATAACAGTTAAAAATAAAGATGGGAACACAATTCCTGCAGGTACAACATTTGATGTGAGAATGCCGGGCGGAGAACTTATTGATTCTTCAATGTCGGGTTATAATGTTGTTGTAAATGATGACGGAACGGCAACAATTACTGTAAAGGCTGATATTGCAATAGATTCTGAAAAGAAACTTGCACAGATTATAAACCTTGGAAGTAAAGCCGGTAAGTTTGAAATATCATCAACGGAACCGGGAAAAAATCCGGGACCGTATACTGAATTCAGTACAAATCCGAGAAAAAATATTTATTTAGACAGCTATACTTTTGATTATTCGGATTTGCAATCGGCAATGTTTCCTATCAAAGCGGGTGTGAGTTTGCCGACAACTGTAACGCTTCCTGTACTTTCTGATTTTGTTGGAACAACATATGATGGATACGACGGTACGGAAATAGGTAAGCTTTCGACCTTCACAGTTGATTCGTGGGATGTTATTGACGGAGACCCTACATTGGTTGGCAGTGTTGTAACTGTAAGGGGTACGCTTTCAACAACGTCATATACAAACTACGGAAATGTTGTAAATGAGAATAATAACACAGTTGAGATTAAGTATTTGGTTGTCAACGGTGATGATAGAGATGAAATTGATGTAATACCCGATTTTACATATGACAAAAAACAAGTTGGGTATGATTATAACGATTTGCAAACAAATTCATTTACTGTTAAAAATATAGGCTCAACCGATATATACGGCTTGACAGCTGCTATTTCTTTGAGTAAAGATGGGAATAAAGAAGCATTTACCATCAGCAAAAAGTTGCCTCAGATTTTACAAAAAGGTGAAAGTGTAGACTTTGATATAACAACTAATATAGGTCTTGATGTAGGAACTTATGAATGTACAGTTTCTGTTATATCAAATGAGGGAGTCCTTCAAACGTTTAAAATCGTTTTTGAAGTTACAGAAGCTCCTACATATAAAATAGAGCTTGTTTCTGATAATGTAAATTATGGTAAAGCAGAAACGGACTCGGGATTATATACTGCAAGTGAAGGTGAAGCTGTTTCAATAACAGCAACTCCCGAAGAAGATTGCGTTTTCACCGGATGGACCTGTGAAACCGGTAATGTGACATTCGCAGACAGCACATTGGCTAATACGACATTTGAAATGCCAGCAGAAAATGTTAAAATAACGGCTCACTTTAAAGAGTCGCTTGGAGCGAAACTCAGAGCGACAGAACTTATGGTTAAAGATACAAATGACAATGATCAGGATTTGCATGATCAGAATTGGAAAATTGTAAAGTTTGACCCTGTAAAACGTGAGTATTATGTTGCAGTGCCAAATAGTGTTGACAAAGTAAAGCTTTGGTTCAAACTTAGAGATGAAGCAAAAAATGCGACGCTGTCTCTTTCGCGTGAACATAATTCTGTAACTGATACATTGACCACGCCAACGGAGGACGCAACGGATAATTATTATAAGTCAGAGAATATAGAGCTTGATGTCAGCCCTGTTGATAACCTGCTTACATTGACGATGACATATGATGATCCTAATGACGATCCTGATGAAGGCGAAGTTACAAGGTCGTATAAGATTCACGTTTACAGAAAAATAGAAGAGTCCAAATTGATGAAATTTAATTATGGTAACTCGCCGTATGGCTTGATTATGCGTGATACGGCAATAACGGATAAGGCGACGGCTAAAAATGAATTTGACAAAAATGATTATACATTTACTGCAGGATATACGCCGGCAGGTGCAACGGTGGGTGTAAATTATTGCGGTGAAGCTTGGACGTCGGGTGTGAATTATGATTTGGATGATACAGCATTGTTTGTTTTGAATTCGGGAACTTTTACAGACCCGGGATATGAAAGCGTTATTAATTCGATTGGCGGAGCGGTAACCGATGTCACCAAAAAGATAACGGTTAATGTTTTAACGGAAACAAATGCGGCATATCAAGATGGCGGTTCTACGGATTATTCATCTGTCAATGCACAGACAATCAATCTGCCGTCGAGCGGTACAATATCCGAATTAAATGCGGAACGAATCCGGCCTGATAAATATGAACTTGTTTATTCGTTTGCAGATTTCGACGGTTCAATCGTTTCAATAAAAAGACCGTTAATCTTGCTTAATACTCTTGGAGATGTCAATAATGATAAACAAGCAGATACAAAAGATGTTTCAAGAATAAGAAACAGATTCAGCGCAGATTTAGCTAACAACACAAATGTTACAGGTTATGATGTTGGCGGATTGCTAAATAGATATCGTATCTGCGATGTAAATAAAGATAGAGCGGTGAATTTGATAGATGCAAATAATATACGTGCTAAAAAAATGATTCAGTTCTATACTAATGATGGAGGTGGTGCGTAATGAATAAGATTCTCAAAAGCTTAGTGTCAGGATTTACGTCACTATCTATGTGTGCTGTATGTATGATTAGTATTCCTGCTACTGCGGATGAATACGAAAATATAGAAACACAGGCAACAAACAGAACTTTGTCTGTAGATTTTATGGGCAGAGGTTCTACACCAAATGATGCAAGCCCCGGTAAAGCAGGATTTAGCAAAGATGATGTAAACTTAACCAATCCGCTTGAATTTTGGGTAGGTATCGGCGTTGAAAATGTAAACGATTTACCGTTGTTTACTGACGGTGTTTATTCGTTAGATGTAGCGTTTGAATATGATCCGAATTACGTAAAGCCGTATTGGGATAAAACAACTGCATCTTCAACTGCAGAACAAAGCTGGAATGATGAGCTGGTAAAGGGAAACCTGAGCTCAACAGGTGACAGCAGTGCTTGGTGGAATGATACACAATATGAGATTACATCTGTTCGTGAATGCGATATAGATACTGCGTTAAATGATAGAGAAAATAGCACAGAAGCTGCTCAACGTGCTTTAGACGGCTGGAAAATGTGCTATGTGGGTGTGGTATTTAAAGGGGACTCGCTGTTAAGATTTAAAGACTTGGCAAGTAATTCAAAGCAGTATTTGCTGAAATTGCCTTTCGTTCTTTTGAGTGCTCCCGATGAAACTGCGGCAGACCAGAATCCTACTGTATTGAGTATGGTTCGAGGCGGAGATACGTTTGCTATCGGTTCCGGTAGTGACGGTACAAATCCTTATGCATCATGGTTTGCTACGACACATCCGGCTCCGGATGATACTAACCTTAAAAATTTATTTGATTTCAGCGGCGATATAAGTCTGTTTGGAACAAATGATGCAATAGATAATATAGTTGCGGTAAAACCGGGAGAAATTCCGTCAGATCCGGGAGCGACTCCGTCACCGGATATAACTTATTATTTATCATCGGACAAGACTTTACAAGAAGATAAGTTTAAAGCGGAAACTAAAACGTATTATGTAAGTGTGCCTAATGAAACGGAACAAATCAGAATGGACGTAAGTTCATCCGAAAAACCGACTGTAACTGTTAATTCGGCAAGCGTCAACGTGACAGCATCAGACGCTAAAAAGTATTCGTCAGATTTATTTGATCTTGCTGAATTGGACAAGACTGTAAACGACGGATATAATAATACGGTTACAATTACAGCCGGAGGTACAACATATACGGTTTATATAAGAAGACTGCTAAAACCAAAGATTACATTAAATTACGGTAATTCACCTTATGGTGAAATTATGAAGGCTTCTAATATTGCGGATGCAGATAAACAAGCTGCAAAGGATGCGTTTGATGTGAAGAATAAATATGATGCAAACTACCTACCGACTGAAGCGAAAGATAAGAAAAACATTACATATGTAACAAGAGCGTGGGTTGACATAAAAAATTTGGATAGCATGACAACTGCAGAAAAAGAAACAATACAAAATCCAGATATAAATATGGATAGAAATGATTATGCGATTTTTGTCTATAATGATAAATATTTTAGAGATCCGGGTTTTATAGCGATTGATTCTGAAGGCAATGCTGTTGATAATGTCGATAGAAGCATAACTATAAATAGAATGTCAAAAGAACAATTAGCTGGCATGAATGATGTAAATCAAATATCATATGATATAACAATACCTCATCAACCATCAGATTATCTGATTACCGAAGTTACTAAACCTTATGATTATTCTGATGCAACTAGAAAAAGAGTTAGACCGGATATATATTATATGAAATACTCGTTTGAAGATGCGTTGTCAGGTGAGGTATCCGTTATTAGACCGGTTATAGTTCTTCAAGAACGAGGAGATACTTATTGCTCAGGAATTATCAATGACTCTGCGGTAAATCCGGTATATTCTTATTTGAAAAGCCCGGCTTCATACGATGGTATAACGGGAACAG
>OLVR01001337.1_pt1 | contig 23871 bp, 18 predicted proteins | sample 1673261 | NCBI WGS metagenome assembly OLVR01 (sample SAMEA3178938, study PRJEB25190) | human gut metagenome | biome: human gut; feature: human-associated habitat; material: faeces | place: Austria | collected 2013 | reverse complement strand
CTTTTCCATATATTATGATGATATGGAAACAGTGGCAACCGGCTGACATGGTCAAGCTTTCTGACTTTAATCCCTTCTGGCTTTGCGCTCCTGCCTTTCAACAGGTTTGCCTTTAAAATAATCTCTTTTTTTAGAAATAAAAATACCATAAAAATTTTTACACGTCAATAATGTTGGATAGAAAATCTGTGTATTTTGCGTATGCCAGCCTGCATTGTCAGTTATCGATCGGCTCGCCAAACCGCTATCTTCTAATTTGCTGTCTTATTCAGCAGAAATACCTGCCAGTTTTACATTTACGTTATAATATCCTACAGAACGTGAAAAATAGGTATACGGATTTGAGAAGTTGCAACCACTACACACAATATTCACACAAAATTCTCTTTATGTTTTCAATTTTTATAGGCTTTGCCAAGTGAGCATTCATTCCTGCTGCCAGACACTTACTCCGATCGTTCCTGCTGTAAAACGGTATCTGAGGCTTTTTTTATTTATCTGATTTTTTTCTGTTTCCATGGAACTTCTGAACGCCCACCTCCTGGTATCATTACAAATATACATAAAAACTCATTTTTATATTACCATGAAATTTTTTACTTTGCAATGCACATACCTTTTCAGACGCTGCTTTTCTTGTTTCCTTTTTCAGAAAATTGCAACCAAAGGGGCGCACCTGAAAATTTCTTTTCAAATGCGCCCCTTCGCTTTCTTTTTTTCTGTCAGATCAATCCGTAATGCTCCATCGCCTTTGCCACGCCGTCCCGCTCGACGGTATCGGTTACGTACTCTGTGTACGGATCCAGAATCTCATCATGTTTTCCAAGCGCAATGGTGTGTGCGCCGCACCGGAACATGGTAAGGTCGTTGCTGCTGTCGCCAAATACGTATGCATCTTCTTTCTCCAGCTGAAACTGTTTCAGCGCATAGTCCACAGCTGTTCCTTTGCTGCAGCCGTGCGGAACGATTTCGTATACACCGCCGCGGCGATCCATGATATCAAACTCCTGCTCAAATTCACGGTACATACGTTCTATATCAGACTGTGCATCGGTTACGATACAAAATTTATCGTAAATGATTCCTTTTGTCTCCGCTGTCTCCGCGAGTCCGATTCCGACAGCAGCGAAATAGGCACGGGTCTGCTCGACCTCCCGAAAACGGGATACCTCCGACGAAAAATAAACATTATCCGTTCCCTCCAGAATCATGCCGATCCTGCACTCCTTTAAAATAACCGGGATTTCCTCACAGCGCTTTTTCGGAATCGTCTGATGCATCAGGATTTCGCCGTCCCGGCGCAGATAGGTCCCGCAGCCGCACAGAAATCCGGAAAACGGAAGCTTTTTCAGCTCCTCGGGCAGCTCCGACCAGGTGCGGCCGGTATTAATAAACGTAAGATTTCCTTTTTCCGCTGTCTTTTTCAATGCATCGAGCGCGCTCTGCGGAATTTCTTTTGTAATCTCACTCAGTAACGTTCCATCAATATCAAAAAATAATGCTTTCACAAAAATTTCCTCCTCGTGTACTGTTTCCTGTTCTCTTTCTGACATACGAAAAAATGCCGAAGCTCTTGATTGTCAAGGCTTTCGGCATTTTCATTCCAGTCGAAGCGACGGGATTCGAACCCACGACCTCTGCGTCCCGAACGCAGCGCTCTACCAAACTGAGCCACGCTTCGATTTTATTTGTTTTCTGAACTCTCGTCCGTCAACAATAGCTATTATATATGATGTCTATAGGAATGTCAACACCTTTTTTGAAATTTTTTTAATTTTTTTTATTATTGCTTCAAAAGGTACATTTCACACGGGTTTGCGGCCTTTTTGGTGTTCTTTTAGAATGACAGTTTCTGAGAAAGTCAAAAAAAGAGATATGCCGGAAGTTCTGTTCCGGCATATCTCTTATCTTTGTTTCTCAGCTCAGCTGATATACATCTGCATACTGCACGCCGAAGCTCAGCGCCTCGGAATGGCTGCTGCAGAAGATGTCTACGTGGCCGTAAGCGGTTCCGCGGTCTTCTACCGTGTAAACCTGGCCGTTGATCATCAGTTTCGTTCCGAATGGTACACCGCCCATGGCGATCGTTCTTCCTGCGGTCGGTGTGGTTCCGCTCGCGGTGGATCCGCCGGACCACTGTCCGGTACAGATGGAACAGGAGCAATAGCCTGTCAGTTTAAATCTTCCAAGGTATGTTCCGCTGGAGGAGCTGCTGGAAGTATCTGACGCGGATGGACTCCCCGTTGTCGTGGAGGATGCGCTGCTGTCCGAAGAACTGTTTCCGGAGCTGCTGCTTGTATCGGTATCTGCTTTCGCTGCGGCATTTGCTGCTTCTGCAGCTGCGACTCTTGCGGCCTCGGCTGCCTGTTTTCTGGCGGCCTCTGCCTCAGCTTCTGCGGCAGCCTGCTGTGCGGCGGCGGCTGCGGCTGCTTCCTCTTCTGCTTTCTTCTGCGCTGCAATCTCCTCTTCTTTCGCCTGACGGATCAGGTCGTTGATTGCATCTGCTTTGCTGTTGATTTCATCTACCAGTGCACTCTCGCTGGATTTTGCATCGTCCAGCTCTGCGGAGTAGGTACGGAGTTCCTGATAAGCTGCTGCGTACAGCTCCTGGATTGCTTCCTGCTGATCGCTGCTCTGCTGCTGCAGTTCTACGATCGCTGCCTGCTCTTCCTGCACCTGTGTTTCTTTTTCTTTTACCTGGTCTACCGTGTCCTCATACTCCTGCATAAGATCGCGGTCGAAATCGGAAATTTTCTGTATGTATTCTGCCCGGCTGATCAGCTCTGAAATGCTTTTGGAAGAAAAGAGCATTGCCATGTATCCGTTTCCGGAGGAATTTTCATACATATACTGGATACGGAGCTTCATCGCCTCGTACTGCTCTTCTTCTTTTGCTTTTGCATCTTCCAGATCTGCCTGAATCTGTACCAGTTCGTTCTGCTTCGCATCATACTGATCCTGAAGCTCCTGCAGACGGTTCTGCAGATCGTCCAGCTGCTGGTTCAGTTCGGAAAGATATTCTTCTGATTGTCCCTTTTTGGAATTGAGTTCGTCAATCCTGCTCTGTATGCTGTCAAGCTGAGACTGTGCGGCAGCCTGTTCTGCCTGAGCATTTGAAATTTTCTCCTTTGTACTGGCACCATAGCATGGCAGAACGGTTGCTGCCGTAAGCACTGTGGCCAAAACCAGGCTGAATAATTTCTTTTTTTTCATGTCGTACACCTCATACTTATTACGTTCTGTTGCTGATTGTCACTCCAAGTTACTGCGGAAAATGGGCCTTTTTTCCCGCCGTACTTTGCCATTATAACACAAGTATGTCTGAAATGAAAGTCTTTTTTAATTTCTGTTAATAACTTTGTAATATTTCGACGTTTTTCCTGCAAAAACTGGCATGATTTTTCTACTTTCTCCATCCAACAGGGTACTTATTTTTCAAGGTTCCATTGACCAGTTTGCCCCATCCAAGGCCGAATCCATCGACGCAGACCAGCTTCCAGCCCGACGGCGATGCGGTCTCGCCTGGCTCTACGGAAATTGTCTCACCGTGGAGATATTTTTCGGTACGCTCGTCATCTGCCTTTAAATTCATGTAATCTTTGAACTTGTCCGCGGAGAGTGTCACGGCAAACGGCTGTGACGGCTCGAAACGGTCTTTTTTCAGTTCACCGAGATACAGACCGTTCCGCAGGAAATGAAGATTCCGCACGCCATCCGGCAGGGACGGGGAATGGTATACTTTTCCGGCGCGGACTTCCAGTTCCTCCACCGGGATCGGTGCTGTCATCCGGGACAGGAAATCGGAAAGGATCTGTTTTTCTGCTTTCGACGGACCCGGTGCTTCCGTTCCGCGGTCTTTTTTCCGGTTTTTCTGTTTTTTGTTTTTCTTTTCGATCGGTTTTTCTTCTGTCTCATAAGGAATGGCTTCGCCTTTTTTGCGGAACAGGGCAAGGTAATGGCCCTCGCCGTTCATTTTATGCGGCCAGATGCGCACGGTCTTTTCGATCTCCGGATCGCCGTTTCCCCAGACTGGATTGCCTTTTGAAAAACCTTCGTAGCCTTCCATCTCGATCAGTTCCATTTCCGGGAAGTTTTCCAGAAGGAAAGAAACGGTTCCCTCGTCCTCCTGCGGGGCGAAGGTACACGTCGAATACATCATGAGGCCGCCCGGACGCAGCATTTTGACAGCATTCGAGGTGATCTCGCGCTGCAGATCCGCAAAGAAATCCGGCCGCTTCGGAGTCCAGGTGCCGATGACTGCCTCGTCTTTCCGGAACATGCCCTCGCCGGAGCACGGTGCATCCACGAGGATTTTATCGAAGAAGCCCGGGAAGACGTCTGCAAGGCCTGCCGGTGTCTCATTGGTGACAAGCACGTTTTCGCTTCCGAACAGCTCCAGATTGCGCAGCAGTGCTTTGGCGCGGGCGTTGCTGATGTCATTGGCGACGAGAAGGCCGGTTCCTTTCAGGCGCGCATTCAGCTCGGTTGCCTTGCCGCCCGGTGCTGCGCAGAGATCGAGCACACGCTCACCCGGTTCGATCGGAAGGCGGGACGCCGGGGTCATGGCGCTTGGCTCCTGCAGATAGAAGACACCTGCCGCATACAGCGGAGACTGGCCCATGCGCATGCCGTCCGGCACGAAATAGCCGTTTGGAATCCACGGAATTTTCTTCCACGTTCCCGGAACAAGCGGCGGGAAATCTTCGGTCCGGCATTTTTTTGTATTCACACGCAGCCCGGCTGTGCGGGGTGCGTCGTAGGAAGTTAAAAATGCATCAAATTCATCGCCCAGCATGTCCTGCATGCGGGTCAGAAATTCCTGTGGTAACTGCGCCATGTATTGTCTCTCCTTTTTATTTTGCTTTGTTGTGCATCGGTCCCTTTTCGTGAACTGGCGATGCTTTTTCTGTTTTTGTTTCTTTTGTTTTGCATCTATTTCATAATTTCTCACAGAAAAAGAGACAGCTTTTTCGATTTTTCAATCTTTTTGCTGTCTCTTTTTTGCATAGCGGAGAAGAAGGGATTTGAACCCTTGCGCCGTTTCCGACCTACTGGTGTTCGAAGCCAGACCCTTCAGCCTCTTGGGTACTTCTCCGTATTTTGTCAAATACATCATATATTATAGTGCTTTTTTCGGGATTCGTCAATGATTTTTTCGATGGTTTCCGATGGAAATACGGGGATTGTATTTTTTACGGAAATATTCGAAAGTGCAACTTACTCAAACAAATAATCTTCCTCAGGCAGCATCCCATCCCGATGCTGCCTCTTCTTTTATTCTTTCCCTTCTTCCGCCCTCTTCCTCTCTTCTTTTTTCTTCTTTTTCACCACCCGCAGTCTCCGGAAAAACGCACTCAGCATCTCCGAGCACTCTTCTTTCAGCACGCCGCGCTCGACCTTCACCTGATGGTTAAACTCGTGCATTTCCAGCATATTTAAGATTGATCCCGCGCAGCCCGCCTTCGGGTTCATGCTGCCGATGACGACTTCGCTGACTCTTGCCTGTACGATCGCACCGGCGCACATCTGGCATGGTTCCAGGGTGACATACAACGTACACCCCTCCAGCCGCCAGTCGCCGAGCTTTTTGCTGGCTTTCCGGATCGCATTCAGTTCCGCGTGGGACAGCGTGTTTTTATCCGTATTTCTGCGGTTATATCCCCGCGCAATCACCTTTCCCTCGTACACAATCACACAGCCGATCGGCACTTCCATCAGCTTTTCCGCTTTCTTCGCCTGCGTAATCGCCTGGCGCATGAAGCGTTCCCGTTCTTTCCGGTGCGCTTTTTCCTCCGGCGTTTCCAGCTTTGTTTCTTCTTCCATTGTGCACTTCCTTTCTTCTCTGCGTATATTTTCTGTCCTTCCCGCATATCGTGAACTGTAGCGCAGTATCTTTTTCTACTCTTTTTACTTCTATGCAGGAGGTTTTTATGTCTGATTACCGGCGTTTCATTGCCTATCTATACGAATACCCGAACAACCGCAAGGGCGGATGCTGCGGCTTTGTCCGCGTGGAGTCGCAGAACGGCTTCTGCCGCATGGACTTCCAGATCAAATCGCCGTCGCTTCCGCCGGAGACCTCGGTCACGGTCTACGGATTTATCCGCCGGTCAGGGCGGATGTACGGCATTCCGCTCGGAAATCTCCTTGCGGGGCGCTCTTCTACGAGTGGAAAACTCTTCACGCACTCCGATGCCATTGGGCAGACGGATGTCACGCTCGACGAGCTTGGCGGTCTGATCCTGCTCTGCCGCCAGACCGGCGTCATCGCCACCCAGTGGGACGATCTTCCGATTCAGCCGGAGTTTTTCGCTCCCACGCTCCCGCAGGAGCCCAAAACATCCGCAGACAATGGTACCAGACCGACCGAAGAGAAAACTGCCGAAACACCCGAACCTCTGGATCCCGCCGTACCTGCGCAGTCCCTGCCATCATCAGACGCTTCAAAAGCACAGTTCGATGAACTTTCCACAGAATTCAGCAGCAATTCCGGACCTTATCCACAAAATTCCAGCCCGGAATCCACCGTCTCCACAGAATCCACATCAACTGACACGGTAAACACCGTTCCTGCAGACCGGATCACGCAATCATCCGCCAACACACTCCATCCCGCATCCGCGGAATCTGTGAAAACCGCAGAAAGCTATCCCTCTGCCAACCCGGAACCGCCGCAGCCCATCCCGGATTCTGCCGCCCAGCCGCTACATATGACTTCCGCCGATTTTCCCGCCGCAGCAGCCGTGCCGCCGTCCCGCGCTGCTCTCTATCTCCAGCTTCAGGACCAGTTCCCGGAGTTCCACCCGTTCCCAGATGATGATCTGACCGACTGCCTGCGCCTATCACTCGACGATCTTCCACAGCTCCGCGCCGCCGGTCTTTCGGTGGATGCGAACCGCTTCGTCCTCCATGGCTCCTCGTCCTATCGCCATCTGCTCCTCGCCCGGAACCGCGACCAGCAGGAACTCTGGTATTTCGGCGTCCCCGGCGTCTACACGCCGAATGAGCAGTTCATGGCAAGCCTCTTCGGCTTTTTCCACTTCAGGCAGGCGATGCGCCCCTCCGAGCTCGCGCCCGATGCCCGCTTCGGCTACTGGTACCGCACGCTTTAAAGCGTTTTTTAATCCACGCCGCGGATCTCCACCGTCTCAATCTTTCCGCGCAGGATCTCGCAGAACCGCTCGAGCTGCTCCCTCGCATACCCCGAGAACCTCGGATCAATCACATAATCCGATTCCCGGTAATTCTGCAGGAAGTACCGTTTTGCCCCGGAAAGCCACTTTCCGATCGCTTCGATCTCTTCCCTTCCATGCAGCTCCTTGCAGAGCGTTGTCCGGAACTCATAGTCCACCACGCCGCTCTTTAAAAACTCGACCGACTCATTGATCCGCATCACATCGATCTTTTTCACGCCCGCCGTCTCGCCGTACCGGGACGGCGCGTTTTTGATGTCCATGGCGACGTAGTCGATTTTCTTCTCTTCCACCAGCTTTTTCAAAATCTCCGGCCGGTATCCATTCGTATCGAGCTTCACAAGATATCCCAGTTCCTTAATTTTCGTCACGAACCGCTCCAGATCCGGATCCAGCGTCGGCTCACCGCCCGTCACGCAGACGCCGTCCAGCACGCCGCGCCGCTTTTCGAGCACTGCAAAAATCTCCTCCTCCGGAATCACCGGCTCCCATTCGGGATGCTGCACGAGATTTCCGTTCTGGCAGTACGGGCAGCGGAAATTACATCCGCCCGAAAACAATGTGCACGCCACCTTGCCCGGGTAATCCAGCAGCGTCAGCTTTTGAAATCCATGTATGACCATATGCTATCCTCTCCGACCGCAGGACTTCGAACTTTCGTCCGCCCTGCAACAGAAAAAGCGGAACCATAATGTCCGCTTTTTCCATTCATCTTCTATTGGTAATTATTTGCCGTAACGCTCTGCCTGGGAACGGATCAGGTCCAGATCATCAAAATAGTTGATTTTCATGGCTGCTTTGACATCCGCCAGTGTCTGAGCGGCAACTTTTTCTGCCTCTTCGCTGCCTTTTTTCAGCATCTCATAGATCGCCGGAATGTCTTTTTCCAGTTCTTTTCTGCGATTGCGGATCGGCTCTAAGGTCTCCTGCAGTACATTGTTCAGGAACTTCTTCACTTTGACATCGCCAAGGCCGCCTCTCTGGTAATGTGCTTTCAACTCGTCGAGATTTGCGTAATCCGGCAGATAGCGCTCGAAGTGCTCCGGCTGGCAGAATGCATCGAGATAAGTAAATACGGTATTTCCCTCGATCTTGCCCGGGTCGGTGATCTTGATGTGATCCGGGTCGGTGTACATGCTCATGACTTTTTTCTTGATCTCATCCGGCTCCTCGGACAGGTAAATGCAGTTTCCAAGTGATTTACTCATCTTCGCTTTTCCGTCGATACCCGGCAGACGTCTGCAGGAATCATTCTCCGGCAGCATAATCTTCGGCTGCACAAGTGCCTCGCCATAAACCGTATTGAATTTGTGGACGATCTCCTGTGTCTGCTCGATCATCGGCATCTGATCCTCTCCAACCGGAACGGTCGTTGCCTTGAATGCAGTGATATCGGCTGCCTGGCTGATCGGGTAGGTGAAGAATCCAACCGGGATGCTCGCCTCAAAGTTTCTCATCTGGATCTCCGATTTTACGGTTGGATTTCTCTGCAGTCTGGAAACCGTAACGAGATTCATATAATAGAAAGAAAGCTCGCACAGTTCCGGAATCTGAGACTGGATAAAGATGGTGCTCTTTTCCGGATCAAGTCCGCAGGAAAGGTAATCCAGTGCTACCTCCAGAATGTTCTGGCGCACCTTCTCCGGGTTGTCCGCATTGTCGGTCAGCGCCTGTGCGTCTGCAATCATGATGTAAATTTTATCGAATTCACCGGAGTTCTGCAGCTCCACGCGGCGGCGCAGTGAACCAACGTAATGTCCTACATGCAGCTTGCCGGTCGGTCGGTCGCCGGTCAGTATAATTTTTCCCATTTTTTCTTCCTGCCTTCCTGATACGTAATCTTCGCAGTCCGCTTCCGTCTGAAAACTCTCAGCCCTGCGGACCTTCTACATACCCTCTATAATACCGTCTTTTTACAAACACTGTCAATGGTCTTTTCCTGTAAAATCCCTCAAAATATCTATTATGAGACAAATCGTTCAACAGCCACGTACAGCCTTCCCTTTTTCGTCTGGTTCTGCACGCCCACATAGCGGAATTTTCCCATATGGCGCACGGTCACGAGATCGTCCTCTTTTAATGACGCGCTCGGCGACGTCACCAGCTTTCCGTTGATAAACACCTGGCCGCCCTCGATCAGCGGCACCATTTTGCTCCGCGAACTGCTGAACGCCAGCGACAGCACCGCATCGAGCCGCACGGAAGCGACGGAGCCTTCTTTCCGCTCGGTTTTCGGCTCCGTCAGCTCCTCCGGCAGTCCCGCCTCGACTTCACAGTACACGCTCGTATGGCGCACTTTTTTCAGCTCCGCACAGATGTAGTCCGCCATATCCGCCATACAGATCAGATACGCCTGGTTTCCATCGATCAGAATGTCTCCCAGCTTATACCGCTCCACGCCGAGATTCATCAGTGATCCTAAGAAATCACGGTGTGACAGCGCATCCGCAAATTTTTCATTCAGCGGGCTGATGCGCACGACTGCAATCGGAAGCATCGACGCATCACCGTCCTCTGCATAGGATGGCAGAAACAGCGCCGCTTTCCGCTCTGCCGCCTCGTATCCGCCGGACAGCACGTAACGCACGCCCGGAATTTTATTTACCGTACGGTAGAACAGATCCTGCTCCGCCAGCGTCAGAAACTCCGTGTGCGACGGAACATCCCTGTGATAACACTGCTCTGCCAGATCCTGAATCCGTCCGACCAGCACTTCTTCCTCATTCATGGTAATCCCCCTTTGATACACCGCGGGCTGCCCCTGTTTTCTTTCGGGCAGCCCACGTATCACACTTTATTTATCCAGCAGCATCGACAGCCCGATCCGCTTCTTCGCCAGATCAAGGCTGATGACCTTCACTTCCACGATATCGCCGACGCTCACAGCCTCCAGCGGATGCTTGATGAAGCGTTTCGTCATCTGGGAAATGTGGACGAGTCCGTCCTGATGCACGCCGATATCGACGAATGCACCGAAGTCAATGACGTTGCGCACGGTTCCCTTTAAGATCATGCCGACCTTCAGGTCCTTCATATCGAGCACGTCGGTGCGCAGGATCGGGCGCGGCATCTCGTCACGCGGGTCACGGCCAGGCTTCTGCAGCTCTTTGATGATATCGCGCAGCGTAATCTCGCCGACACCGATCTCCTCTGCCATCTTTTTGTAATCTTTGATGAAGAACGCCGTCGGTCCCTCGCTGATCTGCTCTGTCTTCATATTTAACTTTGCAAACAGCTTCTCGACTGCCTCGTAGCTCTCCGGATGAACGCTTGTGCCGTCCAGCGGATTTTTGCCGCCGGTGATGCGCATAAAGCCCGCGCACTGCTCAAACGCCTTCGGTCCGAGTTTTGCCACTTTCAGGAGCTCTTTTCTGCTCTCGAAACGGCCGTTCTCCTCGCGGTATGCTACGATGTTTTTTGCTATCACCTTGCTGACACCGGAAATGTATTCCAGCAGCGACGCGGATGCCGTATTCAGATCGACACCGACTTTATTCACGCAATCCTCAACGACACCGCCGAGCGCCTCGCCGAGCTTCTTCTGGTTCATATCGTGCTGATACTGGCCGACACCGATGGATTTCGGATCGATTTTGACAAGCTCTGCCAGCGGATCCTGCACACGGCGTGCGATGGAAGCGGCGCTTCGCTGTCCGACATCAAAGTTCGGAAATTCCTCGGTTGCCAGCTTGCTTGCGGAGTAAACGGACGCTCCCGCCTCGTTGGTGATCACATACGCAACCTTCTCCGGGATCTCTTTTAAGATCTCGACGATGATCTGCTCGGACTCACGGCTTGCAGTTCCGTTTCCGACAGAAATCAGGGTGACGCCGTATTTGTGGATCAGATCTTTTACGGTCGCTTTTGCTGCTGCAATCTTCTTCTCGTTCGTCGGCGCGGTCGGGTAAACCACGGTGGTGTCGAGCACTTTTCCGGTCGCATCGACAACGGCCAGCTTGCATCCCGTACGGAACGCCGGGTCCCATCCAAGGACAACCTGGCCTGCGATCGGCGGCTGCATCAGAAGCTGCTCAAGGTTCTTTCCAAAGACCTTGATCGCACCATCCTCTGCCTTTTCGGTGAGCTGATTTCTGACCTCACGCTCGATGGCCGGAGCGATCAGACGGTTGTAGGCATCCTCGATGGTCGCCTGCAGAACCGGCTTTGTCTGCGGATTCTCTTTGGTGATGATTTTTTTCTCGAGATAACGCAGGATTTCTTCCGTCGGCGCCTCAATTTTGACGTTCAGGAATTTTTCTTTCTCACCGCGGTTCAGTGCCAGCACACGGTGTCCGGCAATTTTTGATACCGGCTCGGAAAACTCATAGTAATTCTCGTAAACGGACTCTGCTTTCTCATCCTTTGCTGTCGAGACGATCAGGCCCTTCGCCTCGGTTCTGCGGCGGATCTCCATACGGTAATCGGCCTCATCGGAAATGCTCTCGGCGATGATGTCGCAGGCACCAGCAATGGCGTCTTTTGCCGTTTTGACTTCCTTTTCTTCTGAAACAAAAACCTCTGCCTCTTTTTCGAGCGGCTCTTTTGTCATCTGCAGAAGAATGATATTCGCCAGCGGCTCCAGTCCTTTTTCTTTTGCGATCGTCGCACGCGTCCGGCGTTTCGGACGGTACGGGCGGTATAAATCCTCTACGACCACGAGAGTTGCGGCCTCTTCGATGGATTTTTTCAGTTCTGCGGTCAGCTTGCCCTGCTCCTCGATGCTCGCAAGGACAACGGCCTTGCGGTCATTTAAACTGCGCAGGTACATCAGACGGTCGTACAGATTTCGCAGTATCTCATCGTTTAAGGAACCTGTTGCTTCTTTTCGATATCGTGAAATAAAAGGGATCGTGTTTCCCTCGTCAATCAGTTTCACTGCAGCTTCTACCTGCCACGGTTTGACGTTCAGCTCGGCTGCCAATACCTGATTCATATCCATAGGTAAATTCCTCCTGTTGTCTCTTCCAAAACACGCTGTTCCTTCTCTGTTTTTCCCGCATAAAAAGCGGGACCCTTGGCGGAACAGCCACTCTATTACCTTATCAATAGGTCTTGTTTTTGTCAACCTTACATGATAAAATCTTTACTATAGCTTTTTTGACAGACTGCGTGTGAAACCGCGCTTTTTTGCAGAAGAAAGGACATTTTATGACACCAGAAAATTACGATCCAAACACCAATGAGTCCGGAGATTCCTATCAGTCCTCCCATCCGTACGGCGTGCCTGAGGGCCAGCGTCCCGGACCGTATCAGCATTACCAGCAGCAGCCTCCCGTACAGCCGCCGCGCAGGACGGGTTCGCAGGCCCTTGCGGCCGCTTCGATGGTCATGGCGATCTGCTCCTTTTTGTTCATGCTTAACATGGGGTCCCTGTTTTTCGGCTCGCTCGGCGTGATCTTCGCCCTTTTAAGCCGCGGCGCAGGACGCATGAGCGGCACGGCAAAAGCCGGTCTTGCGGGCTGTACCATCGGCATAATTGTCGGTATCTGCATCATGTATGCTTTCCTGCTTTTCAACATGGTCAGCGGCGGCAGCACCAACCTGCTTGAGCGGTATTACAATCAGTACATGCAGGAATACCAGATGACACCGGATAACGGAACAACCACCGACGGAAATACCATCTAGGTACCAGAAAGGATTTTTCATGAACGGACAAAAACAGAAATTTTCAGAACTGAAAAAGCAGGCCCGTGAGGCCATGGCAGGCCGATGCGGCACGCTGGTGGGCGCAACCGCGATCAACCTGTTTCTCACCTTCTCCTGCTCCCTCATCCCGACGCTGATTTTTTCAGGCACAACGCTGTACGATATCATTTTCCTGAATCTGACGCTGTTCCTGTTTTCCCTGCTCCTCAGCCTCTTTCAGGCGGGCTACTTAAAGATCTGCCTCTCAACGCTGCGCGGGGAACCGATTTCCGTCGGTGATATGCTCTACGCTTTCTATCACCACCCGGACCAGTACGTGCTGATGTTCCTTATCATCAACGGCATCAGCTCCGTGATCGCCCTGATTTCCAGCATTCCGGGCTTCCAGTATCTTTCCTCCCCGAGTGCGGAACTGACGCTTGGAACAGCACTTTCCATCGAAGCCGAGCTTTCTTCTCTGATGAACGTTTACGTTTACAAGCTGATCGGCTCTCTCGTTTCCACGCTGGTGCTGGTTCCGTTTTCCCTTTCCACCTTTGTGATGAACGACGCTCCCGGCATCGGCCCGATCCAGGCAATTCGCCAGAGCTTTGCGATGATGAAGAAGAACTTTTTCCGCTACATTCTGCTTCTCTTAAGTTTCTTAGGGCTTGAGATTCTCGCATCCTGTTCCTGTGCCATCGGCTTTTTGTGGGTAATGCCCTATATGCAGATCACGATGGCTGCGTTCTATCAGGAACGGAAAGATGTCCTGTATCCGGCATCGGAACCGGTGGGATATGATACGGATTCCTTTGGATCCGGCACAGATCTTTAAAAATAAATTTTAAGATAACTAAAAAGACGTTTCACACCCCTTGCTTTACGGGTGTGAAACGTCTTTTTAGTTATGTCTATTTCGAGATCTTAAATTCTCGCGCGGATTCTGCTCTGGATTCCGTCGAGTTTCTCTGCTTTTTCTCTGTACTCCTGCTCTGTGATTTCGCCTGTGATGAATGCGAACTCCTCGGACAGACTTGGAACTGCTACGATTTCTGCTTTTCCGAACAGCTCCTCGATCTCACTCTGGCGCTCTGCGGCGTGGCCGGACACGCGGACGAAGAAGCGGCTCTTTACATCATCGATCTGCAGCAGGTTCAGTTTCTCCTCGCTCCAGCTCATCATGATGTTTCTGCCTTTGTTCTTTGCGCAGTCTACAACATCGGCAACAACGGCACTTGCGGTCGGGAGTTTTCCTGCTCCGCTTCCGTAGAACATGGCATCACCCAGTACATTTCCGTGGATGAAGATGGCGTTGAAGACACCGTTTACGCTGTACAGCGGGTTTTTCGCGTCAATCATCACCGGGCTTACCATAGCGTAATACTGATCACCCACCTTGCGGCTTGTTGCGAGCAGTTTGATTGCGGTTCCCATCGAGGTCGCATATTTGATATCCTCTGCGGTGATCTTTGTGATTCCCTCGGTGTAAACCTCTTCGTAATTGACTTCTTTTCCATAAGCAAGAGAAGAAAGAATCGCAATTTTACGGCACGCATCGTAGCCTTCTACATCTGCTTCCGGGTTGCGCTCTGCGTAGCCGAGGCGCTGTGCCTCTTTTAATACATCCGCGAAATCGGAACCGTCGCTTGCCATTTTGCTTAAGATATAGTTCGTGGTACCATTTAAGATACCAGTTACTTCATCGATCTCATCTGCAGTCAGGGAGGAGTTTAACGGACGGATGATCGGGATACCGCCGCCGCAGCTTGCCTCAAACAGATAGTTTGCGCCGTGCTCTTTTGCAATTGCAAGAAGCTCGGTACCGTGTCTTGCCACCAGCTCTTTGTTGGATGTGCAGACGCTCTTTCCAGCCTCCAGCGCACGTTTTGTGAAGGTGTAAGCCGGCTCAACGCCGCCCATGACCTCGACAACAATATCAACCTCCGGATCGTTTGCGATCACTTCGTAATCATGTACCAGCACTTTTTCCACTGGATCTCCCGGGAAATCTCTTAAATCCAGAACGTATTTGATATTAATCTCGTTCTCTGCTCTCTTGTTGATGCTGTCATGGTTCGTGTTGATGACTTCTACCACGCCGGAACCAACGGTGCCATATCCTAATACTGCAATCTGAATCATCTCTTTTGTCCCTCTCTTGCTTTTTCTTTTTCAGGACTCCTGTCCTAAGATTTTAAAATAATGAACTCCCTGTCTGGACTCAATCTCGTTGATCATCTCCGAGGCGTCTCCCCGGTCTTCCGCGATATCCACGCTGATTGTCAGTGACGCCACGCCGTTTAACGGAATCGTCTGATGAATGGTCAGAATGTTTCCGTGAAACTCGGCGATAATCTTCAGCACATCGGAAAGCAGTCCCGGCTCATCGTCCATCTGCAGAATAAACGTAATCGTTTTTCCTTTTGCATTGTCATGAAAAGGAAGAATATCATCTTTGTATTTATAGAAAGAGCTTCTGCTGATTCCCGCTTTTTCCGTTGCCTGCTGCACGGTAAGCTCCTGCATATCCATCAACCGTTTGGCCTCGATGACCTTCAAAAGGACCTCCGGAACCGCCTTTTCTTTGATTACATAATACTTTGTTTTCTCTTCTCTCATGGCAATCCTCTGTTTCTATGTTCTTTCCAGGAAATACATTTGTTTTCACAGGAAAGATCGTACCATATTCCGGCACAATGCGCAAGGACTTTTTAGAATCCGATACTTCCGCCGCCGTGGCTGTTTCCGCTGGCGGATGTGTGAACGTGGCTTCCGCCGCCACCGCCTCCTCCGCCGCCGGAACCGCCTCCTCCGTGGTTTCCGTCGTCCCTCGGGATCTTGTGCATCGACACATGGCGGTCAATCAGTGCATCCCTGCGGTCTCTGATTTTTACGCGTTTCAGATCCGCATAGCCCTTTGCACCGCGGTTTTTCTTTCGTCTGTAACTCTTCCAGATTCCAAAATAAACACAAAATCCTGTCACAGCAGCTAAAAGGACAGCAATCATTGCCTCGGTACTGTTGATTTTACGGTAATGAATGATCGAGCCGTCTTCTGTAATCAGGTAGTCCGCCTCGGAAACACCGCGGTCGAAGCACTCCTGCGTTATCGTAATCATTTTTGCAAACGTCCCCGCATAGTCGCCCTCTTTTGCATAGCTCTGCGCTGCCTGCAGAATGTCATCGATTTCCGCGTCCGACATATAATACTGCATAATGCCCGACGTTGAAATTACAATCTGGCGCTGTCCCATGTCGATGAGGAAGCAGACGCCGTTCGGCTCCTTCGGATACTTTTTATCATAGAAATCATCCGCAATCGCCTGGCAGTCCTCGGAGCCGCTGCTGTACTCGGTCAGGATCACCATATGAATGTCCGTATTGCTCTCGAACTCCGCACAGGAACGCTCGAGATCCTGCTCCTCCTCATCCGAAAGAAGCGATGCGTTGTCGTAGACATACTGGGTGTCCGCTTTTACGGTATTCACAGAAAAAATCCCGCACAGCAGAAGGGCTGCAAAAATGCCGAGCAGATATTGTCTCGCTTTTTTCATTCTTCTCATGAGAAATACCCTCCCACCAGCATAAAGATCAGTACAAAAAGTGCACTCACAACCGACGTCAGCAGCGCTTTTTTCCGCTCAAACGGAAAATCACCGTTGATCGTGCCGGTCTGGCCGTTCATCGCGTAGTAATAAACCTTTCCGTCTTTTCCCGGATACGTCAGTGTCCAGACCGGAAACAGTACGTAACGCCAGTCCTCCCGCTTTGGAGAAAGCTTCATTTTCTCCTGCTCGAGGGAGAGATACTCGTTCGCCTCGTTCCGCATTGCGCCGCGCGCCATCGTCTCCAGTTCTTTTTTCAGTTCCGGTGCGATCTGCGCCTGTTCGATATCACGTTTTTCCGCCTGAAATCCGGAAAGATAGCCCATAGAAAACGGCTGCATCTCCTCCAAACGATAGGGCTGCACGCATTCGATCAGATCACGGTCGGCCTTGTTCAGTGCATTGCGTGACAAACCGTCCACGCGGACCTCGCCCTCCCGGCGGACATCGTAGATGCTGGTCTCTTTATACTCCACATCACCGGTCTGCCAGACTCTCACCTTCCGGCCGCGTGCCATGTAATCCGTCTCAAAGTCTCCGCCGTAAATCCAGTACGGGAAATAGACACCCGTCATCTTCTGTACCTGGTTTTTCTCGAAAAAGTCCTTCGGAATAAAGCGTTTCTTCCGCGCAAATGACAAAAATTTCTCGATTGCCTGCTCCTTGCTGATCTTAAACGGCAGCACGAAATCCGGCATATATTCTCCCGAGAGCCGGCCGGAAAGCACCACCGGGTTGTGGCAGTAGAAACAGTATGTCGCTGCCGTCGTCGCATCGGTCACAATCTCGGCGCCGCAGTTCGGGCAGGTGTAGACAACTGCTTCGCCCTGCTCTGTTTCCCCTTTTGTTTCCTCCGTACTGCTTTCCTTCTGTGCATCGGATGCTTCCTGTGCACCGGCAGCATCGTCCTCCCCGTTCAGCGCTTCCGCTGCTTTCGGGTTCGCCCTTTCGGCTTCTTCCTGTGTAAACGAGGACAGGCAGTACTCGCATTTATACTTTCCGCTTGCCGGATCGAAGGTCAGATCGCCTCCGCAGTTCGGGCATTTGTATGTAATAACCTCCATATTCTATCCCTCCTTCCCCGGAGCCGCTGTTGTATTGGATGGTTATCTGTTTTCTTTTACTGTCTTGGTTTTCCGCAGTTCGAGCAGAACTTGCCGGTATTCTCCGTTCCGCATGCGCAGACCCATTTTCCTGCCGCTTCCGGTTTCGGGCTGCCGCAGTTCGAACAGAATTTACCGCTGTTCTCGGTTCCACACTTGCCGCAGATCCACACCATCGGCTTTGCACTTCCGCAGTTTGAGCAGAAATTGCCGGTGTTCTCCGTTCCGCAGGAGCATTTCCATACGCCTTTTGCGGCTTCCTGCTGTGCCTTGGCTGCCGCCTGCTGCTGCATCTGCTGCTGATTCGAAGCGGACGCCGATGCAAACGAAGAACCGAAGGCATTCATGCCCATCTGAACACCCATAAAGCCGTTCATGGCTCCGTTTGGGTTGGCTGCTGCTTTCTCCATACTGCGTGCCATCGCTCCCTGTACATAGCCCTCACGGATCGATGGATCAGACATCATCGCACCTTCGTTGCGCATCTGGATCAGTTTCTGGGAAGCTTCATCGTAGGAAAGGCTTGCGATTGCCACGGACTGGATCTCCATGCCGCGCATTGCCCGCCAGCTCTCATCCATCGCATCTGCCATGTAGCGGGACAGCTCGGCGCTCTTGGATGCTGCGAACGAAATGCGGATGCCGTCGGCTGCCATCTGATTGATCGAGGACTGCAGGCCCTCTAAAAATTCGTTCATATACTGCTCGTTGATATCCTCGATCTCTACGCGGGATGCGTTTCTCGGCACAGCCTCTGCGTAGAAGCGGAGCGGATCGACGATGCGGATGGAATAGGAACCGTGTGCCCGAAGGAACAGCTCGGCATTGTAGAACTGGTCGAAATAGTTGACCGGATTTCTCGTTCCGAATTTGATTCCCTTGATTTCCTGCAGATTAATATAGAAAACTCTCTGCTCATGCGGGGTCTGGCCGCCGAATTTCAGGCGCTCAAACGTATCTTTTACGGCTGCGTCAAGCGATCCGCTGAACATCGACGGAGACGATGACTGGTCTACGGTAAAGTAGCCCGGCTCTGCGGTGTAATCAATAATCTTTCCGCCGTCCACCAACATCATAAACTGATTGTCATAGACATGGATCACAGAACCGTTTGAAATCGTCTGGCTTCCCTTTTTATTCTGGCCTTTTCTTACCAGAATTCCCTCTGTAAATACCGTATGTTCCCCCATCTCATACGGTTCCACGGTCTCCAGCCACTGATCGGCGAGACTGCCGTGTACTGCATTGACTGCTGCTCTGATAATACCCATACTTTTACCTCCTGTTTGCCTTTGGCTTCAAAACAGAAAGGAGCATTTCCGTCCTCTGTTGGTGAAAATGCTCCTTATTTTACTTGTCACTGTGCTCTGCCCACAGCCGAATTATGCTTCTTCCTCTTTCGCTCCGGTTCCGAGGGCAATCCACTTCAGATATGCGTTGATAAACAAATCAATTCCGCCGTCCATGACTGCATCGACGTTTCCGGTCTCTGCGTTGGTACGGTGGTCTTTGACCATGGTGTATGGCTGCATAACGTAAGAACGGATCTGGTTGCCCCAGCCGATCTCGGTTACTTCGCCGCGGATGTCGCTCAGCTTATCTGCCTGCTCCTGGAGTTTCAGCATATACAATTTTGCTTTCAGCATCTGCATTGCCTTGTCCTTGTTCTGGAACTGGGAACGCTCATTCTGGCACGTAACCACGATGCCGGTCGGAAGATGCGTGATACGGATAGCCGATGAAGTCTTGTTGATATGCTGTCCGCCGGCACCGCTGGAACGGTACGTATCGATACGGATATCCTCATCACGAACCTCAACATCGATCTCTTTGTCGATATCCGGCATAACATCGCACGATACGAACGATGTCTGGCGTTTTCCTGCCGCGTTGAACGGAGAAATACGGACGAGACGGTGAACGCCTTTTTCGGATTTCAGATAACCGTAAGCGTTTTCGCCGTTGACCTGGAATGTCACGGACTTCACACCGGCCTCATCACCGTCCAGAAAGTCGAGTTCCTCGATCGTAAAGCCTTTGCGTTCTGCCCATCTGGTGTACATACGGTACAGCATGCCGCACCAGTCGCACGCCTCGGTTCCGCCTGCACCTGCGTTCAGTTTGATGATCGCATTGTCCTTGTCAAATTCGCCGGACAGCAGGGTTTTGATGCGGATGGCATCGAAGGATGCCTTGAACTCTTCCATCATTTCCGCGATTTCCGGAACAACGGAATCGTCATCCTCCTCCTGTCCCATCTCGATCAGAGTTTCCATATCTTCTTTGGCGGATACCAGTTTCTGATACGTATCTCTGTCCTCTTTCATGCTGCTCAGCTGTTTCATCTGCTCCTGCGCTTCTTCGGGGTTGTCCCAGAAATTGGGTTCCTCCATTTTACGCTCTAATTCTTCGATCCTCTGCTCTTTGTTAGCGAGGTCAAAGTGAATCCCTCACTTCCACTAATGGTTTATCGTATGTGCCAAGTTCCATTTTGAACTGGTCTAATTCAACTACCACAAGCTTCACCTGCTTTCTGTTTTATATTTTGTATGACACGCAGCTTCTGGTAGGGAAGCTGCGTGCTTTGTCAAACGGATCGTGCTCATCCGTCTCACTGCTGTTCTGCTTTTATCAAACCGGTTTTCTTCCGCAGCACTGTTTGTACTTCTTGCCGCTTCCGCACGGGCATGGATCGTTTGGATAGATCTTACGTTCTGCGCGCTGTACCGGTTTTCTCGGGCCGGACTCGTCTTTGTTGGTTCCGGTCACTTTGGCTACCTGCTCACGTTCTACTTTCTGCTCAACACGTACATGGAACAGGAGACGGACGGTATCCTGCTGGATGGACTCGAGCATTTCGTTAAACATGTCGTAAGCTGCCATCTTGTACTCAACCTTCGGGTCTCTCTGGCCGTATGCCTGCAGGCCGATACCCTCGCGGAGCTGATCCATATCATCGATATGATCCATCCACTTCTGGTCGATAACCTTCAGAAGAACGACACGCTCAAGCTCACGAATCTGCTCCTCCTCCGGGAATTCTGCTTCTTTCTCCTCGTAGAGTTTAACAGCTTCCTCTTTTAACTGCTGTTTCAGCTCGTTTTTGGAAATCTTCTCTACGCGCTCTTTTGTCACTGCCTTCACCGGCATGATGGAGAGCAGCATCTCATTTAACTCGGTCAGATCCCACTCGGACTGCTCGGTGTTCTCGCCGATGCAGAGATCCACAGTATTGTCGATGGTGTCGGCAATCATCTTGAAGATGGTGTCTCTCATGCTCTCGCCGTCCAGAACGCGGCGTCTCTCTTTGTAAATGATCTCACGCTGCTCGTTGTTGACCTGGTCATAGTCGAGCAGGTTTTTACGGATTCCGTAGTTGTTGCCCTCGATCTTCTTCTGCGCTTTTTCGATGGCGGAAGAAAGCATCTTGTGCTCGATCTGCTCATTTTCCGGTACACCAAGGGATTTGAAAATGCCCATCAGTTTTTCGGAACCGAAGAGTCTCATCAGATCGTCTTCCAGGGAAATGTAGAAACGGGACTCACCCGGGTCTCCCTGACGGCCGGAACGACCGCGGAGCTGATTGTCGATACGGCGGGATTCATGACGCTCGGTACCGATGATTTTCAGACCGCCTGCTGCCTTTGCTTCTTCATCCAGCTTGATATCCGTACCACGGCCTGCCATGTTGGTTGCAATGGTAACCGCACCGTGAATACCGGCATCTGCAACAATTTCCGCTTCCAGCTCATGGAACTTTGCGTTCAGCACCTTATGCGGAATGCCTTCCCGGCGCAGCATGCCGGAAAGCTGTTCGGATGCTTCGATCGTAATCGTACCTACCAGAACCGGCTGCCCCTTTGCATGTGCTTCCTTGACCGCTTCCACAATGGCGTTCAGCTTTTCTTTCTTGGTCTTGTAAACCGCATCGTGCAGGTCTTTTCGGATCACCGGGCGATTGGTGGGGATCTCCACAACGTCCATTCCGTAAATATCTCTAAATTCCTTTTCTTCTGTCAGAGCGGTACCGGTCATGCCGGATTTTTTCTCGAATTTATTAAAGAAGTTCTGGAAGGTGATGGTTGCCAGCGTCTTGCTTTCTCTTTTAACCTTAACGTGCTCTTTTGCTTCAATTGCCTGATGCAGACCGTCGGAATAGCGACGTCCGGGCATGATACGTCCGGTAAATTCATCGACAATCAGAACCTGATCCTCTTTTACCACGTAGTCCTTATCGCGGTGCATCAGGTTGTGCGCACGCAGGGCGAGGATGATATTGTTCTGGATCTCGAGATTTTCGGGATCCGCAAGGTTTTCGATATGGAAGAATTTCTCAACCTTTTCGATACCCTCTGCAGTCAGGTTTACAACCTTATCTTTTTCATTTACAACGAAATCACCGTTTTCTTCCTGCTCGATGCCCATGATCGCATCCATCTTGGAAAACTCGCCAACATCGTCACCGCGTTTTAACTGTCTTGCCAAAATGTCACAAGCTTCGTACAGGCTGGTAGATTTTCCGCTCTGTCCGGAAATGATCAGAGGGGTTCTCGCTTCATCGATCAGGACAGAGTCCACTTCGTCGATGATGGCATAGTGCAGATCACGCAGTACCAGCTGCTCCTTGTAAATCGCCATGTTGTCACGCAGATAATCAAAGCCCAGCTCGTTATTGGTGACATAAGTAATATCGCAGGCATATGCTGCCTTCCGCTCTTCCGGCTTCATGCTGTTTAATACAATGCCGACCTTTAAGCCCAAAAATTCATGAATCGCTCCCATCCACTCTGCGTCACGGGCTGCCAGGTAATCATTGACCGTTACAACGTGTACACCCTTACCCTCCAGCGCGTTTAAGTAAGCGGGAAGCGTGGATACCAGCGTCTTACCTTCACCTGTTTTCATTTCTGCGATACGTCCCTGATGCAGGATAATACCGCCGATCAGCTGTACGCGGAAATGCTCCATGTTCAGGACACGACGTCCCGCTTCCCGAACCGTTGCATACGCTTCCGGCAAAAGGTCGTCTAAGGTCTCGCCCTGCGCCAGACGTGTTTTATATTCTTTCGTCTTATCTTTCAGCTGTTCATCCGTCAGCGCCATCATGTCGTCACGCAGAGACTCAATTTTATCCACGATCGGAAGGATTCGCTTTAACTCTCTTTCGCTGTGTGTACCAAAAACTTTTTCAATGACATTCATCCGTTATTCTCCATTCAAATGCGCCCGCCGGACGCCTTACTCCTGCCAAAACAGGGCAAAAAGAGCCCTCTTTGCCACGATAATTAAAAAACTAAAGGTTATTTTAACAGATTAAGCCCGAAAATGCAAGGCGCGCGCCCATTTGGCAACAGGTTGTTACAGTTTTTTCACAAATTCTTAATATATGATTCCCGGCTTTTTGACCTGTAAAATAGAATGTGCCTTGGCACATTCTCGCGCCGAAGCGCGGTTGCTTCAGCAACCATCTACCCTTGCGCCGAGTGCGCATCCTCGTAGAGCATTTTTATCGTATGGAAACGAGCTTTCCTATACGATAAAAAAACTGCGGAAGCCTTTTTTGACCTCCGCAGTATCTTTTGATCCTTTCCTGCTGCCTTTTAGAAGATCGCAGGAATGTTCTGTATCAGCTTAATATTCTTTTGCAGCTTCTTCTCCACGGATAACGCGCAGACCACCCTGTGCCAGAGCCAGCAGCTCATCCTCACCGGGATATACAGTGAACGGAGCGATCCAGCCAAGCTTTTCTTCCAGCATCTTCCTGGTAACAGGTGCATATGCAATACCGCCGGTCAGAATGATCTGATCCACCTTACCATTTAATACTGCTGCCATCGCACCGGCATCCTTGGAGATCTGATAGAAGAAGGCATCTCTTACCAGAGCGGCATATTCGTCACCCTCTTCTGCCATCTTCTGCATATCACGGAAATCGTTGGTGTGCAGATAAGCATTTAAGCCGCCGTTTCCGCAGATCTTTTTATAAACTTCCTTCTCCGTATATTTACCGGAATAGCACATTTTAACCAGATCGCCAACCGGAACGGTACCTGCTCTCTCCGGAGAAAATGCACCCTCACCGTCCAGGATGTTGTTTACATCTACAACCTTGCCCTGGCTGTGCGCACCAACAGAAACGCCGCCGCCCAGGTGGATTACGATCAGGTTCAGATCTTCGTATTTTACGCCGTGCTCTTTTGCATATCTTCTTGCAACAGCCTTCTGGTTCAGCGCATGAAAAATACTTCTTCTGGGAAGCTCAGGCATACCGGAAAGGCGCGCAACAGGCTCCAGCTCATCCACAACGACAGGATCTACGATATAAGAAGGAACACCGAT
>OLVR01001322.1_pt1 | contig 24112 bp, 23 predicted proteins | sample 1673261 | NCBI WGS metagenome assembly OLVR01 (sample SAMEA3178938, study PRJEB25190) | human gut metagenome | biome: human gut; feature: human-associated habitat; material: faeces | place: Austria | collected 2013 | reverse complement strand
AATCGGAATTTACAGCATATCCGCCTTTGTACCGTCAATCAAGCTGTTTTTCTTCCTAAAATGTTGTAGAATCAGTACAAAGGGCTAAGAAAATACAGCATGCGGCCGTACGGTAGCAGAGCCGGCAATTTACGACAGTAGAAACAGCGATCTGCGGCGACCACCGAGGGTACCGCCGAGAGGAAGGGTTCATTGAACCACCGCTGCATGTCTGATTCGTGGTATAATAACCTTGCGGCGTTGACACCGGCAGCGGCGCATCAGATTGAAGGGGCTATAAGTTCCGTCGAGTGCGCAAGGGCATGAGACAAATAAACCACCTGTTTTACGGGTGGCGCCGATTAAAATAAACTTATGAAAACAGGTAAAAAAGATGAATAGATTTAAAGTACACGCTCCGTTTGAAATGACAGGAGATCAGCCCAAAGCCGTAGAGACGCTGGCGCAGGGCATAATCGACGGCAAAAAAAGCCAGACTCTCATGGGTGTAACCGGCTCCGGCAAGACATTCACCATGGCGAAGATTATAGAGAAAGTACAAAAACCGACTCTTATCATCAGTCACAATAAGACTTTGGCTGCCCAGCTCCACGGAGAATTTAAGGAGTTTTTTCCGGAAAATGCGGTGGAGTATTTCGTCAGTTATTATGATTATTATCAACCGGAAGCCTATGTGCCTTCTACGGACACATATATAGAAAAAGATTCTCAGATCAACGATGAGATAGACAAGCTGAGACATTCGGCGACGGCTTCACTGGCGGAGAGAAGAGACGTGATAATAGTAGCCAGCGTCTCGTGCATATATGGACTTGGAAGCCCTTTCGACTATGAAAACCAGATGCTATCTCTCAGGCCGGGCATGGAAAAGAGCCGGAGAGATATATTGAGGAAACTTGTGGACATCCAGTACACTCGAAACGACTTATCCTTTGAAAGAGGATCTTTTAGAGTCCGCGGCGATATAATCGACATATATCCTGCGGGGGCTGAATCGGCAGTCAGAGTGGAACTCTTCGGAGATGAGATAGATTCTATAAAAGAGATGAATCCGGTGACGGGAGAGATAACAGGACTTAGAGAGCATGTGGCCGTATATCCGGCCTCACATTATGTCACTTCTCCGGAGAACATGGAAAAAGCTATAAAGACCATAGATGAGGAACTTCAGGAGAGAGTGCAGTGGTTCAAGGACAGAGGAAAACTGCTGGAGGCTCAGAGAATAGAGCAGAGGACCAGATACGATCTTGAAATGCTCAGAGAGATAGGAAGCTGCAAGGGAATAGAGAATTACTCCAGGCACCTCAACGGGCTGCCGGCAGGCACCAGACCTTATACCCTGATAGACTATTTCCCTGAAGATTTTCTCATAATGATAGATGAATCCCACGTCATGCTCCCTCAGCTGAGGGCGATGTACGAAGGCGACCGGTCAAGAAAATCTTCTTTAGTGGAGTACGGATTCAGGCTTCCGTCGGCTCTGGATAACAGACCGCTCAAGTTCGATGAATTCAACGCACTGGTAAATCAGATAATGTACGTGAGCGCTACTCCGGCGCCTTACGAAAGACAGCAATCCGGCGGTATCAGCGCCGAGCAGATAATAAGGCCTACAGGGCTTCTGGATCCGCCTATAGAAGTGGTTCCGACAGAGGGACAGATCGACCATCTGATAGGTGAAATAAGAAAGGTGACAGACAGGGGAGAGAGAGTATTTGTCACTACACTTACAAAGAAGATGGCCGAGAGTCTGACCGACTATTTAAAAGGCGTGGATATAAGAGTCAGATATCTTCATTCAGAAGTAGATACTCTGGAGAGAATGGAGATAATCAGAGATCTGAGAATGGGAGTTTTCGACGTGCTGGTAGGCATAAACCTGCTCAGGGAAGGGCTGGATATTCCTGAAGTCTCGCTCGTCGCCATACTGGATGCTGACAAAGAGGGCTTCCTGAGAACTGAGACGTCGCTGATACAGACTATAGGAAGAGCTGCCAGAAACGCCGGAGGCAAAGTCATAATGTATGCCGACAAAATAAGCAAAGCTATGGCTTTAGCCATCGAAGAGACAGACAGAAGAAGACAGATACAGGAGGAATACAATAAAGCTCATGACATAACTCCGACTTCTGTCAGGAAGTCTATAAGATCAGTAATAGAAGCGACTCATGCGGCAGAAGATGAAGAGACCTACAGAGGCAAGAAAGCCAGTGAGATGACTAAAAAAGAGCTGACAGAATATATAAAGAAGATGGAGAACGAGATGAAGCAGGCAGCTAAAGACCTGCAGTTTGAAAGAGCTGCCAGCCTCCGCGACCAGATATTTGAATATAAGACAAAACTGTAGGTATCCTGTAAGGCGCATGCAGCGCCTTACAGGGTCGCGAAAGGAGATAATAAATGGCAAAAGACATAGTCATAAAAGGCGCCAACGAGAACAACTTGAAAAATATAGACGTGACTATACCCAGAGACCGTTTTGTCGTACTGACGGGGCTCTCGGGATCGGGCAAATCATCTCTGGCCTTTGATACTATATATGCAGAGGGCCAGAGGAGATATATGGAGAGCCTTTCTTCGTATGCCAGACAATTTCTGGGGCAGATGGAGAAACCGGATGTAGAATATATAGAGGGTCTCTCTCCGGCGATCTCTATAGATCAGAAGACCACTAACCGCAACCCCAGATCCACCGTGGGAACGGTGACGGAGATCCACGACTACCTCAGACTATTATATGCCAGGATAGGAAAACCGCACTGCCCTATATGCGGAAAGCCTATAACCAGCCAGTCGGTAGACCAGATTGTAGATACAATAATGGACTTTCAGGAAGGAACTAAACTGCTGATCCTGGCGCCGGTGATCAGAGGCCGCAAAGGTACTCATGAAAAGATACTGGAGAAGATAAAAAAAGAGGGATTCAGCCGCGTCAAGGTTGACGGAGAGATAAAAGTCCTGGGTGAAGATGAGATAAAGCTTGAAAAGACATTTAAGCATAACATAGAGATAGTTGTAGACAGAATAGTCGTAAAACCGGGTCAGGAGAGCAGAATCTCAGAGGCCTGTGAACTGGCCATGGCTCATGGCGAGGGACTGGTAAATGTCGTGGGAGATTTTTACGATTGGCATTACGAGCGAACTTTCAGCAGCAAGCTGGCTTGTCCGGATCACGGTGTGAGTATTGAAGAACTGGAGCCCAGGATGTTCTCTTTTAACGCACCTTTCGGAGCATGTCCTGTATGCAGTGGCATAGGATATACGCAGAAGCTGAATCCCAGCAAGATAGTCAACGAGGAACTCAGTATTCCGGACGGAGCTTTGGCCATAGTCTTCGGCTCCATGGAGTTCAGCGGATTCTACCGCCAGATGGTCAACGCCCTGGCTGAAGATCACGGGGTGGATATAAATAAACCTCTCAAGGATTTGCCGGAAAAATTCAGACAGGAGTTGCTGTACGGAACGGGAGACAGACATTTAAAGTATTATTATACCAGCAGAAATACGGGAAGCAAGTCTCTTCAGGACAGGCCTTTCGAGGGAGTCGTCAACAACATCGAGAGAAGATACAGAGAAACTTCTTCTGAATATTTCAAGAAGAGGATGGAGGAATACATGACGATAGACCTCTGTCCGGAGTGTCACGGCAAGAGATTCAAACCTGAGATACTGGCGGTAACAGTGGGAGATAAGAATATCGCTCAGTTTTCCGATATGTCCATAAGAGACGCACTGACCTTTGTAGAAGGACTTGCGCTGTCAGAAAAAGACAGAGCCATAGCATACCAGATTCTCAAGGAGATAAAAGCCAGACTCAGATTCCTGATAGACGTGGGTCTTGATTATCTCACGCTGAGCAGGTCAGCAGGCACACTGTCGGGAGGAGAATCCCAGAGAATACGTCTGGCGACGCAGATAGGCTCAAGCCTTGTGGGTGTTCTCTATATATTGGACGAACCCAGCATAGGACTTCACCAGAAGGATAACGAAAAGCTGCTGGCTACACTTCGTCACCTCACCGACATAGGAAATACTCTCGTAGTAGTAGAGCATGATGAGGATACCATGTATGCAGCCGATCACATCGTAGATATAGGCCCGGGGGCCGGCATAAACGGAGGAGAGCTGGTGGCGCAGGGCAGTGTGGACGATATAAAGGCCTGCAGAGAATCTATAACAGGACAGTATCTTTCAGGTGAAAAGAAGATAGAAGTGCCTGAAAAGAGGAGAGAGGGAAACGGCAAGTCTCTGATAATCAAAGGCGCCAGACAAAATAATCTGAAAGGCATAGACGTGGAAATTCCGCTGGGAAAGCTAATATGCGTTACCGGAGTCTCGGGATCGGGCAAGAGCAGCCTGGTGAACGAGGTCCTTTATAAAGGAGTGTCCCATATCACCAATAAAACCCTTGAAGAAGCGGGAGACCATGACGAAATCCTCGGAATTGAAAATATAGATAAAGTGATCGATATAGACCAGTCCCCGATAGGCAGAACGCCCAGATCTAATCCGGCTACTTATACAGGGATGTTCACCGCTATAAGGGATCTGTTTGCGGGACTGCCGGAAGCTAAGATGAGAGGGTTCGGAAAGGGAAGATTCAGCTTCAATGTAAAAGGTGGGCGTTGCGAAGCATGCAGCGGTGATGGTATAATAAAGATAGAGATGCATTTTCTTCCTGACGTATATGTCCCATGCGAAGTCTGCAAGGGGCGCAGATACAACAGAGAAACTTTAGAAGTCAAATATAAAGGCAAGAATATCTTCGATGTGCTTGACATGAGCGTCACAGAAGCGGTAGAATTTTTCAAGAACCTTCCGAGCATAGCAAGACCTCTCAAAACATTAGATGAAGTAGGACTTGGATATATAAAGCTGGGACAGCCTTCGACGCAGCTATCCGGAGGAGAGGCTCAGAGGGTTAAATTGGCTACGGAACTTTCAAAGCGAAGCACCGGCAAGACGCTGTATATATTGGACGAGCCTACCACAGGTCTTCATTTTGCCGACGTAGATAAACTCATATCCGTTTTGGATAAACTTGTAGAAGCAGGAAACACAGTAGTAGTAATAGAACACAATTTAGACGTTATCAAGCGAGCCGACCATATAATCGATCTGGGACCCGACGGCGGAGACAGAGGCGGCAGCATTGTAACTACGGGAACTCCTGAGGAAGTGGCAAAATGTAAAAAATCTTACACCGGACAGTTCCTCAAGAAACTTCTCAAATAAAAACGGCGGATAAAAAAGCCGCCTTAAAATCACACGGAGGAAATCCAAATGGAAAACAAAATGAATCTGACCATGCTGACAGACTTTTATGAGCTCACCATGGCCAACGGCTATTTTGAGACAGGTATGGCAGATGATATCGCCTATTTCGATATGTTCTTCAGGCGAGTGCCCGACGGCGGGGGATATGCGATCATGGCCGGAGTAGAGCAGATGATCGACTATCTGAGGAATCTCAAGTTTACCGATGAGGATATCGAGTATCTGAGAGGTAAAAACCTTTTCTGCGAAGATTTTTTGCAGTATCTCAGAGAATTTAAGTTCCAGTGCGACGTATGGGCAGTTCCGGAAGGAACTCCGATATTCCCTCACGAGCCTATCGTCACCGTCAGAGGACCGGTGATACAGGCTCAGTTCATAGAAACCATGATATTGTTGACTATCAATCATCAGAGCCTGATCGCCACTAAAGCCAACCGCATAGTGAGGGCGGCCAAGGGCAGAGGCGTGATGGAGTTCGGCACGAGAAGAGCCCACGGCGCCGAGGCAGCCATATTCGGAGCCAGGGCTGCATATATAGGAGGATGTGTCGGTACGGCCTGCGCCATAGCAGACAGAGATTACGGCATATCGGCTCTGGGCACCATGGCTCACAGCTGGGTACAGATGTATCCGGACGAGTATTCGGCATTCAAGAAATATGCTGAGATATATCCTGACAACTGCACCCTTCTGGTAGACACGTATAACGTTCTCAAGTCCGGAGTTCCTGCGGCTATAAAAGTCTTTAAAGAGATGAAGCCGGCCAGGATGGGCATAAGAATAGATTCCGGGGACGTGGCATATCTGACCAAGAGAGCCCGCAAGATGCTGGACGAGGCAGGCCTCGAGGAGTGCCAGATAGTGGTTTCCAATTCTCTGGATGAATACATAATAAGAGATGTAATTCTGGAGGGCGCCTGCATAGATTCTTTCGGCGTGGGTGAGAGACTGATAACAGCCAAGTCGGAGCCTGTCTTCGGAGGCGTATATAAGCTGGTAGCTCTTGAGACCGACGGAAGGCTGACTCCTAAGATAAAGATTTCCGAAAATGTTGAAAAGATAACTAATCCGGGATTTAAGCATGTGTTCAGGCTTTATGACAAGAAGACCGGAAAGGCCAGAGGCGACGTCATAACCGTTGCTGACGAGACGGTACCTGAGTTGGCCGAATATGAGATATTCGATCCCAACGCCGTATGGAAGAGGACTAAGATAAGAGATTATTACGTCCGCAACCTGAGAGTCCAGATCTTCGATAAGGGAAGGTGCATTTATGAAAGCCCAGGTGTGGATGAGATAAGAGATTACTGCAAGGCTCAGATGGAGACCATGTGGGACGAAACTCTCCGTTTCGAAAACCCGCAGACGTATTATGTAGACTTGTCTCAGAAGCTTTGGGATGTGAAAAACAGCCTTCTGTCAGAATTTGCCGCAAAATAGTAATAAATAATTAAGATTTTGTTAATGCACTCTGAACGTTACTGTGGTAAAATGATATTGTAGAAAAGAACATGAGCAAGTTTGGAGATTCGTCATGAAGAGCATTTATATTTTACTGACAAAGAGCACGACTATATGTTCAAAAATAGTTTACCTTGCAACGAGGAGTGAGTTTACCCACGCTGCGATTTCACTGGACAGTAGTTTTAATGAACTTTATACCTTCGGGAGAAAATACAGTAGGCTTATGCTTCCTGCAGGTTTTGCGATTGAGAGCGTATATAACGGTATACTGGGTTCTTCCGATAATATGAAATGCGCTGTCTATGAACTGAAGATCAGCGACAAGGTATACGGAAATCTTGTCAGAATACTCAATTACTTTGAACTTAACAGGGCGCGGTACAGATACAGCATAGTGGGATTGCCCATGTGCAAGTTTAAGAAAGTGTATGAGAGAGAAGATTACTTTTTCTGTTCCCAGTTTGTCTACCACGCTTTAAGCGAATCGGGAGCCATAGCTAAGAATTCCGAGCCGTCTCTGGTGGGGCCGATGGATCTGTCTCTGCTCCCTGAAGCGACGGAGGTCTTTAAGGGAGAGATAAGATCGCTGAGAGTCAACGGACTTGCTCTTTCGAGCATGGCGACATGATTTTATGATTTTAATATGAACAAAAATAGGGCGCCACGCCGGAAGATGTGTGTTTAACACGGGTTACCGGATGCGCCCTTTTGTTTTGACTTAATCTTGGGACGGTCACATGGAACCTGAGCAGCCCAGAACATTTTTGATCTTATGCTGCACCATGGACTTTATGGCCTGCCTTCCCGGGCCGAGGTACTTACGAGGATCAAATTCGGCAGGATTTTCTGCTAAGAATTTTCTTACTTCTGCCGTGAGGGCAAGACGAAGATCTGTATCTATATTGACCTTGCATATGCCGTATTTAGTGGATTCTCTTATCATATCCTCCGGAACGCCGCGGGCTCCCGGAATATCGCCTCCGTATTGATTGCACTTGTCTACGAATTCCTTAAGTACAGTAGAGGCTCCATGGAGAACCAGCGGAGTTTCAGGTATCAATCCATGTATAGTCTTGAGTCTTTCAAAGTCGAGATAGGGATCGCCTTTAAATTTATATGCTCCGTGGCTGGTACCGATAGCAATAGCCAGAGAATCTACGCCTGTTCTCTCGACGAATTCGGCGGCCTCGTCAGGATCAGTAAAGGTAGCCGAGCGCGCATCCACCTTGACGTCGTCTTCTACTCCAGCCAGTTTGCCCAGCTCTGCCTCTACCACTACGCCGTGAGCGTGAGCGTAGTCCACCACTTCTTTTGTGAGTCTGATGTTCTCTTCAAAAGGATGTTTTGATCCGTCTATCATGACTGATGTAAATCCGTCGTCCACACATTTTTTGCATATATCGAAATCCTCACCGTGATCCAGGTGAAGAGCGATATCCAGTCCCGTGTCTTCGATGGCTGCCTCTACCAGCTTGAGCAGGTAAGCAGGCTTGGCGTACTTGCGGGCGCCGGCCGATACCTGAAGGATCAGAGCCGAATTTTCTTCCTGAGCAGCTTCTACGATACCTTGTATTATTTCCATATTATTTACATTGAAAGCTCCTATAGCGTAATCAGATCTCAGAGCCTTTGCAAACATTTCTCTTGTGGTTACTAATGCCATTTTTAACCTCCGATAATATATTCAGACATCGTGACTAACATCAGATACCCTGACTTTTTGGTTCAAGGAGCAGGACATCTGATCAACCGTCTGAAAGTTATAGATAAATTTAATATATTATACACCAACGAAGGAAAGATTAAAAGATGTCATTTTCATTTTCATCCCCGAACAGGGAACTCATATCGAACTTTGAACTGCCGCCCGAGCCTGCTCCTCCTGTGAAAGCGGCCATCAGAGGTCCTATATTTTCGATTATTCCGCTCAAGTCAGGCATAGCTTTGTCGAAGAGTTCGCCGGGAGGCGGAAGCTTCGGAGGAGGGGGCGGATTGAGGACCATCTGCCCCAGATTATCCATTCTGTTCATGATATCCGTCATCTTGTGAAGATCCTTGAGAATACTGCCGAGCTCAAAGGCTTTTATGGGAAGGCCTCCTCCTAAAGGAGCCGGAGGCCTTTGACGGCCCTGAGAACTTCCGCCTCCGAGTATGTCTCCAAGACCGCCCTGCCCTGATGCGGCCGCAATTAAAAGGACGGCGGCTACTCCTATGATCCCCGAATTATTAGCCATATGTAAACCTCCTGATTGACCCGTTGTAGATTAAAGGTATGTTCCATAATATGAAATTTTGACTGCCGTCGTGCATAGATTGTAATAGAAAGCACAAATAGGAGGTTGATTTATGGAATTAAATGAAAAGATGATAGGGGAGATAGCAGGTCAGCTGGGTATATCCAGCGGAAAAAATATGGGCAGAGACGCTCTGTCTTATCTGTCGTCAAAGAGCGACGCAGAGCTGGAGAGAGAGATACTGAAGATCAAGCAGCAGCTGAAGGCAAATAACGTTACCTACGATAAACAGATGGAAATGCTCAGAAATATCGCGCCTATGATGGATAAAAGCCAGAGAGTTAGGCTGCAGAGAGTCATAGAACTTCTCAGCAGATAAGGGATTAAAAAGGGTGTCTCTCATTTATGAGAGACACCCTGAATATTGCTGTCACGAAAGAATCAGCTCCAGTTCACTGCCCTAGCTATATCCGTTTTGGCGGATCCTTTGGTGAAGGTGAAGGTGCCGGCGCTCACTTTCTGGTGATCCAGGCCTGCGCTTGTACAAGCTGACTGGTAATCGGCGTAATCGTCGAACAATCCTGCTGCGACGAGGCATTCGACCGCTTCAGCTGCGCTGGAACCGCTTACTTTAACCTCGACGTCTCTGGAAAGAACTCCGTTTGACCACAGCGCCGAAGTATCGCCTGTGTCTGCCTGGCTGTTGTCTGGCCCGTCGCCGTCTTGAGCATCCTGATCAGAAGAACCCTGATCAGAGGTATCACCTGCGGCCGGATCCTCGGCCTGGCCTTCATCTGCGGCGCTGTCCAGTTCAGTGGATGTAGACTCGGTATCGGAGATCAGAGTCTTAGGATACTCCATTATAGCTTCCATTCTCCAGATGATGAGGAGAGAAGCTACCACCAAGATCAATAATGCTATAATTATGTCATTTTTGTCGTATAAGAAGTCTTTAAATTTTTTCATAATCTCCTCCCGAAACTTTACACGTACATTTTATCAGATAAATGCTTTTTTCTCAAGGAGTTTTGGTGTATAATATGTGACATGATAAAAATAACTATAGGAGAAAATCAAGGAAATCAGCGGCTCGACAGATTTCTCAAGAAATATTTTCCAGAGGCTTCTCTGAGCCATATATACAGGCTCATAAGAAAAGATGTGAAAATCAACGGAAAGAGAAAAAGGCCCGAGACGCTGATAGAGACCGGAGATCAGCTGATCCTTTATATGGCTGAAGAAGAAGCTTCGCTCCTCAGAGGCGGTAGCCGCAGAACGGAAAAGAAACCTTCTGCTAAGAAGCAGTTTTCCGTCGTCTACGAGGACAGTCAGATCCTCATAGCTGACAAGCCGCTTGGACTTCTTACGCACGGCGATTATAGAGAAAAGAAGAATCACCTTGCCAATCAGGTCGTTTCTTATCTTATAGAAAAGGGCGATTATGATCCCCGAACAGAAAAAACTTTTGTCCCTTCTCCTGCCAACAGACTGGACAGAAATACTACAGGACTGGTTCTCTTCGGTAAGACCTTAGCTTCTCTGCAGGAGCTCAACCGAATGCTCAGAGAAAGAGACGGTATAGAGAAACTGTACATGACTATAGCGACAGGCAAAATAGATTATCCTTTAAAACTAAAGGATACTATGACCAAAGACGTCTCGCGCAATCTGGTATCTGCAGGGGACGATACAGGAAAGATAATGGAAACCGATATAGTTCCCATAGAAGTATCAGAAGGCAGATACAGTTATACGCTGGCTGCGGCTAACATACATACGGGGAGGACTCACCAGATACGCGTTCAGTTGGCGGGAGCGGGTTTTCCGATAATAGGAGACTCCAAGTACGGAAATGACGCGGTGAACAGATACGTCAAGGAAAAATACGGACTTACCACTCAGCTGCTGCATGCGTGCAAGCTCAGGTTCGGCCTGTGCAGAGAAGACGGACCGCTTAGCTATCTCAGCGGCCGGGAGTTTGAATGCAGTCTTCCGGAGCGGTTCCAGAGAATAAAAAAGGATATATTCGGCTAAAATTAACTTGTGGAGAAAATAAATGAAAGAAGCCTGGGGATGGATAAGAGATATTGCTATAGCAGTCGTAATAGCGGCAGTGCTGCTGTTCTTTTTTAAACCTATAATAATACAACAAGAGTCTATGCAGCCTAATTTTTATTCCAAAGATTATGTCATAGTGAGCAAACAGGCATATAAACTGTTTGGGGATATGGAGAGGGGCGATATCATCGTCTTTAAGTCCTCTCTGCTTGATGACAACGGCAAGCCCAAGTATCTCATCAAGAGGATAATAGGGCTTCCGGGCGATACTATTGCGATAGAAGACGGATACGTCATACTTAACGGCCAGACTATCCAGGAGCCGTATGTGGCAGAGCAGGGAATGTCCGGCGAGATGGAAGAGATAACTGTAGAAGAGGGAAAGCTCTTCGTCATGGGCGATAACAGATATGTGAGTCAGGACAGCCGCTCTCCTGCCGTAGGTCAGATAGATGAAGATACCGTCTTAGGGAAAGTGGTCCTGAGGATATTCCCTTTCAATAGTATCGAATATTTCGGATAAAAAATATGACCGGCGCGGGCTGAAGCTTACCTCAATAGTAAGCGCAAGGATATTTCAGGTCTTTACCGGCACGGCAATAATCTTCTGCTGAACTTTTGCGAAGCCGAGTCCTATATTGAAAAAAACTCAGACGTCCCGGGCGAACTCTGAGGTGAAAGATGAAAAAATTTTTTCTGACCTTGACCGCGGCCCTGCTGGGCATATGTTTAGCGGTATTGGTACATTGCAGTTTCATGCTTGTGGAAGCGGGAAGCGGATCTATGCTTCCGTCTATAGCTCCCGGACAAAAGGCTCTGATATACCTTCTGGCCGACACAGATGATGTGGCGGAGGGAGATATAGTAGCATACAGACAGCCTTACTACGTTGTGGACGGTGACAACGGAGTTTTGATGAGAAGAGTAGAAAGAGTCCTTCAGGATGAGATGGTATTATCCTGCGATGCCAATCTGATCGAAGATCAGGAGACCACCGTCAGGAAAGAGGATATTTTGGGTAAAGTCATACTGTTTTAAGATGAGGAGCGGGCGCTTCTCAGATTCGTATTGCGGAGATGAAAACAGATGATATGTAAGAATCAGGAGTTTATGATGTCAAAAAGAGAACGAAAACTTGTGGCAGGCAATAAAAAGGCAAGACACGATTATTTTATAGAAGAAACTTACGAGGCGGGAATAGTCCTCACGGGAACTGAAATAAAGTCTGTGAGGCAGGGGAAGGTCAGCATAAAGGAGAGCTATGCAAAGATAGAAAAGGGCGAGGTCTTCATATATGGTATGAACATAAGCCCTTATGAACAGGGCAACCGATTCAACGTGGATTCCCTCAGGCCGAGAAAGCTGCTTCTTCATAAGAGAGAAATCAGCAAGCTCATAGGATATACCACCATGAAGGGTCTGACTGTGGTACCCCTTGAGATGTACATAAATGAGGACGGAAGGGCAAAGATCCAGATAGCGGTGGCCCGGGGAAAGAAAAACTATGATAAGCGCGAGTCTATCGCTAAGAGAGACGCCGCAAGGGACATAGACCGGAAGATGAAAGAAAGGTTTTGATGATGAAGAAGTTTGTGATAGAAAAGGACTTTTTTGAAATTTTCCCGGACGCCCACATAGGAGTACTGATATGCAGGGGAATAGATAATAGAGTCAGAGATCCGGAAAAGTACGCCAGGTATCTTGAAGAGTCATCTTCGGAAGCGCTTAAATATATACAGGACCCTGAATTTACTCAGAACCCTGTGATAAGGCAGTGGAGAGACGCTTTCTATAAATTTAAGACCAAGAAAGGCGCCAGATGCTCTATTGAAGCGCTCCTTAAGTGTATTTCAAAAGGCGGTCAGATAGGTACGATAAATCCTCTTGTGGATATCTATAATGGTGTTTCCCTCAAGTATGGCGTGCCTGTAGGAGGCGAGGATATGGACAAGTTTGTCGGCGATAACAGACTGACTGTGGCCGCAGGCGACGAAGAGTTCGTAACTTTGGGAAGCGACAAAAGCGAGCCGCCATATGCCGGGGAAGTAGTATATAAAGATGACGCAGGCGCCATATGCAGATGTTTTAACTGGCGGGAATCAGTCAGAACCATGCTTACGGAAGATACAAAGAATGTCTTTATGTGTATAGAAACCATAAGCGGCCGGGAGTATCAGAAATTAAATGAGGCGCTAAATCAGCTTAAGAGACTTATAGAGACAGAACTTTCGGGAGAATGTACCGGGCATATACTCAACAGTGCGAACTCCGAGGTCGTGATTGACGAATAAAGGCGATAGAGACATGTTGCAAAATCATGCGTTTTGTTGTAATATATCTATATACACCGTGGGGGTGTAAAGGTTTCGACGGGGGTGTGGAACCGAGATAAGCGAGCGGTAGTTTGCCAGTCTACCTAAAAAAGGCACGTTAAATATAAACGCTAAAAAGAACAACAATTTCGCACCAATGGCTCTGGCTGCTTAGTCAGTCATAAGCTGTGCGTGTCGGCTCAGGTTTACCTGTAGGCCTTGAAGTCCGGCATCGAATATACAGGCAAACTCTGTGCGAGTTCCCGGTAGCACAGGGGAACAACGGGATAGCTTAGGCTTGTGTCTGTCAATGGACGCCGGCTGAAGCGAAGTAAAAAAACATTGACTGCGCTCGGAGAAAGTTTCGCGGAAATGCTTTCGGACGCGAGTTCGACTCTCGCCATCTCCACCATGAAAATAAAAATAGGCCGATAGGCCTATTTTTGTTTTCACAGACAGGAAAGAGAGAGTCGGACTCGCGTAGCGAGTGAGAAGCTCTCGCTGAAGCCCTAGCCCGGCCGATGGCCAGGCGCAAGCCGAAGACAGAGCATCGGTTTGCTGTAAACCTTTTATAACGTTCAATGAAAACGCCCAGAAGTATCGACATTCTCGGTACTGAGCCTTTTTTGCTTCTTTGCGAGATTTTTTTCCTTTCAAGTCTCGGCTTCCTTAAAATACAGAGGCTTTGCGAGAATTTTTGACCATCATATAGGGGTCAAGGGCGGCTGACGGCTTATTTCTCACTGTTTTTTGCCTAAATAGTCCCGTAAACAGCCTTAAATTACATTTTACAGAGAACGAGCCATCAAAAACTCTCGCAAAGCCTTTGATTTTAGAAAAAACCGGGACTTCTGCCCTGCACCCACCCTCTTCCAAAAAGCGTCTATTTTAGTCTTCGCTTTTAGAGGTACAGGCAGGCGAAGACAGAGATGACATTGTTTTAACAATGTATACAATGTACATCAGAATATTATGTTGACAAAAATTTGCGGGGGGGGGCATAATGTTTTAACAAAGGCTGAGATCTCCTCTCCTCCATAGAGGGAAGGTTTCCTTTCAGACTTTTGACGGTAAGTAATAATTCCATGTCAGACCCCTGAAGCGCAAAACTATATCGGTGTCTGTTTCACCGGATGCGGCTTTCCTGCCGCCTGAAGCTACTTGAGATGACTGTTTTGCTCCGTCGCTTGCTTTGCCTGCGGGGAAAAAGGCAAGTGATAGCGTTTCGCTTCATCCCTGCCGCCTGAGACGTCTGCTTTGACAGTAAATTGCCTGACGGCTCTTCGGGCGAAAGGCAAGCGAACCTGCCCGGAGCTTTGCTCCGGCTTTAATATATAAATAAATAACATCATCACCGGTAGTGGAGGGAGGTAATCTAATTGACCGAATATTTATCTTTGGTTTTCCTGTACAACAGGGCGAGCTATAAAAAGATCTTACTTGTTCTGGGCGTCATTCCGCTGAGCTTTCTGGTAATTTTCTTATTGCGGATCGGCGATCCCTATGAGGCAGGTTCTGAGATGCTCATGGAACGAGCTTTTGGCGGAGTGTGGGCCGTCATAATTTTTATCGCAGTGAACCTGCTTGGACTGATGTCCGTGGCTAATTCACTGAATGGGAGAAAAGCTTTGAAAGCGACCCATGCGACTACCGGATATACGATAAGAAGACTGCGGCTTTCGCCGGTTTCATCTTATCTTACTGTCTTTTTCTACTATCTTGCCGTGATTCTGATACTCTGGGGCCTTGCGATAGCGTCCTTATATGTGATCGGAAAGGTGGGGTTGACTATGGCGGGAGCTGCCGGGATAGATACTAAGCTTGCCCTTGGCCTTTTGAGGACCGATATAGGGCATGCGTTGATTCCTATTGCGCACCCTGCGCTGATAATCTTTGACATAGCTTCCATACTGGCTTTGGCAGGGGAGTGCGCCAAGTCATGTTATTTAAGCTGGCATAACGGAAGACCGTCGGCGGGGGTGATATTGGTACTGGTTCCCATGTTTCTTGTCTGGATCAATATCCTTGAAGATACTTACATATTTATGGCTACGATAATAATTGTTGTCTATACTGCTATTTCCTTTGGAGATGTGATCTTCAGGGAGAAACGCCCCAAGGGTGATCCTTTTAAGGCCAACCAATATGCAGGCATCATGGATATGGATGACTTTGAATTCGATGACAGTGTTTATGCGCCTGAGGTGAACAGCCTCGTGGAAGTTTACGGTATAGACTCTCCTGAAAAATCCGTTCAGCAGTTATACGGCAGAGAGACAGACAACGCAGAGAAAAAAGGCGTCAGGAAGATCGATCTGGGGCGTATCAGGCGCAGATTCATGCCTCTTGGTATAAATCTGGAGAGGGCAAATACCTTATTCGGAGCCTGGATTTTCATAGGTATCGCAGCACATCTTATCTTTTATTTCAAATTCATCACTCATTTAAAAGAGATAGATACCAGCATAAAGGGCATATCGATAGCTTCCGGAGTTGAAATGCCTTACTTCTGGGAACTGCAGGAACATTCCTATTACGGATACATTATCGGAATACTGATGGTAGTTTTCCTCCAGGCGTACTGGAACTACGAATATTATAATAAAAAGACAAAGAGCGTATATGTAATGAAGAGGTTGCCTGACAGAAAGGAATACCTGAAGACAATTTGGATAGCGCCGATAATACAAGGCTGCTGCATAGCGATGATAATGATCGTGAATATAGTGATCGATTTATGTGTGTATTTAGTCGCAACACCGGAGATTGCGCTTCATGCTGATTATATGGCGCATATTTTACCATTTTAGGAGGGCGTAAGATGATTGAGGTCAAAAATGTATCTAAGAAGTATAAAGAAAAGGTTGCCCTTTCCGGCTGCAATATTCAAATCCCCAGAGGGCAGATAATAGGTCTCTTTGGTTCTAACGGAGCAGGCAAGACTACCTTGATGAAATGTATAATGGGATTTCTGACTTTCGAGGGGGAAATAACGCTGGACGGAAAAAAGATAGATCAGAGCAACATATCCAGATTGTCTTTTGCCACAGGAGACCACTCCTTCTTTCCGTCTATCACTGCAGACGATCATAAATGGTTTTACAAAATGCACTTCCCGATGTTCAATGAAAAGAGATACGACGCCCTGATGGAATTCTTCGAACTTCCTACCAGAAAAAAGATAAGCGAATTCAGTTTAGGGCAGCAAAATCAGTTTGAAGTAGTATTAGCCATAAGCCAGGGGGCCACCCGGATTGAAGCGGACGTCAAAGAGCAGAGACGTTGCGCCCTGCTCCCGCAGGGACTCGATGGCGGCAATGGACTTTTCGGCATGCCGGCAACGATGTGTTCAACAGGGAAGACTTTTACGAGGTTCTGGTGAGCGTATTGAACAAAGATGAGACAGTGATCATCTCTACTCATCTGATTGAAGAAATCGCGGATTATATCACAAGAGCCATACTCATAAGAAAAAGTGAAATCATAGACGACCTGAGCGTAGCCGACATAGAAGCCTCCGGAAAATCTCTAATTGAGATCGTAAAAGAAAAATATAATTACAGGCAGGATAGGATCAGAAAAGCCGTAGACCAGATGAAATAACGCTGAGAGAAATAGTATAAATATAAAAGGAGAGGCTAGTCATGATGAAAAAATCTGTTATCATATTTGTGACGGCGGCGGTTCTTTCGGTCGGGATTACTGTTTACGGCTGGATATTTGTGGACAGCCAGATCGGCGGCGTCGTGCTTACGGAGGAAACCATTGCGGGGGACAGGGACACCGCTGACGGACTGACGGTAGGTTTCAGGGCTGATTCCATGGAGAACCTTCACTGGATAAACAGCTTTGACTACAGCAGTGATGAGACAAAATCATATTTTAAAAGAGGTGAAATGGCAAAGAAGACCGATACCTGCGTTTACGACGATATTCGTTTCACGGGGTGGTCCCAGGTTCCTTACTATACTCAGCTGAAATATGGAAATCTGAAAGGACTGCAGGAGAAAGAGATTCAGGCTTTCTACGACGAGATACAAGGAAAGGTCATGGATAGCGGATCTGAGGAAGAGGGAAAGATAAGGCTCAAGGATTATCTGGATTTTTATCCTGTGAGTTTTCAGTTTCAGTTCGGCACCAAGATATATGATTCAGACAACGCATTGACGGGGCTTAAAGTTTATGACGAAAGAAATATGCTCGATTCGGAAGGCGTCACCGCCTATGATGACGATGTAGAGTTGTACACGGCTTTTAACGACATATTCAAGATCCCTGTCATAGATAATGAATATCAAGAATATAAAGTTACTAAAAAAGAGAACTATGACTACAAGAAATCTCTGGGCTACGATACAGAGATAGAAAAGCCTTTAGGCGAAGGAGAAGACTATTATGAGTTTGACCCTATAATAGTTCTCCAGGAGGAGAATGTCAAGGACGGAAAGAAATGGTTCCATCCTGATCTGCCGGAGGGACTTTCATACGAGGCCGGCGGCCAGAATGAAGAAGACAGTGAAGCGGATAATTCTAATGATGAAAAAACTGCCTCAGCATATAATCTGAAAAACAGGATACTGTTTACTGTCAACAATAAGACGGTGAAAGGCGCTGCCGTAGACGTCTCGCAAATTGACGGAGGCTATGGAGTATATGAGCTTCCCTTTGTAGTAATAGCCAACCAGACCATATCTGAGAGCCCAAGGAGCTGGACCGGAGCCCATCCCGAGCCTGTTATGGAGGAACTGAAGATGGTCTATCCGCTGGATGAGGAGGCCGAATATGTGGAGATGAGCTTATCGGATGACCACAGATATTTAGCTGTTTTTTTAGTCAGGGACGGATCTTACTTCGCAGACTTGGTTGACGCAGACAGCTGGACGTCGCCGGGCCCGATTGAACTGTTTCCGGCGGCCGAAAAAATGACGTATGCCTGGGGCAGCGACGGAAGTCTGGCGGTGACAAACCATGAAGGTTATGTCGCAGTTCTTGCAAGGACAGAAGACCAGGAGAATCCGTATGAAATCATATACAGCGGAGAGATAGGCGATGATGCTGATAAAGTGTTTTTTGATGATGAGATGATCTATAAAGGGAATTCGACGGCCAGATATCAATATGGCATTGACACGGGATTGGCAGTCACTGCGAAAGACGGAAAGGCAGCTTTAGTTCAGAATTTACTGATAGGCGATCTCGGATTGAAGATCAGGACGGCGGCTCTTGAGTGTATCATCATAGATGAGAGCGGAGTGACCTACAGAGGAAGGTTAAAGAGTAACCTGACAGATCTAAAGTACGATATGAGGGAGGATGAAGCACGGGCTGTGAGGGAACTTATAGATGAGGCCGCAGATGGAGGAGAGTATTCTGAAATGGTCAAATATATGATACAGCCTGTCAGAAATGAAAACTGGTCTTCCTGGGAGGGCTAAGACAGAAGATGAGTCCTCTATGTTGATCGGCCTTGCAGACTCGGATTGCTGCAAGGCCGCATCAGTATAGAATGTCTTTAAATACCTGTGTAATCTGCCGGAGGATAGAAAGCTGTTTTTATTCTTCCAGCAACTGCAGGAGTTTGGAATATAGGGCTGGATATGACCGCTTGAGATTGAGAATCTTGAAAGTTCCGGCATCAGCCCATGCCAGGGTGGTTGTCCCGACATTTAGATGTTTTCCGTCTTTGTCGTATACGTCATATTGAAGGATGAACTTTGCGGGAGTTAGCTTTATAAGTTTAGTTTCTACAGAAACTTCCTGATTGTAATATGCGGGGAGCTTATACTTGCAGTTCAGTTCTACCAGAGGCGTGATGATGCCGGATTCTTCTATTTCATCATACCTGAGACCGATCTTATTGAAATATTCAGTCCGGGCAAGTTCGTACCAGATGGCGTACACGGAGTGATGAACTATTCCCATCTTATCTGTTTCGGCATATCTTGGGACTATATTTATAGTATTTATCATTTTTTATCCTCCTTAAATCTTATCAAAAGTATAAACTATCGTGGATGTTTTTTCAATAAACAAAGTCTCGGCTTCTTTGTTTGAATTCTGCCTTTAGAAGAAGAAAAGATAGATATTGACTTGATAAGAAAAAAGGAATAAAATTAAAATGCCTTAAAAATATAACCGAGGGCCCGTAGCTCAGCTGGGAGAGCGCTGCGTTCGCAACGCAGAGGTCGAGAGTTCGATCCTCTTCGGGTCCACCATCTATTCTCTTGCGTCTCGCAAGAGATATTTTTATGAAGCTTACAGGAAACCTTAATCTTTTATTGAAAAGGCGGAAAGCAATATAATGTAGATACCCGGTGCGATATAATAGCTGCTGCGTGAGATGACGCCGGGGCAATAAGCATTATCAGAAATATAAGGTGATGAGTATGAAAACGATAGCTATAATAGACGATGACCTTCATATCGGAGATATGATAGAGGAAGTTCTGAGAAGAGAAGGATACGGCGTGATCAGAGCCTATTCAGGTACGGAAGCTTTGTACCTGCTTTCAGAAAAACGACCGGATCTAATTTTGCTGGACTTGATGATGCCGGGTCTTACGGGAGAAGAAGTTTTGCCTCACATCTCAGGTATTCCGGTTATAATAATGAGCGCCAAGGTAGATACCGACGATAAGGTCAATATGCTGATGGCTGGGGCCTCTGATTACATAACCAAGCCCTTTGACATAAGAGAACTCTTAGCCAGAATAGCCGCTCAGCTGAGGACGTCAGGCCCAATATCTGCTACCCGAAGCTACGAGCTGGGAAGGCTCAGGTTGGACACTATGTCTCACGACGTGACATATGACGATAAACATATAAGACTTACGAAGACCGAATATGCCATATTGAAATTTCTGATGCAGAATTCAGGACAGGTTATAGCAAAGTCCGTGATACTGGACAGGATAAGCGAAGACACGCCCGACTGCACAGAGAGTTCTCTGAAAATACATGTGAGCAACCTCAGAAAAAAACTCAGAGATGCTTCCGGCAGAGAATATATAGAGGCAGTGTGGGGAATAGGATTCAAAATATCAGAAGAGTAAATTCTTTACCGATTCTTTACTGTTTTCTTTACCGCAGGCTTTACACTTATGATTTAATATAAGGCCATAAGAAATAAAGGAGGTATTTAATATGGAATATATTCTTTCTGCCAATGGCCTTTATAAGTCATATAAAAATTTCAAGGCCCTCAACGGACTTTCCATGAATGTTCCCAAAGGAGCCATATACGGTTTCGTAGGGAAAAACGGAGCCGGCAAGACGACGCTGATAAGGATAATATGCGGCCTTCAGGAGCCTACGTCAGGAGGTTATTCTCTTTACGGATGCAAAAACGGCGATGCAAAAATGACTGAAGCCCGCAGGAGAATGGGAGCAGTAGTGGAGACTCCGTCTATCTACGGAGACTTGACAGCAGAAGAAAACATAAAAGAACAGTACCGCATTCTCGGGCTGCCTTCCTATGACGGCGTCGATGAGCTTTTAAAACTTGTGGGGCTTGAAGATACGGGGAAGAAAAAAGCTAAGAATTTTTCCCTGGGAATGCGTCAGCGACTGGCAATAGCCATAGCTCTGGCAGGAGATCCGGATTTTCTGGTACTTGACGAGCCTGTAAACGGCCTGGACCCGCAGGGTATAGTGGAGATAAGGGAACTGATACTCAAGCTGAATCAGCAGAGGCAGATAACTGTACTTATTTCCAGCCATATACTGGATGAGCTGTCGCGACTTGCCACACATTACGGTTTCATAGACAGCGGACGCATGGTAAAAGAAATCAGTGCGCAGGAACTGGAAGAGGCCTGCCGCAAATGCGTACGGGTTGAGGTATCGGATACTGAAGCTTTCGCCAGGGTTCTTGACCGGCTGAAGATAGAATATAACATAGTTTCAGATACTGCTGCAGACATTTTCGACCAGATAAATATCACTAAACTGGTGATGGCATTAGCAGAAGAAAGTTGTGAAGTTATTTCTGCCTATGAAAAAGACGAGAGTCTCGAAAGCTACTTTATAAGTCTGGTAGGAGGTGAGAGCCATGAATAAATTGTTATCGGCAAACTTTATGCGCTTAAAAAAGTCAAAGATCTTCTGGTGCTGCATGATTTTTATGGTAATATTGGCTCTGATAGGACCGGTAGGTCAGTACTTTCAGGCGCAGAAGTACGCGTCCTTTGAACCGATGATCGACGGACAGCTTTTCACTTTCGCAATGTTCATAGGAATAGTGCTGTCAACGTTCTGCGGACTTTTTCTGGGAATAGAATACGGGGACGGAACTATAAGGAACAAGGTGGTTGTAGGTCATAAGAGATCGTCCATATACCTTGCCAACCTGATCACCTGCATTGCCGCAGGTCTGGCCATGTGCGCAGCGTTTATGCTGGTATACGTGGCTGTCGGGATTCCGCTCATAGGAACTTTCACCTTAGAAATAAAATACATCTTGCTTTATACCGGCGCAGCTCTTTTGATGAGCACAGCTTTTGCCTCAATTTTCACCATGCTGGCCATGCTTAATCAGAACAAAGCAGTCGTCGCCGTATCATGTATCTTATTTGCCTTTATTTCTCTGTTTGCAGGACAATATATCCAGGCCAGGCTGGATACTCCCGAAATGTATGAGGGATATTCGTATACCGACGATTCGGGAGAGCTGATTGAAATTGAAGCTATGAAAAATCCCCGGTATCTGGAAGGCACCAAGAGAGAAGTGTACGAATTTATCCATAAACTTCTCCCCGGAGATCAGCAGGTCCAGATAGGCCAGATGACCACGCAGAAACCGGGAGAACTGATGATATACTCGGCAGGGATGGCTGTAGTGGTCACTGCGATAGGAATGATGCTTTTCAAGAAAAAAGACCTTAAATAAGGAGAGTCTATGGAAATTTGGTTGTGGATATCGATAGGAGTTCTGATATGTATAATAGCGGCGCTTTTTATCAAGCTGCTCCTGATGAAAAAAGATGTGAACGAGATAGAAACTGCTTTCAGGGACAGGATCTCTTCTGAAACAAATACGCTCATCGGCATATCCCACCAGGACAAGTCTATGAGAAGCCTTGCATCTCAGATAAATATACAGCTGTCGAAGCTTAGAGATGAACGCCACAGATTTCAGCAGGGAGATAAAGAACTTAAAGACGCGGTTACTAATATCTCTCACGATCTGAGGACGCCGCTGACTGCCATATGCGGCTATCTGCAGCTGCTCCATGATGAAAAGATCAGCGATAAAGCGGCTTTATATCTTGAGCAGATAGAGAACAGGACGGAATCTCTGAAGCAGCTTACAGAAGAACTCTTTAAGTATTCGGTGGTGACGTCTACTCAGGAATCTTTTAGAGAAAAGACTGATGTAGGCAGAGTGCTGGAAGAATGTCTGGTATCGTTTTACGGAGCCATGAGCCAGAAAAACATGAATCCTGAGATTTCCATGACCGATATACCTGTAGAAAGATTTCTTGACCCTAATGCTCTGAATCGGATATTCAGCAATATAATCAGCAATGCTCTGAAGTACAGTGACGGAGATTTCTGCGTAAATATGGATGATGAGGGGGCCGTCACATTCTCAAATACAGCCGCAAATCTGGACGCAGTCACTGCCGGCAGATTGTTTGACAGATTTTATACGGTGCAGACAGGAAGAAATTCCACAGGCCTTGGACTTTCCATTGCCAAGCTTCTCACCGAGAGAATGGGAGGAGAGATCAGATCCGAATATTCAGATAAAAGACTCTATATAACGGTATTTTTTCCGGAAAAACAGATTGATGCAAAAGACAGGTGAAAGCCTGTCTTTTTTGTGGGCTAAGTTGTGAACTCATTTTCATTATGATATAATATAAAAAATATATCAGAGAGGTGAGGGAAATAAAAGCTAAAAAAATCGTCAGTCTTTTGGACGAATTTAACGAAAATTTATCTATGAATGCAATGCCAAATAATCAAATGTTTTCTGGGACAATTTTTCACTACACATCTCTTGAAAACATTGCCTCAATTTTATTTAATGATGATAATACGGTGATTTTGTGGGCAAGTAGGTTTGACTGCTTAAATGATGTATCGGAAGGTGAAATTATTGGAAGAATATATCAAAGTGCATGCAAAAATTTATTAGATAAAAATTTTATATCTAAATATAGAAATTATGCAGGTCTTATCATTCCATATATTCCAATAAAGGCGAACAATTTAACTGTTTCTCAAGTTACCCTAGGGCCAATAATTGGGGACGAAATTCATAAGCAACTTCAAAAGAATATCCTACATGAAATGTTAGTGGATAATAACTATTCTATCAGAGAAGAATTATCAAGTGTTCCCATTAGATATTGATATCACTTCCTATCAATATAAATGAGAATGAATTTCACAAATTCGATAAAATTATGCTTCCTTGTAATATAGTATTATCAAATTATAAAGCGACCATTTTTCAGGGTAAAACCCATATATATTCAAAATCATGTGGACGTAGGTATAACGATGACAAATCATGCAACTTTTCTATTAAGACTCAGATGGACTGAATCAAGAAATTATTATATAATGATTACATGATATCGCTAAAGCGCGGAGCATATCAAATCACCATTGGCCGGTAATCATGGTATAATGAATCCATCGATCATGATAGCGGCGTTGCCGGGCGGAAGGATTCATTGAACCACCGCTGACTGTTGGATCTGTGGTATAATGAATCCATCGATCATGATAGCGGCGTTGCCGGGCGGAAGGATTCAT
>OLVR01001320.1_pt1 | contig 24115 bp, 17 predicted proteins | sample 1673261 | NCBI WGS metagenome assembly OLVR01 (sample SAMEA3178938, study PRJEB25190) | human gut metagenome | biome: human gut; feature: human-associated habitat; material: faeces | place: Austria | collected 2013 | reverse complement strand
GGATCTATCTGCGAGCGGAAAACAAGCGGCGCTGCTAATGGTAGCGCCGCTCGCATCATCAAAGAAGAATCGTTATCGATTGTCTCTGGGACTTTTCGTTCAAAACCAGAGCATGTCGACTACTGCTTATCGAAGTACATCCACCCTACAGGCTGCATTAGATCGTAATAATCGACGGGCGTTTTGAAGCGAATCCTGCCCAAATAACCACGCTTTTCAGCAACCAACTGCATCTGTCTGCGTCACGGCAAACTCTTTGAATTGGCGTTGCGGCAAGTTTGTCTTAAGAAAATAAGGCTGTTAAGACAAACCCATTTTGACGTTTACGTAACGTCGACCATCGATCAAGCCGTATTATTCGGAGTTAGATTTATCGCCCCACGACGCTAAGCCGGTGACCATCCAGTGACTTTTGACAACAAAATAGACATCGCCAATCTGATTGTCCAAGCATTCATCGGATTCTTTACCTTGGGGACCTTGATTGCCGCATTGCGGCAAAGCAGCCAGAACAAAAGGAACAGGGAGGACGACATCAAGCGGTATCAGCCATCCCGCATATCGGCATGGTACGAAGGGGGTCGAAACCGAACCGATCAGCCCAAGGACAATCGATTCGTCTGGCAGTTAGTCGTGCTTCGAAACGAAAGCGAGTCCCCCGTCTACGACGTAATCGTCACCTGTGTCGGGATTAGCGGAGCCGGCCCCTCTTTCAAAGGAGAGGACAACCGTCCCGCTTTTCCCGACCGCGTCTGCGTCGGCACGCTTCCTCCTGGAGCATGGTACACATGGCTCCCGACGGAAGGGCACGGAATGGGAGTACGCACGGCACCCGAAACGGCTTTCACCGACGCAAACGGAACTTCGTGGGTTCGGCGAGGCAACGGAAGTCTCGAGGAGATCCCTATGGAGCCGACCTCGTTCTACAGGCTGCCCCTCCCCTTGACCTGGTACGGATGCAAGAAGCTGACCGAGTAGCCCCTTGGCATCGTCGCTTTAAGCATTGGGTTTTCCGGACTGAGACGCGAACTTTCCCGGCCGTTCCGGATAACGGGAAAGTCAGAATCATTCGGGTTTGCGGGGCGGGAACGCGAGAGCGACTCCGCCCTTATTTTTCGATACACCCATAAATTGAAGCGAGATCGGCATCATCATCTCGAAGCACTTACTCACAGATCCATATGGTAAAGGTAGCAATTCACTACCTTTTCTTAATAAATTACAGGTATCTTAATTAAGCTGTTAAAAAATAATCAACAGCTGTTCTGATTAACCGGCTAATACAACCATGATTCCAACCACTGGTTTTACAAACGATAAAGACCAGCTTCCAACCACTTATTTACCATTCTCGACAAGATAATCGAAGTCAATCAGCTGAAGCTGCTCTACGAACTTCTCCATATACGAGACGACTTCCTCGTCGTTCACGAATAGCGGTCTGTCCTGCGTCAGTCTGCCTGATTTGTCCTGCGGATAGCGGAGACTGATGCCGTTATCATCGATGTCGGCAATGGCATCTACAAAGGCACCCATGTTCTTGATGGTTGTATTGTCTTCACGGCACTTTTGCCTCGGAAACCTCGAGAGCAAGGAGTTCCACAGGTTTGTAAGGCTGTGGTCTTTCTTAGGCTTAGCTCCACATCTTTTTATCGCCCTCTTGATTGAAAGCTCAATACAATGCCTTGTGAGGAACATCACCGGAATTGCGTAGGAATGTTCCAGTATCACATACATGCCCGGTCTGTCAGTCGCTCTCCTCCCGGCGGCCGCAAGCTCCTTGGCGGCATTGAGGAAGGACCGAATGAACTCATCGTCGAACCTGTCGGCCTTAAGCTCGTCTTTCATCAGGGCAGACGAGTCCAACAGCGTGAAATTCCTCAAAGTCGGGTCATTGAAGCCATCCATCTGAGGCTTCATGACCTGTTGATCCTTATATTTTGGGAACACATGGTCATTGAATACTCTATCCATCAGAGAATCACTCCTGTCTTCGCTTCTATCCTCGCCCCCGACTTCGAGTCGATGAACTCGTCCACAGCCTCGCCATAATAGACCAATAGATAGTACATCTGAGCTGATGCGGTGCCCACAGCGATGCCAGAAACTCAGACGCCCATGAATGGCGGGGAAACGTTACGAGATGGATAACGCTCCAGAGCGCATAAGGTCCGGCCACTTTGCTCGACCGGCGACGAAGCCCCATTACAGTCAGAAACGAGCTATTCGATACCCCGTTGATGCATTTCCCGGTGTCGCATACGATGCAAGCAAGCCCGTCTGGGCCGCCGATCGGGCGCCCGCGTACGGCCGTCTTTCCCTGCCCCGAAGAGGGCCCGCGGGGGGTGTTGCCGACGCGGGCGTCGCCGTTTCAGACGACTGATAGGAAACTGCCGGACCTCAGGGAAGATGGCCACGGCCAGGTAATGTGGGTGTCGCGGGAAACGGCTTCCGATCGACCGACGATTGGAGGATACCATGGCCAACAACGCAGCGCCCGCGAGGAGGGCCGTCCTCTAGCTCGATGTCGGGAAGTCCTTCCACTGGGCCTGCATGCTCACCCGGGACGGGCAGGTCGCCGTCAACCGCCCCGTCGCGAACTCCTAGCATGAGCTCGACAGGCTGTTCTCGCTTGGTGACCACCGCCGCACTTACCGGCACAGAGCTATACGCCAGGCACAAGAAAAGCCGCCGTTAAAGAACGGCGGCTTTGATTCTCGCATATTTATTAAGAGCGACTAGAGCGCCTCTAGGTACTCCCCCAGCTCTTCCTCCCAGTCGGGCATGTGGAAGCCGGCGGACTCCAGCTTGGACAGGTCGAGAGCGGAGTGGACCGGGCGCGGGGCGATGGGGCCGGCGGCGTTCGCGTAGTAGTCGGCGGTCGATACCGGCACGACCCTGTCCCCGTTGCCGTTGGCGGCCTCGAAGACGGCGCGGGCGATGTCCGCCCAGGACTTGACCGCGCCGGAGCCGGTGCAGTCGTAGGTGCCGTAGGGGGCGTGCGTCCCCAGCACGTGGAAGATGGCCCCGGCCATGTCTCGCGTGAAGGTCAGGCGGCCCAGCTGGTCGTCCACGACCGTGACCCGCTCGAGCCCGTCCTCCGGGTCGGCCACGCGGTCGGAGAGCGCCTTCATGGTCTTCACGAAGTTGTGCCCCTCGCCGATGACCCAGCTGGAGCGCATGATGTAGTGGCGCGGGCACCCGGCCACGGCGATGTCGCCGGCGGCCTTGGTCTGGCCGTAGACGGACAGCGGGGAGAAGGGCTCCTCCTCGGTATGGGCCTCGGCGGTGCCGTCGAAGACGTAGTCGGAGGACACGTGCACGAGGGTGATGCCGTGCTCGGAGCAGGTGCGGGCGAGGAGGGCGGGGCCGGTCGCGTTGGCCTTCCAGGCGGTCACGCGGCCCTCGGGGGTCTCCGCTATATCCACCGCGGTGTAGGCGCCGCAGTTGATGACCGTGCCGTAGAGCGACCAGTCGTACTGTGCGTAGGCGTCCGGGTCGGACATGTCGAAGGTGTCGATGTCGCAGAAGTCGAAGTCCTTCGCGACGCCGCGCTCCTCGGCGAGCGCGCGCACCGCATGGCCCAGCTGGCCGTTGCAGCCGGTGACGAGGGTGCGCTTCGGCGCCATGGGGACGACGTCGGCGAGCATCGGGTGGTTGAGGTCAGCCTCGGAGACGGTGGCCCGGTCCAGCGGGATGGGCCACTCGATGGCGAGCTCGGGGTCGGCGAGGTTCACGAAGGTATAGGTCCTCTTCAGCTCGAGCGACCAGTGGGCGTCCACCAGGTAGGTGTAGGCGGTGCCGTCCTCCAGGGCCTGGAAGGAGTTGCCCACGCCGCGCGGGACGTAGATGGCCTTGCTCGGGTCCAGCACGGTCGTGTAGACCTTCCCGTAGGTGGCGCTGCCCTCGCGCAGGTCCACCCAGGCGCCGAAGACCGAGCCGCGCGCCACGGAGATGAACTTGTCCCAGGGCTCGGCGTGGATGCCGCGGGTGACGCCCCTCCTGTCGTTGTAGGAGACGTTGTTCTGGACGACCCTGAGGTCGGGGATGCCCAGGGCGGTCATCTTGGCGCGCTGCCAGTTCTCCTTGAACCAGCCGCGCGAGTCGCCGTGGACGGCGAGGTCGACGACCTTGAGGCCCCCGATGCCGGTCTCGGCGACGGAGAGGTCCTTCTCGAATGCGATGTCTGCCATGTCTCTCTCCCCTCCTACTGGCCCTGCGCGCGGTAGCGGGCCTCGGTGGCCTCCTTGGCGGGGCGCCACCAGGACTCGTTGGCGACGTACCAGTCGATGGTGGCCTTGAGGCCCCCGGCGAAGTCGGTGTGGGCCGGCCTCCAGCCCAGCTCGCGCTGGAGCTTGGTCGAGTCGATGGCGTAGCGGCGGTCGTGGCCGGGGCGGTCGGCGACCCAGTCGAAGTCCTCGGGGTCGCGGCCCATCGCCTCCAGGATCATGCGCAGGACCGTGATGTTGTTCTTCTCGCCGTCGGCGCCGATGAGGTAGGTCTCCCCCATGCGGCCCTTGGTGAGGATGTCCCAGACGGCCGAGGAGTGGTCCTCGGTGTGGATCCAGTCGCGGACGTTCTCGCCGCGCCCGTAGAGCTTGGGGCGCACGCCGTCGACGATGTTGGTGATCTGCCTGGGGATGAACTTCTCCACGTGCTGGTAGGGGCCGTAGTTGTTGGAGCAGTTGGAGATCGTGGCGCGAAGGCCGTAGGTGCGGGTCCAGGCGCGCACGAGCATGTCGGAGCTCGCCTTGGTGCTCGAGTACGGGGAGCTCGGCTTGTACGGCGTCTCCTCGGTGAACTTGGCGGGGTCGTCGAGCGCCAGGTCGCCGTAGACCTCGTCGGTGGAGACGTGGTGGTAGCGGACGCCGTGCTTGCGGACGGCCTCCAGCAGGCGGAAGGTGCCCTCCACGTTGGTGCGCAGGAAGGGCTCCGGGTCGGCGATGGAGTTGTCGTTGTGGGACTCGGCGGCGTAGTGCACGATGGCGTCGTGGCCCGGGACGATGCGGTCCAGCAGCCCCGCGTCGCAGATGTCGCCCACGACGAGCTCCACGCGGTCCGACGGCAGCCCGGCGATGTTCTCGGGGTTGCCGGCGTAGGTCAGCTTGTCCAGGACGGTCACGTGGACGCCCGGGTGGTTGTTCACGACGTAGTGCACGAAGTTGCTGCCGATGAAGCCGCAGCCGCCCGTGACGATGATGTTCTTGGGTTCGAAGATCTCAGACATGAGGGGTATCTCCTAGTACTCGCGCGGGCTGTTGACGATCTCGCCGGCGGCGACCTTCTTCAGGTGCCGCCCGTAGACCGACTTGCCGTAGGCCTTGGCGGCCTCCTCAAGCTCGGCGGTCGTGATCCATCCGTTCTCCCAGGCGATCTCCTCGGGCACGGACACGGGCAGGTCCTGGGAGTGCTCCACGGCGCGGACGAACTCAGCCGCCTCGTGCAGGCTCTCCATGGTGCCGGTGTCCAGCCACGCGTAGCCGCGGCCGAGGGTCACCACGGACAGCGTCCCCTCCTCCAGGTACATCCGGTTGAGGTCGGTGATCTCCAGCTCGCCGCGGGCCGAGGGCTCGACCCTGTGCGCCTTGGCGGCCACGTCGCCCGGGTAGAAGTACAGGCCGGTGACGGCGTAGGAGCTCTTGGGCTCGGCGGGCTTCTCCTCGATGGAGACGGCCCTGCCCTCGCGATCGAACTCCACGACACCGAAGCGCTCGGGGTCGTCGACGTGATAACCGAACACGGTGGCGCGGCCCACGGAGGCGTTCTCGACGGCTTTCTTGAGGTGGCGCGAGAGTCCATTACCGTAGAAGATGTTGTCGCCCAGCACGAGCGCGCACGGCTCGCCGGCGATGAAGTCCTCGCCGATGGTGAACGCCTGGGCCAGGCCGTCGGGGCTCGGCTGCTCGGCGTAGGACAGGTTCACGCCGTAGCGCGACCCGTCCCCGAGCAGGCGCTCGAAGTTGGGCAGGTCGGTCGGCGTGGAGATGACCAGGATGTCCCGGATGCCCGCCAGCATGAGGGTGCTGAGCGGGTAGTAGATCATGGGCTTGTCGTAGACCGGCAGCAGCTGCTTGGAGGTCACGAGCGTGAGCGGGTACAGGCGCGTGCCGGAACCTCCGGCGAGGATGATGCCTTTCATATAATCTGTCCTCTACAATCGAAATGCGTTTAAATCGTGCGATAAATAAGACTTAGATATCCTATTTTGCTAAACGACTGAGGCTTCGGTAGTTTGTGTGGTTAGGAAGCTGACTCACTAAGCCGCTTTTCTTATCGACGTCGACTGATTCCACGGCAGCTGCGGTTTCGCGTCCGAGCATCTCAGCATCAGCAGCGCTATGAGATTGTCCGTGCTCCTGAAGCCGTAGTCCATCTTCACCGTGGCTTTTACTCCTGAAGCCTCTAAATAGTTCATGTAAAAGCCCGGCAGGAATCCCAGGCGGGGACTATCTAGTCCCTCCTGAAAAGGTCCCTCGTGTAGACCTTGGCCGAGACGTCCGCGAGCTCGTCGCTCCAGCGGTTGGCGACGATGACGTCGCAACGCGACTTGAAGTCCTCCAGGTCGTGCGTGACCTCGCTGCCGAAGAAGTCCCCAGCGTCCAGCGTGGGCTCGTAGACCACCACGGGCACGCCCTTGGCCTTCACGCGCTTCATGATGCCCTGGATGGAGCTCGCACGGAAGTTGTCCGAGCCGCTCTTCATCGTGAGTCGATAGACGCCCACCGTGGGCGCCGCGGTGCCGGAGTACACGAGCTGGTTGACGCGCTGGAGCACCTCGTCGGCCACGTGGTCCTTGCGCGTGCGGTTGGAGGCCACGATGGCGCCGATGAGGTCCTGCGGCACGTCCCTGTAGTTCGCGAGCAGCTGCTTGGTGTCCTTTGGCAGGCAGTAGCCGCCGTAGCCGAACGATGGGTTGTTGTAGCCCTCGCCGATACGAGGCTCGAGGCACACGCCCTCGATGACGTCGGCGGTGGCGAGGCCGCGGAGCTCGCAGTAGGTGTCGAGCTCGTTGAAGTAGGAGACGCGCAGCGCAAGATAGGTATTGGCGAATAGCTTCACGGCCTCCGCCTCGGTGGAGCCGAGCACGAGCTCGGGGATGCCCCGCGTGCCGTCGGCGTTCTCGCGGGAGCGCTCCTCGGGAGCGGCGCCCTCGGCAAGCAGCGCCGCGAAGCCCTTGGCGGCCTCGACCGCTGCGACATCGTCCTTGTCGCAGCCGACAACGATTCGGCTCGGGTGCAGGTTGTCGTAGAGCGCCTCGCCCTCGCGCAGGAACTCGGGAGAGAAGAAGATTCGCGAGTCGCCACGCTCCTCGCGCAGCTGCGCGGTATAGCCGACGGGAACCGTGGACTTAATGACAATCCAGGCGTTCGGGTTCACCGAACGAACTGCGTCGACGGCCGCCTCAACGGAGCTGGTGTCGAAGAAGTTCTTGTTGGGGTCGTAGTTCGTGGGCGTGGCCACCACGACGTAGTCCGCCCCCGCGTAGGCCTCGGCCGGGTCGAGCGTGGCGCGGAGGGACAGCTCCCTCTCCCCCGCCTCCGCCTCGCGCATGAAGCGCTCGATCTCGCGGTCCCTGATGGGCGAGCGCCAGGAGTTTATCTTCTCCACCTTCCCCGGCACGATGTCGAGCGCCCTGACCTCGTTGTGCTGCGAGAGCAGCACCGCCATCGAGAGACCGACGTATCCGGTGCCTGCGACTGCTACCTTCATTGCTGGTTCCTTCCTATACGGTTATCAAGTGAAAAACAAAATTGTGGTGCCAGTGAGTGCTCACGCCTTGCGGCGGAACCTCGAAACGGTCCCTTTGAGCATGGGCAAGACGAAGTCGAGCCAGTAGCGGTTACCGCTGGCCGCAAGCCACGCCCAGGAGAGCAGGGCGAAAAGCATCCCGCCGACGAGAACCTGGGCCGCGAGCGTCGCGACACGCAAGCCCATGAGAGAGCCGAGCCAGCGCACCGCGACGAACATCGCGGCGCCGACGGCGACGAAGGGCAGGTTCTCCCCGAGCCAGCGCCGCTGGGGGAGCATCCCCCTCACCTCAACCACCTGGACGACGCAGACGGCGACCTCGGCGAGCGTGGTGCCCCACGCCGCCCCGAGCGCGCCGAGCCTGGGGATGAGGGCAACATTCGCGGCCACGTTGACCGCCGCCCCGACGACGACCGAGAGCACGTAGGCTCTGTCCATGCCCTTGGGGATGAGGTACTGTGTCCTCAGGACGTTGGCCCAGGCCATGAAGGGCATGTTGAGCACGAGTACGCAGAGAACCGGCGAGCAAAACGACGCCTTCATTGGCAATCCTTATTCGATTACCCGCCTAATAAAACCACTATCGTCAGTCGGATAACTATGGATACAACTCTTTCACGCCAACATCTCGTTGCTCGAAGCACCACAGAGTATCTGTCTAATTGATCTCGCTATTCGAGAAGTCCAAGCTTTCTCGAATAAGCCACCACGTTTCCTGTCGAAGGTTAGGCGGAAGAGCAGCGCCTTCGCTTCTTCCGCCACGCCGCTGACGAGGTATGTCGCAAGCAGGGGCCACGTGATGCTGACAATCAGCAGAGGGGAGTCGTACATCGGCTGCAGTCGGAATACCCCGGACCAGAGGGACATTTTCATCGCCGGGTATGCGTTTATGAGGTAGCAGGGGAACGCCCACCTCGCAAGCCGGTTCACGAGCGGGCTATGCCACTCGTACCCCAGGAACAGGAAGAACAGTCCGAAGCCCATGAGCGACACGGGCAGCATCCACTCGTTCTGGACGATGTACGTGACCTTCCCGGCAAGCGATGGCACTCTCAGAGCAGCTATGTTCAGTGCGATATTGGCACCTATCGAGATGGCCAGCCCAAGGGCGGCCATCTTCACCGCAGTCGACCTGCACGGCGGCCTCCCGTACCACCTGACGTAGGTCGCGAGCGTGAAGAGGTAGAGGAAGACGAACACGCTCTCCTTTTCCATGTCCAAGGTGACGCCCGGCAGAATCCCCGCAATCCCCCCCCACAACAGAAGCAGGGTCAGCGCCAACAGGGCATGAAGGTGCCCTCCCAAGGCCCTAAGCCCTCTCACGACGAACGGGAGAAGCAGAAGGAAAATGACGTAGCTGGCCGGATACCACCACACGTCCACGACGACTGGCAGCACCATCCCCACGGCGAGCCTCGAGGTAAGCACCCCCCTGTCGAACGCGGCGAATGAGCCGAACAAGGCTACGGACCAGAAGACGAGGTCCCTCTCGAGGAGCCACGCCCTCCTGAGGCACCCCTTTATCTCGACGTCAGGATCGCAGAGATACCAGGCGGAGATAAGGAAGAAGCAGACGACGCCCACCTTTCCGCCGGCGTAAACGACCGCCTGGAGGAAGACCTTGTTAACCGAAAGCGGTTGGGAGGCGATGAACTCGAGGTTCGCGCCGACGAAGTGCCTCCCACATATCAAAAGGGCAGATACAATTCGCAGCAACTCGAGGGAGGAGTTCCTCGGCCTCTTTGCTACTGCGCTTTGAAGATGACGCGCCAACCTAGTCCCTCCTGAAAAGGTCCCTCGTGTAGACCTTGGCCGAGACGTCCGCGAGCTCGTCGCTCCAGCGGTTGGCGACGATGACGTCGCAACGCGACTTGAAGTCCTCCAGGTCGTGCGTGACCTCGCTGCCGAAGAAGTCCCCAGCGTCCAGCGTGGGCTCGTAGACCACCACGGGCACGCCCTTGGCCTTCACGCGCTTCATGATGCCCTGGATGGAGCTCGCACGGAAGTTGTCCGAGCCGCTCTTCATCGTGAGTCGATAGACGCCCACCGTGGGCGCCGCGGTGCCGGAGTACACGAGCTGGTTGACGCGCTGGAGCACCTCGTCGGCCACGTGGTCCTTGCGCGTGCGGTTGGAGGCCACGATGGCGCCGATGAGGTCCTGCGGCACGTCCCTGTAGTTCGCGAGCAGCTGCTTGGTGTCCTTTGGCAGGCAGTAGCCGCCGTAGCCGAACGATGGGTTGTTGTAGCCCTCGCCGATACGAGGCTCGAGGCACACGCCCTCGATGACGTCGGCGGTGGCGAGGCCGCGGAGCTCGCAGTAGGTGTCGAGCTCGTTGAAGTAGGAGACGCGCAGCGCAAGATAGGTATTGGCGAATAGCTTCACGGCCTCCGCCTCGGTGGAGCCGAGCACGAGCTCGGGGATGCCCCGCGTGCCGTCGGCGTTCTCGCGGGAGCGCTCCTCGGGAGCGGCGCCCTCGGCAAGCAGCGCCGCGAAGCCCTTGGCGGCCTCGACCGCTGCGACATCGTCCTTGTCGCAGCCGACAACGATTCGGCTCGGGTGCAGGTTGTCGTAGAGCGCCTCGCCCTCGCGCAGGAACTCGGGAGAGAAGAAGATTCGCGAGTCGCCACGCTCCTCGCGCAGCTGCGCGGTATAGCCGACGGGAACCGTGGACTTAATGACAATCCAGGCGTTCGGGTTCACCGAACGAACTGCGTCGACGGCCGCCTCAACGGAGCTGGTGTCGAAGAAGTTCTTGTTGGGGTCGTAGTTCGTGGGCGTGGCCACCACGACGTAGTCCGCCCCCGCGTAGGCCTCGGCCGGGTCGAGCGTGGCGCGGAGGGACAGCTCCCTCTCCCCCGCCTCCGCCTCGCGCATGAAGCGCTCGATCTCGCGGTCCCTGATGGGCGAGCGCCAGGAGTTTATCTTCTCCACCTTCCCCGGCACGATGTCGAGCGCCCTGACCTCGTTGTGCTGCGAGAGCAGCACCGCCATCGAGAGACCGACGTATCCGGTGCCTGCGACTGCTACCTTCATTGCTGGTTCCTTCCTATACGGTTATCAAGTGAAAAACAAAATTGTGGTGCCAGTGAGTGCTCACGCCTTGCGGCGGAACCTCGAAACGGTCCCTTTGAGCATGGGCAAGACGAAGTCGAGCCAGTAGCGGTTACCGCTGGCCGCAAGCCACGCCCAGGAGAGCAGGGCGAAAAGCATCCCGCCGACGAGAACCTGGGCCGCGAGCGTCGCGACACGCAAGCCCATGAGAGAGCCGAGCCAGCGCACCGCGACGAACATCGCGGCGCCGACGGCGACGAAGGGCAGGTTCTCCCCGAGCCAGCGCCGCTGGGGGAGCATCCCCCTCACCTCAACCACCTGGACGACGCAGACGGCGACCTCGGCGAGCGTGGTGCCCCACGCCGCCCCGAGCGCGCCGAGCCTGGGGATGAGGGCAACATTCGCGGCCACGTTGACCGCCGCCCCGACGACGACCGAGAGCACGTAGGCTCTGTCCATGCCCTTGGGGATGAGGTACTGTGTCCTCAGGACGTTGGCCCAGGCCATGAAGGGCATGTTGAGCACGAGTACGCAGAGAACCGGCACGCACGCCTGGTAGCCCGGCCCGAAGTAGACCGGCGCAAGGACCGGAGCCACCCCGGCGATGCCGAAGGAGAACGCCAGGGAAAGGCCGAGCGCGAGCCACATCGACACGCCCAGGTAACGCCTCCCCTCCCCCTCCCTGCCGGACGCGATAAGGTTAGACATCCTGGGGAGCATCACCGTGCCGAGAGCGGTCACGAGCGTGAAGGGCATCTGGGAGACCTTGAGGGAGTTCTCGAAGAACCCGGTCTGCTCGAGCGTGCTCATGTGGCCGAGCATCACCTTGTCGAGGACCGTGTAAAGGGAGACCGCGACGACCGGGACAAATAAAACAAGGTTTGGAACTATATGTGTTGTCACCCCACGAATTGTGGGACGAACCCATATTATTCGCGCTCTCAGAAAGGGCCAAAGAATTAATACAGATACGAGAGTGGACCCACTAATTAGCATGCAATAAGCAAAGACGGCATGCTCACCGCGAACCACTATAAACATTAAAACAAATGTGAATAATTTAATTAAGAAATTACGACCGACTGTTACCTTAAACTCTTCAAGGCCAAAAAAGAACCAGTTAATATCAAAAATAGAAGAGATGACGTAGAATATCCAAGAAAATGCAATGGACCCAAACGAAGAGTTTAACGAGTACAACAAATAAAAGAATACAGCAATTAAACCTAGTAACGCCTGAAGCGTCCAGACTTCCCAGAAAGACCTGCTCATCTTAGTTTTGTCTGATCTAAGCCTAGCGATTAAGCGATTGCCATAGTTATTAATGCCAAGCATCGCAAACAAAACAAAGTAATAAGAAACAGAATAGGTAAATGAATATGTTCCCAAACCAGAAGGACCAACTACACGTGATAAATAGGGGGCGGTGATTAAGGGAAGAAGGAGCAATAGAACTTGATAAGCTATATTATAAATAAAGTTCTTTTTCACTGAAGGCATAAGGAATCACCTAGTCGTTAATTGTCTTGAGGAACTAGTATTTCCTTGCTTTGATCCTCGTCCGTAAAAAACAAAAACCAACAGGACAATCATCAAAGCATAATTCGGCAGGGTAAACTGCAAACGAACAAAGGAAAGGACGATAGTGCTAAACATGAGTAGGCAAAGAGAGAGCTCGAAAGATCCTTTATTATTTAAATAAGAAAGGTAACACCAGTTGCACCACATGCCGAATAAAAGCGAGCCTAGAAATACACCGAAGACACCGAGATCGGCGTAGAAATACCAAAACAGACTTACATATGCATTAGCGGGAACTCCTGAACCGACAATAATCCAATCAGAAACTGTAGAATTTACCAGGTCATATACCTCTTGAAAGCCAAGCGGCATTAAAGGTAGCCTTAGTAGCAGCTGAACGGGATAGAGAATAATAAAAAAGAAACCACCTAAGGATGCTTGCCCAAATGAATAGCCAGTAACGCTGTCGGACCATTTCTGAAACATGATTGGAGGAATGGCTAAATCAAGATAGAGACTTCTCCAAACTTGCATATTGCGAGAAAGCGTCATTGCGACGAACAATACAATTCCTAAAACAAGAACCGCCAATAGCTTTAGGCTAATTCCTTTTTTTATCCTCTTTACTTTATAAACTTTTTCTACATTTTTGTTGATATTGTAGGCGATAATACCGTACATAAAAAGGAACAGAAGTGTTGAGCGACTGCCAGTCGCGAGCATTTTAATAGTTAAAAGCAGAGCGGTCTCTACAATTGATCTGCTGTTAATTCCTTCGGTAAAAAATAGAGCTATAACAACGATTGGGGCTAAGCTAGATACCGGTCCCGCAATAAATGATCCAAATAATCTTATCGAAGATGAAGATATTAAAGACTCGATATCCATAGTCCTGTTATATCTTTGGATTGAGTAGAGATCAATGCTGCCAAGGTCAATGTATATCCTGTATAAGAGGTAGGCATAAAAAAGGATTGATAAGCATATGAGTATTTCAACAATCTCTGTCCTGATATGGTAGCTATGAGTGTTGGCATTGCGCTTTACTGTAATTGGACGAGCAATGCCGCATCCCAACGAGAATCCAAACAAACCTAAGGCGATCAAGAGGTATGACCGCGTCTCTGTTTCATAGAGACCGTAGAGATGTATGTAGGAGAAGAGGGAGATAATCATCCACAGTATTGCGAATACTCCTAAAGGTGTCAAAATAGTTCTATTAAAATAAGACGTCAAAATTATGCTAGTCAAGCAGACCAAGCTGATAAAGAGCAGCTCCATTTTATTTATCCAGATTAATTATAATTGTTGATATATCATCATAAGTATGCGAAATTGAAAAGTTACTCGCATATAAGAAGGCAGCATCTGACAATCTTTTTCGTAAACTATCATCGAGCAGCATGTGTATCTTTAGAGCCAGATCATTTTCGTCTTTATTCTTATAAAGCAGACCATTCATGCCATTAATGATAAGCTCTCCGGTGCCAGCAGTATCAGCACCAATAACCGGCAGGCCGCTTAGCATCGACTCAAGTGTGACCCTTCCAAAAGCTTCTGATGAGGAGCAGACAAGTGCTGCATGCATATTAGCTCTAACTTCTGCCAGGTTTTCAACCTGCCCAAGATAGTGAATATAATATGGACTTCCTGCTTTTTTCATTTCTGATTGCAGAAAGTACTGGTCTCCTCTACCAGCTATAAATAGGCTAGCTTTGTAGTTCGGAGAGTATTTTTCATTAAATAATTTGACGGCTTTGATTGCCTGATCTTGTCCTTTGTTCTTAGAGAGCTGTCCGACAATTAGTAGGTTGAGACTATTATCTACCCTTGGTACAAACTTATTTTTAAATAAGCTAATGTCAAGTCCATTATAGACAGTCTCTATATCACAGCTCGAACTAATTCCCTTGTAGTAATCACTTATCGAATTCGAAACTGCTATCAACTTACCATAATTAAGCCTGTTAACAAAACTACTTCGCGGCAACAGCCTCCTAAAATTAAAGTCTTTGTCCCCAAATTCTCTTAAGTGCCAGACATGTGCAACATTGGCCTTTTGCGCAGCCCTTGATGAAAAGGTAATCGTACTCGTATTTGTATAGACAACCCCTATATTCTCGTCTTTAATTAGTTTGACAAGCTTTCGAACTGCGACTTCATTTTGCAGAAGCCTCAGATAGCCACGGGAAATAACTGCGACATTGCGCGCCACCGATGACCTCGTTGGCACACATGACCACCAGTAACGCATTCTTACTACCTGTATGCCCAGCTTCTCCAGGACATCAGGCAGATTCCCCTCAGTCTTGTTTACAAGAACTACAACTTCGTAATCTTTATTGAACCGCTCAATTAGACTTATAATTGAACGGTTTGCCCCACTCTTTTCATTATTGTTATGAGTAACAAAGAGTATTTTCATTCCATGCTCGTATCATTCAAAATATCTTTAAGAACCCGCAACGACTTAATCTCATTCTTGAACACGAACAGGTTCTTCTCGCGCTTGTTCTTAACCGTGCTGTTTGTCGAAGAATCCTCTGCGTGCCAAATGCGCAGGTTGGGGTTATAGACCATCTTGAGACCCGTCTGCTTCGCACGCCAATAGAGGATGTCCTCCTCAAAGTACAGGAACGTCTTATCGCAGAAACCCTCATACCTCTCGAAGTACTTATCCGAAAAAATGAGACAAGCCCCATGAAGCTTCACGTCTTCATACCGGCAGTTATAGTCATAGGACACATCGACCATCTTGCCAGTACCAGCTTCCTTTACAAGTCCCTCAAGGTGTGCCAAGCACAGCGCGTACTTAATCATTCTCTTGTAAATAAGCTTGAGAGCTTGCTGACGACTTGTGATAAGCCCCGGCGCCGGACTGGAATCCACCTTGCCGTCCCGGGTCTCAATCTGGGGTCCCAATACGGCAAATTGGCTTTGAGCGTATTCGTCGTTGACGAGCTTCTCGAAGTCATCCTGCAAGAGCTTTGTGTCGTTGTTGAGCACGACTACAAAACGCACACCCGGAATGGAACGCGCAACCTTGATGCCCACGTTGTTGCCGCGGGCAAACCCCAGGTTCCGCTCTTCAAGAATTACCCGTACATCCTCATCAGCCTTGTACTCTGACGCAAGCAATTTGCCAGATCCGTTACCAGAGCCGTTGTCCACCACGACAACATGGGCACCTGGAACATGCTGTCGAATAGACTCGACGCAGGCCCGCGTATCATCCGCCGTCTTGAAGTGCAGAATCACAAACCCGAGGTTAGACATTCGCCGCACCCCCAACTGCAGCCTCGAGACAATCGACAATCTGTCCGGCACGATGCTCCCACGTGCACTCTGACGGAATCGATGCCGCTACCTTGGCAGGATTGACGCAGCCAACTCTCACCGCAGCAGCAACCTCGCCAACAAACTTTACAAAGGTATCCGGCGAGCCAGCAACCTTCACAAAATCAGAAATGTCGGATACGCCCGCAACGCTCGTAGACACTACAGGCTTCCCTGCCGCAAGATACTCATAGAGCTTGAGCGGGTTCATGCTTGCCGTAAACTCATCAACCTTGTGGGGGATGAGCGCGAAATCGACCTCCTGCAGAGCCTCGGGCAGGTTCTCATACCGCACGTCACCGGTAAAACTGATGTTGGCATAGCTCCTCTTCAGCCCGTCAATAACATCTTGTTGGGAGTAAGCCGGCCCGATGAATTTAAAACTGATATCCGAATAAGTCTCGAGACACCGACGCACAAGATCAAAGTCCACACGATCCTGGATTTTTCCCATGTAGCCAACAGTAATTGGACCGCCTTCGTAGGCATGTCGAGCCGGAGCGAAGAAGTCCGGATCCACGCCATTGGGAATCCAGTTCACCGACTTGGTGTGTGCGTCAGAGAAATCGTCCGCAAGGGCTTTGGAGACGGTCGTGATAACGTTCGCACACTCACGAATGAACTCGTAGCTCTTCACCACCTGCTCATGGTTCGACTTCATCTGCGGGTGGTGAAGCCAGTTGTCTATGGCATCAAACGCCAGTAGCGAGTGGTCAAGGTGCGGAACGACAGCGACAGACATGGGATTCTGAAGCAGCAACACGGGCTTTTCGATACCGAGCTTGGCCATTGCCCACTTGATGGCCTCAATCGTCTTTGGATTCTCCAGTGCAGAGAACCACCACGCCTTTTTCTCGCGAGCAACCCTAAGGAAGTCGGGAAGCTTAGAATCCAAGCAATAGGTCTTGTCGCCAAGCTGCGAGAGGGCTCGAGAGGACTCCTCGGCAATTGCTCGCGTACCTGGGGCTCTCCAGTCCTGCCTCTTGACCACTATCTCCGCCAGGGAAACCGGCCGTTCCACGACAAGCATCTTGCCAATGCGTGGGTCCTTCTGGAAATGCTCCACAAGGTGGGCATCGCGCGTTCGCCATCCCTCGCTGGCCCACTTTTTTGCTCCCTGGAAGGGGAAGATGACGAGGTCCATCTACTCCTCCCCCTCGCCCTTGACCGCCAGCGGCCCCTCGAGGAACAGGCGCTCGTACTCGTTGGCGATGTGCTGCCAGCTGTAGGCAGTGGCGACACGTGCCTTGGCGCGGCGACCCAGTTCGGAAATCTCGACCGCGTCCATGGCATCCGCACGCGCAATCAGCGCGGCAAGATTGCCAGGCTCCTTGGTCCAGTACAGGGCCGCGCCCTCGGCCACCTCATGGTTGAAGCCAACCCCAAGTAGCAGATTCAGGTCGGTGGAACCCAGAGCCTCGAGCAGGCTCGGGTTCGTGCCGCCCACCTCGTGGCCGTGGAAATAGCCGTAGGCCTGCTCACGGATCTTCGCGAGGAGGTCACGGTCGTAGACCGTGCCCACGAACTTAATGCGGGAGTCGCGGCTGTAGTGCGTCCGCTCCTCAAGCTCGGCGAGGAACTTGTCGTTGACGTTGGTAATCAAGACGAAGTCGCGCTCGGTGCCGCTAGACATGAACTCGCGGATCATTGTCTCGTAGTTGTTCTCCGGCACAAAGCGGCCAACCACGAGGTAGTAGCCCTTGGGCGAAAGCCCGTGCTCGGCACACCAGCCAGTAAAATTCGGGGCGTCGTCCGCAAGCGGGCTCCTATGTGTATCCGCACCGTAAGCGATAAACTTAGTGGCCGGTCTATAGGTCGGCGAATCGTACTCCTCGTGGATGTACCTCTCGATGTTCTTAGAGTCGCAGACCAGCAGATCGCAATTGCGGACCATCATGGACTCGGAGGCCTTCCAGTAGCGGCGCACGGGGGCGCTCCACTTGGCGCGCTTCCACTCGTGCCCGTCTGGGTTCACGTAAAGTCTTCCACCCAAAGCGTGGATACGCTTCTGGAAGTGGGCGCAGAAGGGCCCGATGCGGCACGCCAAGACGTAAACAATCGGGTGCTTGACGTGGTTGTCCTCGACGTAGCGGCAGACGCGGCCGAGCGCCGCAACGTCGTACAAGATTGCCTGGGCGGGTCCCACGTCGGGAACCTTCACGTTGAAGCAGCGGGCGCCGTGATACTCGAACTCGCCATCCTCGCTGGCCTTGCAAGCCACATGGTACCTGATGCGAGGGTCGCCCTCGTGCGCCTCGGTCAACCGGTCGACAAAGGTCTCGTAGCCACCGTAATTGCCCGGAATGCCCTTAGAGCCTACAATGAAGATGTGTTGTGTTTCCGACATTAAGCTGCACCTTCCCCAGAGAGCATCGCCTTCAGCGTTCCGAATATCAACCGCAGGTCCTGGAGCAGACCGCGATTCTCTATGTAGCGAAGATCCAGCTCAACCATTTCGTTGAAGCCCAGATAGCTGCGGCCCATTACCTGCCAGGGCCCGCTGCAGCCGGGCTTTACGGCAAGGCGCTTCATGTCATGCTCGCTGTACAAGGCAACCTCGCGCGGCAGGCCGGGGCGCGGGCCAATGAGGTTCATTTGGCCCAAGAACACGTTGATAAGCTGGGGCAGCTCGTCGATACTGTGCTTGCGAATGAAGTTGCCCACGCCGGGAATAATGCGCGGGTCGTGCTTCATTTTAAACATGGGGCCGGTGGCCTCGTTTTGAGCCTGCAAGTCCTTGAGCATTTGGTCTGCGTTGGGCACCATGCTGCGGAACTTATAGATCTTAAACAGGTAGAATGTGCCGTCTTTGCGCACGCGGCCCACGCGCCACTGCGAATAAAGGGGGCTGGCGCCCGGGCTCTTAATGCAAATGACCATGCTCAGAATTACCCCGGGTATAAAGAGCAATACCAAGGCTCCGCCGGCGGCGACAATGTCCACCGTACGCTTAACAACGCGGTAGAGTCTGCGCCCAAGCTCGGGCTTCACGCCGGAGTTCGCACCGCGCAGCATCTCGGTGGCCTCTTCGTTTGTAAGGTAATCCCCCGCAGCACCCGCTGCGGCAGGGACGGAATTCGCCATGGCAGCGGCGCACGTCTCCCGTGCACCCTGCTCCATGGTCATTATCGTGTGCTCCAAGAACTCCTCCCCCGATACTTTTTTGCTTTCGGTCGTCCGCTTGCGAGCTTGCAGCTAGGCGATCGCTTTTCTGTCATTGCGCATGACGCGCTGTTCGTTTGAAAGCACCGCAAGGCCAACGCGGGTGGTTACGCGTCGGCCGCACAGGTTGAGCTCCAGATAAGCAGTGCATTTACGTCTATTAATGGTTTTGATGAGGCCCTCGTGGCCCAACAGCGGACCAGCCGTCACTACGACCTGGTCGCCCTCTTTTAAGGCCTCGCTCATGGGCACCACGCGGTCTCCCCTATTGGTAAAACTGCCAATGAGCTGGGTCTCTTCTTTTGCCAACGGCACAAACTGACTGTCCTGGGAAAGCACCCGGGCAAAGTCATCCATGCGCAGCAGGTACTGTTGCACGGTCCGAGGATCTGCCGTATCGCAGATAAGATAACCGGGAAAAAGCGGCTTAGTCGTGCTGACCCATTCGCCGTGCACCTTGATCTCGGTTTGGTATTGGGGATAAAAGAGCTCTTGCATGGCGCTCGCCGGCACCATGCGCTCGATGCGCTCGCGCATTACATCTTCGCGACCGTTAATGACCTGGATCACATACCACACGAGCACCACCCCCTTGCTGTCTTACGTGTGGCTCACGGGGTTTTGGTATGGCTTCGCCAGGGCGCTTGTGCGCGAAGGCGCTCCATATTCAAACCCTGAGCCCAGTCAGACAAGCACGTGGCTCTGCCCCACCGTGAACGGTATATACAAAAGCAGCGCTGAGGTTGTTGGCATGTATCGCAAATACACCAACGACCTCAGCTGGCTGCGTGCGATCCAGTCAAGCGAATTCGAAACTGGACCGCACGCAAACAGCTGAAAGACTGCTTCACTTTGGCATACAAGCTATTAATGCATCTTAGAATTAAAGCAATGCAAATTAATAACGTCGCATGACTTCTTTATTGGAGCTCGTGGTGTTTCTGGCACCGCCGTTACGGCCGGATGCTGATCGACCCTGCGCTTTTTGGCTTGCTGGAGCCGCGAGCACAGTTGAACTCATGTAACGTTAGGTATTCTAGCACAAGCTGTTAGCGAAACTGATTTGGGCTGCGTTGGACAACATATCGTTCATTTAGCGTGCTTAAGGGGGTTATTTTGGGATGTTGTTCACGTTGATGCAGGTTAATGGGATGCTAACGGTGATTAGGCGCGTTCCTGAAGCCCATATGGAACGGCAATCTACACTGATAATCGCGTTTGTATAACAAACTATGTACAGACATGGGAAATAAATTGTGCAACTTTTTGTTGATGTGGAAGGGGTTTCTGCGCGAGGTGTTTTGGCATGAAAAAAGGCCTTCGTAATACTGAAGGCCTTTGATTCACGATGGTGGAGACGAGGGGAATCGAACCCCTGACCTCTTGACTGCCAGTCAAGCGCTCTCCCAGCTGAGCTACGCCCCCGTGACGAAGAGATACTATAGGGGAAGACTTTCTTTGATGCAAGGACTTTTTGGGTTGAATCTCTTACTTACGGGTTTTCCTGGGACGGGGCAGAAATAATCACCCTTCGAGCGCTTATTTCTATCCACCGTCCCGATAAAACCCTGATGCGATAGCCCTTACTTATAGAGGTAAGCGATGGCGGTGCCAGTGTGGACTTGGATCGTGGCTGCTGACCTGACAACGTTGCTGATGCCCGTGTCGGCTAGTAGGCCTAACGAAGCGTGATCTAGCTCCCATTCTAGGCCGTGTTCGCTTACCTCGGTGTTGGGGGCAATGGCGATGATGGAGAACGTCTTGCCCTCGGCGCCTTCGATGGTCCACGATTCACCTGCGCGAAGGATGCGGGCGGCCACCTTGTCCTCGGCAATCCAGACTGGGGCGTCATCGTAGCCTGCGAGCAGGCCCAGTACGGAAAGCGCCATGTCCGGACGGCCACCGGTGGCGCAGGTCGCAACCACTTCGGCACCCGGCCAGCGATGGCGGACGGAATCGAGCGCCAGAGCCAGATCTGTATAGTCCTTGTAGGGGTCGTGGCGTTCTACCTCAAAGGCTTCGGCGGCATCGACCAACGCACGACCCGCGTCGCTTACCGTGTCGGCATCCCCCACATAAACGTCACAGCCCAGGCCGGCGCCCAGCAGCGCGTCGAGTCCGCGGTCCACGGCGACGACGTGATCGCACTCCCCTGCTAGCCTACGCAACAGATCCGTGCTCGCCACCAAGGGCGAGCCGCAGACCACTAATACCTTGCAAGCCACAGCCCTCGCCTATCCCTCAAACGAAAGCACGCGGGCCAGATCCAGCTCCTCGTAGCTGTCGATAAAGATATCGCAGTTGGTGCGCACGTCGTCGCGCTTCATGCGGCCGTGCGGGTCATAAATACCCACGCGCTTAAAGCCGGCGACTCCAGAGCTCTTTAGGCCAAAAACGGCGTCCTCAAACACCCATGCGCGTTCGAACTTGTGCCCATGGCGCTCCTCCAGGCGGCGAAGCGCCAGCTCGTACACATCGGGGAACTGCTTGGAGCGTCCTGCCTCGCCCGTGGTGGTCACAAACTCCATGTAGGCATCGAGCCCGGCTCCCGCAAGCGCAGACTTAACAAGCTCAGCCGGCGTGGACGTAGCCACGCACATGGCGATGCCCGCCGCCTTTGCCTGCTCCAAAAATGCCAGGAGACCCTCGCGCGGCGGCACCTTGGAGTAGCCATCGATCAGGATGTCGCCCAGCTCACGGTAGAGCTCCTCACCATTTGCGCCAATGCCCCAGGTATCGTGGTAGGCCTGGCACTCATCCTCCAACGACAAATGCTCAAACTGGGCAAAATCGTCGACCGTCACGTCAATCCCGTGACGGTGCAATAACTCAGGCTGGGCATAGGCCCAAACGGGGGTGCTATTTACCAGCGTGCCATCGCAATCAAAAATAAAAGTAACCTTGGGAGCGGCGGTACGGGACATAAACGAACCTTTCGATATCAAATGGTAAACATCCTGCTAAAAACGTTTTACCAAACGTCAGCCAAACAATTTTGAAACCCAAATTGGTAAAACTGTCAAGAGTTTTACCACGTCAAATCTGCCAGTGGTATAAACATGTCGCTTACCGATTAAACGCCCGCGCAAATCCGCTTTCGTCCATAAAACTAACGCACAGGTGTTATCGTAGTTTCTGCCGAAAGTTCCACCGAGCACGCGAGGTGGAACGAATCACAGAAACTTCGCCGTCCCTTCGATTCGTGCAGCCTTGGACCTTTCGCATCTAGTCACCAAGGCAACACGCTGCCGCGTCATGATGGGATCAAACGTGAGCGATACAAAGCTAAAGCCAACGGCTAAAAAGCCCGCAACCCGCAAACCGGCTCCGCACGCACCGGAGCTCTCCAAGGACGATGTCTATCTGTTTGGCATTGGAATGTGGGAGCGCAGTTGGGAAAAGATGGGCGCGCATCCCGACACGCAGAACCGTACGCGCGGCTGGCGCTTTTGCGTTTGGGCGCCCGACGTAAAGAGTGTCCACGTCATTGGCGAATTTAACGACTGGGATGAGGAAGCCAACCCGCTGGTGCCCGTGCATACGAGCGCTATTTGGGAAGGCTTTATTCCTGGCGCCGAGCAGGGCCAGCTCTATAAATATCTCATCGAGACAAACGAGGGCGAAAAGCTCTACAAGGCCGATCCGTACGCCTTTAAGGCCGAGTGCCCTCCGGGTACCGCGAGCGTGCTGTGGACTCTCGATGGCTACAAGTGGAACGATGCCGCGTGGCTCAAGCGCCGCGCCGGCCACAACCACATGTCGCAGCCCCTTAACATCTACGAGGTGCATATTGGCTCGTGGAAGCGCCACGGCGACGCGCCGCAGGGCGAGCCCGACGTGTACGGCAATTACCCCGGTCCCATGGATCCCTTCCCCGCGCAGCGCGGCGAGTTCTACACCTACGACGACCTGTCGGTGGAGCTCGTAGACTACGTGCGCGACATGGGCTACACGCATATCGAGGTCATGCCGCTTATGGAGCATCCCTTCGATGGCTCCTGGGGCTACCAGACGACCGGCTACTACGCCGCCACGTCGCGCTACGGCAACCCGCAGCAGCTCATGCACTTTATCGATGCGTGCCACGAGGCTGGCATCGGCGTGATCATGGACTGGGTTCCCGGCGGCTTTTGTGCCGATTCCCACGGCCTTGCCACTTTTAACGGCCACATGCTGTTTGAGCATGAGATTCACCCCAACTGGGGCACGCACAAGTTTGACTTCGCCCGCGGCGAGGTCCGCTCCTTCCTGGTCTCCAACGTGCTGTATTGGCTCGAGAACTTCCACGTGGACGGCATTCGCATGGACGGCGTATCCAGCATGCTGTACCTCAACTTTGGCATCGACGATCCGGGCCAAAAGAAGTTCAACAAGTACGGTACCGAGGAGGACCTGGACGCCAGCGCGTTTATCCGCCAGGTCAACTGCGCCGTGGAGGCACACTACCCCGACGTGATGATGATGGCCGAGGAGTCCACCGCGTGGCCGCTCGTGACCTATCCGCCGCAGGACGGCGGCCTGGGCTTCCACTACAAGTGGGACATGGGCTGGATGAACGACACCCTGCACTACATGCAGACCGATTTTCCATGGCGCCCCGGCAACCACGGGCTGCTGACCTTCTCCATCATGTACGCCTTTACCGAGAACTTCATTTGCCCGCTGAGCCACGACGAGGTCGTGCACGGCAAGTGCTCGCTGATCGGCCGCATGCCGGGCGACTGGTGGCGCCAGTTTGCCGGTCTGCGCACGCTGGCTTTCTACCAGATGACGCATCCCGGTGCAAAGCTCAACTTTATGGGCAACGAGATCGGCCAGTTTATTGAGTGGCGCTATTACGAGTCCATCCAGTGGTTCCTGACCGAGGAGTACGAGACCCACCGTCATCATCAGGCGTTTATCAAGGCGCTCAACCACCTGTACACCGCCGAGCCCGCCCTGTACGAGCGCGGCTACACCGACGACGGCTTTACCTGGATTGACGCGGACAACTCTAAACAGTCCATCGTGAGCTTTGTGCGCCAGGGCGAGGACGTCGATGACGACCTGGTGATTCTAATCAACTTTGACCCGGCGAGCTACGAGAGCTTCCGCGTGGGTGTGCCGCGCGAGGGTGACTGGGAGGTTATCTTCGATTCCGACCGTCCCGAGTTCGGTGGCAGCGGCTATGCCGGCGAGGAGCCTTACACCTGCTCGAGCGAGCCCTATCCCTGGAACGGGCAGATGGACTCCATCGAGATTAAGGTGCCCGGCCTGGCAGGCGTGGTGCTTAAGCGCCGCGGTCCGAGCAGCTAC
>OLVR01001295.1_pt1 | contig 24562 bp, 20 predicted proteins | sample 1673261 | NCBI WGS metagenome assembly OLVR01 (sample SAMEA3178938, study PRJEB25190) | human gut metagenome | biome: human gut; feature: human-associated habitat; material: faeces | place: Austria | collected 2013 | reverse complement strand
GGATTGTTTCATATGGAAAATGGTGTGCTTACGGCTAAGGCTGTGCCAATGTGATTGGTTGAAAACAGTTCTGGAAAGCACAAGGGAGAGACAACAATAAGCAGACGAGACCAAAAGAGGTTCAGATATCTGCTTTTTGAAGTTGCAATGTCACTTGTAGCAAAGTTGATACGTGCCTTTTATGCCATGCTGGCCAAAGGAGTGAATTATGATCCGAAAAAGATGATGGGTGACAGTGAGAGACCGGCAGTTTATCTATAGGCTGCGTAAGAAAGACAAGTAACTATAAAGAAATGAGGTAAATAATGAAAGTAAAATTATGTTTTAGTATGATAATGTTTTCTTTGGCGTTGACTATATTTGGTGCAAGTAAAAATGTTTCAGCACAGGCGCAGGGGCATGTAACTCAATATTTGTATAAGGGATATAAGGTGACATATACCATTAATAGCGAATGGGAGGATTGTTATATTGCTAGCCTAACGATAGAAAGCACGGGTGAGTATGCAATCGACAATTATGCATTAAGCTTTTTCATGAATGATATGATAGAAGAAATTTGGGGAGCAGATATATATAGTTACGAAGGTGGTATATATACTGTTAATAGTGAGGGGTATGAGCAATCTATACCTTTTGGTAAGAGAAAAACTATAAGTTTTAGGGCGAAAAAAAAGGATGTTAGTGCATCTATTCCTGAAAACTTTAAAATAGTATCCTCTTATACATTATTGGACAAAGTTGCCTACAAGTTAGAGATTGATTCCGAAAATGATTATCAGACAAAAATAACCATACGCAATATTTCTGACGATACGATAATGGGGTGGAATATTAAATTTAATACCTCAATGAAGAAAATAACAAGTGATATTGGCGAAATAAAAAAACAGTATGATTACTATACATTTGTACACAACCAAGATATTGTAATAAAACCCAATCAAGTGTTTTCGTTTCATGTATATGGTGATAAGATTGATGAAAAGATAAGATTATCAAATTTCTCCATTTATAGTAGTAGAATTATTGATGTAAAGAAATATGCTAATATTTTATTTACTTCTAAGGTTGATAGTGACGCAACAGCCAAATTTATGCCTAAAGACAAAAATCACGTAGAGGTGAAAGAGGGTGAATATGTCACTATAGATATTAAGACTGATTTAGAAAAATGTTTATCTGAAAAGGCTGAATATTCTGGGGTTGCATCATTTTTACACAATAATACAATTATTCATGTACATATTAAAGGGGAATTGTACATTTTGAACGAAGGAGTTTTTGGATATTTGTATGGAGAATATGACGGAAGCTCCTTAGCAGTTACCATTAACGATGCGTTTGTAAATACTGAACCATATGTGATGATATCATTTGGAGAGTTGGAATCAGGGCAGGATTATTATAAAGTCTATGGCAAAAGAATGAAAGAAAACGATATAATGTCTGACCTCATCACTGAAAATAATGAAGTAGAAAATTCCAGTGAAAAAATTGTGTCGATGGAAGAGTCAGAAAATTTTGCGAAAGGAGAAGTTGCTATAAAAAAGAAAGTGAAAAATAATAAAGATTATGAAACATTAGCGAGGACGGTACAGTATTCTGTATATTCATATGGTGGCAAACATTATTATTTGGGGGCAATTTCATTATATTGTCCTAAAAAAACACATGGAAATGAACTTTATGCTGCAAGAGCGAAAATAAATACACATGAAGGCAATGCACAATATTATTTTCGTAAGGCAATTAAAATGCCAGGTGCTATTACATATTTTCATCATGATGCAGATTTAAACATTTATACGGGATCAAAAAGGGTAGATTTTATAAAGGCAAGTCCAAATACTACGAGTTGGTTTACACCATCGCTTTCAATTTCTATTCCATTTGGTAATTTTTTATCATTAAGTATTGCTAATGTTACTGTTCCGGCGGGGATTAAACAAAAATTTAGTAAAATTAAAGGCTCCACATATGATAATAAATCACAGTGGAATTTTAATTCACAATATAGTGCAGACATTGCAAATAATAATGCCTTGACAACTAAGAAAGGGTATGCAGGCTATGTACAATTTGTTTATAGTTCAAAAAAGACAGGAAATTATCATATTTACACTAAAGGAACTATACATTATAAGATGAAAACGCGATTATCTATTTATCAATATAATAGCGCATTTAATGTTAGTGTATCTACAAATTGTGAGGTGGCAAATTCATAATATGAAAAAAAGGATTAAATATTTAATTATTATTTTTTGTCTATTTGCATTTTGTAATATCACATATCATTCTTTAAAATCCGCTTCGCTTAAGAAAGATTGTAGCACGCATATCGATCTGGCTATACAAGTGGATGAAAAATACCGTAATGAGCCGAGTGATGCAAATAGAAACAAATATATAATGGAATTAAAAAAATTGGTTGTTGCCTATTCAAAGCTGAGAGATTTCGAAAAAGGTAACAAAAAGTATAATATAAAGCTGCTAGTTGATTATTTATCATCATCTTATGATATTCTAGAGGTCGACAAAGACCGGGTATATCAATTGAGTGATTTAAGACATGGTTTACGGTTTCTTAAATCAGATCTCTATGATGAATCGGGAAGTGCAAGTGATAGTTTCTTAACTTTTATCAAAGCTAACTCTTAATACCACTGTACAAGTGAAGCTGGGGTATTTCTTATTGGCCAGTGTTACGCAATCTGGGAAATATCCGATCAAGCAGGTCCGCCTCGGCAAAATGGCAGCATTGAAGGGCTTATCTGTTAGTGCTAAATGCGCAGCAATAGATGCCTCTAAATGCAGCCGTCTTAATACATTAGAATGTGCCAGCTATGGGATTTTCAAAGTAAAGCTTCCAAAGTCAGTGCAATATCTTACACTCACCAGTCTTGATAAGAAGGGATGTAAATCGCTTAAGTTATCAAATTGCAAGAAGCTGAAAGCGTTGAAAGTGATTGGCTGCAAGAAATTAAAAACAATAAATTTAGCAAAATGCAGTAAGTTGTATTCATTAAAGTTGAAAGGATTAGCGTTAAAACGTCTCACGCTACCAAATAATAAAAATGGATTAAAAACTTGGCTTAAAAATTATGATTTTGCAGGAGTTTTGGATAAACAGGCAAGACTATTTGAAGATACGGATTATGTTTATGAACCGGCTTCTTCTAATTATAAAATACTTCAAAACACGTCTGTGAAAGTGTTAGACCTCAGCAGATTGACCAAGGTGAAACATGCAAAGACAACTTTAAAGAAAGCCTTTTTGAAGAATAAGAACGTGAAGAAAGTAGTTATATCGCATAGTCATTTACACGCAATGTAATATCTATTACAATCAAATGAGGAGGATTCTTATGAGGAAAAAAATTGCAGGAACTGTGTGTGTAGTATGTTTGGTAGCTTTGGTAGCTCTGTTGGCATTGTGGGTAGCACCTATAATGGTGCAAGTGGATTCTGTAACACAAACAAAGGAAACGTTTTATCGAGAAGCAACAGTATCAGCGCAGAAGGCAGCTATACAAAAACCAGGAGTGATTGATTTTGCTCCATTGAAATCAAAAAGTGTATTACCGTTTTTGAAGACGAAGGCGTGCGTCGCAACTGTTAAAAAAGTAGAAACATTATACAAAAAAGATAGCCAGGAGAATACGTATCAAGCATGTAATCTCGTAGAGCTGAAAGTGGTAAAAAATATTGCTGGTGGTTTTCAGAAAGGTGAGAGCGTATATGTGATAGATTCGGAGATGGCACTATATGCGGAAGATATAGGAAAAGATGGAGTATTTATTCCAGATAAAATGGCATCAGAAATCACTATCTCAGGAGAGAAAGAAACGATACATACAGTTGGTTGTGTAAAAAAATCAGAGTCAAGGATTATGTTGCTTCCTGGGGAAGATAATTATGCGAAAGTCTCGGATTATTGGAAACTAAAGCATTATATGAAGAAAAACAACTATATAAAATAGATAAGTTAAAACCGTGAAATTTTGTAGTCTCTGATGATTGTATTCTCTGCCAAAATGCAGTAAAATAAAAAGGTATCAGGGTGTGAGAATATATTCAAGGAAGGCAGGTAGTAGCAAATGGCAAAAAGCAGACTAATTGGGGATTATCCGGTGATTGGAATTCGTCCGACGATCGATGGACGAAGAGGACCGCTTAAGGTTCGTGAATCTTTGGAAGAACAGACGATGAATATGGCTAAGAGTGCGGCAGAGCTGTTCCGTCAGAATATCCGTTATTCCAATGGAGAACCGGTCAAAGTTATCATTGCGGATACGACAATCGGACGTGTAGCAGAAGCAGCGGCTTGTGCAGATAAGTTCCGTAAAGCAGGTGTGGATATTACATTGACCGTGACACCATGCTGGTGCTATGGATCCGAGACTATGGACATGGACAAAGATACGATTAAGGGTGTATGGGGATTTAATGGTACAGAGCGTCCGGGAGCAGTATATTTGGCAGCAGTATTGGCAGCACATGCACAGAAAGGTTTGCCGGCATTTGGTATTTATGGCAAAGATGTGCAGGAAGCGGATGCAACAGAGATCCCGGAAGATGTTAAGGAAAAATTACTTCGTTTTGGTCGTGCAGCCGTAGCGGCAGCAACGATGCGAGGCAAGTCTTGGCTGCAGATCGGATCGATCTGTATGGGTATTGCAGGATCTATCGTAGACTCTTCCTTTATGGAAGAATATTTAGGAATGCGTGTTGAGTCTGTTGATGAGGTGGAGATCATCCGTCGAATGACAGAAGGTATATACGATGAAGCAGAGTTTGAGAAAGCAATGTCTTGGACAAAGTCTCATTGCCGTGAGGGATGGGATAAGAATCCTGAGATCGTGAAACGAAGCGATGAGCAGAAGGAACGCGATTGGGAATTTGTTGTTAAGATGATGTGCATTATCAAAGATTTAATGAACGGTAATCCAAGTCTTCCGAAAGGCAGAGAGGAAGAGATGGTAGGACATAATGCGATCGCAGCAGGTTTTCAGGGTCAGAGACAGTGGACCGACTTTTATCCGAATGGTGATTATGCAGAGGCACTGCTCAATTCCTCCTTTGACTGGAATGGAGCGCGTGAGCCGTATGTTTTAGCAACAGAGAACGATACACTCAACGGTATTGGTATGCTTTTCATGAAACTGCTTACCGGAAGAGCACAGATTTTCGCAGATGTTCGTACTTATTGGAGTCCGGAAGCTGTAAAGAGAACAACCGGCTATGAGTTAGAGGGTATTGCGAAAGAGGCAGGTGGTTTCCTGCATTTGATCAATTCCGGTGCAGCGTGTCTGGATGCTTGTGGTGAAGTGAAAGATGAGAATGGCAATGGTGTCATGAAACCTTTCTGGGAGATGACAGAAGAAGATCAGAAGGCATGTCTGGACGCAACAGAATGGTGCTGTGCTGATTCCGGATATTTCCGTGGAGGCGGTTTCTCCTCCCGTTATTTAACGAGAGCGGAGATGCCTGCTACTATGATCCGTCTCAATATTGTCAAAGGCTTGGGTCCGGTATTACAGATCTGTGAGGGTTATACCGTAAATCTTCCGGATGAAGTATCTGACAAGTTGTGGAAGAGAACAGATTATACATGGCCTTGTACATGGTTTACACCACGCACAACGGGTCAGGGTGCATTTAAGACAGCTTATGATGTTATGAACAATTGGGGAGCAAATCATGGTGCGATCAGTTATGGACACATTGGTGCGGATCTGATCACATTGGCTTCCATTCTTCGTATTCCGGTATGTATGCACAATGTGCCGGAGGAAGATATTTTCCGACCAGCTGCATGGAATGCATTTGGTATGGATAAAGAGGGTCAGGATTATAGAGCATGCGCAGCTTATGGCCCGCTTTACAAATTATAAAAGATTGGACACAGGGGTGGCTGCATTTAATGTGAGGAAGAGTTTTGTAGTAACTTTTCAGAAGAGCAGAAAGGGTTGCGCCTGTGTCAGGTGAGAATATGTAGGAGAAGCGTAGTCGTAGGACTACGCCTCTCCGTTTCTTTTGATGTGCAAAGTTTGAGGCATATAACGTAATGAAAGAGGGGAGAAAAAAATGAGAGATGACATGATCTTGTGTCAGCAGAAAGTAGCAGAGGTTTTGGCACAGGTAAATCAAATTGTAATTGGTAAAGAAGAGTGTGTTCGTAAAGTAATGGCAGCGATCTTGGCTGGAGGACATATTTTATTGGAAGATATACCGGGTGTCGGTAAGACAACGCTTGCGATGGCATTTTCAGAGACAATGGCACTGCAGAATAATCGACTGCAGTTCACGCCGGATGTCATGCCATCCGATCTATTAGGTTTTTCGATGTATCAGAAACAGACGGGAACATTTGAATATCAGACCGGAGCAGTGATGTGCAATTTGTTTTTGGGGGATGAGATCAATCGAACTTCACCGAAGACACAGTCAGCATTATTGGAAGTTATGGAAGAAGGAAATGTGACAGTAGATGGTGTAACACGAAAAGTACCGGAACCGTTTGTGGTCATTGCTACAGAAAATCCGGCGGGAAGTGTTGGAACACAGCTTTTACCGGAGAGCCAGTTGGATCGTTTTATGATTTGTACAAGTCTTGGATATCCATCGTTAGAAAATGAAATTGCAATTGTCAAAGGACGTCAGATTCAAGATGACAATGCAGTGTTACAGCCGGTAATCAATGCAGAGCAGTTGTTGTATTGCAAAAAATTAGTGGAACAGATTTATATGGCAGACGATATTTATCGTTATTTGTGTGAACTTTGCCAGACAACACGAACCAATCCATTGATCGAGCTGGGAGTCAGCCCACGTGGCAGCGTTGCACTGATGCGTATTTCCAAAGCAATCGCATTTTTACATGGCAGAGATTATGTGATCCCGGGGGATATCGATGAAATCTTTTTGGATGTTGCGGCACATAGGCTCGTGCGAAGCGCTAAAGCAAAGGCGGCAAAGAGATCAGCAGAATCTATTTTGATCGAAGTAATGCAGAACGTGAAAAAGCCGACTGCTGCAAGACGTTAAGAAATGCAGGGGGGTACGGATGAAAAATTTTATTACGGGATTCATTACGGCAGGGGTCGTAGTGTATGTGGCATTGATCTATCATAGTACGGGGATGCTCTATTGTGCAGTATGGATCGTATGCTTTTTGCTGCTTTTGTTAGGTTTTCATTTACTTTTTTTTCGTAAACTTCGGTTTTCTTTTGACAAAATCACAGAAACAGTTGCCTCCGGCGAGCAAATGACATTAGCAGTTTTGGCACAGAATCGCTGCTTTTTGCCATCTGGTCGTATTCGTATTGTCGTAGAGGCATATCACGTGCTGAACGATACGACAGGGGAGATCATTATAGACTGCATGCTTCCGGGAGGTCTGCAGCGCAGATCGGCACAGCCGATACGAATTCGCGGAGAGTGGACGCCTTCATATCCGGGAGGTGTTTATTTTCGGTTGGTATCTGTGAGACATTATGATTACTTTGGATTTACGAGTATCGGTGTGTCGCGTCGCAATCTGGATCAAAGTGAAGTGCTGGCAGTCTTGCCGGTTTATCATGAAATAGGAATATCGGCGGGAGTTAAATATCATACACAGCATTTGGAGCAAGAGGGAGACGACAGTACATCAATGGAAAAGAATCCACCGGAAGTATCAGAGATTCGAGAATACCGTCCGGGAGATCGTATGCACAATATACATTGGAAACTATCGGCGAAGCGGGATGAGATTATGGTGTACGAATTTATTTCTGAGCAGAATATTATGCCGGTTATTTATTTGGCACCGGTAAAAGATACAGAACAGCTTCTTGCTTATATCACATTTTTGTTTTCACTATCCATTAAGCTGCTGCAAAAAGGCTGTGCACACATTTTGGTGTATTGCCTAGAGGATGCGGTAGGAAGATGCAAAATAAAAGATGAAGGTGATCTGAATGATTGTATTGCGCTGCTGCGTGTAGATATGCTGGTTGGCAGCAGAGACATTGATCAAATGCGAACTGCCTATCAGGATAGATATGGACAATCACAATCGGCAGAGTGGATCTTGTCGGATAAAGTGTGTCAGACATTGGATGGCGAAGAGATTGCAGAATTTGCCTTGGAACAAGAGGGGAGGAAACGAGATGAGTAAAAGAAGTTTTCTCTCGCAGTTGCTGCTTAGACTGCTTGCTGTTACAGGGTTGTTTTTGATCATGAACGGAACGGTTTGCATGTTGAGTCAGACGTTTGATGCGTCGATTCACAGAGAGAGAGCTGTGCTGTTTTTTGGAATCGCAGCCGTGTTAATTACTGTGGTTTCTATGATAGATCGCCGTAAAGCAGCGGTGATCGGTCATATTGCAATATTATGCGTATTGGCTTTGTTTGTCTGGGTAAAATGCCGTGCGCTTATGAACAGTGCGATGTATTTTGCAGACAGGGTCAATCAAAGATATTCTGCTTATACAGGCAGTGGGCTGATCGCAGAAAGCTTGCGTAAAGTGAATGGACATGCAGACATGGCGCTTATTTTTGGATGCATCTTGATCGGTTATCTGGCGGCATTTATGATGCTGCAGCTTTCTTGGGAGATATTAGCGTATACGCCGGTTTATCTGGCAATCTCCGGTTGCTTGTGCTGTGGCAGGGCACCGGGCAAAAATACGATCATACAGTTAATTGCCGGCATGGTAATTTTGTTGTTGTGTAAAATGTTTCGCAGAAAGTCAGGATATATTACCAGTATTCAAGAAAATTTGCGGGATCGTGTCTGGAATATGCTGCGCAGACAATATGAGTATATACGGAAACAGAGCAAGCGTACGAAAACGCGTACCAAAATGGTTCGAATACATTGGCGCAAAATGATGCCGCACAACATCGTGCCTGCGTTAGTTGCTGCCTGTATTTTGCTGGCGGTAAGTATGTGCGTCGGTGGTGTCGTAACACATAAGATTGAGAAACCGGTTTTGAAGCATTCGGCTGTTTTTCAGCGTAAAGAGATGAAGTTGGAGAAGCAGTTGATCGAAAAGATCCAGCAGGCGGCACAGTTTGTGCGTAGCAAAGGTGGCATTGGCGGCGAGGGCATCATGAGCAATACTGCACCGCATTACACCGGCAAAAAGATTATGACGGTCACCTTGGACTTTGAACCGGATAGTGATCTGTATTTTCGCGGTTTTACCGGTGAAACGTATCATAATGGTGTATGGTCTGCGGGAGACGACAAAGAGTTTAAGGAACAGTTTGAAGATGTGCAAACATACCTTTGGGGGCAGAACTATGGAGTTCTGGCAGTGGAGGCTTCCTATTCCAAAAGTCTGCAAAGTGCGATACAGAATGGCGAGATCACAGTGGAATATCATGGAATGTCACCCATTGGCGGCAAGGCGTTTTTGCCGTATTTTGCAAATTTGAAGACGGGGGACAGCAACTCGTCGGACACGGTCGTGAAACTGATCGGAGATGGAGAGATCAAGCGGGCTAAGAAATCCTATACGACAGATTATTATCTAATGTCACAAACGGAGCAGAAATCATATATTTCCTCAATTGATGATCCGAGTTTGTACGAAGACGATTACGATTCGGATGATACGTTAGAGTACAGCAGTATCGAACAGTCTATAGAAAAGAAATATACGGAGTATGCTTCGAGACATTATGGGTCCTACAATGCACCGGAGTTAGAAAAATATAAAAAGCTTGTCCAAAAATATTTTAAGGGTTATTATTCAGCGGACCAAGAAGGAGATCTTTTGTGGGCGGTAAATGGTGTTGCAGAGCTTTTGGCAGAAAACACTTCCTATAGCCTGAAGCTTGACAGCGTACCGGCAGGACAGGACTATGCGGAATATTTTTTGTTTGGACAAAAGAAAGGTTACTGCGAGCATTATGCGACAGCGGCAACGATATTACTTCGTGATCTGGGTGTGCCTGCGAGATATGTATCCGGTTATCGGCTTTCTAAGAAGAGTTTTCATAAAGGGAAAGACGGAAAGTACACAGCGACGGTGATTGATTCTGATGCACATGCCTGGACGGAGACATATGGCGAACACTTTGGATGGATGCCGTGGGATATGACGCCGTCTACGGCAGGGAATGGAGGAGATGACCAATCGGCAGAGGCGACAGCAACGGCGGCACCGGCAGAAGCGCAGAGTGCCACACCGGAGCCAACGGAGACAGCGGCAGCTATGACACAGGAACCGGATGAAGAGCCGCTTGAGACGCTGGAACCGACACCTGTTCCAACACCAAAGCAAAAGGCAGATGTGTCGGGCGAAAAGAACGCTAAGGATCATCACAATGGACAGAAGCGATCCGTTCATTTGACAGTACCGCAGATAGTATTGATTTTGCTTGTTTTGCTTGTGATTTTTGTCGTGTTGTGTTTTAGACTGCGGCAGGAAAATCGAAAACATAGGATCGTGACAGCGAGCAGGAAGAAGGGAAAAATTGCGGTTGGACGCAGTATCTCTTATCTGATGGATGCATTGTGGCTTGCCGGAAATGCCGTACCAAAAGGTTCTGGTGAACAGGGGCTGCAGAAGCTTTTAGAAACCAATTTACAGGGAGCAGTTTCGCAAGAGCAGCGGCAATGGTATATCGAGACGATCTGGCGCAGCGGTTATAGTCCCGATGATATATCGCCGGAGGAACAGCAGAAGTTCTGGAAACAGACGAGAGAATACGTACAGGCTATTCGAAACAGTGTCGGTAAATTGCGTAAAGTCCTGTTTTTCTTGATGTTCCCACGTTAACGCTGGTATATTATTTGATGAAAAAAGAGCAAAATGTTTTGCTCTTTTTTTCTATTCTTTTCAAAAAAAATGTGGTAAAATATCATCGGAGTGTTTTGCCGATGGGTGGGACATTGCGAAAATGGTTAATTTAATACGGATGGAGGACATTATGTACGAGAATGAGATCCAAAGCATCGCAGCCAGAGAAAGTGATGCAGAAATTTATGCAGGGTTATTGCAGTTAACGAAAGATATCGCAAAGCAGAAGGGTCAGATTCAGGGCAAGAAGAAACTTTATTACATTTCAGCGGAGTTTTTGATCGGTAAGCTGCTCTCAAACAATTTGATCAATTTAGGAATTTACGATCAGGTAGCCAATGCGTTGAAAGAGCATGGTAAGAGTTTGGCACAGATTGAGGAAATAGAGAATGAGCCATCTCTTGGTAATGGTGGATTAGGCCGTTTGGCGGCATGTTTTTTGGATTCGATCGCAACACTTGGTCTTCCGGGAGACGGTGTCGGCTTGAATTATCATTTGGGACTTTTTCAGCAGAAATTCGAAAACAATTTGCAGAAAGAGACGCCAAATCCGTGGATTACGGATCCGAGTGTCTTGCGACGTACTAATGTGAGTTATCCGGTTATTTTCGGTGGGCAGACAGTGCAGTCGGTCATGTATGAAATTGATGTAACAGGATATGATAACCAGTGTAATACACTCAAATTATTTGATCTTGATACTGTAGATGAAAGTATTGTTGAAGGAGATGGAATTAACTTCGATAAAGAGGATATCCGCCGTAATCTTACATTGTTTTTGTATCCGGATGACAGTGACTATCAGGGACAACTGCTTCGTATCTATCAGCAATACTTTATGGTCAGCAATGCAGCGCAGCTGATCATTGATGAGGCGGTGTCTAAGGGCAGTAACATTCATGATCTGGCTGATTATGCAGTCGTCCAGATTAACGACACGCACCCAACGATGGTTATTCCGGAGTTGATCCGTCTGCTGTTACTTCGTGATATTAATATTGACGAAGCAATCGACATTGTATCTAAGATGTGTGCATACACAAACCACACGATATTGGCAGAGGCACTGGAAACTTGGCCGATTTGGTATTTGGAGAAAGTAGTGCCGCAGTTGATCCCGGTTATCAAGATGCTGGATGTTAAGGCGAAAGAAAAATATGGGGATGAACGCGTTGCGATCATTGATAAGGATCAGCGCGTGCACATGGCACATATCGATATTCACTATGGATTTAGTGTAAATGGTGTTGCAGCACTGCATACGGAAATCTTAGAGAAGAGTGAGTTGAAGCCGTTTAAGGATATTTATCCAAATAAGTTCAATAACAAGACAAACGGTATCACATTCCGCCGCTGGCTGCTGCATTGTAACCATGAACTGACATCTTTGATCACGGATATGATCGGTGAGGGTTATAAAAAGGATGCTTCTGAATTGGAAAACCTGCAGAAATTTGCAGATGATCCGGCATTTGTCAAGACTCTTTTGAATGTGAAACAGACCAAGAAGACAGAATTTAAGCAATATTTGCAGGATAAAGAGGGAATCACGATCGACGATCATTCCATCTTTGATGTTCAGGTCAAACGTCTGCATGAATATAAGAGACAGCAGATGAATGCATTGTATATTATTTACAAATATATGGACATTAAGGCGGGAAATAAGCCAAAGACGCCGATCACTATGATCTTCGGTGCCAAAGCGGCTCCTGCCTATACGATCGCAAAGGATATTATTCACTTGATCCTCTGCCTGTCAGAGTTGATCAGTAAGGATCCGGAAGTGAGTCCGTATCTGAAAGTTGTCATGTTAGAGAATTATAACGTCACTTATGCGGAGAAGGTTATTCCGGCAGCAGATATTTCAGAGCAGATCTCACTCGCATCTAAGGAAGCATCGGGAACCGGTAACATGAAATTCATGCTGAATGGTGCGATCACGCTTGGTACGGAAGATGGCGCCAATGTAGAGATCCATCAGTTTGTTGGCGATGACAATATTTATATTTTTGGTGAATCCAGTGAAGATGTCATTGCGTTGTATGACAAGGCAGCTTACAGTGCAGAAAAGATCTATGACGCAGATCCTGAAATTGCAAAACTTGTTGACTTTATTATTAGCAAGGAGATGTTTGCGATTGGTAATAAGAAGAGTTTGATCCGTTTGTATATGGAGATCGTGACCAAAGATTGGTTTATGACATTGCTTGATCTCAAAGATTATATTAAGGTCAAAGAGCAGGCGCTTAAGGATTACGAGGATCGTGATGCTTGGGCACAGAAAATGATCGTGAATATTTCAAAAGCGGGATTTTTCTCTTCTGACCGCACGATTGCGCAGTACAATGAAGATATTTGGAAATTAAAATAAAATGTACGCTCGAAATTCTTCGTTTGAAGATTACGGGCGTACATGAAACAGGAAAGGAGCAAAACCATGAAAAGAATTGGATTTTTGACAAGTGGTGGAGATTGCCAGAGCTTGAATGCAACAATGAGGGGTGTTGCCAAGACATTATATGAAAACTGCCCGGATGTAGAGATCTATGGTGTTTTGGAAGGCTACAAGGGTCTGATCTATGGCAACTATCGCAAGATGGAACCAAAAGATTTCTCTGGTATTTTGACGGAGGGTGGCACGATCATTGGCACATCGCGTCAGCCATTTAAGAAAATGCGCACTCCGGATGAAAATGGCCTGGACAAAGTGGAGGCGATGAAGTCCAATTATAAGAAGTGGAAACTGGATTGTCTTGTTATCTTGGGTGGTAATGGCACACACAAAACAGCAAACCTTTTGCATGAAGAGGGGTGCAATGTAGTTACTCTGCCAAAGACGATTGACAATGATATCTGGGGAACGGATATCACTTTTGGATTCCAAAGCGCAGTGAATATTGCGACAAATGCGATCGATTGTATTCATACGACAGCAGCATCTCATGGAAGAGTGTTTATCGTCGAAGTTATGGGCCACAAAGTTGGATGGCTTACATTGCATGCAGGTATTGCAGGGGGCGCTGATATTATTTTGCTTCCTGAGATCCCATATGATATAGATTCCATCGTAAAGGCCTTAGAGAAGAGAACCAAAGAGGGCAAGCGATTTTCAATCTTGGCGGTAGCGGAAGGATGTATTTCAAAAGAAGAGGCCGAATTGTCCAAGAAAGAGTTTAAGGCGAAACGGAAGAATTCTACGTATCCTTCGGTATCTTATCAGATCGGACATGAGATCGAGGAGAGAACCGGACAGGAAGTACGTATTACGGTACCGGGACATATGCAGCGCGGTGGTGAACCGTGCCCTTATGACCGCGTGCTGTCAACGAGACTGGGCGCTGCGGCAGCCAGATTAATCCTTGATGAGAAGTATGGATATATGGTCGGTATGCGCGATGGCAAAACAGTTCCTGTTCCGCTGGAGGAAGTAGCCGGTAAGCTTAAAATGGTAGATCCAAAGGATCCGCTGATCCAAGAAATTAAAGACATGGGTATCTGTTTTGGAGACAGCCTGTAAAAAATGGACAGAGATTGTGACGCAAAGGCCTGTGCTAATGCGTTGTCCTTAACATAAGGGGTATTGATTACAGATAGAAAGGCATGGTTGAGGAAATGTCGTATACAGCGTTATATCGAAAGTTTCGTCCAGGGGAGTTTGACGAGGTAAAGGGGCAGGATCATATTGTGACAGCCCTCAGAAATCAGGTTCGGGCGGATCGCATCGGGCATGCTTATCTGTTTTGTGGCACCAGAGGTACCGGTAAGACAACAGTGGCAAAGATTTTGGCAAAGGCAGTCAATTGTGAGCATCCGATAGATGGCAGTCCTTGCGGAGAGTGCGAGATGTGTCGTAAAATAACGGCGCAGACTTCCATGAATGTCATCGAGATTGATGCTGCCTCCAATAACGGTGTGGGCAATATTCGAGACATTATCGATGAAGTGCAATATTCTCCGTCAGAAGGCAGATTTAAGGTCTATATCATCGACGAGGTGCATATGTTGTCAGCGGGAGCATTTAATGCGCTGCTAAAAACATTAGAGGAGCCTCCGGAATACGTTGTGTTTATTTTGGCAACGACAGAGGCACACAAAATACCGATTACGATCACATCGCGCTGTCAGCAATACAAGTTTAAGCGAATTTCGATCGATACGATAGCAGCAAGATTGCAAGATCTTATGCAGCGTGAACAGATCCCGGCAGAAGATAAGGCACTGCGTTATATTGCTAAAGCTGCGGATGGTTCTATGCGTGATGCGCTTAGCTTATTGGATCAATGCATCGCCTTTAACTTAGGTGAGACGTTGACTTACGATAAAGCACTGGAAGTGCTTGGAGCGGTAGATACAGAGGTGTACAGCCGTTTGTTTCGGCAGATGATAGCAGGGGACGCCGTTGGATGCGTGGAGATCGTTAGTGAAATTTTGATCGATGGGCGCGATCTTACACAGTTTGTCAACGAATATGTGTGGTATCTTCGTGGGTTGATGATGCTTTCTGCATCCGATCAAGGAGAGGACATGCTGGATGTTTCGACAGAGCGTTTAGCGCAGATGAAAGAAGAGGCGACGCTTGCGGATACGGAAACATTGATCCGTTATATACGTATATTATCAGATCTGTCCGGCAATTTGCGTTTCGCATCGCAAAAACGTGTTCTGACAGAGGTTGCGATGATCAAATTGTGTAAGCCGCAGATGGATACCGAGCAGGATATTACGACGTTAAAAGATCGTATTGCAAATATTGAGGCACAGCTGGAAAAAGGTATTGTTGCAGCACCGCAGCAGATGCAAAGTGTCCCGGAGACGGTACAGGCGGCGGATGAGAAGACTGCTTCGACACCAAAGATCATGCCAAAGGCAATTGGAGAAGATGTTAAAGCGGTGCTTGGCAGATGGAGAGACGTCAGTGCTATGTGTGATCCGGTCATGCGCAATATGCTTGACCAGTGCAGACCGGTGCCGGATGATGATCGACTGGTACTTCAGTTCACAGATCCGTTGAATGAGGAATATTTTACGCAGAAAGAGGGAGATGCTCTGGAGCAGTTAAAACGGATCATTGGCTCTTTGATCCAAAAAGAAGTTGTGATCTTGACCCGCACGGTGGATGCGCAGACGGACGCTATGTATCCGGACGTGATGGAGCTGATTCAGTTTGACGGAATCGAGATTCAGTAGTAGGATCTAACGAAATGGATGATTGCGATAAACTTCGCAGTGAAAATATAGTATTTGCAGCGATGCGCTTGCAAGTAGAAAGGAATGGAGAATTATTATGGCAAAAAGAGGTGGATTTCCGGGTGGAATGCCTGGCAATATGAACAATTTGATGAAACAGGCACAGCGTATGCAGCGCCAAATGGAAGAAAAGTCCAAAGAGATGGGCGAAAAAGAGTGGGAAGCAACGGCAGGCGGTGGAGCTGTTACCGTAAAAGTTTCCGGCAAAAAGGAAATTTTGTCTGTAAAATTGGATGAAGAAGTAGTGGATCCGGATGACATTGAAATGTTAGAAGATTTGATCGTGGCAGCTACCAATGAGGCATTGCGCAAAGTAGAAGATGAAAATGCAGCGATGATGCAGCAGTTGACCGGTGGCCTTGGTGGGTTGTTCTAAGGACAGATTTTGTATTGGACAGTCCTATGCCTACGGACTGTGGGGAATGGAGGTTTCCTATGGATGTGTATAGTTCTCAGATCACGAATCTGGTGGAACAATTATCCCACTTGCCGGGAATCGGCGCAAAATCTGCACAAAGACTAGCGTTTCATATATTGAACATGACGGAAGAACAGGTGGCAGGGCTGTCAGGGGCTATGATGTCGGCAAAGAAAAATGTGCATTACTGCAAAGAATGCTGTACATATACAGATGGCGAAATCTGTCCGATCTGTGCAAATCCGAAAAGAAATCACCGGCAGATCATGGTTGTGGAAAATACGAGAGACCTGGCAGCATACGAAAAGACCGGCAAATTTGACGGCGTGTACCATGTACTTCATGGAGCGATTTCTCCGATGGCAGGAGTTGGCCCGGATGACATTCGTTTATCCGAGTTGATGGTGCGTTTGCAAAAAGATGTTGATGAAGTGATCGTTGCTACCAATAAGAATCTCGAGGGTGATACCACGGCAACGTATATCAGCAAATTGGTCAAGCCGCTAGGCATCAAAGTCAGCCGCATTGCCAGTGGTGTGCCTGCAGGTGGAGATTTGGAATATATTGATGAGGTCACTTTGTATCGTGCACTAGAGGGTCGCACGGACATGTGAGATCCTGTTGCAGCAAGGCTTGCCGAATCCCTTTGCTGATGAAGGTGGCAAGCGAGACAACTGTTGACAAATGTGTTGTCTGTAAGATTAAGTTACGGTTTTGGCAGTTGATGGTATTTACGATCCCTGTGATATGGATGTCGCCGACAGCGGGGAGCTGTTTGCTGACACCGATACCGGGAAAGAGAGCACCATCGCCTAGAGTGACCGTGCCTATGTGTTCTTTAGCTCCAAGGGCAGCATCAATAGCGATGATATATGGATCATCGAACGAACGATAAATGTCTTGTAAGGTTGCTTTTAAGTTGACAGCATGGACCGGGGAATGCAGAGAACCATAGACATAATACTTTTTTGGAAATGCAGAGTATGTCGTCAGCAAGTTCCAAAGAGAGCGTGAAGATTTCGGGACAGTACGAGTGTACTGTCCTTTTTTGCATGAAAAATGGGTTTTGTTATTGCGCTTGTCTGCAAAAGATTGTCTCCTGTCAGTGGGGAACGGATGCAGCAACTCGTGTCCCACAAATGGGCCAAGGGAATCTCCGGTGGCGCGATCGGAACCAATGCAGACTAAGATGATAGGACGTGAGGCGGTGTGGATCTGCTGCAGTCGTTCCGTCAAGCTGTCCGTAAAATTGGACATAGAGAGAGGAGTTATCGGATTGAAATATTGAAGCTGCTGCTTCGAAGATGTCATCATAATCATAGTAACCTTTCTGTAGGATTAGCATGTGAGGCGGAAACGTGATGCTGTGAATGTGCTGCACGATCTGCGCGGTTGTTGCGATGTGGTGCTTCATGGCGTCACATAACGTCACATAACTGCTGTCAGTATCTCCAAGAGGCTGTCGGTTCATACCTGTTCGTCGAAGGATGTTGTCAGAAAGGGGCTGTCGGTTCATATCTGTTCGTCGAAAGATGTTGTCAGAAAGGGGCGTTTGCACCTCTGTTTCGACAAAGTGTGCACGGGAGAGCGTGTTACAATGCTTTTCGGTAATAGAGAACAGGTGAATGAAAGGTTGTGGTGTGATATGGAGCAGGGCAGCAAAAACAGAGAAAAAAACGTGTATGAATATGAAACCTATCCGGAAAATATAAAGCAGATTGGGGAGACCGGCGGGGCAAGAAGAATTTATATTGAAGATTATGTGCTGACAGATATCCGCAAGATCTTTTTAGAAAAACAGGAAGAGTCCATTATTGTATTCTTGGGAAGAGAGGGTATCAAAGAGGCAAAAGACGGCTTGTTTTTATATGGCTGCATAGAGGTGGAACTTGATCCCGAGACAGGAGCCCTTGGGGATGCACAGTGGGACAAGTTATACGAGGACATACATAAATATTTCGCCGGTGCAAAAGTGCTTGGCTGGGGTCTTGGCGTTGGTATGTGGAACAGTAAAGTGGACAAGCAGGTTCGTCATATTCAGGAAGAACAATTTGGAGAAATGAGCAGGATCTTATTTTTGGCAGACTTATCCGAAAAAGAAGAAAAAGTCTTTTTTTATGAAGATGGAGCATTTGAAGAGTTGAGCGGTTATTATATTTATTTTGCCAAAAATCCACAAATGCAGGAATATATGCTGCGGGAGCAGAAAGAGATCAGTGGGGAAGCAGACTATGAGGATGAGGTCACGGATGCGATCCGCAGTACGATCCGGCAAAAGAAGACCAGACAGGAACGCATGCAGATGGTTGCGTGGAGCGCAGGTGTCATTTTGTTTTTTATGGTATTGATGGGAGCGAATCTTCTTGTGAAAAGTCTTTCCAAGATACAGGCCATGGAAGAATCTATTCAGACGTTATCCGGATATGTAACGGCACAGGAACAGAATAACCGCGAGTTCGTTGTATCGGATGTACTGCGTGATAAGGAAACGGCTGAGCTGCAGAGCACACAGAGTACCGAGGCGCCAAAGCAGTCTGCGGAGCCGCAGAGCAAAGAAGCATCACAGCGGTCTGCGGAGCCGCAGAGCAAAGAAGCATCACAGCAGTCTGCGGAGCCGCAGAGTAGAGAAGCATCACAGCAGTCTGCGGAGCCGCAGAGTAGAGAAGCATCACAGCAGTCCTTAGAGACATCGAAGTATAATGTCGCAGTGAAACCTACTGCTACTCCTGCACAGGAAGTAAAAACACAGACCGCCGCAAGACAGAAGGCGACAGCTCAGTCAGGCTCCAAAGTGACAACAGCGCCGGAGCGGTCGGTGGCAGCATCAGATACAGGTGGTTCGCAGATGGAAAGCTATATAGTCCGCAAGGGTGATACGCTTAGTCAGATCGTATGGCGGCAGTATCATTCGTTTGACCTGTTAGATCGGGTCAAGAATACCAACCGGATCAAAAATAGTGATGAGATCTATATTGGACAGTGTATTTTATTGCCCGAACCGTAAAAATCAGTTATACTATATCTGAAAGCAATAATATATAGAAGATATGGGGAATTATAATGGAAACTTTAGCAGGAAGAGCCAGAGATGTTCAGGTGGTAACGAAACGTCGTCAAGAGATCAAAAGGACGATTTTTTTGAGTATCGCCTGTATTCTATTGGTGGCAGTGATATTAGCAGCGGTTATTTATTTTTACGTCAATCATCAATATAGCAGTTACGAAGTGAAAAATACGATCGCACTAAAAAAAAGCAGTGGTATGAAATGTAGTGCCTATCAAAATGGGGTGCTTCGCTACAGCAGAGACGGAGCGGCAGCAGTAGATCGTGATGGAAATGAAATGTGGAATGGAAGTTATGATATGGAGAATCCTGCATTAGATATTTGCGAGAAATATGCAGTTGTAGCAGATATACAGGGGAAGTCCTTATATGTGTACAATGGAAGTGACAGCGGGACGAAGCTGACGACAGACTATCCGATCTTGCAGGCGTGCGTCTCCAAACAGGGCGTAGTAGCTGTATTGTTAGAAGATCAGTCATCTAATGTGATCCAGGTATACAATCCGTATGATGACAATAAAAAGCTTCTCGTGGAAATTCCGACCAACGTAGAAGAAGGCTACCCGGTTTCGATCGATCTGTCACCGGACGGTACGGGCGTGATCTGTGCAAGCATCTGTGTGACCAGTGGCGCAGTTAAGAGTCAGGTGGCATTTTACGATTTTACAGACGTGGGCAAAAACACGAACTGCTTGGTTGGTGCGCAGGAGTATAAGGACCGCATTGTCGCAGAGGTGAAATATTTGGATGAAGATCATGCTGCGCTTTTCAGCGAAAAAGGTTTCAGCCTTTGGAAGAATATGAAGAAGCCAAAACAAGTATTCAAAAAAGATTGGAATCGAGAGATACTGAGTGCTTTTTATGATGACCGTTATATCGGAGTGATTGCCGCCGGCAGCAAGAAAGGCAGTGGACGGATGTATCTGTTTAACACGTCGGGCGGTAAAGTATTTGAACGTCAGGTTGCCACAGACTTTACAAATGTTACGATGGCAGACGAAGAAATATATATGGTTACAACAGAAGGGTGTAAGATCTACCGAAAGAACGGTGTGGAGAAATGGGACTGCAAGCTGTCGAAACAGGCAGATGGCTTGTTTCCGGCCAAGGGAATGCGCAACTATTTTCTACTGCAAGAGGGCAAGCTTCAATGGATCCATCTAAAAAACAGATCATCGCAAAATAACAAGAAAAAATAATGCAAAGGGTATTGACAAGTTTTGGTGACGTCGTTATACTAATTGAGTGTGCTTTTTTGCGCCCTTTTTTGGCGTGCAGGCGATAGCCCGTTGTCTATTCTAATAGTGATACGGAAGAGGCGATGAATAAAAGTACCACAATTTGGAAATATTGAATAAAACACGCAGGAGGTGAAATTAATGCCAACATTTAACCAGTTAGTAAGAAAAGGAAGAAAGGTTTCTACCAAGAAGTCTAACTCCCCAGCACTTCAGTACACTTACAACTCTCTGAACAAGAAGACGGTAGCACAGAGCTCCCCTCAGAAGAGAGGTGTTTGTACCGCTGTTCGTACTGCTACACCTAAGAAGCCTAACTCAGCTCTTCGTAAAACAGCCAGAGTTCGTCTTTCAAACGGTATTGAGGTAACAAGCTACATTCCAGGTGAGGGACATAACCTTCAGGAGCATAGCGTTGTGCTTATCCGTGGTGGTAGAGTAAAGGATTTGCCAGGTACCAGATATCATATCGTTCGTGGTACATTGGATACAGCAGGTGTTGCCAACAGAAAGCAGGCCCGTTCTAAATACGGTGCTAAGAAGCCTAAGAAATAATTCACTAATTTGGGGAAGTGCCGGATTAATTTTCACTGATTAACCTGGTGCGGACACTAAACAATTGTGAGTACCGATGAATTAATATTAGAGAATACGTTTGAAGCAGTGTCGGCTGTTAGTATTCGCTAAATCATGTTAAGGAGGGAAGTAACGTGCCACGTAAAGGACATATACAGAAAAGAGATGTATTAGCAGATCCTGTTTACAACAACAAGGTTGTGACAAAGCTTATCAACAACATTATGTTAGATGGTAAGAAAGGTGTTGCTCAGAAAATCGTTTATGGCGCATTCGAGCAGGTAGCAGAGAAGTCTGGCAAAGACGCTATCGAAGTGTTCGAAGAGGCAATGAACAACATTATGCCACAGTTGGAGGTTAAGGCTAGACGTATCGGTGGAGCTACCTATCAGGTACCTATCGAGGTTCGCCCTGACAGAAGACAGGCGTTAGCTCTTCGCTGGTTGACATTCTTCTCACGTAAGAGAGGCGAGAAGACCATGAAGGAGAGACTTGCAAACGAAATTCTTGATGCTGCAAACAATACTGGTGCAGCAGTAAAGAGAAAAGAAGATATGCACAAGATGGCAGAAGCAAACAAGGCATTTGCTCATTACAGATGGTAATAAGATCGCTGCTTAGCGGATCTGGTATCATTTTTGTGTACTAATATAGGAGGTAATAGTCTTGGCTGGAAGAGAATATCCACTTGATAGAACAAGAAACATTGGTATCATGGCTCATATCGATGCTGGTAAGACAACGCTTACAGAGCGTATCTTATTCTATACCGGTGTAAACTACAAGATTGGTGAAACTCATGACGGTGCGTCCACAATGGACTGGATGGAGCAGGAGAAAGAAAGAGGTATCACAATCACCTCTGCTGCTACAACATGTCACTGGACACTTGAGGATCATCATAAGAAGAAACCTGGTGCATTAGAGCATCGTATCAACATCATTGATACACCGGGTCACGTGGACTTTACTGTAGAGGTAGAGCGTTCCTTACGTGTACTTGATGGTGCAGTTGGTGTATTTGATGCGAAAGCAGGCGTTGAGCCTCAGTCTGAGAACGTATGGCGTCAGGCTGACACATACAATGTACCACGTATGGCATTTATCAACAAAATGGACAAGATGGGTGCAGACTTCTTCATGTCTGTGCAGACAATCATTGATCGTTTGGGCAAGAATGCAATCCCTGTTCAGATTCCGATCGGTAAGGAAGATGACTTCATCGGATTGATTGACTTGTTCGAGATGGATGCATATTACTATAAGGATGACAAGGGCGAGGATATCGAGATCACAGAGATCCCGGATGATTTGAAAGACCTTGCTGATGAATGGCATAGCAACCTCGTAGAGAAGATCTGTGAGTTGGATGACGACTTATTAGAGAAATATCTTGAGGGTGAAGAGCCATCTATCGATGAAATGAAAAAAGCACTTCGTAAGGGCACGATCGCTTGTGAGGCAGTTCCTGTATATTGCGGTTCTGCATACAAGAATAAGGGTGTTCAGAAGCTGCTCGATGGTGTTGTTGAGTATATGCCGGCACCAACAGATATCCCTGATATCACTGGTACAGATGAAGAGGGTAACGAAGTTGTTCGTAAGTCTTCTGATGATGAACCATTTGCAGCACTTGCATTCAAGATCATGACTGACCCATTCGTTGGTAAGCTTGCATTCTTCCGTGTATATTCCGGTACATTGAACTCCGGTTCTTATGTATTGAATGCTACAAAGCAGAAGAAAGAGCGTGTTGGTCGTATCGTACAGATGCATGCTAACAGCCGTAGCGAGATCGACAAAGTTTACTCTGGAGATATCGCAGCAGCAGTAGGATTTAAGGTCACCACAACAGGTGATACTATCTGTGATGAGCAGCATCCGGTAATCTTAGAGTCCATGGAATTCCCTGAGCCGGTTATCGAGCTTGCTATCGAGCCTAAGACAAAGAATGATCAGGGTAAGATGGGTGAGGCTCTTGCTAAATTGGCAGAAGAGGATCCTACATTCCGTGCACATACAGATCAGGAAACAGGTCAGACAATCATCGCTGGTATGGGCGAGCTTCACCTGGAAGTTATCGTAGATCGTCTGCTTCGTGAGTTTAATGTAGAGGCTAATGTAGGTGCTCCACAGGTAGCTTACAAAGAGACATTCACGACTGCAGTTGACATTGACAGCAAGTATGCTAAGCAGTCCGGTGGTCGTGGTCAGTATGGTCACTGTAAAGTTAAGTTTGAGCCTATGGATCCAAATGGCGAGGAAACATTCAAGTTCGAGTCTACCGTTGTCGGTGGTGCTATTCCTAAGGAATACATCCCAGCAATCGGCGAAGGTATTGAGGAAGCAGCTCAGGCTGGTATCCTTGGTGGATTCCCTGTACTCGGTGTACATGCAAATGTATGGGATGGTTCTTACCATGAGGTCGATTCTTCCGAGATGGCATTCCACATCGCTGGTTCTATGGCGTTCAAGGATGCTATGAAGAAGGGTAATCCGGTTCTGTTAGAGCCTATCATGAAGGTTGAAGTAACAATGCCTGAGGAGTACATGGGCGATGTTATCGGAAGCTTGAATGCTAAGCGTGGACAGATCGAGGGAATGGACGACATCGGTGGTGGTAAGATTGTTAGAGCATTCGTACCATTGGCTGAGATGTTCGGTTATTCTACAGAGCTTCGTTCCAGTACACAGGGTCGTGGTAACTACTCCATGTTCTTCGAGAAGTACCAGCAGTGTCCTAAGAACGTACAGGAAAAAGTTCTTGCAAATAAGGCAAGTGAATAATTTGCCGTTGACGTTGTAAAATGTCGAGAAATCAGAGATGTGCACACATTCTGATGGGAAAAGTTATCATATGAATGGAAATTCATAGAAATATAGAAATCACAGGGCATTATTGCAGAAAAATACTTGAAAAAACAAGCGTTATACCCTATAATAGTGCCCATAGCGTGATTTTGCGCAAACCGTTTGACGCATTGAGCGTCTAGGAATTATAAGGAGGATTTTAGAAATGGCTAAAGAAAAGTTTGAGAGAAACAAACCCCATTGTAACATTGGTACCATCGGTCACGTAGATCATGGTAAAACAACATTAACTGCTGCTATCACAAAGGTTCTTGCTGCTAGAGTTCCTGGTAACGAGGCTGAGAACTTTGAGGATATTGATAAGGCTCCTGAAGAGAGAGAGCGTGGTATCACAATCTCTACT
>OLVR01001281.1_pt1 | contig 24837 bp, 25 predicted proteins | sample 1673261 | NCBI WGS metagenome assembly OLVR01 (sample SAMEA3178938, study PRJEB25190) | human gut metagenome | biome: human gut; feature: human-associated habitat; material: faeces | place: Austria | collected 2013 | reverse complement strand
CAATATTAATTTGGTTAAAATGAACAACTTAAAATGTTTTTCAAACACGCTCTAGCCTTAATATTATCAACAACACCTTTTATGTCTAATTTAATAGAGATTGGCATCATTGTTTTAGGTATTTCTTTTTGTATTTCAATAAGCCTTTTTTGAGCTGCTGATGCTTTTTCTGGTTTTCCATTATTACGATATAGAATTATACCTTTTTGATAAAAATTAACTGCCCTCCATGCTCCTTGTATATCCTTCTGAAACGTTTTTTCTGCAAAATCTAAATAATAATCTGCTAATAAAATATTATTTTGCCTCTCTTCTTTTTTTCTTTTCAGCTTAGATAAACATTTCGCTCTTAATTTATATGCTTGTTCTACCTTTGCAACATTAGCGCTATTATAAGCAATCAACTCATCTAATGCATTTAAAATTATAGATACATCAAAATTCTTTTGCTCAAAAAATAATTCCATTACTCTCAACGCAAAACCAGATTCATCACTGGATGCCTTAGTGAATATAAAATCATTAAACCAACCTTGTATTTCGTTATATATTGCAGTTTGTTTTGTTTGTACCGAAATACATACTGCTCTGCAGATCATATCAATTGTCCCAATATTATCCTCATCCTTATACCAAAGGATAAATAATTTCCAGTATGCAGCTGCAGCAATTTTAGCGGCATTAAAGTCTTTTTTATTAATCCACAATATATCCGCAATCAATGCACGTAAAATCAACGGGATTTTATCTAATTTTAAATTAGACAATAGCAAATAATCATCTTCCGATATATCCTCTATTGAGAAAAATCGACTACCATCTGCCATTACAAACATAGGGTGAAACTCTATTCCATTGTTATAGATTCTAGTCTCTAATGAAGATATATTTTTCAATAACTCAAAGATATACTTCTCTTCTTCAGTTAATTCTTTTTTATCACTTTCAATAAATAAATCAGATGACAGAGAATATTTTTCATTTATAATAATTCGATTTAACAACTCGTATATGCTCATCGTCTCAACTCCTAAACACCAAATTTCCTTATGCTATTATATCGTTATTTACTTTCTTTTCCACCTGCACCTTGCCAAAATGAAAAAAACCCCTGGTTTCATATTTCTGGGGCTTTTTTCGTTACTATTAACACATTCCTTCGTTTACCTATAGGTCTTATATTATATGTGTTTTTCTTCTTCAATATACCATTTTTATCGTCTTTTTTCTGCTTTAATCAACTTTTGATATAATTTCATAAGCTCTGCTACGCAATCTTCTTCACTCATTTTTGTAGTAAAACCATATGCAGCCATAACAACTTTATTGTTTTCTGTGTGAGCTTTAAGAAGTTCTGGTGGCATTGTTAACGGGTCATATAAATCTGCCAAACTACTATCCGGATATAATTCTCTAGCATCAAGAATTTTCCTCGCAGTTTGCTCAATCTTTTCTTTTTGCTGATCTGTAGAAGTCGGCCAAGGGAAATTATTATATACTATCGTATTTGAATAACTATAATCACTTTTTAATCTTCCACCAACTGCTCTCATCCACGCCATATGTACATTAGAATTTAACACTCCAAAATGATATAATGAGGCATTAGGCATCATAAAAAGTTTGTCACCAGATATAACATCAGAAGACACATAATCCATTGGTATATAACGTCGCCTTTCAGAAGATACTTTAGGAATTGCAACATAATCTGTAGAAGAATCATGTATCTCATCAAATAACATTGGTGTATTTGCTTTAATACGAGTAGCAGCTTTTTTGCTATTTAATCGAAAATCCCGAACCTTTTGTACTCTCTGTAATATTTGAGGACATTTTTTTAATATTGTAGGATTTGCACCTACAAGCCATATACAATAACGAGGGTGTCTAACAATAAAGTCTTTTCCCATCATATATGGCCGAATAAAAGGTGCCGCTTGTGGCTCTTTTTGCAACAATTCATCTTTCTCTTCGTTTGTCAATATAAAATTACCATTATCTGTCGGTTGACTCCCTCGATGAATTGGCGGAACATCACTTATAGGCCTACTTTGCCTATTAATAAATACTGTTGGTCCAGCAAGAAGATAAGGATTTATATTGTCCGTTAACTGTCTACTATCAGAAGTGTACAGTACCTTAGCTGATGAATTTAATGCACAGCTAAAACCAATAATTACACAATGTACATGTGCTTTTAAATTTGCCTCACTATCCCAACGAAATGTACGATATGCAAAATCTATATGTATATTAAAAAATTTATACATAGGTTGCCACACAGCAGAAACTTGTTCTCCTTGAGTAATAGAATTAGTCGAAACAAAAGCCGTTTTAATTAACGAGTTTGCCATAAATTTAGATGCTTTAAAATACCATCCAGCTACATAGTCAATATTTTTTCCGACCTTTCCCATATCTAAAGTAATTTGAATTAAGTCCTCTTTTTGTTCTTTACTTTGATAGGCATACCCTACAAATGGAGGATTGCCCATAATATAATTAAGCTCATCTGCAGATATCACATCATTCCAATCAATTCTTAATGCATTATCTTCTGTAATATTCACATATGTTTTTAAAGGTAAAAAATCTCCATCCAGACCATATATAATATTTTTCGTTTCTTCCAACATTTGCGATTCTGCAATCCACAGAGCCGTTTTTGCTACTGTTACAGCAAAATCATTGATTTCAATCCCATAAAATTGTTGAATAGATACTTTAATGATATCCGATGCAGCAATTCCCAAAACTCCTTGTCCTTCACCAAACAATACCTGTAATACTTTGTTTTCCAGTCTTCGTAAAGATAAATATGTTTCCGTAAGAAAATTACCTGAGCCACATGCCGGATCTAGAAATTTTAAATGAGCTAATTTCTCCTGAAAATCCATAAGCCTTTTTCTTTTAATATCCAAAGTTTTATAGGCTTGTATAGTTTCAAATTCTTCTTGTAATTCATCCAAAAATAATGGATCAATTACCTTATGTATATTTTCAATGCTGGTATAATGCATACCACCAGAACGTCTTGTTTCCGGATTTAATGTAGATTCAAACACTGCACCAAAAATGGTGGGTGAAATATCCCTCCAGTTAAACTTCTCAGAAGCCTTTGTAAGTAGTAATTCTCTGATTTTCTCTGTAAATTGAGGTATTTCGATTGTCTCATCAGCGAATAACCCACCATTTACATATGGAAACTGAGCCAAATCTTCTTCCAGATAATCCTCGCGTTCTTCTTCTTTAGTATCCAACACTTTAAACAATTCAATCAATGCTCTCCGGCAATCTCGTGCTTCATAACGTGCCAGATAGTCGTGAAACATATTACGTTTTCCACCAAAGATACCTGCATCCTCTGCATACAGACAAAATACCAAACGGACACATAAAGCATTTAAACTCTTTAATTTATGCTCTCTTTTTTCCTTTTCCACTTCTGTCTCATTTTTCTTTACTTTAGGAATCTTATACTGTTCTAGAAATGCATTATAAATAAGCCCAACAATCTCCCCAGCCTTAATAGACACTTCCATCTCATGAGAAATTTTCTGAACTTCTTTTTTTATTAAAAAATCTAAAAGAGAATACTTTGTCTGAAGTTCTTCTAACATTATTTTGCTTGGCTTAGGCTGCCTTTCATTCATATCATAAATCCATATTTCTGCAAAATTACAGGTAACAATCCATCTCGCTCTCTCATCAAAAATAAGTTTGCTATTATACCGATCGGCCTGTTCAAACGCAGTGAGATCCACTTCCCCAGAATTACGAACCTTTTTATCCAAAGGAACATTTAAACTTTTCTGTTCAATGATAACCTTTGTCTCTGGAATATAAACATCTATACGTTTTGTATGACCATCCACAACCACTTTTTTCTCAAAATCAATACGCTCAGTTACATTTTCTACACCAAATATATTGGATAACAGCTCTATCCAATAAGAGCGTCCATCTTCATCTTCTTTCCCTTTTCCACGCCATCTATTAATAAATTGCCTGGCAGCCTCTCTCCGCTCTGTATCTATCATTAATTTTCCTCCGATAACTTCAATTATTAAAATAATTTATATCCTAAAAAATTTTAACATAAAATATACGTAAATGAAACGAAAAAGCCCCAAAACTATTATTCTCACCGCCAAAAGATTTTAATATTTTGAATTCATTCTCAAAGAAAAATTGTTTCTTTCTCCTATGAATGCTATACTTTACCCATATATATCTATTATTAATATGAGGGTTATCTACATGAGTGAAAAAAGAATTCTTCCCGATACACTGATTCATAAAATCTTAAGTAAATATGGAGATTATAATTACCTCCCCATATTTGATACTTCAACAGAAGTCCCTATCAATACAAATACATATGACAAAAAGGATAAATCTGGAAGTATTCATATTGAACCAATCGAAGATAATAAAAACATTCCTTTATCTATTCTGAATCCAGATAAAACTACCTATCGTTTAGATTATTGGAGCTTCACGCCTGATGGAACAGATGTTTATTTTAGTCACACTCTTAATGCAGACGGTTCTAAAGAGACTAATTTTAAATGTCTGCCAGAAAATAAGAAAGCTTATAAACATCCAAGTAAAACACAGCTTCTTGAAAGGAAAATAAATCAATTAAATACAGAAAATCACGAAAAAGATATTAAAATCCAGCAATTAGAGGCTCGCCTTGCCTTTTATGAACAACAGAAACCTAATATAATCCCTGGAGAAACTATAAAATCTACACTTAGTGAATCGCAAAAACAATCGGTAGAAATCTTTACAAAAAATATTGAACAAGATAGGCAGGATAAAATTTCCAAAAGAAAGCCTGCCGGCCGACCTAATAAACTTACAGAATCAGAGATTCAAATTATCTATGAATTGAATCAAAAAGGATATTCTCTACGTGAGATTGCCTCACAAATGAATTGTAGCAAATCTACTGTTGATAATTATCTTAAAAAAGCAAAAAGAAGGGGCATCCCTGAATAAAGGAGATGCCCCTTCTTTTTATTTTATGACTATGTGATGATTTTTATTTAATCTGTTACTCAATCGTAATATACTTTTTCTCTTCTTCTGCTGGCTTCTCAGCTTCTTTTGGAACTGCTACAGTAAGAATTCCGTTATTAAATGCAGCTTTCAAATCTTCCTGTTTTACGCCTTCGCCAACATAGAAACTTCTCTGGCAACTTCCACTGTATCTTTCTTTACGGATATAGTTGCCTTCTTTATCTTTCTCATCTTTATTCGTATTCTGCTGTGCGGTAACTGTCAGATAACCATCTTTCAGTTCTGCTTTAATGTTCTCTTTTTCAACTCCTGGCATTTCCATTTCCAATTCATAATGGTCACCAACATCTTTTACGTCTGTCTTCATCAGACCATAATTAGCAGTAGTATAACCTCCTGCGAATGGGAACATATCATCAAATACATCATCTACAAAATTATTTCCAAAAATACTAGGCATCATCATAGGTCATTTCTCCCTTCAAATTTAATATCAATCTATCTATTGGGTGTTTTAAACGCTTTCACCCTTGTTATAATCCTTTTTATTTATATCGTATCAAATACATTTCTGGGTATCTGTTAAATCTCAATATATTCAAACTTACTTTCTGGCAAAATCATCTAAAAGATTATTCACCAATCGTAATATAGTTCTTTTCTTCTTTTGCTTTCTTTTCTTCTTTTGGAACAGTGATTCTTAAAATACCATTCTTAAAAGAAGCTTTAAAATCTTCCTGTTTTACGTTCTCTCCAACGTAAAAGCTTCTTGATAAGTTACCGGCATAACGCTCACGACGGATATATTTTCCAGTCTTTTTATCCGTTTCATCTTTATCTAAACCTTTTGCGGCAGAAATGGTAAGATATCCATTCTCAAGCTCCAGTTTGATTTCATCTTTCTTGAATCCTGGAAGGTCTACATCTACTTCATAATGGTCTTTCTTTTCCTTCACATCTGTCTTCATAAGGTTCTTTGCATGTTTTCCATATAAAGGATTCTTCTTACCGAAAAATCTCTTTTCAACTGGTGCATCAAACCAGCTATCAAAATCATCAAATAAATTTTCTCCAAAAATACTAGGCATCATCATAAGTCATTTCTCCTTTCAAAATCTTTTACTGTCTTCAGCAAATCGGAAGCATCTTTCTTTCGACTATGTTGAAATGAATTTTATGAACTCCGGTTCGGAACTTATTTCCTATTCCTTTATGCCCTCTCTTTTGTTCTAGCTGTAATATAACACCTATTATTAGCCGCGTCAAGTATTGAGTGCTAATTTTTTGTGAACATTCTGTGAACTCTTTTCCAATCTCAAATTAATAATTTAAAACTGCCCTTACAGTCTGCTAAAAGTCAAATTCTACTTTATTTTACTCAATAACAAGGATTTTCTTCTTTAATTTCTTATAAAACCTTCATTTTTACATATGCATTAATATTAATTGATTAATATTAATGCATATGCTATAATTTTATTAGTAGTTTTAGAATCAGATTATTGTGGTAAAGGAGGATATTATATATTATGGCAAATTTTGCAGTTGCAGCTTCCCCAGAAACAATCGAAAAAGCGAATAAAATCATGGAAATCTATGCCCAAAATGGAGATAAAAAAGAAGATACTCTCCTACGTATCCTTGATTTAGCAGAAGCAGAATCCGTAAAAGGGACTCATCCGGCACTAGAGCCAAACCTTAAAGCCATAGAAAAGACACTTGGCTCTCTTCTTAAACAGATCAATGGCATTGTGGCCGGACAGGATATTCAACTGGCTGAAGCAAAAGAAAAATTAGATTCAGCCATTGAAGAGAAAAAAGCCGCACTAGAGCAGGCAAAAAAGGAAACAGAAGAAGCACAACTAAAAGCTCAGACAGCCGAAGAAACTATAAAACAGGCTAAAACAAACATTGCAACAGTAACTTCAACAGCTCAGGCAGAGATTGCAACTATAAAACAGAAAACTCAAACAGAAATTGAATCTGCAAATCGTGAACGTGAGCAAGCAATACGAGAAAGAAACGATGCCAGGGCAATCGCTAATGAAAAAACTGCCAGTAATGACTTACTATTAAAGCAACTGTCTGATATGAAAGAAAGCCTATCCGCTTATAAATCCCTGCAGGAACAGTATAAATACTTACAAGATAATTTTGCTTCTCTCCAGGCAGATTTAAAGGCAAAAGATACGGAATTATCTAATCAGAAAAAGGAATTTGAATCCTCTCTTAATGCTGCACAGGTTGACTTTGAACGTCAGAAGGAAACATTGCAGATACAGGCTGCATTAGCGACAGAACAGGCTGTTATCGCAAAAGAACGAGAATTACATAAAGAATATCAAGAACAGCTCAGGCAGGCCGATAAAGAAAATGCTAAATTATCTATTCAGATAGAACAGCTTCAGAAGCATATTGAGAAATTATCCAACAAAATCAATGATTCTAAAAAGGAACCTGCCCCACAATAATATAAAAAACAATACTCGCAACTACAAAATATGCGAGCTTATGTATATTGAAAAACAAAAATGCATATGATATAATGCCTTTAGGCAAACGATGTGATTAAGCCGCATATTGGCTATCACAAAAAGCCCCCAGAGAATCCGCAATTCTGGGGGCTTTTTTATTCCGTTTTTGGCAGGGTGGCTTAATCCCTTGGCTGGCTACCTTTTGTTATCTCCATCCAACCATTTGCAAATATAGTAGGCAACTATACTTGCCACGATAGAGAGTATAAACGATGTAATCAGCTGCATATTGGGCTTCACCCCCTTCCTGCACCTGTGACGCCACTGAAAAAGTCCTTTTTATATGTAAATCAATACAAAATAAAGCGTATTTGCTGACTTTGCAATACTATATGTTGTATGTAAAATTAGTTTTTCAGTGGCGTCGCACCTGTCTAGGGGTGGTAGCCTTGCTATTGTAGCATAATGAAAGATACAATATCAATATAAAAGAGGATTCTATGAAAAACGAAATTTTAACAGCAATAGATAAAATCGAAAAAGATTTACTTAATGAAAATTACACCCAATATCTCAAAAAGATGCATAATCTACAAGTCGCATCTGATAAACTTATGACCATCCACAAAGGATGTGACTCATTTTGGATGGCTGAAATCCTTCCATTAAAAGATTATAACGAGATTTTAGATAGAATCTTCGCTTTAATGGATACCATTAATAAAATGATGAAATCCTACGAAGAAGATATACCTGAAAAATAAAAAAGAGCGAAAATTCGCTCTTTTTTCATCTAAATCATTTTTTTGATTCTTGTGTCATTTTACAATATTTATCATAGAATTTTCGATTTACCTTCAGTACTTTATATTTTTTTCCATTTTTCATCTTATCAAAAGCATATCCTCTAAATTTACCATTACTGGCTCTCTTAGGTACTTCTAATAATTCAATATCCCTACAAGTAGCAAGAAATGACTTATAATTTCCATCCCCATAACATTTTTGAAACTGCTTATAATCTATAAACAGGAAATCTCCCCCTTCATCTATTATATATGTATCCTTCAATTCTAATTCCTTTAAAACAATATCAAAAAACTTCTTTATAATGTCGTTTTTTCTCACTTTAGAGGTATTTTTCTTATTATTTTTTCTCTGCTGCGCTTTTATTTCGCAATCTAATGCTTCTTCTGTCGCAATTTCTTCAGCTTTTAAAAGAACATCTCTCATCAATGGTTCAAATTCCGGCCAATGGCTATGAACAAATGTTGCAAATTGCCTAAGTGCTGTTAACAAATCCCTATATGCACAGGCTTGTTCTAAATTATATTTAGGGTCAGCAAACATTTTACAATACCGCTCAAATATCTCCCCATTTAATTTCAATTTATCTGATTTTCTATTAAGCGTTTCTATCTGTGATACATTCTGAAAATCTTCTTCTCTCTGATAAATTGGCTTATTATTGATACGCTCTAAATATTTAACATACTCATACACAATACCATCAACAAATACAGCAATATCTTTATATGTAAATATGTCTTCTTTTCCCTGCTCATTTTGATATGTTATCTCCCTACAATCTTCTATATTTGTTACATCAATATTTATCATATCATCATTGATTATTTTTCGTTCTGATATAAATACTGGAAAACCTTTTATTATATTTTTCTCTCTCAGATGATTTATTCTTTTCACTGAAGTAGAGGTTGCGGATATATTAGGAACATTTCCAGCCGGGTATATAATAAATGGACAATCCTTATAAAGACATAATTTAAAAATGTTCTTTTCTACTTTTTTTACTGAAATATAGGGAAGCCTATTATAATTCCTACGATAATCCTCTTTGCTCTCTCTACAATATCCCAAAAACATCATCGCAATATCCTTCTTCTTTAAAAAGTTATTTGTCCCATATATACACAAACTAAATGGTAAAATCTGATAAATTTCATTTTCTTCTCTTTCTTTCAAAAGACTTTTATTTTTATTTCTATAATCTATTTTAGCATTTAAACTAACTGACAATAACCCATACGCAAAAATAAAAATATATTCAGGAACAGCTCGCAAAAACACTAAAATACATCTTATTTTATCCCGATCTACTTTACATAAAGCTTCTTCTCTCAATTTAAAAATAATCGGAGAGGCAGCTTCTCTTTCATACTTTATTAACGATATATCTTTATATATTCGTCTTCCTGCAGTTCCTTCCCAACCTACCGTTATATTACTATCTATAAGGTAAAAAGTTCTATACTCACACACTCCAGTAAAATAATCTCCAAGCAATTCTAAAAGATACGGATGAATTTTTTTATATTCTCCTGTCAACTTCTTAGATTTTTTTAAAAACTCATTAAATTTCTTTTTCAACTGATCAACCATATTCCTTTTTGAATCCAACATTATTTCTAAAACTTCATTCTCACCATCTATATCCATCTCAAAATAAATCTCATAATAAAACTTCCTACCATCAAAATAGGACTCTGCTACAAAATCTGGTATTTCAATTTTATTAATATCATACTGTGGTATTTCTATAATTTCACTAGCATATGCTGCTCCTCCATCATCCAACTGTTCCATACTTTCACTTCCACAGCCAGCATTCATATATTTTTCAAAGTCTTCTTTTCTACGTGCTTTTCTCTGTACTAATGTTTCCCCTATTGGGGCATATTGTACCTTCTTTTTTATACCAACAAAACATATATTTTCTCTTTCAATACGCTCAATACGTTTTTCCCTTATCTTATGACCATTCCCATCGAAAATCTCAAAAGGATTCCCTACCTCACAATCCATATGACGGTAATCTCCATAATGCTGTGAATAAAATTCACTAAAAGACAAATCCAACTTATAAAACTCATCAAAACTATCAATATATTCTGATATCATAGCCCCTATTCCCCTTATCTTTTATATTTATTTATCAAAACTCTTGACAAACCAACAGCGAAGCTGAATAATCCGGATTGTTCTAAGGAAACGGCTCCTGTATCAGGATAGAGTTTCCCTTAAAATTTGAAAATTAAGAAACTCTATCCCTGCATAACGAATAATCCGTGTTTGTCTTGAGGTATCCGTATCCTTGTAGTGCAGTATAAATCTATGAGTGCGGTTTTCTTCGTGTCCGCATGGACTTATCATGATAGTCTTTGTATGCCCTTATCACACACCGTTTCCAGTGCTTGTCCATTTCCGCATCCTGCTTATTATACAGGCTGCCATACTCATGTGTACCTTATGTACGTCTAAGCTCACATTTCGCCCCCGAACGCTACTTTTAACCAATGTACAGACCATTCCGTACCAATAGGTGATCTGGTTAGGCATATGAGGTCTTGCGTTCGCTCCAACCCCTTAGGTCATGGATTACTGATAGATGCAGCTCTCCAACCCCGACAATTTACTTGTTAAGCTTGCCGATACTAATTTTATTTATTCAGGAGTAATTCTAACCCTGTCCAACTTTTAGCAAAAGTATATTAAAAGTGATACTTAGAATATATAAAATATTACTTTTACCTCCAAAAAGAACTATTTTAAGATACCGAACTTAATTCCTTCTTGACAGGTAAGAATTTATGGTTTAAAATATTTTCTATAAAAATAGTGTGCCAAAAACACACCCTACCACATTTTCATTTTAAAAAAGAAACTATGCTAAGTTGATTTTTTCAAATATTAAATTGTGGAGCTAGGCTGTACTGGTAATATTGTCTAGCGTGAGGTAATCGGTTCTGGTAAAACCGATCACTTAAAATATTTATGTATAAGAAATATGTCAATGATAAAAGCGGTATGAGGTTAATTCTTCATACCGCTTTAGTCCTATTGTTTAACCATTACAATATGCTCATATCCATTTTTCTTATACTTATTATTTATTGTACACGTTAAATCTGGAAATTGCAATAGTTTTTGAAAATTTTTACATATAAAAAGTATTACTTTTTATATACTATAGGTTACCCACTTTTTAAAATAAGTTATCTTCTTCCAAAATTTCTTTATTTTCCCTTACATATTTTGTAATTAACATATTCAATGCTGAATTATTTGAAATACCCTGTAATTTATTTATTGTAGTAAAAGCACTATAAATTTTCATGTTGACCTTTGCAGAAATTTGTTTATCCTTTGCCCCATCTCTTGAAATAATTCTTTCCACGGCTGCTTTTTTTATAGTGTTAGAATTTTCCTTTTCTTGCTCCTCTTTGACCTCTTGCAATTCTTCTTCCTGAAGGGTATCTATTAACCTTGTTTTCTTCGCCACAATATTACATCCTTTCTTTATATTGTATATTAGTATTGCTTAGTATATAATATGTATTACTATAATTTAAAAGCAATCTCTACATATTCTTTTGCCGTTGGTGCTTTTCTGTTTGTTAATACAACTGGTCTTCCTTTTACAATACCCTTATTAACATCGGCTGCATCCTTTACTACACCTAAAATTGTTGCTTTCTGCTCCAACATAGCTAATACATCTTGATTGTCATTAATTTTCTTTTTGTACATCGTTGCAATAATTCCAGTGAGTACCAAATCAGGATTCAATGATCTGTCTCCATCTCCACTCTGTACATCCTTGATTGTACTCATTAAGGCTTTTAATCCTCTATAAGCAAGATACTCTGTCTTTACAGGAATGATTACTTCGTCCGCAGCCACTAAAGCATTGATAAGAAGTGTTCCTAACTGTGGTGGACAATCAATAAAAATATAATCAAAATACGGCTTCAGTGTTAATACTGCCTTCCGTAGCTGTACGTCACTATTTCTACCAACAACTAATTTTGTCTCTGTAACCGCAAGATCAATATTGGATGGAACAATAAATAAGTTATCCAGTCCTGTACTCTCTACATTGAAAGCACATTCTGCAGGTGTTGTCTTCCCATCAAACAATTTACATATGTTGTAATTTTCAAAATCCTTATCGTCAGGATTCATTCCACAACAAATCGTCAAACTAGCCTGTGGATCAAGGTCAATCATAAGTACCTTTTTACCAATCATTGCTTTTGCAACTGCTAAGTTATACGTAGTAGTAGTTTTTCCCACTCCACCTTTCTGATTGGCGATTGCTATAACTTTCATATACAAGCTCTCCCTTCATCATATAATAAGTATTACTTTTTATATGTTTTTTATATTGTATTCTTATACATCATTATACAATATCGAGATTTTAGCGTCAAGAATTCCCGCAATACACTTTATTACTTTTTATATGTTGTCTTAATGAATAACCCTAAATTTTTTATTATTTTCCCACTATTACTATTATATACGATATACTATTTATTTAATGCTTTAAAAAGCTGGGAACTCTGCCAGGGATTCATTATCAATCCTTGGGGAAAGAAATTAATATTACCACTGGAAGTAATTGAACTACTTTTTACTCACAAACCAACTTTCCTTTTACACTGTTGTAAAACGAAGTGTTGTTCCAATACACGTAGATGCTATTGTAAATAAATAAAGATACGGCCAATTTTGGTAACAAAAAGTACTGTTAAAACTCAAAGATACGGCCAATTTTGGTAAAAGATACGGCTGATTTTGGTAAGATAATAAGCGAAATTAGAATGCTATCTCAACTTTTACGGAAAGATATCTAAAAAATAACTGATAATATTTTCAAATCTCCCCACCCCATAATGTTCTAAAAGAACATCCGGGCGGGGAGATTTTTTATATTTCTTGGTATCTATATTGATTCTCCACCCCTCTGTTCTTTTAGAACATTATGGGGTGGAGAGATTTGAAAATTAAATATCTAATCATGAACTATATTAAATTTATTTTCTTCCAGCAAGAATATAAAAAAGAAGGAGCAATCTCTCACTCCTTTACTTTTTTTAAGTTTTCGCTTATGGTGGAAACTCACCAACTTTTTTAAGTTCTCATGTTATGGTCGAGACTTACCAACTTTTTCAGGTTCTCTCTTAATGGTGGAGATTCACCAGCTTTTTAGAATTAAAATTACTTAATTCTCTTATTCAAACTATACGCAATTTCTGTGTAATTATCAACTGATTTTTGAAGAATTTAATTTCTTACTGTCAAGTAGCAAGTTAATGAGATTTATAACAAACTTCTTATACTTCTTGTACTTCATAAACTATTGTCTTATTTTTATCCGTAAATTCTCAAATCACAATGATACACCATCTTCCTGTAATAAAATAAAAATTCCATCACAATAAGGAGGATAAGCCGATGGGAATTATTAAATCAATCGTAACTATCATTATTGTCATTACAGGAAGAAAGGGAGGAAAGTAAGATGGCAGCAAATGTAGAAAGTATGTTTTATACAAGAACGGCACCCTGGCATGGATTAGGAGTCAGGGTAGAAGAAGTACTAGGTTCTAAAGAAGCATTGATTCAGGCAGGACTCGACTGGAAAGTAGAGCAGACCGATGTATATGCAGCATCAGGAGAAAGAATTTCAGGATATAAAGCCAATATCCGAGATATTGACCGTAGCGTATTAGGAATCGTAGGTGACAGATATAAGATTGTCCAGAATGAAGAAGCTTTCGCTTTTACAGATGGATTGCTGGGAGAAGGGGTAAAGTACGAAACTGCCGGAAGTCTTGCAGGAGGGAAAATCGTCTGGATGCTTGCAAAACTTCCAGAAAAATACATTATATCTGGAGATGCTATTGAACCATATCTAGTGTTCTGCAACTCTCATGATGGTTCAGGTGCAATTCGTGTCGCTATGACACCTGTACGTGTTGTATGCCAGAATACACTTAATCTGGCATTAAAAGGCGCAAGTCGTGTATGGTCCGCCAGACATACAGGCAATGTAATGAATCGTATGGATGAAGCAAGAGAGACATTACAGCTTGCCAATGCCTATATGTCACAATTAGGACGCTCTATTAATGAATTACAGGCTAAGAAACTTACGGATAAGAAAGTACTTGCTATGATCGATTCTCTGTATCCAGTCAGTGAGGATTTAAGCGAGATGCAGAAGAAAAATAATTTAAAACAGCAAGAAACATTAAAAGCCTGCTATTTTGATGCACCTGATCTGCAGGGAGTAGGAAAGAATGGGTATCGCTTTATTAATGCGGTATCCGATATGGCTTATCATGGTAAACCATTACGTCAGACAAAGAACTATAATGAGAATTTATTCAGGAAAACGATTGACGGTCTGCCAGTCTTAGATAAGACATATCAGATGGTGTTATCGGCATAAAGGGAGGGAATAAAGTTGAATCCAGTAAAAGATGTAGTTGAAGGGAAAATTCTTTCAGAGATGAAAAAGTACAGACAATCAAATAGTTTTACAACCACTACAACCGGCTGTGATACTGGAGATACAGAAAACACAGGACATCCGGTCTATGAAATTTTCTGTATCATTTTAAAGAAATTTGACCCAGTACTCTTAGAAAAGTTATTAGGGGTAGCCGATTTATTTGAATACTTAAAGCAGTTATGGAACAAGACAGAGAAAACAGAAGAAAAGAAAGGTGAGGAAAGATGATGAAAACATTAGAACAGGAAGTATTAAAGAAAATTGCAAAAAAGAGTTTATTTGTAAAGCTGGTTAATACAGAAAGAAATGAGTCATTAGTAGAGCAGTCCATATCAAAAGAATTTTTAGATCTTTCCGCAGTCGTAAGAGTTGTTCTGAAAATGGATAAAGAAGGAATGGCTTCAATGGCATTATCAAAAGGGGCTGCTGAAATCTTAGGTATGACCGAAGAAGAAATTTATGCTGCGGCATTGGCAAATACATTAAGACTTTTCCCACCTAAATTAATGAATTTAGGGCGATATGTAGAAATGAGTATTGGAGCAGAGCTTCCACTGGGAGAAGATGAAGTAACAACATATATCCTTACCAATCAAAAGGAAGTGGATGGAGCGATCTATTTTATGAGTCCAGAAGTAGTTGGAGCCATTGCCGAGGCATTAGAAGATGATTTATATATCCTTCCATCTTCCGTAAATGAGGTTCTTCTTGTAAGAGCAAGTGAACTGGAAGACGGAGTCGATAAACTGAAAGAAATGGTTCGAGATGCCAATGAAACCGTTGTGGCTGAAAAAGATATTTTAAGTTATAACGTATATCATTATGACAAAGAACATGGCATTACCATTGCAGCATAAAGAAAGGGGCAGTTAAAAATGAAATACGATATTGTGTGTTCCACGAAAAATTTATCAACAGAAGAATGGCTGAAAATAAGAACGCTTGGAATAGGCGGCAGTGATGCAGGTATCATTGCCGGATGTAATCCTTACCGCAGCATCTTTGAGTTATGGCAGGAGAAACGCAGGGAGATTCCAGTAAAGGAAGAAGAATCCGAAGTGATACATTTTGGTAAGGTTCTTGAAGATGTCGTAAGAAAGGAGTTCATCCAGCGTACAGGCTTAATGGTAAGAAAGAAAAATTCCATTCTTAGAAGCAAAGAATATCCTTTTATGATTGCAGATTTAGATGGTGTCGTCAGTGAGTTTGACGGCACTTATTCTATTTTTGAAGCAAAGACCGCTATTGAATTTAAAAATAATGACTGGAAGAATGGAGAGATTCCTAAAGCCTATCAGTTACAGGTTCAGCACTATCTGGCAGTCACAGGCTTTCAGAAAGCCTACATTGCTGTATTGGTAGGCGGCAATAAATTCTATTGGACGGAAATATACCGGGATGAACAGCTTATCAAGATGCTGGTAAGCATGGAATCCCACTTTTGGCATTGTGTTAAGACTGGGGAAGAACCGGATGTGGATGCATCTAAAGCCACAAGTCTTTATTTGGGAACAAAATATAGTAATCCAAAGGTTGGTTCTATCATTGATTTGGATGAGCAGATGCTTTCAGCCATCGAAAAATATGAGCAGATAAAAGTAGAGTTAGATTCATTAACAGAGCAGAAACAGCTTATTGAGAATCAGTTGAAATCTGCATTGGCAGAAAATGAAGCAGGCAGAGTAGGAGGACACATCGTAAAGTGGAAACCAATAGTTCAGACTAGAATTGATTCTAATAAACTCAAAAAAGAACACAAAGAGATTTACGATGCCTGTAAAAAGGAAGTAAGCTATCGTAAGTTTTCAGTAGCATAATAATAAAAATATAGTGAGAGGGTATCTATAATGGTATCCTCTCTTTTTTGGAGGTATAAAATGAAGAAGATTCGGGAATTAAGAGCAGATGAGATTGAAGTTCGTGTAGGTGTTGTTAGGAAAAACGGTATATCATTATTGCTGTACAAGGATGCACGTTGTGATATGAATATATTAGATGAAACATTTGGGATCACTGGCTGGAAACGTCATCATGAATTAATAAATGGATCTTTATTTTGCACAGTCAGTATTCGTGACGAAAATGGAGAATGGATTTCTAAACAGGATGTAGGAGTAGAGTCTTACACAGAAGCAGTAAAAGGAGCTGCATCCGATTCTTTTAAACGTGCCTGTTTTAATATCGGCATAGGCAGGGAGCTTTATACCGCCCCATTTATCTGGATTCCATCAGACAAAGTAAGTATTGCAGAGGACAATGGAAAGCTAAAAGTAAGAGATTCTTTCTTTGTGTCTTACATTTCTTATGATGAATCAGGCAGAGTTATTAAAAGCCTGGAGATTCGTAATCAGCGAAAAGAAGTAGTCTATCAGATTAATATGGAAAATAAGAGTTCCGGACAAATCTCACAATCAGAAAAAACAAGACCAATTTCGGATTATCGCATGAAAAAGCTGCAAGACGAAATGCAGCGTACAGGGGTTACGGAACAGCAGATTATCGCAAGATATCACGTATCTCTGGCAAATATAATGGAAATAGACTACAAGCGCATTATGAACGCATTGAAGAAGACTGGTTCAAAGGTAGCATAAAAAGGAGAAGACCATGGATAAAAATATATTTATAGAAAAATTATTTGATTTATTAAGAGAAAAGTTAGGCGAGGAAGTTACAATCACACAGAGAACGATTGAAAAGAGCAATGGAATTTCTTATGAGGGTTTTACTATTGAGAAAAAGACGGAATACATTTCTCCTGTCGTTTCTATTGATAATTGTTATGATGATTATTCTTCAGGAAGTAGTCTGGACGAAATTATGAAAGAGATTGTACATCAATATGAAGAATCAACCCGTAATAATCCATTCTTAAGCGCACAGGATATTCAAAATTACGAAAAAATAAAAGACCGCCTATATATGCAGGTGGTAAATCAAGAATGGAATAAAAAATACCTGGAACACAAGTATTACGTTCCTTTCTTAGACCTTGCGATTGTGTTCTACGTAGATGTACAAAAGATACATAATGGTATATTACAACATGGCGGAGCAGCTGTGACGGAAGAACTCATGAATATTTGGGAGATTGATGCAGATACAATCAAAAAGCAGGCTCTTAAAAATCTTAGAAGAGAAAGTCTATTCCAATTAGTTCCAATAAAGAATGATGGAGATTCTCTACTGACTTTCTGTGATATTCGCAATAAAAATCAAGGAGCGTTAGCTTTGATTCAAAAAGAATTATTGAATGATACAAAAGATCTGCTGAAAGAATCCTTCTATATCTTTCCAGTTTCCTTATATGATTTAATGATTGTGCCTGTGAGTTTGGCTGATACTGTAGAAGAAATGAAGAGACAGCTCTTAGAGTCAAATGATGAACTGCCGGAAGAATATATTTTATCAAATAATATATATTATTATGGTGAAAAGGAACAATTAGAAATTATAAAATAAACTATACTATAAGTAACTGGGAGAAGCCTACCATTCATAATATTATGAATGGTAGGCTTCTCCCAGTCACTACAGAGATATCGAAAAGAGAATGTATTCAAACATCAATTATGATAGAATAGTTCTTGGCTTTTTTTGTTTTATGTAAAATTATTGATTAGCTAACAATGATATATACCCAAGTAGAATGAAATTATAAAATTTTATTTAGCAACAACATATTATATAATAGGGGGAACCCAAGAGGAAGAACAAGAAGAAAAACGACTAAACATACATGACCATACATGAAGGAAACTGAGATAATCCTAATATATTATTATATAATATGGTAACGATGATTGAGAAATTGGATTTTTCCAATTTCTTTTTTTTACCGTCTACTGACCTTATCTTGAAAAAGTCTCTGCATATATTAAATTAAAATAAATAATTACTTAAAATTGAAATAGAAGCATACATGCACGTCTAACTTAAACTAAAACAGAACAATAAGAGCGAATACAAACTGATTTTTGTAAAAAACTATTTAGAGGTGGAAATTTATGTATGAATATATTCCTGAAATAATGACATTTAAAGAATGTCAAAAGATTTTAAAGGTTGGAAAAAATACTTTGCTTGATTTAATACATACAAATCAAGTAGAAGCATTTAAAGTTGGAAGTCGGTGGAAGATACCAAAACAATCGGTGATTGAGTTTATTCAGTACAGATAACCATATTGAGGATTATTTTTCTCTATGATAATATAAAAATAAACATCGTGTTGTTGGGGCTTGAGGAAGATTTACCAGACAAGGCTGAGAAATATGAATTGCATCGTCTATTAGGAGCTTTATTATCTGCGAAATTAAATGTGGATGAAAAACTTGATATTATAGGAAATGAGTTTCAAATTCCTTTAGAAAGTGATATTAGGAAGGATGTGAGTGAAATGTGTAATTTGAGTCAGGGAATAGAAGATAGAGCTTTTGAGAGAGGTACTGCAAACGGAATTTCAATCGGAAAAAAAGAAGGGTTAGCTGAGGTAGTTTTAAAGTTAATCAAAAAAGGGGTATCTATAGAGCAGGTAAGTGATATGCTGGATATGGATATTAAAGACGTACAGGATATAATAGAAAATAAGTAATTTAGTCAAACAAAATGTTGCCAAAATCATAAAAAGGCTTTGGCAGCATTTTTTTATGCTATAATTATTTTACAGAAAAGAAAGGAGAATAAAAAATATGAAAAAACTAAAGAAAACGATTCTGAGCCTCTTGTTAACCTTGGTGTTAGTCAGTGGTATAACACCTGTTTCTAACTTAGCAGGTATTCAAGCAACAACTGTAGAGGCGGCTGTATCCAAGAAACAAACTGCAAAATTTGTTCGTGCTGTAGACGGGGATACTGCAAAGCTTTCTGTAAAGGGGACGACATATACGTTCCGTTTCTTGGCAATAGATACGCCAGAAACTGTAAAGCCTAATACTCCTCCAGCTTTTATGGGGAAAAAAGCATCGAACTACACTAAATCAGCCTTAGCAAAAGCAAAAAAAATCGAAATTCAGTATGATGGTAACCGAACGGATAAATATGGTCGGAAACTAGCTTGGATTTTTGTAGACGGTCAATTATTACAGAATAAACTTGTTAAGAAAGGCTATGCGCGTGTTTATTATATATATGGCAAATATAAGTATACTAATAAGTTAAGAGCTTCTGAAAAGGTTGCAAAGCGAAAAAAACTGGGTGTTTGAAAAAATTACAAGGCAGCCTTTCCAGATAGTAAAAGTTCTTCTAATAAGAATACTACAAAGAAAACTACAACAAAAAAAGTTTCTAATACAAAGAAGAATAGCAGTAAACAGACATCTTCTTCCTCTTATGTGTGGATTCCACGCACAGGAAGTAAATACCATTCTCGATCTTCGTGCAGTAATATGAAAAATCCGAGTAAAGTAAAAAAATCAGATGCTATTGCCAGAGGATATGAACCTTGCAGTAGATGTTACTAAATGCATTAAATCAGCTCCAATTATTATTAGAGCTGATTTTTTTAGTTCTTGGATGCCTATCCCATTTTTTCTTGAATATAGTTATCTAATGCTTTTTTCGGAATTCTCCATTTATACGTTCCTAGCTTAAATCCTTTAATTTCACCGTTCTTCAGCAATTTGCGAAGTTGCTGTTTACTGGTTTTTAATATCTGTAGAACTTCATCAAACGTATAGATTTCATCATTTGTCATATTCTTCATAAGACCAGTACTCCTTTCCTCTGGTATGTTTTTTCGCATAATATAAATATTCATAGGCATCTGTATTATCTGAATCAAAGATTAGAGTAAATAAACTGGGAATAAACGGGCAATCTGATACCAATGGAATAGGAGATAGTGATAAATCGTTAAAATACGATAGAATTGTTTTTGTCTTCTTATATGTCCCCATAAAATCAATATCTAACTGAATCCCCAGTGCTTTATTCCTTTCACAGACTTTAATACATTCTTTCATTTTCTCACGTTTTTTCATACCGTTTATTCTTTTCTCAATCAAACGATACAATAATTCCTTGGATAATAGCTCCTGTGTGTGTTGTAAAGGAAGAATGACATAATCAAAATAAATCTCTTTTGCATGACGCAGCGTTTTAGAAAGAGCTTTTTCGATGGTATTAGCATCATATTGTTTGTATTTCTTTTTAAACTTGTTTAAAGTAACTTCAAACCGCAGTAATCCTTTTCCTTGGATACTATCCATAGCATCCATATAGCCAAAATCTTTTAAATTCTTCGCTTTATCATATATTTTAATCTGTGCATTATGCTTACCTGTTGAAATACAGTAACAATAGGAAATAGATGGATCCCAATTATTTTTATCCAGAATCTCCTTTGATATAGGAGTATATCCGTTTTTCAGATGCATCACCTTTAATGCCGCAATTATCTCTCTAGTATATTTCTGTGATGGTGTGACTATATCATAGGTCACATCTATTCGATTGAGTTCTGCATCTTGTAAATCAACCTCAGTAGTATCCCAAATTTCATGTAATATCTTTCTCAATTCTTGGATGGCTTCGGTATATTCTTCTTCTGTAGTTAAACGGCCCAATGCCTCGCCATTATGTAATAACTTATATGGAGTAACAATAATCTCAACTTCCGTTGTTACTTTCTCGAATCGCTTGCGTTGCTTTTCTAAATCTCTTATCATAAGCCGGACTCCTTTATCCGAAAACTCATTAATCCGAAAGACTTTCTTTTCTGTAATATTCTTCTGATTATATATCTTCCATAACTGCTCAACCTCTTCTCTCTTCTTAAATACTTTTATCATGGAAAAAGTGTGAATAAAAAACATTAGCGTCCTCCTTTGCTACGAATTCATTCAAATTGCTTCAAAATGAATTCGTTTATAATATTTTTTATTCTATTGTTATGGAAGTTAATAAAATATTATTATTTGCACTAACAATATGATAAATAATTATTTCACCTATATAGAATATGTGATGTATAAGATAATATATTATGTGTTACTTATATGAATAGCATTACCTATAATAAATATAAAAAATAATTACTACACCTATAGAGTCAGATGATAGATAAAAAATGGTACCCAGAGAGTATTCTTTATAAGTGATTTTAAAATCTGACCATAAAAGAGTACTATCATCAAAATAAATTTTATTATGGTGAAAAAACTTATACTAAAACAACAATAATAGAGGGCTATATGCAATAGTGTTTATTTTAGCTAGTTTTCAAAATATTTAGTTCATAAATCCAAAATCCAAAATCCAAAATCCGAAAAAACAGTTTTATAGAAGTTAAATTATCTTTACTTCATATCCTTAATAACAGTATTAAGATTGTCCAATATTTATTGTCCATTAATTAATATCCATCATTCTATAATATGCAAATATTGTAATATACTGAGCTATTACATTAATATTTACAGTTTCTCGTAATGAGCAGTAAAGAAATCTATATAAGAAAAACCACACTATATGTCTCATAGTGTGGCTCCATTTTTATTATAAATTATCCAATTATTATATTTTATGTATTATTTTTTCAATTTCATCCAGTTCTTCTAATGAGGCATTTTGTATGATCGTTTCTATAAATTTCATCCTTTTTTCTAAAGACATTTCTTGGAAATCTTCTTGAAAAAAATAATCATATTGAGAAATAGCAGCCCTAAAAGTTCTGGCATAATTTTTAGCAATCCTTTTGAATCCATCTACTTCAATTACACTTTTATCTAGTAATGACTTCAATAATAAATGAATAGATGTATTGCCCCAAGACCTATTAGTACTAACTTCTATAATTTCTGAAGATGTTAACGCTCCCCCTTGTTTCCATAAAACATCCATAATTTCTCGCTCACTTTTTGTAAGTCGAATCTTTTGTTTCATTATATACTCTTCTCCTTTAAATAATAAAATAACTTATTATAATATTATCACATACTATAATTTATGTAAAATAAGAATTATAGTAAAAAAGAAAACAGGGTATGCAATGCTGTCATTATATGCAATGCTGTCATTATAAGGTATAATAGATGCGTTGATTTTAACAAATCGGGATTTATCAGAAAATGAGGAATAGTTGAAATGGAGGCGCTATAATAACATGAAGATTGAAGGGAACCAGAAAGAACTGGATGCAATGGTAGAATTTCATAAGGGAAACCGTGTCGAGGGGCTGAGACTGCAAGAAGAATTTGCAGCGGAATTTCGTAAGGAGTATAAAGACAAAGATCACTGTCCTTGCCTGAAAGCCTGTCGTTATCACGGAAACTGTAAGGAATGTGTAGCAATCCACAGAGCGCATCAGGAACATGTTCCTAATTGTATGCGACCATTGATTAATAAAAAATTGAAATTGATGTCAGAATTAACAGAGCATACCTTGGCAAATGAAATAGAAGCTCCACATGAGATTTTAAGAAAATAGGCAAGTCAAATTCCCGTTTATTGGGAAGTCGCAGAGAACGAAAAATCGAAATTTTTGAGGAGATAGATATAAAATGACCTTCCAATTAGTTTGTATAGAACCAAAAGAATTAACGCAATACAAGGCGGATATGCAGGAAGCATTTCAGAAAGGTTTTGAAGATGCTTTTGGGAAAACAGATGCTGTTATTCTGCCTGAAAAGGACATTGACCAGTCGCTGAATGCGGAGGGTTCTGCTGTCTATAAAGCCGTTGTCGATGGAGAAATGGTGGGCGGTGCTGTTGTTATTATCAATGAGAGTACACAGCATAACCATCTTGACCTGCTTTTTGTAAAGAACGGAGTTCAGAGCAATGGTATCGGTAAGAAGATATGGTTTGAATTGGAACGAATATATCCGAACACGAAAGTATGGGAAACCTGTACGCCGTACTTTGATAAGCGCAACATTCATTTTTATGTGAATGTCTGCGGCTTTCATATTACAGAATTTTTTAATGAAAAACATCCTATGCCGGATACACCGGACGATTTTGTCGGTGATGGCAATGAGGGAATGTTTGCGTTTATGAAGCAAATGCGTTTATGAAATTCAAGTTTGATGGAGAAAGCAAAAATCATTCATGCCCTTTGTCATATAGTTTCTGTATATTTTCAGGAAGCTTGTCAGGTAACATGGCATTTATAGCATCTTCGTTACCATCTTTCATTGCTGTTTCATAATACCAACACTTAAATTTTAAGAGGGAGAGAGTTTTTTGAAGTTCTTGAATTTCAGTTTCAACAGCTGATTTTCTGGCTTCAAATAATTCTTTCCTTTTTTCATAGCTGGAGCTGCCTTCAGATACCCAGATAAAAAATTGCTTTATATCTTTAATCTCAAGACCGGATTTCTTCAGACATTCAATAATGCGAAGAGCTTCCAATTCATTATCGCTGAAATAACGGATGTTTCCCTTACGTTCCAGATTAGGGAAAAAACCTTCCTTGTCATAATACCTTAAGGTAGAAACAGGAAGACCAAACATTGCAGAAACCTGACCGATTGTATACATAATAAACCTTCTTTCAAAACGTGCTTGACCTAAAGTCAACTTTAGGTTGTATGATGTTTATATCATATACTATTGTTAGTATATTTACAAGAAATTTTGTATATGGAAGGATGATAAATATGTTAAAAACAGAAGAATTACAGCTGGTATCTGAATGGGATAAAACTTTTCTACAGAGTGAAAAAGTAGATCATCAGAAAGTGACATTTATAAATCGTTATGGAATCACACTTGCCGCAGATCTGTATAAGCCGAAAAATACATCTGGGAAATATCCTGCGATTGCCGTAAGCGGACCATTTGGGGCAGTCAAAGAACAGTGTTCCGGATTATATGCACAGACAATGGCTGAAAGAGGATATTTAACAATTGCATTTGACCCTTCTTTTACGGGGGAAAGTGGAGGCTATCCAAGATTTATGGCTTCTCCAGATATTAATACAGAAGATTTTATGGCTGCTGTTGATTTCCTTTCTGTTCGGGAAGATGTGGATCCGGATAAAATAGGAATCATTGGAATCTGCG
>OLVR01001256.1_pt1 | contig 25380 bp, 20 predicted proteins | sample 1673261 | NCBI WGS metagenome assembly OLVR01 (sample SAMEA3178938, study PRJEB25190) | human gut metagenome | biome: human gut; feature: human-associated habitat; material: faeces | place: Austria | collected 2013 | reverse complement strand
AGGAAGCAGCCTCAAAATCTGCGCAGTGTGGGTTCGAGTCCCACCGAGGGCACGTAAGAAATCAATATCAATCCAGGCCCGGGTTGGGGCATGTTAGGCCGGCTTTGGGTGTGACAGTGGAAAGAGACCGACATGGCTGCAGAGAAGACCACGGAACCGGACGAAGTACTCACTGATGAGGAGCTCCAAGCTGCTGCGGCTCCCGAGCCGGATTCTGCCAATAATAACGAGGCACACAAGCGCACCGTCGTCGTTGCCGAAGACGAATCCGTGAACCGCATGGATTTGGTCGCCATGCTTGAGGATAACGGCTATGAGGTCGTCGGAGAGGCCGCCAACGGTGAGGAAGCCGTTGAACTGACCCGTAAGTTCCGCCCGAGCGTGGTGTGCATGGATGTCAAGATGCCTCGCATGGATGGCATCGAGGCCGCTGGCATCATCTGTGATGAGAACATCGCTCCGGTCGTCATGCTGACGGCATTCTCCCAGTCTGATTTGGTCAAAAAGGCCACGGGCGCTGGCGCCATGGCGTATGTCACCAAGCCGTATGAGGAATCCAAGCTGCTGCCGGCTTTGGAAGTCGCCATGGGCCGTTTCGCCGAAATCAACGATCTGCTTGACAATGTCGAACGTAGCGAGTCCAAACTGCAGGAAACCGAGGAACAGCTGAAGAAGGCCGAAGAGCAGCTGAAGAAGGCCGAAGAAACGCTGGAGGAGCGCAAGCTCGTCGACCGCGCCAAGGGCCTGCTGATGGACAAGGCGGACTTCTCCGAACAGGGCGCTTTCCGTTGGATTCAGAAGACCTCCATGGACCAGCGCATTCCGAAGAAGCGTCTGGCCATGGCCATCATCGCCAAGTATGGCGAACAGAAGTCGGAAGCAGAGGATGAGCGCTAACACACCAACTGTGGAAGGCACTTCACGCGGAACGCTATTGGTCGTTGACGGCCATTCTTTGGCGTTCCGCGCTTTTTTTGCCTTACCCGTAGAGAATTTCAGTACATCATCAGGTCAGGCCACCAACGCGGTCTGGGGATTCGCCACCATGCTTTCGCAGGTGATCGATGCCGAACATCCAGACCATCTTGCCGTCGCATTCGATGTGAAGGGCGGCACGTTCCGCAACCAGATGCTGCCGCAGTACAAAGGAACTCGCGACGCGGCCCCCGAGGAACTGCTCAGCCAGCTGCCATTAATCCAGCAGATGCTGACGGCCTTGGGCGTCACATACATCGAAAAACCCGGTTACGAAGGTGACGATGTGATCGGCACGCTCGCCAGCATGGGCGACCAGGCAGGCTACCGCACATTGGTGCTGTCCGGCGACCGTGATGCTTTCCAGCTGATCAACGACAACATCACCGTGCTGTATCCCGGCCACCATTTCAAAGACCTCAAACATATGACCCCGGATGCCGTGCAGGAGAAATATCATGTCTCTCCCGCGCAATACCCGGATCTGGCCGCCTTGCGCGGAGAAACCGCTGACAACATCCCCGGCGTTCCCGGAGTCGGCGACGGATTCGCGGCCAAATGGATCAACCAGTACGGCGGACTTGAGCAGATCATCGAACACGCCGACGAGATCAGCGGCAAAAAAGGCGAAGCCCTGCGCGAAAACATCGAACAGGTCAAACTGAACCGTTCCGTGAACGCTTTGGTTCGTGACCTTGATCTTGGCGTGTCGGTATCCGACCTGACATTTGGACAAGTCGACGCTGGTCAACTCGACGATCTATTCACCAAGCTCGAATTCGGTGTTCGGACCAAGAATCGCGTGCTCAAAACGTTCAATGCGGACAAACCATCCGGGGACGTGCACGAATCCAGCAAGCTCGGGCTGCCACATGTCGAAGACGTCAACGATCCGCATGTGGTGGAGACATGGGTCCAAAACCATTTCCCCGTGGTGCAGGAACATCTGCACGAACGCCATGAACGCTCCTCCAACGACATTCCGGAATTCGGCTTCGAAATCGATTCTTCGACCCGCTGCACGGACAAGGTGAAACAGTCCTGGACGCTTTACGCCGAAGGCACGAGCAAACCCGGAGAAGCCTCTCTTTCGGCATTGATGATCGCCGTGCACGGCGAAGCCATTCGCATCGACGTATTCAGTCCGGATATGGTGCAATGCCTGCAAAGGCTGTTCGACCGCTATCACCATTCCATGGTCGTGCACGGTTACAAAGAACATGCGCATCTGCTGGGCAGCATCGGCGTGGAACTTCCGGAACCATTGTTCGACACCAAGCTCGCCGGATATCTTGCCCATCCGGATTTCCACGCGGACACGCTGGAACAGGCTGCGGCCCATTTCCTTGATCTGCACATCGAAGCACAAGCCGAAGCCGCGACACAGGGGACCTTGGACTTCGACGAGCCTGAGGAAAACGATTCCAAGAACGATGAGCTGATACTCACCCGCACCGCAATCGTGGGGCTTTTGGCCGAATATTTGGCCGGTGTGCTGGATAAGCGCGAACAATTCGGTCTCCTCAAATCCATTGAGCTTCCGGTCTCTCAGGTCCTGCATGGCATGGAACAGGTCGGCGCCCAAGTGGATATGACACGTCTGGTGCAGATGCGCGACCAACTTGCCGCCGACGCTGCCCAGGCACAGGAAACGGCGTGGCAGTTCGCGGGGGAGCAGGTGAACCTGCAAAGCCCCAAACAGCTGCAGAAGATCCTGTTCGAAGACATGGGATTGAAACCGACGAAAAAAACCAAGTCCGGTTCATACACCACCAATGCCGCGGCATTGCAGACCTTGCGTGACCGCTCGTACGATAACGACCGCGCATGCCAGTTCCTTGACGCGTTGCTGATGCATCGTGAAAAGAACAAGCTCAAGCAGATCGTGCAGACGTTGATCGACGCCACAAACCGTCATGACGGTCGCATCCACACCACTTTCGAACAGACGGTGGCGGCCACCGGACGATTGAGCTCCGTCGATCCAAACCTGCAGAACATTCCGAACCGGGATCCCGCAGGTCGTGAGATTCGATCCGCGTTCGTGCCGGGAGAGGGCTTCGAATCGTTGCTGAGCTCCGACTACTCGCAGGTCGAACTGCGCATCATGGCCGACCTTTCCGGTGATGAGGCGTTGATAGAGGCCTTCCGCTCCGGCAAGGACTTCCATAAGTATGTGGCCAGCTTGGTCTACGGCATTCCCGTTGACGACATCACGTCCGATCAGCGTAGCCACGTCAAGGCGATGAGCTATGGACTTGCCTACGGTCTGAGCACGTATGGACTTGCCCAGCAGCTCAAGATCAAGCCCAAAGAAGCCGAATCGCTGAAAAACCAGTATTTCGCCACTTTTGGCAAAGTCCATGAATACCTTGAATCGCTTGTCTCGTCCGCACGCGAAAAAGGATATACCGAAACCATTTTCGGAAGGCGCAGGTATTTTCCCGGTCTCAAATCGCCGAACCGTGCCGTGAGGGACGCGGCCGAACGCGCCGCGTTGAACGCGCCTATCCAAGGCTCGGCGGCGGACATCATGAAAATCGCCATGATTCGTGCGTATGACGCACTGCAGGAAGCGAACCTTGGAAGTCGCCTCATACTGCAGATTCATGATGAACTTGTGGTGGAGATCGCGCCCGGTGAGGAGAAGCAGGCCACCGCGCTGGTGAAGGATGCCATGGAGCATGCCGTCACCATGGCCGTTCCGTTGGACGTATCGACGGGCATCGGTTCCGATTGGCAATTGGCGGCCCACTGATCCGTTCCCGTCGGATAATCGAAGGCTGATTAAAAAAGAAAGAAGGAAGATTGTGGCAACGCTGAAGCAGGTCGTGGATGTGCTTGAAACGCTGTATCCGCTGCGATACGCGGAACAATGGGATGAGCCGGGACTCATCGTGGGAGACCTTCGCCACGACGTGCGCAACATCGCGTTCGCGGCGGACCCATCCATGGCGGTGATCGACCAGGCTATCGCCGGAGGCATCGACCTGCTGATCTGCCACCATCCGCTGTTCTTCCGTTCCGTGCATGCGGTCTCCGGACTAGGATTCCGTGGTGAGATCGTCCGGAAGCTCAACCTCGCCGGTTGCGCGCTGTGGGTTGGGCACACCAATGCCGATGCCTCCTACCGAGGAGTCGGCATGGCCGCCGCCGACGCGTTCGGCCTGATCGAACAGCGTCCGCTGGTACCCATCGAAGATCCGAAAGCCGAACATCCGGTCGGATTGGGCCGTGTCGGCCGGTTGCAGGAGCCGATCGCATTGCGTGATTTCGCCCGTCGTGTGGCCGACGCGCTGCCATACACCGAACTTGGCGTGCAGGTGTGCGGCGACCTTGACGCGACGATCGGCACGGTGGCGGTATTGCCGGGCTCGGGCGATTCCCTGTTCGATGAAGTGCGTGCCGCAGGCGTCGATGTGTATGTGACCAGCGATCTGCGCCATCATCCGGTGACCGATGCCATCGAGCAGGCGCGCTATGAGGCGTCCATGCGTGCCGCGGATATCGAACTCGGCCGAGGCGACGCCACTGTTCGTCCGATGTTCATCAACACGCCACACAGCGCCATCGAATCCATATGGTTCCAATACGCCATGGGCGATGTGCCTCGTGCCGTATCTGAGGCGACCGGAGACATCCCCACCGTCCGCTGGATTTCCATGAACACCGATCCCTGGAATCTGGTACTGCCGTCCTGCGGGCAGGAACGCTGAACGACGATGTCCGATACGACCAGCATGGATATGTCGCTGAACGAATCCAGCGATGGCGTGGACATGACCAGACCGGCCACAGTACTCAGCAGAGAGCACGTGTATCAAGGCGCGATTTTCGGCGTGGAGGACATGCGTATCGCGTTGCAGACACGAGACGGCGGACAAACCGTGATCCGCAGACAGGTGATGCGGCACGCGCCCTGTGTGGTCATGCTGGTGCATGACTGCGCGCAGGATTTGTACTTGGTCGAACGAGAATACCGTGTCGGCTGCGACGCCTTCGCCTACGGTCTGCCGGCAGGACTCATCGATGACGGGGAAGACGTCGATGCGGCCGCATTGCGTGAGCTGCGCGAAGAGACCGGCGTCGAGCCAATCGACGAAAACAGTTGCGATATCGACCATGTCGGGCAATTCTATTCATCCGAAGGCATGACCGACGAACTGGCCAACATCATGGTGGTGCACCTGCGCCACTGGCAGGCCGTCGAACGGCATTTCGACGCCGACGAGCATGTCGAATCTGCTTGGATCCCGTGGAAGCAGCTACGAGACACGCACATCACGGCCTCCAATTCGGAGATCGCCATTTTGCATGAGCAAATTCGCAGAATGCGGCAACAATAGCGGCCTGCAGGTTTCGAATTGTAAAAACAATCGCCGGAATAAACGAAATAACGAATTCAACTCGCAAAACGTGCGATACTTGAATTATGCAAATCAGACCTGGATCGATGTATCCACTCGGTGCGAGCTACGACGGCGCCGGCGTGAATTTCGCCCTCTTCTCTCAAGTGGCCCAGAAAGTCGAGCTTTGTCTTTTCGATGAGGAAGACCGTGAGACCCGAGTGGAAATGACGGAGCAGAACTCCTACGTATGGCATAATTATCTGCCGGGAATACAACCCGGGCAACGGTACGGCTATCGTGTGTACGGTCCGTATGATCCAGCAAAGGGCCTGCGGTGCAACCCGAACAAGTTGCTGCTCGACCCGTACGCAAAAGCCATCGAGGGAAACATCGACGGTGACGAAAGCCTCTATTCGTATTGGTTCAAAAGCCCTGAGGACGTAACCAGCATGAATACGCTGGATTCCGCGCCGCATACCATGAAATCGGCCGTGGTCAATCCGTATTTCGACTGGGGCAACGACCAACATCCGAACATCTCCTACCATGATTCGGTAATCTACGAAGCCCATGTGCGTGGCATGACCAATCTCAACCTGGACGTGCCGCCGGACATCCGTGGAACCTACGCGGGCCTCGCATATCCATCGGTCATCGAATATCTGAGGAAGCTCGGCGTCACCGCCATCGAACTTATGCCGATCCACCAGTTCGTCAACGACAGCTTCCTGCAGGAAAAAGGCCTGAGCAACTACTGGGGCTACAACACCATCGGCTTCTTCGCGCCGCACAACGCCTACTCCTCCTCCGGGGAACGCGGCGAGCAGGTCAACGAATTCAAGTCCATGGTCAAGGCCTACCATCGCGCCGGCATGGAAGTGATCCTCGACGTGGTGTACAACCACACCGCCGAAGGCAACAACCTCGGCCCGACCCTAAGCTTCAAAGGCATCGACAACGGTGCCTACTACCGTCTGGTCGACAACGACCGACGCCACTACTTCGACACGACCGGCACCGGCAACTCCCTGCTGATGCGCTCGCCGCACGCGCTGCAGCTCATCACGGACAGCCTGCGCTACTGGGTCACCGAAATGCATGTCGATGGTTTCCGATTCGATCTTGCGGCCACGCTGGCCCGCCAATTCCAGGAAGTCGACAAGCTGTCCGCCTTCTTCGACATCGTCGAACAGGATCCGGTCATCTCCCGTGTCAAGCTCATCGCCGAACCTTGGGATTTGGGTTCCGGCGGCTATCAGGTGGGCGGCTTCCCGTCCAGCTGGTCCGAATGGAACGGCCGCTACCGTGATTGCGTGCGTGACTTCTGGCGTTCGCAACCATCGACGCTACCGGAATTCGCCAGCCGTCTGATGGGCAGCTCCGACCTATATCAGATGAACGGCCGCCGTCCGGTGGCTTCCGTGAACTTCATCACCGCACATGATGGCTTCACCATGAACGATTTGGTGAGCTACAACGAGAAGCATAACGACGCCAACGGCGAAGGCAATAGGGATGGCGAAAGCAACAACCGTTCCTGGAACTGCGGTGTCGAAGGCCCGACCACCATCAAGGACGTCAACGACCTGCGGCAACAGCAGATGCGCAACATGTTCGCGACGCTGCTGTGCAGTCAGGGCATTCCGATGATCTGCGGCGGCGATGAGGTGGCACGCACGCAACAGGGCAACAACAATGCCTATTGCCAGGACAACGCCATTTCATGGACTAATTGGGATCTTGACGATAGTCAGAAGGATCTGCTTGAGTTCGTTTCGAAGCTGATTCATCTGCGACTCGAGCACCCGGTGCTCCACCGGCGTCGTTTCTTCACCGGCCGCGAGCCAGGAGACCCGGACGATAAGATTCCGCAGGTCGAATGGATGGACCACACCGGTTCCATCATGGACATGGAAGATTGGTCCAATACCCACGCGTTCTCGGTGATGATCTATCTGAACGGTTCCGATATTCCGGAAGCCGACTGGTATGGCAACCAGATGGTGGACAATAACTTCATCCTGATTTTCAACGCGCATTACGAGCCGATTATGTTCACCTTGCCGGACGAGCGGTATGGCAAGAAATGGCGTCTGGTCGTCGACACGCATAATCCGAAGGGTCCGGAACTCAACTATGAGGCCGGCTTCGCGATCACGGCGCAGTCGAGAAGCTTCCTGTTGCTGATGAGCGATAGAAAGCCCACCACAAAGAACTACGATTTCTGATAGCCATGAGAACAGGCGAGGTGCCATCCGTACGGGTGACACCTCGCCGTATTGTTTGTGGACTGTGCTCGTGAACCGTTACGAGAATTAGACTTCCGACGAGAGTCGGGAAACGGTTCCAGGAACGGTTTCGCTGACCTCCGCAAGATCCTCGACGGATTCTGGCCGCTTGGTTTGCGCCAGAATAAGCTGCGTCTGCACACGATCGGATTCGATGGCCGCAATCTGCCGTGAAAAGATGATGAACCAGCCCAGAAACATCATGCCGGCAAGAGCCTCGACGTTCGTCAACGTGTTACGCCCCGCCAACCACTGGAACCCGGCAAGAGCCCCGATCACGATAGCTAGGTCTGAAATCACATATACTACTTTTGAAAGCTGCGGGGCCAGCCAAGGCAGCGCGATCATCAGCACGCTCATCAGGCAGGGAAGACCGCGGGCGAATACGTTGTGCAGAATCGGATGCGGCGTGTAACGGAACATGCCGATGCCGATGAAGGCGATGCCTGCGAGCGTCAGCATGGTCGATAGCAGAAGAATCCGCGCCTTGAAGTGTTTGGGAGCTTCTTTTTCATCGTTTGCAGACAGATACTGCATCTGCAGACGGTGCGTGGTGAAGAGCTCCGAAATCGCGAAATAGCTGATGATGACGATGCAGACGCCGGCCAACATCAATGTCGAATTGAACATACGAGCAGCAAAAGTGGTTCGATCGCCCAATTGGGAGAAATTGTTGTTGTACCAGTATGGATCATCGGACGTCAATCCTGCGATGCTGACACCGGAAACCACGAAGAACGGCAACAAGGATGCGATGGTCTTGGCATTCATGAGTTCCGCCTGTACGAACGTGACATAGCCTACGACCCCCGAGATCGCGGCGCAGAGCGCAGTCAGATAGCCTTTTAACGTGCGCAACCCCATCATGTTGCTGGCAATGGAAAGCAGCATGAACGCCGTGACGAAAATGGTCGACGCGTAGACCACGGACAAAGCGAGTATCTCGAAGATACGGCGAATAGGAATGGTCCAGCCATGTTTCAACGTCATTGACCTGGAGTTGCGCGCATACCCCAAGGTGAACGAGATGACTCCACATCCCGCGGTGATTCCGGCACACACGGTGAACAGGCGTTGGGTGACACGCCAGATGGCGGGAGCGAATTGCAGATATAGGTCCATGGCGATCCATGCAAGAGTGGCGCATGCCATGAAGGAAATGATGCCTGAAGCCTCGGCTTGCTGATGACGTCCCATGCGCGTTCCCTCCAGTATTTGCCATTCTAGCCTGTCGTTGTCCTACCATACGCTACAATGGAAACTCGTGTTCACCTGCCACGTGCGGGAGTGCATGAACGGGCTGTAGCGCAGTTTGGTAGCGCGTCTGCTTTGGGAGCAGAATGTCGCAGGTTCAAATCCTGTCAGCCCGACCGGAGCCCTTGGAAACATTAGGTTTTCAAGGGCTTATTTTTCCGTCGAAAACAATCTGCATACAAATGCACACAAACGCCGCGGGATCTCCATGCCAGATTCACACGAGTTCGCGCTCGCGGAGGGCTCCGATCGCGTAGGCCACGTCGTCCAATCGTTCCGGCCAGAGCGCCGTGTAGGTGTTCAATGTGATGCTGGGAGAGGAGTGGCCGAGCTGCATCTGCAGGGTCTTCGCGTCCGCGCCCTGGGCGATCGCGAAGCTCGCGTATGTGTGGCGCAGACTGTGTATGGTCACGCCCTCGTCCTCCATGCCGGCCGCTTTGACGGCCTTGTTCCATATCCTTGTCCGCCACGCGTTCGTCCAGACGTTCCCGCCACGGGTGGCACGGAACAGCCAGTCGTCATCACCCATGCCATCCATCTGCGCCTTGATCTGCGGCATGAGGAACCGTGGTATCGCGATGTTGCGGGCCTTTCCGTTCTTCGGGGTGCCGAGCATGCTACCGCCGTGCCCGTCGTCAGTCCATGTGCGGCCTATCCTGGCGCGCCGCTTGGCCGCGTCCACGTCACCGACCTTAAGGGCAAGCGATTCGCCTATGCGGCATCCCGTATAGGCCTGCCATCTGACCAGCAGACCGTCCACCGGCTTCCCGATCTTCTCCGCCTCGTCCGCGAGCAACTCGACCTCGCGGACCGAGAGGAACACCATGTCGTCGTCGTCGGAGGCGATCTTCGGCACGGTGACCCTGTCCACAGGATTCTCACCGATCCACCCGTTCGAGACGGCGTAGTCAAAGATGCCTTTGAGGACGAATTCCATGCTGGTTCCTTCAATGGCGCCGGTGGTGATTGCGGTGCTGGCCGCTGTTGACCATCCTATCGTCGCCAGTGGGCCGCCGCCTGAATAATTCCGAATGGAAACGCGGTCCCGGGCTGCGCTAATCGCCGTTTGAGGTGTGAAATCGGGATTAGTGTGGGCGAAATTGGTGGTATCTACATTTCGAGGGGTTGATCTGATGGATCAGGAACATCTATCTGCATTTCAGGGGGTTGCCCAAACGCGATATCCGAAGTATTAAGCGCTTTTTGCTGCTGGGATTGCACGGTTTTGGGAGCGTTCATACTTGGCTGGCACCCCCTCGAAACGTAGATAGATGTCCGGCGAGACCGAAATCAACCCCTCGAAACGTAGATACGGTTCAATGACGATGTGATTCCGGGCTTTTCGCCCATGACCGGGGGAGAGAAGATGGCGAATCGCGCCGGAAAGGGGTCGTGCCCGAACCGTGATGCCCCGTCATGACTGCAACATGGTGGTGCCGCCGTCCCTGACGAGCAGTGATTGACGGTCAGTGAGCGCGCGTAGGTCGAGCTCCGTGGAATACCGTTCGACGATGAGCCGTGCCGCCTGACCCATCGTGGGATTGCCCAGATGCGGCACCACGTGGAAATCCGTCAGACCGAGTCCTTTGTAGTCGCGCAGACCCGGGGCGCGATCCGTGCGGTCCATGATGGAGCAGTAGCCGATGTCCGGCGACATGATGACCGAACCGGCTGATTCGCCGATATACGGGATCCCGTCGGCTATCCGTTCGGCGAGCAGCGCATCCGCGCCGGTCCGCCGCAGTTCCTGCAGCAGAAAGAACGAATTGCCGCCGCCGACATATATGCAGTCGGCGTCCGAGAGGGTGCTCCGCACGTCGGGGGCAGCGGCCGTTGAAACATCCAGTTCGGTGACGCGGAATCCCAGTTGACGCAGTTGGCGGCGGGTCAGCATCGTATGCGCGAACCCCCATGGCTCTACAGCCGCGGCGGTCGTGATGTACGCCAGTCGACCGCCGTGCAGCCCGGGCAGTGCATGCGGGATCATCCCTGTGGCTCCGCGCAGCGTCGATGTGAGCATCATGGTCGCCATCCTGGCCTCCTTTCGTATCGCCCAGTATAGGACCGCGTTCATGAGAGCGCTGACAGATGAAAGGTCGAATGCGCGCGGTGGCGTTTGGGGCTCGCCTGGCCCGGTTGCCGGAAATGACGACATGGGCGCGAACGATTCCGCCGATGCGGACGGAAAATGCCATAACTCGAACGAAGACGATACGATTGGACGCATGAGCGAAACGAACAATGACAACCTGTGGCCGGCCCCGACCGCTGACGGCCCGCTGAACGCGACCGTGACCATCCCCGGCAGCAAATCCCTGTCGAATCGGTATCTGATCCTCGCCGTGCTTGGCGCGAAGCCCGTCACGCTTGTCGGGCTGTTGCGCTCGCGCGACACCGAACTGATGATGGGAGCGCTGTCGGCGCTTGGTGTGCGCTGCGACATCGACCCGGAAAACGACACCACGGTCACGGTGACGCCGCCGGAATCCGGCCGATTCAGCGGCAATGTGGGCGTGTACTGCGGACTCGCCGGCACGGTGATGCGTTTCGTGCCGGGACTGGCGCTGTTCGCGGACGCCCCGGTGCGGTTCGATGGAGACGATCAGGCATACGCGAGGCCGATGCAGCCGGTTCTCGACGGGCTCGAACAGCTTGGCGCCCGCGTCGAATACCACGGCGAGCACGGCCGGCTGCCGTTCACCATCACGCCACCGCGTCATGATGGGAAACAGGCCGATGACGGTTCCGCTGCCGCCAAGGTGAGCATCGACTCGTCCGGCTCTTCACAGTTCATCTCCGGTCTGCTGCTGATCGGGTCGCGCCTGCCCGGTGGGCTGGAGTTGCGGCATACGGGGGAGAAGACGCCGAGCCTGCCGCATATCCGCATGACCGTCGCTGATGTGAACGGCGCGAGCGGCAATGCGACCGCTGATGAGGAGTCTCGCGTCTGGCGAGTCGGCCATGCCGCGTTGCAGCTGCCGGAACGCGTGGTCGTCGAACCTGACCTGTCGAATGCGGCGCCGTTCCTCGGCGCGGCTTTGATCGCCGGAGGCACGGTGCGCGTGCCGCACTGGCCTGCTGAGACCACCCAGCCCGGTGGACTGCTGCCGGGATATCTGGAACGCATGGGCGCGCGCGTCTCGTTCCCCGAAGAGGACGGCGTGCGGTATTGCGAGGTGAGTGGCGACGGCCATGTGCATGGTCTTGGTGATTTCGACCTGACCGCGGCAGGGGAGATCGCGCCGTCGCTCGCGGCGATACTGGCGTTTGCCGATGCTCCGACCCGTATGCTCGGCATCGGTCATCTGCGTGGTCATGAGACAAACCGTCTGGAGGCGCTGGTCACGGAGATCACGCGCATCGGGGGAGAGGCCCGCGAACTGGAGGATGGCATCGAGATCACTCCTGTGCCGGTTGAACGTCTGCACGGTGAGGTGATGGAATCCTACGCTGATCACCGCATGGCGACGTTCGCCGCGATGATCGGGCTGGCCGTGCCGGGCGTCCGAATCGTCAATGTGGAGACCACGCGCAAGACACTGCCCGATTTCGTGAGCATGTGGACCGGCATGTTGGAGCGGTGACCGCGACGAATATCACGGATATACGATGAGGGGCTGATTCCCAGCGGAATCAGCCCCTCATTTATGTTCGTCCGTTTGCGTTAGGCGGACTGCGGCCTGCTAACGGCAGTTCGTCACTTGGTGAACGTGTTGCCGTAAGTGTCCGCGCCGTTCTCGGCGATTTCGGCGGACTTGCGGGCGATGGCCAGCTCCTCGTTCGTCGGGATGACGGCGATGATCACGGAGGAGTCCGGGGTGGAGATGATGCGCGGCTCCTTGGAGCGCTTCGCGTTCTTCTCCTCGTCCAGCTTGACGCCGAACGGGGCGAGCTTGTCGCACACCATCTTGCGCACGATGTCGTCGTTCTCGCCGACGCCGGCGGTGAAGGTGATTACGTCGCAGCCGCCCATCTGGTAGGTGTAGTTGCCGATGTAGCTGACGATGCGGTGCACGTACACGTCGAGGGCCAGCTTGGCGTCCTCGTTGCCCTCGGCCACCAGACGGTGAACCTCGCGCAGGTCGCCGAAGCCGGTCATGCCCATCATGCCGGAGCGCTTGTTGAACAGGGTGTCGAGCTCGTCCACGTTCATGTGGGCGTTGCGGATGAGGTGGAAGACCACGGCCGGGTCGATGTCGCCGGTGCGGCCGCCCATCATCAGGCCTTCAAGCGGGGTCAGACCCATGGAGGTTTCGACTGGCTTGCCGGAAACCTCGGCGGAGGCGGAGGCTCCGTTGCCGATGTGCAGCACGATCTGCTTGAGGCCTTCGGCCGGCTTGCCGATGACGCCGGGGACCACGGAGGAGATGAACTCGTGCGAGGTGCCGTGGGCGCCGTAACGGCGGATGTGGTACTGGTCGGCAATCTCCTTGTTCAGTGCGTAGGTGCTGGCCGCCTTCGGCAGCTGGAAGAAGAAGGAGGAATCGAACACGAAGATCTGCGGAACGTCGGGCAGCAGCGCGCGCATGACTTCGGCGCCCTTGGCCTCCGGGCCGTTGTGCAGCGGGGCGAGCACGGCCAGGTCCTTGACGGCGTTGATGGTCTTGTCGGTCACGAGGGCCGGCTTCGGGAAGAGGGATCCGCCCTGAACCACACGGTGGCCGACGGCGACGATGCCTGCTTCGGACAGGTCCGGGCCGTACTCCTTGAAGAAGCCGAGCACGCGCCTGAGGCCCTGCTCGTGGTCGTGGATCGGCTCTTCGAGCTCGTGCTTCTCGCCGTTGTACTCGTGCTTGTAGTGACCGTCGACCGGTTCGCCGATCTTCTCGACGAGACCGGAGGCCAGACCTTCGCCGGACTCAAGATCGACCAGCTGATACTTGATAGAGCTGGAACCGGAATTGATGACAAGGACGGTTTTCGCCATTGTGGGCATCCTCCATGATTGATACGTACCGCGAAACACGGCTTTCCACCTGATAGATTACTCGCTGCTTGCTACAAATCAGCGCCGCAGGTTTCGCCGAGAGCCACCAAAGAGAAAAGCCCCGCTGACGGGCTGAGCCGTGAAGTAAACAGCGGGGCTGGTTATAGGTGAAGAGCGAACGACAGATTGCACGTGCCCCCGCTGGCGGGGGCTGTCGCGAAGCGACTGGGGGTGGTCGTAAAGAGCGGCTGTACCGCGTGGAGACCGCTAAAACACCCGCGTCACTGGGCCTCGATGGCGGTCAATGCGATGGTGTTGATGATGTCCTGCACCGTCGCACCGCGTGAGAGGTCGTTGACGGGCTTGTTGAGGCCCTGCAGCACGGGGCCGATGGCGAGCGCCCCGGAGGAACGCTGCACGGCCTTGTAGCCGATGTTGCCGGAGCACAGGTCGGGGAACACGAACACGTTGACGTGTCCGGCCACGTCGTTGCCCTTGGCCTTGGTGGCTGCCACGTCGGGCGACCATGCGGCGTCGAACTGGATGGAGCCGACGACGGGCAGGTCCGGAGCCTTCTCCTTGACGATTCGCGTGGCCTCTTCGACGATGTCCACGTCCGGCCCCTTGCCGGAGCCGAGGGTGGAGTAGGAGAGCATGCCGACCTTGGGCTCGATGCCGAACGCCTTGGCGGTCACGGCGGACTGCAGCGCGATCTCCGCGAGCTGTTCGGCGTCCGGGTTGAGGTTGATGGCGCAGTCGGAGAACACGGTCACGTGGTCCTTGAAGCACATCAGGAAGGCGCCGGAGACGAGCCTCTGCCCGGGCTTGGTCTTGATGACCTGCAGCGCCGGACGCACGGTGTTTGCGGTGGAGTTGACCGCGCCGGACACCAGACCGTCGGCGTAACCGAGCACGACGAGCATCGTGCCGAAATAGCTCGCGTCGGTCAGCTGCTTGCGGGCCTGCTCTTCGGTCATGCCCTTCTTGGCGCGCAGCTCGCACAGCTTGGCGACCATGGGCTTGAGGATGTTCTCGTCGTCCATGGCCTGGAAGCGCGCCTTGCCCAGATGGGTCAGACCGAGTTCCGCGCCCCGGGCGAGGATCGCGCCCTTGTCGCCCACGATGATGAGGTTCACGATCTCGCGCTCCAGCAGGTAGTCGGCCGCCTTGATGATGCGGTCCTCTTCGCCTTCGGGCAGCACGATCGTTTTCTTGTTCGCCTTGGCGCGGCCGAGCAGGCTGTACTGGAAGGCGTACGAGGTGATCGGGAAGTCGATCTCGACGTTGATGGCCCGCAGGACCTCTTCGGTCGGCACGTTCGCCTGGAAGGCGGCGAGCGCCGCATCGGCCTGCGACGCTTCGGTGAACGGGATCTGGGGGATCGTCCACACCGGCAGCCCGAAGTCCGCGAGCGTGTCCTTGACCGAGACGGAGTGGCGCGGCTCGCAGCCCGTCACGAAGATGCCCAGCACCTTGTTGCCGGCGGCCTCCATGCCTTCGATGGAGAGACGGACGGTGTCCTTGAGCTCGTCAGGCCAACGGTCGATGGTGCACACGGCGAGGAAGACGCCGGCCTGCAGGTCGGCGGCGATGTTCGCGTTGAACTCGTAGGCGGTTGGGTCGTTGACGTGCGACTTGTCGGTGCCGACGATGAGCGCCGCGTCCGCGCGGGACACGTTCATCGCGTCGTTGAACGCCGCGACGATGTCGCCGCGGGAGCCTTCCTTGTCCTTGCGCACCTGGTGAATGTCCAGTCCGGTGGACAGCGCGACGCCGAGGCCGGCGTTGGAGGCGTTCAGCAGGATGGGGGTGAAGTGGTCGTGATTGGAGACCGCGGGGCGGAACACGGTGGTCTTGAATTTGGTGGTCAGCGCCTTGAGCACGCCGTATGCCACGACGTTGCGTCCGTTTGCGCCTTCAGGACTTGCGATGTAGATGTTCGTTGTTGTCACGTTTGTCTCCTCGTCGGGGATGGTACTGCTCGTGTGACCGCCTTGTTTCACACTTACTGACATTGTAGTACCCGATCGTTCACTGCCGGGCGTTGACATGGCGGTAAACGCGGCCGGGGCGGTTCGACCGGGCGCGTGCGTCATTTGTGATACAGGCTCAGCCGCTCGTATTTCGGCTCGCAGCATACGTTGATGCCGAGTTTGCGGTACAGCTCCTCGTCGGTCGACGAGATGATGATCGAGAAGAATGCGTCGCAGCCGCGCAGCTGTTCCAGCCCGCCGATGACGCGGGCCGCGGTCGGGCTTTGCGCGCTTGTCAGCGACAGGGCGATCAGCGTTTCGTCGGAGTGCAGGCGGCGGTTCATGCTGGACAGGTGCTCGGTTTTCAGCCGGCAGATCGGTTCAATGGCGGATTCGTCGATGACGCGCTGGTTCTCGTCGATGCCGGTTACGGCTTTGAGCGCGTTCATCAGCAGCGCGCTTGCCGCGCCGAGCAGTTCGCCGGTCTTGCCGGTGACCACGCGCCCGTTGGGCAGTACCATAGCGCCGGCCGGTGCCCCGGTCGTCTCCTCCTTGAGCAGCGCGGCCGACCGCGCGGGCGACAGGTCCTTGTCCACTCCGGCCTTCTTCATGATGGAGCGAAGCCGCTCGACCTGGTCCTCGCCGGTGCCGGTGCGCCTGAGATGCACGGTGGCAGCGAAGTAGCGGCGCACGATCTCCATGCGGGCGGCATCCCGGCACGCCTCGTCGTCGACGATGGCGTAGCCTGCCATGTTGACGCCCATGTCGGTGGGGCTCTGATAGGGGCTTTCGCCCATGATCCGCTCCATCATGGCCTTGAGGACGGGGAACGCCTCGACATCGCGGTTGTAGTTGACCGTGGTTTTCCCGTACGCCTCTAGGTGGAACGGGTCGATGATGTTGGCATCGTCTAGGTCGGCCGTGGCGGCCTCGTAGGCGATGTTCACCGGGTGATTGAGCGGCAGGTTCCAGATCGGGAACGTCTCGTATTTCGCATAGCCGGCGGCGATGCCGCGCTTGTTCTCATGGTAGAGCTGCGACAGGCATGTGGCGAGCTTGCCGGAGCCGGGGCCGGGCGCGGTGACCACGACCAGCGGGCGCGTGGTGACGATGTAGTCGTTGCGCCCGTATCCGTCGTCGGAGACGATGTGCTCGATGTCGTGGGGGTAGCCTGCGATGGGGTAGTGCAGGTAGCAGGTGATGCCGAGCTGGTCGAGGCGCCGGCGATAGGTGTCCGCGGCCGGCTGCCCCGCGTACTGGGTGAGCACGACGGAGCCGACGTGGAATCCGCGCGAGCGGAAGATGTCGATGAGTCGCAGCACGTCCTCGTCGTACGTGATGCCGAGGTCGCCGCGCATCTTGGCCTTCTCGATGTGGTTGGCGTTGATGGCGATGACGATCTCCACGTCGTCGGCGAGGCTTTTGAGCATGCGGAATTTGGAATCCGGCTCGAAGCCGGGCAGCACGCGTGACGCGTGATAGTCATCGAACAGCTTGCCGCCGAACTCCAGATAGAGCTTGCCGCCGAACTGCGCGATGCGCTTTCGGATGTTGGCGGCCTGTAGCTCGATATATTTCTCGTTGTCGAATCCCTGTCGCATGTGCAGTGAGAGTCCCTTCCGAACGGAGCGCTGTACCTGCACGATTATACCGGGTTCTTTACGAGGGCCACCCCCCACCAGTCGCGAAGCGGCTGGGGGTCTTACAAGAATCTGCGAGTGAAATTCGGCGATGTGCGCGGCCTCTAGGCGCACCGAAGGAAGCTGTACAAAGGTACCGCGACTGAGGAGCAACGACGAGGACACTCCGTTATTCCAAATTCACTCTCATTCGATGGCTTCAGTTCTGCCGTCACGTCATTCCAGTTGCCTCCAGTTTTCGGCGCCGTCTCGAGCCGAGTGCCGCCAAGTAACACCGTGTCGTGTTTCGTCGGCCTCGGGGACAAAAGTGGGGACAACTTTTTTCAAACTCAGGGCTTTGAGTTTTTTTGTTTTTGTCCCAAAGCGCGCGGCGGACCGCCTTTGAGATTCCGCTGACGTCCGGATACGCTTCGATCTCCCTTGAATTTTCAGACAGCATATGGTATAAGGTAATTGGTTTTCCGTTAGGAAGGCTTCCAAGTGCCGGGGACGTTTTCCCCGGCTTTTTTCTTATCCAGGAGAACAATGCGAGAACTCAGCATCTTCGTCGACGAGTCGGGAAGCGACGGTCTCTCCGACCGCCACTACCTGCTTACCGTCGTCATGCACGACCAATCCGAGAGCATCGCGGATTCGATCGCGGCATATGAGGGCGCCCTTCGCGCCAAGGGGCTCCCGGACATACCCTTCCATGCGTCGCCGCTCATGAACGGCAAGGACCAGTACTCGGGGCTCGACTTGAGGACGCGCAAGATGTTGCTCGGCTCGTTCCGAGTCTTCTTCCGCCACATGCCCGTGAGGTACCACACCTTTGCATACGCGACCAAGCAGTTCGCCTCGCTCGACAAGCTCGCGGGGACGATGCGAAGGGACCTCGTGAACTTCCTCTTCGACAACCTCGCGGAGCTGCAATCCTACGATATGGTCAAGGTCTATTACGACAACGGCCAGCATTCTATCGCCGAGTCGCTCCATCGCGCGGTCGAGTACGCGCTCTCGAAGGACGCCGTCGTCTACCGATCGGCGCAGCCCTCCGAGTACCGGCTTTCGCAGGCGGCGGACTACATCTGCACCATGGAACTCACGGCGATCAAATACGCGGAGCATACAGCCACCGCGACGGACGAGAAGTTCTTCGGCAAATGGTCCGATTTCAAGAAGGGCATATTTAAGGAGACACGCAAGAAGTTTCTCTAGAAAGACGGCTCGCCATCGGGGAACGGTTTCCCACAGGGGGCTCGCTGCGCGGGAGGGGCCCTTGACGGCATCGCTGTGGGTAAGTACCGGGAGCTCGAGGAGATAACCGCCGAAGAGGCTACAGCGATCATCGGAAAGTGCGAAGAAGAAATGGCCCCAAAGGAAGAAACCCAAGAATCCGAGAAGCGTCCCCAAATGGGAGCGCTTCTTCGGAGACGCTAGCTCGCCCTGCCGTCAGATGCCCCGGGCAAACCCAGCTACGGCCTTTTCGGCACGTGCAGCAGCTTAGCCCCGCAGGAAGAGCAGAACGCTGCTTCACCGGACGCCTTGACACCGCAATAGGGGCAGAAAGCCGCGCGCACTATGCGGTCCGTCGGCGTCCAAGACCTAATCCTCTTGGCGGTCGGTCTGCCACGCGTTCGGCTATGCCCGAGCCGTCGTTAGAGCTCGCTACGGTGTAGTCGCTCGTGAGGTGGCCCTTGTAGTCGAAGTCGATCACGAACTTCCACGAACTGATGCCGCTGAGCGAAGCGACGGTCCCGTAAACCTTGTGCCCGTTCACGCAAAGGGACTCGAGCCTTTTGACGGATCACCCCGTAGCCTCGACGATCTCCTCGAACCCCTCCTGGGTCACATCGTCCCTGAAACACTCGCTCGCACGGTCCCACTCGGCTTTTGCCTTGACCTTCTCGAGCTCGATCTTCCGCTTATCCTGCCTATCGCATGCGAACAGTATGATGCCGAGAAAAGCAAAAGCGGGAAATAGGGTCGTCAGGATGTTGACCAAAGATTCCGTTCAAGGTCCCCCTAAACAAGCCCAGCGCCGTGGGCAAGAAGAAACAGCGCGACGTGGAGGATGATGAAGGCAGGCAGCCCCACCGCGAAATACCACTTGGACGTCTTATGGTGGGCGACGCGCATCCCGGCGATGCCTCCAAGGGCCCCTCCCGCGAGCGAGAGACCAAGCAAGGTGGCTTCGGGGAACCTGCTGCCGCGGTCAATCGCCCTCTTCTTGTCCAGGCAAAAAACGGCGAACGTGATGACGTTGATGGCGAGAAGGTATGCACCGAGAGCGACGATGACGGGCGCGTTGAACGAAGCGCCCGGTTCCAGATCGACGACGATGACTCCGGCCCAAACGAGCACGACAAGCACCCACACAATCAAGAAGACTATGGCGCTGAACCACCAGGCGATGTTGTGCTTGTTCATGTGGTTCCTGGTGAAGATCATAAGGGCAAGGAGCATCCCCAGGGCGCCGCCCGCTACGGCGAACAGGGTCAAGATCCTGCCGTCCATGAGGCCGGTATCCTCGTCCTGGTTGTAACGGGCTATCGCGTAGTCGATCGCGAAGAGAATGAACGTGAGGGCATTAATGCCCGCAAGATAGATAACGAAGGGGTGAACGCCCTGGACAGCACCGCCCAGGGCAGATAGTGCCTGCTCCATAAGAAGAACTCCTTCCCGAACAACATGCCGCCATTATACAGGTAGATTGAACGCCCGATGCGCCTGTTCCCATTGATGCTCCGGGTATGGCGAGAAGAGCCTTTCCGCGGCCCAAACCGCATGGCCAGCCGCAGGCCGCGCTAACCTCTCGCGCCGTTCGTCTGCTTTCGCTCGTCCGAAATTACAACCGCAGCAGGCCGTGTCCAACGGATGGATACCATTTACCCGGGTGCATCTGGGGCAACGGGCCGGCAGGCCCTCGAAAGGTCGCTCGCAGAACACGCAACATCAAACACGAAAGAAGAGACGAACGACAGATGCCGGACCCCGGACGACAGCACCGCGGAAGACGAGCATTCCGAACACAACTGAACGAACTTCGATCCTAGGCAGGCGCCCGCACGGGCGCCTTTTGCTTTTCGGGGACTTAGCTGCCAGCTAAGGCGTACGGCTCATGGCCGTTTCGTGAAGGCCCGACCAGCTCGACCCACCTCGACCCATCTCCGCTCCTGTCGGGCGTGTCAATCGCCGTCAGGCGGTTCAATCGTCGCGCAGACGTAAACGCACACAGGACCGCGCAGACGTATCGCGCGGAAAGATTGGAGGCAACCATGGCGCACGCTACGAAATGCGCCGCGCCCGAGGGCAACCGGGGCCGCGACGAGTGGATGACGGTGATCGAGATGCAGGAGTACATGGGGGCGAGCCGGAGTAAGGCATACGACCTCATCTGGCCGGGAGAGATCGACTCGTACAGGCTCGGAAGGAAGCTCCTGGTTTGAGGGCGTCGGTGGACGCCTACATCGAGTCGAGGGGCGGCAGGAAATGACGACGGCGACCGCCCCGGGAGCCGCCCGCGGCCGGGCATGCGAGGGAGCCTCGAGACGAGAGGAGCTCGAGGAGACCATGACCAAGAGCATTAGCAGGAGCCAGGTGAGGCTCATCGCATCGACCAACGCGATATTCGGCGCCGACGAGGCGTGCGCGATGCTGCGCATCAGCCGCGACGCCATGTACCGGCTCACCAATATGCCTCAAACATGCTGGAACTGCCACAAGGCCATCAAGCCACAACACAAAGGAAGTGCGCTTCTCGTTGCTCCACACTGTTCTTTAATAGGGGAGAACGAAAAGCAATCAACAGCAAAGCGCCGGGGCCACCGATGGCTATATGGAAGGAAAATGCCTATTTTCGATTCCAAAGGTCGGCATCACTGGTAGGCATATCATCATCCTCGAATTCGCCAAGGTAGGTGTAATGGTGATAGCGTTCCCCATCATACTCGTACCCAGTGTAGTCATAACCTCTCTGAGTAACCCCGTGATAAGGCTTGAACTCCGCCTCAGCCTCTTCTTTGGTGTAGTGGTCAGCATCGAACCAAACGCCCTCGGTCTTATCATCGCCCCAGCCGAGCTTTTTGCCCTTGAATACGTGTCTCATGGTATCCACACTTTCACTAATGACTCCCGTTTAGGCTATTGTAGCACTCTCCCATTCAGCTCGTTCGTCTTTTCGGCATATCCAACCAACTGTCTTGTCTTCAGATGCCCCGACGTCCCCACGGCGTCCATCCCCGTCGTCGCGAAGCTGATGCCCGAGCTTCATTTGGTCCCATTTCCGCTCATAAGTACCTTGAGGCTACGGAACGTGCCCGAAGCGATAACACCGCTCAACGACAACTCCCGCGAAGTGACGGCTGTGGCCTCCTTCAGCGCCGAACGCGAGTTGAACGCGTGTTACATCCGCGCCGTGCGCCACAACGCGATCATGCCATCCACCGGCGCAAGCGCCAAGAACCCGTAAAACCAATAGCTCGTGCACGGCCACGAACCCGCGCCCACGTCGCCTCCGCTTACGACGAGCCTAGCTTGCTTGGCGGGCATCCACCCAAGACACGCATTGGACGGCGTTGCACCAACAGCAAGTAATAACCCAGAGGCGCTCCTCATTTGCATTATGCCTAATGAAGAGCGCCTCTATTTGGGTTAAATGCAATATGCGATAACGAAACCCCCGAAGTCAGTGCTCATTTCCGACGTCTATGAACACCAGCCAATCGATACTCAAAACGTCGTGAGTACAATTTGAGTACCAACCTGAGCGATCCCTTGCGAGCAAAAGCAATCTGCCGGTCAGCATTAATTTGAAATGAATTGATGGCGTTGCTTCGGTAATTGAAAGCACTTTAAAACGTACCAGTAAATTTAAAACGTACCAGTAAACAATTATCCCAGCTAAACAGTTTGAGAGATTGCGTAGCTGGTTTGTATGTACCATATACACCACAGCCCGCAGCACCCATGGCATGCAAATAAGAAAAACGAGGGAGGCCGTTTCCGACCTCCCTCGCAAAGGGCTATTTACTACTCCCATCCGTTAAGGCAACTGAACAGGTGCACATACGCGATGGGGTCCGCGGCACCGTCTTGTGCGTACAGCGTCGGGACTTCCTTGGTGATTTCCTGGGCAGCAGCTCCTGCATCTCGCTCCTCCGTTCCGGGCACGTGGCCCTTTGAAGATCAAGCCCTTGCGGGCAAAGCCGAATGGCGACGCCGCGCGTCGCCGTCGGCTTTGCTCCCTGCAAAGCTGCGCCGGAACGAAGAGGGGTCAAGGGAGGTCCACGGCAATCCGCACCAATCGGAGCCATGCGAAGATTTGTGCGCGATTCCGTGGGCCCCCTTGAGGCCTCGCAGTGAAGGCGCGACTCGGGAAGTCGCAACCGGAGCCTCTCGACCAAATAGCATTTAGGCAACAAACCGAATCCCACCGAAAGGACCGCCTCATGGACCTTGAAAAAGCCGCCAACGACATAGCCAGACTCATGCTCCCACACCTCAATGCAGCCCAGAACAGGCAGCTTGAAATGGTCCTCTCGCACTGCCTGTTCGACGAAACAGCACTCGCCAACGATTCTGTTGAGCAAAATGATTCCTATCTCGACCGCTTTCTATCGGCCAAGAGACTGGAGGGCTGCTCGGAGAGGACCATTTCCTACTACGAGTCCACTATTCGGAAACTCCTCGAAGCCATAGACGAACCGGCATGCGATCTCGGAACGGAGCAAATCAGGTCGTACCTCTCCGACTACCAAAAGCGCGGGAACGTCAGCCGCACGACCGTCGACAACGTTCGCAGGATCATCTCAAGCTTCTACTCATGGCTTGAAGATGAGGATCACATCATCAAGAGCCCCGTCCGAAGAATCAAGAGAGTGAAGTCGCCGCAAACAATCAAAGAGACTTACAGCGATGAGGTTATCGAAATACTGCGCGATGGCAGCGGTTCCCTTCGAGACCTTGCGCTGATAGATCTCTTGCGCTCCACGGGGATGCGCGTCGGTGAGCTAGTTACGCTCGACAAAGATGCCGTCGATGTCATCAACCGGGAATGCGTCGTCCACGGTAAGGGAGACAAGGACAGGGTCGTCTACTTCGATGCAAAGACGAAGGTCCATCTCGAGAACTACCTTGCTAGTCGCGACGACGATTCCGAAGCCCTCTTCGTCTCATGTCGCGCGCCGCATAACAGACTCCAGATCGGCGGCGTGGAGGCGATGCTTAGGAAACTTGGCAGAACGCTCGGTGTCGGCAGGGTCCATCCGCACAAGTTTCGACGGACGCTTGCCACGAGAGCAATCGATAAGGGCATGCCAATAGAGCAAGTACAGGTCTTGCTCGGGCACAAGAAGATTGACACGACTCTCAGGTACGCGATGGTAGACCAACGAAACGTCAAGGCGTCGCATCGCAAGTACCTAACCTAAATTTCGATTTGTCGACCTGAGATACAAACGACGCGAACGCTTCCTGCCTCTGGATTGGTGCCTTCTGTACTTCTATTGAGCACAGTTGTTCAAAATCTAATGCGCAGGTACTCACGCTCCTAGTGCCTGCAAGCAGCTCTTGCTCATGAACTCGAATTGCCCACAGCAAGTAGCTCGACAGATAATCTGGCAGTGGAATAAAGGCCTTAACATCTTGGTTAATCGCAAGGCGGCATGCGCTTAACGCAGAATACATCTTGTTATGGAGCATGGCGCTCCTGGTCACCACGAGAACGGAATCATTGGGAACGAGCTTAACGCCAGCATCGGTTAAAGCCCGCTCGGTCAAAGACAAAGCACCTTTGGAAACGATGTCCTGCTTCACATCTCCAGATTTAATAAATGGGATGCCACCACCGTAATATTCTGGATGCTTCATAGAAGGTGTCTTTCCACCCTGAATAGTCATACAACACTCTCGAAGCGTGGAAAACTCTCCCGACTCCGCATGTCCGAACATCTCGACAAATTGTGATTTGCAGTCTCAATCCACTCGAACGGACATCGGCTCTCGGGCAATCTATCTCGGCAACTGCGGCGGTATAATCGCATCAGTCGTAATTTCATTTTTGAGCTCATAGGTGTTCGAATGCCAGAAGAACCAATAAACAAATCCGAGCTGGGAAATCACCTGCTCGGGGCCTGCGACATCCTGCGCGGGCCCATCAACCAAGACGAGTACAAGAGCTACATCACGCCGCTGCTCTTTTTCAAGCGAATCTCCGACGTCTACGACGAGGAGACCGCCGAAGCCCTGGAGTTTTCGGGGGGCGACAAGGACTACGCAGCCCTGCCCGAGAACCACAGCTTCGAGGTGCCGAAGGGATGCCACTGGCAGGATATCCGCAACACCGGCACGAACGTCGGAAAGGCAATCGTCGACGCCATGGTCGGAATCGAGCGCGCCAACCCCGACACCCTCAGCGGCCTCTTCAGCAGCTTCGACGATGCGAGCTGGACGGACAAGGGCAAGCTTTCCGACGAGCGCCTAAAGGATCTCGTCGAGCACTTCTCGGCAAAGAAGTTCGGCAACAGGAACTATAGCGCCGACATGATGGGCGACGCTTACGAATACCTGATCAAGAAGTTCGCCGACATGCAAAAGAAGAACGCCGGCGAGTTCTACACCCCGCGCGAAATCGTCAAGATGATGGTCTCCCTGCTTGAGCCGAAGCCTGGCGAGACCGTCTATGACCCCGCCTGCGGCACGGGTGGCATGCTAATCGAAGCCGTGCGCCAGATGGACAATTCAAAGCTCGCCTACGGAAAACTCTACGGCCAGGAGAAGAACCTCAGCACGTCCGCCATAGCGCGAATGAACCTGTATCTCCACGGTGCGAAAGACTTCCGAATCGCCCAGGGCGACACCCTGCGTGAGCCCGCCTTCCGAGACGGCAACATCCTCAAGACCTTCGACTGCGTCCTCGCAAACCCGCCGTTCTCGCTTAAGAGCTGGGGTTCTGACGAGTTCTCTTCGGACCCGTGGGGCCGCAATATCTGGGGT
>OLVR01001230.1_pt1 | contig 25875 bp, 30 predicted proteins | sample 1673261 | NCBI WGS metagenome assembly OLVR01 (sample SAMEA3178938, study PRJEB25190) | human gut metagenome | biome: human gut; feature: human-associated habitat; material: faeces | place: Austria | collected 2013 | reverse complement strand
GCCAAAATCCTTTGTCATGATAAGGATTTTGGCTTTCTTTGTTTTCTTATGAAGATGCCTCTAAACCTCTTATACTTGAGATTTCATGCCTTTTTTGTTTAATACATGCGGATATAAGCGTCACGTTCTGCGCCTACGGAAACGTATCGAATGGAACAGCCGGTCATTTCTTCCAGCAGATGAATGTAGTCCAGTGCTTCTTTGGGCAGATCTTCTTTTGTTCTGCATTTGCTGATGTCACAGTTCCAGCCTTTTACTTTGCGAATGACAGGTTTTGCTTCGGGCAGAACAGCGGCGTAAGGGAATTCGTCAATGATTTCGCCGTTGAGCTCATACTGAGCACAGATAGGGATTTCTTCCAGATAGGAAAGAACATCCAGTTTTGTCAGAGCAATTTCTGTGCAGCCCTGCACGCGGATACCATAGCGGGATGCCACTGCGTCAAAGGGGCCTACACGGCGGGGGCGACCCGTTGCTGCGCCGTATTCACCGCCAGCTTCACGGAGTTTTTCCGCTTCTTCACCGAAGGATTCACAGGTGAAAGGGCCTTCGCCTACACAGCTGGAGTATGCTTTCATGATCCCTACTACCTGATCCAGTTTGTGATTGGGTACGCCTGCACCAATGGGAGCGTAAGCCGCAATGGTGGAGGAAGAAGAGGTGAAAGGGTAGATGCCGAAGTCAATGTCACGCAGTGCGCCTAACTGTGCTTCGAACATGATCTTTTTACCTTCCTTCGCTGCCTGATCCAGATACAGGCTTGTGTCAACAATATAATCCACGAATTCTGCGGCATATGTGTCTAGCCATTTTGTCATGTCAGCCAGTTCTACGGGAGCTGCATGATAAACGTTTTCAATAATCAGATTTTTGTATTCCAAAACATGTTTCAGTGTGTCATGGTAAATGGCGGGGTATTTCAGATCACCCATACGCAGACATTTTTTCATGTACTTATCACCGTAAACGGGAGAGATGCCGCGGCGAGTGGAGCCGTATTTTGCGTCGCCCAGACGATCTTCTTCCAGACAGTCCAGCATAACGTGATAAGGCATGCAGATGACTGCTTTATCACTGATTTTCAGATTTTCCGGTGTGATGGATACACCAGCTTCCTGCAGACGGGAGATTTCGTTGTGCAGGTGTTCCAAGTCGATAACCATACCGTTGCCCATGACATTGACTACGTCACTGCGCAAAATGCCGGAAGGCAGCAGATTCAGTACAAATTTGCCCTGATCGTTGATAACCGTATGTCCTGCGTTATTGCCGCCCTGATAACGGCAGACGATATCATATTCCTGAGAAAGCAAGTCGACCATACGGCCTTTGCCTTCGTCACCCCAGTTGATGCCAACAATAGAAGTAAACATAAAATACCTCCAAATATATAAGTAAAGTTGATTTTTTTGAAAATTACTATAAGATTATAATATGATAAAAGCCTAGAGTCAAATACACAGATATTTGTTATTATGCGGAATTTTGTGATAAAAATTCATTCTATTTTAAAATAGGGGTTTTAAAATATAAGAATAATTTGGGTTTTTGAATAGATGAATTGGAAAGGAGTGTAATTTTATGCAAAATTTGCAAAGGGAAAACTGAAAATTAAGCCATAGAAATATTTGATACCTTTCATAAAAATATGAAATAAATAAAAACAAATTTGAAAAGAATTTAAGATATGTCTTTGTGATGCGGAACATAGTAAGAGCAGATTTAGAAATAAAAAAACCAGAATGCTCCGCTGAACGTTCTGGTTTCGAGAATTCGTTTATGATTTTTTCTTTTCAGATTTTGTATCTTTGTGTTTCTTAGGCGCAGGAGCCATATCGTAAGCATGATTGCGGCCCAAGGTATAAGCTGCTTTGATGAGTTTCTTTTCGCTTTCTGTCAGTTCCCGGTTCAGCTGTGTCATGAAGTGCTGGAACAGGGCTTTTTTATCTGTCCGCATACGTTTTGGGTTTTTCGCAAGCATAGTCAGTGGCTGGAAAATATCCGGCGTAATGTTTTCCGGATGAACGATGCGGAAAATTTTAGCTGTGTAGACAGCGTCATTCAGTGCGTTGTGGAACGCATCCTGTATTTCGATACCCAGTTCTGTCACGGCATTTTTCAGACCAATGGCTTTGCCGGCTTCCTGATGAAGATATGCGGAAGCAAAGGGCTGGATATTCAGATATTGATCAGTCAGTGCATCTGCATCCAGATTATAATAGAGAATATTGCGGAACAAAGACTTGATGTCGTCAGGGCCCCATGTACAGAGAATTGCTTCTTCTTTGCCGATAAAGCGCAAAAATGCTTCATAAGCTTCTGAGAAAGAGGGCTGTCCTTTTAAGTCTTCTTCCTGTATCCCAGTGATTTTTTCCACAAAGGGATGCAGACGGGGGTAAATCTGGGGACGAATCATATAATTGAATTCTTCTAATATATCAAAATTTTCATTGAGCTTTACGGCACCAATCTGTATGATTTCGAAAGGGCATTCTGCCACAGGCTCTGTTTTTTTTCCGGTCTTAAATGGAAAGGACTGGTTAAATTCCAAGTCTAATACAATGTAATGCATCTCCAAGCCTCCTGTTTGTTGTACTCAATTAGTATACCATGAAATGCCTTTGCGACAAAGAGAAATTTTCTTGTATATCTATTTTGTCAATGGTAAAATCATCATAAAGGAGGTTATTGCTATGCGTTTGACATTTACGGAACAGGAAATCCAGCAGGAACTGAATAAAATCTATCTGGAAGAAGATGATCTTCTGATGGAAGGGGAATGGCTGGAAGGAGAAGGCCGCCATTACATCATTTCTGGTGTAGCAACCATTGAAGGCGAACGTTATCATGAATTTGAAATAGAATTTGAATTATTGGAAGACCCTCAGGAACAGACAGCCGTAGGTATTTTGTCTGTGGATTGGGACTGGTATGATTTTTTGTGCTAAAAAAGGAGGAATAGAAATATGAACACATTTCGTTATTTTATGCCCGTAGATACATACTTTGGACGGGACTGTATTGCAGAACATAAAGAAGTTCTGAAAAAACTGGGGAAGAAAGCCATGATTGTTACTGGCAGAACTTCCGCAAAGAAAAACGGTTCTCAGAAAGATGTAACAGATGCGCTGGAAGCATTGGACATGCAGTGGGTATTGTTCGATGAAATCGGCGAAAATCCCGATGTGGAAACCGTTGTCCGTGCGGCAGAATTGGCAAAAAAAGAAGCGGTTGATTTTGTTATTGGGATCGGCGGCGGCTCTCCTATGGATGCTTCCAAAGCCATTGCGGTACTGACTGCAAATCCGGAAGCAGATGCGGAAATTCTCTTTACAGATCCTTCCGCAAAAGCACTGCCTGTTGTGGAAATCCCTACAACAGCAGGTACAGGCTCTGAAGTGACACAGTATGCCATTTTGACACTCCATGAAAAACGTACCAAAAGCGGTATTATGCAGCCTGTATTTGCAGCCGTATCTTTCTTAGATCCCAAATACATGGATACACTTTCTGCAAAAGTAACCAATAATACAGCAGTAGATGCTATGAGCCATCTGGTAGAAAGCTATTTGAGCGCAAATGCCAATACAGTAAGTGAAAAAATCGTGGCTATGGGTCTGTCCTACTGGAAAGAATGTATTCCTGCGCTCAAAGCAAGAGAATATACACCGAAAGTACGTGAAAAACTGATGCTGGCATCCACAATTGGCGGTGTTGCCATTGCCCAGACAAGCACTTCCATTCCCCATGCATTGGGTTATTTCCTGACATACGAAAAACAGATTCCTCATGGCCGTGCAAACGGCATGGTGATGCAGGCGTATATGGAACTCTTTGGCAAAGACAATCAGAAAGTCAAAGAAGTTCTTGGCTATCTGGGTCTGGAAACCACAGAAGACATGGGCCAGCTCATGAAAGATGTACTGGATATTTCCGAAACATTCACAGCGGAGGATATTGCTTACTACGCAAAACGCTCCATGGAAAATCCCAAAAAACTGGCTACATTCCCCGAATATGGTCTGGAAGAGAAGGATATTCTGGAAGTTTACAGAAAAAGCCTGCTGTGATATAATCAAGATACAGAAAAATAGATGCCGGAACTGATGAGAGTTTCCGGCTCTTGTTTTCTGGAGTTTTATATGAAAATACTTTGATAAAAACAATGTTGGAATGAGATGAGAACGGCTGGGAGATGACAGGCTTGACACCTTTGATGAAAATACAACCTTTTATTCAGGCATATGTACAGGCCATCGCTTCTATTTTGGAAGCAGATGTTACCATTGTAGACCATGAACTGATTCGTGTGGCAGGCACAGGGGATTATCTCAATGAAATCGGTAATGCCGTTTCCCATGCCAATTTTTTTGAGAAGATTCTTAAGACTGGGAAGGGCGGTATTATTCGGGATGTGAACGACGACTCCAACTGTGTAGGTTGTGAGAAACGGGCATACTGCAAAGAGCTTGCCAATCTGGCTTATCCCATCTTTCAGAATAAGACAGTGGTAGGCATCATTTCTATCATTGCTTTTCGGGAACAGCAGCGGAAGAATGTTCTGGAGAATATGGGAAAATTGGAAGAATTCCTCAAGTATATGAGTATGTTGCTGGAAAGCAAGCTTTATACGGATGAAGCGAACAGCAAATTGGAAGAACAATTGAAAGCGGTGCATACGGCAGAAAGCGCATGGTCTTTTGTAGGGGATAGCCCCAAGATGCAGGAGGCGCTGCGTATCGGCCGGAAAGTTGCCAAGTCTGATTCTACGGTGTTTCTCCGTGGGGAAAGCGGTACGGGGAAAGAAATTATGGCAAAAATGATTCATGATCTCAGCGACCGCAGGGAAAAATTGATGATTTCCATTAACTGTGCTGCCATTCCAGAAAATCTGGTGGAAAGTGAACTCTTTGGCTATGAAGAAGGAGCTTTCACCGGAGCGCGGAAGCATGGCTCTGTGGGGAAATTTGAACTGGCAGATAAAAGTACCATTTTTCTGGATGAAATCGGTGATATGCCTTTGCCGGTTCAGACAAAACTGCTCCGTGTTTTGCAGGAAAAACAGGTGGAACGAATCGGCGGACGAAAACCTATTCCGATAGACATTCGCGTTATTTGCGCTACTCATAAAAATATTGAGCAGATGGTGGCAGAAGGCACATTCCGAGAGGACTTGTATTATCGTTTGAATATCATTCCCATTGAATTGCCGCCTTTGCGTATGCGGCGGGAAGACTTGCCGGCTTTGATTACCCATTATATTGGGTATTATAATCAGAAACTGAATAAGCATCTGGAAGGAATGGAACCGAAAGCCCTGGATGCTATGATTGCTTATGATTGGCCGGGAAACGTCAGAGAATTGAAAAACATTGTGGAGTATCTGGCCAATATTGTGGAAGGAACGCATGTGACTCTTTCAGACTTGCCGGATCATATTGCTCTTCATGGAAGCCGTGGTGCAGCACCTCGTTCCTTGGATGAAATGATGTCCGATTATGAAAAACGAATTTTGATGCGTATGGTCAAACCCGGCGCTTCTCTGGAAGAAAAAAACTATCTTGCGGATATCTTGCAGGTGAGCCGTGCCACATTGTATCGTAAATTGAAAAAATATGATCTCATTTAGTTCTCATTTTTGAGAAATCATATTCAAAAATGAGAAATCGCTAAAAAGTTAGAAACAAGCCCTTTTTTTGGTATGCCGTATACCAAAGGGGCTTTTTTTATTGCAAAAAGCAGGAAAAATGTATGAGAAAAAGTACATTATTTATTTGGATATGGGAAATAAAGAAATGGAAACAATATAAATTTCTCATAATTGAGAAATCAAATGTCAAAAAAAGCAGAATTTCGGGGGTTTTTTGTTTGGCACGCTTTTTGCTCTATAATAGGACAACATAATGAATCGGATATTCTTTAGGAGGAATTACAAATGGATATGAAAATGGCATTGGAAGCAATCAGAAGTGAAATGAAACCCAGCATGGGCTGTACAGAACCCGTAGCAATTGGTTTGGCAGTATCCAGAGCATGCGCACTGCTGGAAAAACCCGCAACACATTTGGATATGGTCATCAGCTCCAACATCTTTAAAAACGCTTATAGCGTACAGATCCCCAATGCTGGCACAAACGGTATTGAACTGTCTTGTGTACTGGGATGCCTGTTGGCTGATCCTGACAACACCATGGAAATTTTTGCGAAAGTAAAACCCGAACATGTGGAAAAAGGTCAGAAACTGGTAGAAGAAGGCTTTGTAACTGTAAAAGTGCTGAAGAGCAGCCAGTTCTACATTGAATGTGTAGCTACAAATGAAACAGAACGCGCGCACACAATTACAGAAGATGCCCATGATAATCTGGTATATTCTGAAAAAGATGGAAAAGTCCTGCTGGATAACCGGAAAGAAGAGGTTGTGGAAGAAGAAACACATGATGGTTTCGATATTACACAGTACACATTTGCTGATTTCTTCAAAATGGCAAATGAAGTGGACGTGAAAGATTTGGCATTTATCCAGGAAGGTATTGATATGAACCTGGATATTGCAAAGAAAGGTCTGGAAAAGAAATATGCTATCGGTATTGGCCCTTGCATGCAGAAAATGGTTCTCAACGGTACATTGTCCAATGATATGGTAACAGATGTAAAACTGACAACAGCAGCAGCATGTGACTTCCGCATGAGCGGCGGCAATGGCTCCGTTATGACATATCTGGGCAGTGGTAACCAGGGTCTGGAAACGATGCTTCCTGCGGCAGTGGCTGCAAAACATTTGCAGGCTTCTCCTGAAAAACTCCTGCGTGCAGAATTGCTGGGAATGCTCATTATCATGTATATGAAAAAACATGTGGGCAGACTTTCTCCTATCTGTGGCGCAACACTGGCAGGTTCCGGTTCTGCGGCAGCTATCACATATATGATGGGCGGCAACTTGGAACAGATTTCCGGCGCTGTACAGAACATGATGGGCGGCGTAGCAGGTATGTTCTGTGACGGTGCAAAAGGCGGTTGTGCGTTAAAACTGTCAATCTGCGCAGGCGAAGCAGTTTATGCGGCACTGTATGCAATGGATAACAGCATTGTACAGGCAACTGACGGTATCATCAGCACTGCGGTAGAAGACACAACCAAAAACCTGATGAAACTTTCTCATGAAGGTTTGACAGATGTAGATATGAAAGTAATCGAAATTATGCAGAATAAAAAATAAGAAATTGTACTTGATGTCATACATCAAGCCAAAAAGTGGAGTTTTGCGAATAATTTGTACGAAAAATTGCACAAAAGAAAATGGACATTTTCTGTCAAAAGATTGGATACTGGATACTGGTATCCAATCTTTTTTTGCAAAAAAGGGGATAGAATTTGAAAAATGACGGATGAAAAATGGGTTTTTGACAGATCCTACTGCAATTTGCACGCTGCTCAAAAGGGCATTCAATGCCATAACATAAAAGAAAGTTCTTTGTTGCAATGCAAATGCCTAATAAAAGCACAGAAAAGCATCAAAAGCCATCTGTGGAGTGTGAATTTTTTTGAAAAAAACAGGTGAAAATGACCATACTCTTTGCCAGTAAACCATTGGAGAGACTTGCTGCTATTTTGTAATCAGGGAAGATATATTGAGGCGATTCAGCCAATTTTATTAGGATTAATAGCCTTTTTGCCTGCATATTTCTGTGCGTTATTTTGTAGTTTCCAGAATAGAAATGGGGGGAGAGAAAAAGCTGGAGAAAGATTCCTATGGCCTCTGCACACAAGAAAAGAGAGAAGCTTGAATTGCTTCTCTCTTGTAAAATCAGTATTACCAGCCATTCTGGAACTGCAGTACGTCGTCAGGGATATTGCCTGCTTCATAGTCTGCCATTGCTTCATCCAGGATTGCAAAAGCTTTGCGGAACAGATCATGTTCGATGTTCAGAGGCGGCTGAATTCTCAGGATATTGCCTGCAACAGAGATGACCAGCAGACCTTTTTCGTATGCACGGTAGAGGATCTTGAAAGTACCATCCAGATCAGGTTCTTTGGTGCCATCGGCATTTGTTTTTACGATGCCGATACCACAGGACATACCCAAACCATTGGTTGTGCTGATGATATTGCCATGTTTTTCTTTCAGCATTGCGAAGGATTCCTGCAGGATTTCGCAGTTTGTTTTCAAAATATTCTGGAATTCTTCTGTATGCATGTAGTCAAATGCCGCAATACCAGCGGAACATGCCAGTGCGTTGCCGCCCAGTGTGAACAGATGGGCAGGAGCAGGCAGGCAGTCCATGATTTCTTCTCTAGCCATGAAAGCGCCCAGTGTCAGACCAGCGCCGACAGATTTGCCCAAGATGATGCCGTCAGGTACGATGTCGTAATGTTCGATACCATACATTTTACCAGTGCGGTAGAATGCCTGCTGTACTTCTTCGGAAATAAACAGGATGCCGTGTTTCTGGCAAAGTTCATGCAGTTTTTTCATGAAGATAGGATGCGCAGGAATCAGGCCGCCGTCACCCTGAACAGGTTCGATGATGACTGCTGCCACATCGTCTGCGGGCAGGTAAGTATCGAATGCACGCTGCATTTCTTTCAGACATTCTTTTTCACATACATCGTCTGGTGTGTCAGACCCGAAGAAGGGGAAGGGATAGATTTCCGGCAGGAAAGGGCCCATTTTCTTTCTCATACGGGTGGTTACAGTTGTCATGGAAGAAGAACCGTAAGTATTGCCATGATAACCGTTGATGAATGTGATGATTTTGGTGCGTCCGGTAAATGCTCTGGCAAATTTTACAGCAGCGTCATTGCCGTCAGAACCACAGTTACCAAACAGAACTTTGGCTTTTACATCGCCAGGATATGTGCTGACAAGACGTTCAGCATATTCGATGGCAGGAATATTATATGTATAAGCAATGGTATACTGTGAATATTTTTTCAGCTGTTCTTCTACGGCAGCTTTTACATGATCGTTGCATGTGCCAAGATTTAAGGAAGAAGCGCTGCTGAGGAAGTCAATGTATTCATTGCCGTCCAGATCTCGGATAATAGAGCCTTTACCGCTTTCTACAACAAGTGGGAAGTAAGAAAGGTGCTGTGTTGGAGCCATTACCTTCTTATCTCTCTCTACCCATGAAGTACATTTTTCTGTGTTCATAGTTGCTACACCCCTATCTTTTGTATGTTTTTTATTAGATACAACGTATAAAAATAAATCTTGCTCAATACTGTATCACCAATGTGTTTTTTTGACAATGGCAGAAATAATAAAAAAACGAGGAAAAAAATCAGATTTTTATTGTGAAAAAAGATGGGAAGGTTTTGCATAAACATGGAAAAAATTGTGTAATCTATTTCTTTACAAAAAACAGAACAATATGGTACAATCTTCCATATTCGATTTATGTACTTAAATCGATACAATCCTGATTTCAAAAGAAGAATCTGGAAAATGCAAAAGAGAAAGGGGAACAAGGTATGGAAAACAAGGTGAGTATGGCAAATGTGGTAAAATTTGCCGGCGCATATGTGGCATGCGCCATCGGTTCAGGCTTTGCAACAGGGCAGGAAATTATGCAGTTCTTTACAGCACAGGGGATTATGAGTATCCTGGGCAGTATTATAACAATGGTAGTTTTCGCCTGGGCAGGCGGTATGTTTATGAGGCACGGGAAAGAATTGCAGCTGAAAGTTCCCGGCGCAATTGTACGTTTTTATTTTGGTCATACAGTTGGTAAAATTTTCGAAATTCTGTTCCAAGCATTCCTGTACGCGATCTTCGTTATCATGATTTCCGGTGCAGGCGCAACACTGGCAGAATACTATGGAATCAATCCTTATGTAGGTCGTGTCGGTATGACATTGGCAGCATTCTTTACAGTTATTCTGGGGCTGCACAAACTGACAGACATTCTGGGCAGCCTTGGTACAGTTATCATTGTCTTTTCTGTTGGCGTTGGTCTGATCAGCTTCCTGGGTAATGCAGGCGGACTGGGTCATGCCGCAGAAGTTATTCCTACATTGGAAATTACAAAGAACAGCGGCGGCTGGCTTTTCTCCAGTATCCTGTATCCTGGTTTTAATGCCATTGCCGTATTGATTTTCTCTGCTGGTATCGGTGCCAGTGCAAACAGCAGCAAAGAGGCTCTGTATGGCGGTCTGCTGGGCGGCGTGCTTTTCGGTCTGGCAATCCTGTGCATGAACCTGGGTCTGCTGGTAAATATCGAAAGCGTTTATGACAAAGCGGTACCTTCTCTGGTGCTGGCAGACAATATCCATCGTGCAGTTGGTGTTGTATTCTCTGTTATCCTGATCTGCGGTATCTATACAACAGCAGTACCTATGCTGTGGGGCGTAACCAGCCAGTTCGCGCAGGAAAAAACAAAGAAATTTATGTTGGTTGCTCTGGTTCTGACAGTTATCGCTTTCTTCCTGGGCATGACAGACTTCAAAGTTCTGGTAAATACCATTTATCCTTTCAGCGGTTACATGGGTATCATCCTGATGGTTGTAGTACTGTATCATATGCTGTTTGATAAACGGGATAAGAAAGAAGTGGGCGCAGCCCTCAATGAAAAATACAAAAAGCTGGAACAGCAGCAGTAATCTAACAATAAACGAAGCATAAAAGAAAGCCTCATGGGACTTTGATTCCATGAGGCTTTTTGTTTGGAAAACAGCAAAGAAAACCCCGCTGTTTTTACAGCGGGGGTGTCGTATCAAAATTAGATGATGCCCATTTCTTTTGTGATTTCAATGATGGCATCAGCAGCTTTTTCCAGATCTTCTCTGGTGTGTGCTGCGGAAATCATAACACGCAGACGAGCAGTACCTCTGGGCACAACAGGGAATTTGATAGCCTGTGCGTAAACGCCTTTTTCATACAGACGAGCGCTCAGTTCTTCTGCTTTTTCTGCATCGCCAACGATAACGGGGATAACAGGTGTTACAGTAGAGCCAGTGTTCAGACCTGCTTCTTCCATACGTTTTGCGAAATATTCTCTGTTTTCCCACAGACGTTTTACCAGAGTGTCGTCATCAGCAATTTTGTTGATGGCAGCCAGTGCTGCTGCTGTCAGGCAGGGAGCCAGAGGAGAAGCTGTGAAGATGAAGCTGCGGGCTTTCGGACGCAGTTCTTCGATGAATTCTTTAGTACCTGCTACAAAACCGCCGGCTGCACCAAAAGCTTTAGACAGGGAGCCTGTTTCTACGGTTACTTTGTCACGCAGACCGAAGTGTTCAACAGTACCTTTGCCGTAAGGGCCCATTACGCCGTCACCGTGAGCATCGTCAACCATGAACATAGCGCCGTATTTTTCAGCCAGTGCTGCCATTTCGGGCAGGGGAGCCAGATCGCCGTCCATGCTGAATACTGCGTCAGCAACCAACAGTTTTTTGCCTTCTGTGGGTTCTTTCAGCATTTCTTCCAGTTTTGCCAGATCCATGTGAGGATATACCTTTACGTTTGCGCGGGACAGACGGCAACCGTCGATGATGCTGCCGTGGTTCAGTTCGTCACTGTAAATGGTATCGCCTTTGCCTACCAGAACGGGGATAACGCCTGTGTTTGCAGCTACGCCGCTGTTGAATACCAGAACAGCTTCTACGCCTTTGAATTTTGCCAGTGCTTCTTCCAGTTCGTCGTGGATTGCGAAGTTGCCGACAATGTTTCTGCTGGCACTGGGGCCAACACCATATTTGTCAATGGCTTCCTTTGCTGCGGCTACCAGATCGGGGTCGTTAGCCAGACCCAGATAGTTGTTGGAGGCCATATTGATGATATCTCTGCCGTCCAGATTGATGTGAGCACCCTGAGGGCTATAAAGGGTTCTGTACATGTTGCATCCTTCTTTCTGTGATAATCCCTGATATTGATTTACAATAAATTTTTAATAAAAACCCTAAAAGCATTATAACACCATTGTGAAAGATAAGTCAATGAAAGGCAATGGAGGGAAAAGAAAAGTGGAACATTTCACAAGAAAAAAGGATTTCTTTCGAGGAAAGAAATCCTTTTTTTGTAATAATTTATAACTCGATCTGTCCGGGAACATCATTGGAAGTTTTGTCTTTTTCCTGAATGAAATGCCCTGTTGTTGGAATTTTCCGTGTCCGGTAATATTCAGGATTGTCTGTCTGGAATTGTGCCGCAGGGCAGACTTTGGTGATGCTGCTGTTTTTCTTGAGGGTATAAAGCTGCACACCGGATGCGCTTTTGGAAGCATTCGCCGGAATCAGTTCTGTGTTAAGCAGAGTGGCTTTGTCATGGTTGCGCATAAGCAGGAAATCCACATCTGCATCCAGTTTTTCCATGTATACCAGTGGAGAACGGGCAGAGTAGGCGTTGACCAGTTTCCGTCTGTTGGCTTTCGTAGCATAAGCGGAAAGCTGTACTTTTGCGCCTTTCCCGTTTTCGAAGAAAAATACCATAAAGCCGCTGTAATCCTGTGTGACGGTCATATAAAGGATTTTTTCTTCCGCATCCATACCTAACAGGTTCTGGAGATATTCCCCCATGGAGCTTGCTTTGCTGTCAGGAATGTCGCTCAGTTTCATTTTGTATACGTTGAACTGATTGGAGAAGAACAACATTTCCCCACGGTTGGTGCTTTCCATCTCCTGCATGATGTAGTCGTCGTCTTTGACTTTCTGTTCACCAGCAGAACGCAGGGAGATCAGGGGTATTTTTTTGAAATAGTTCTGTTCTGTCAGGAACAGGCGTACGCCATAATCTTCAATGAAATCATCTTTGGTGGGAGTCACAATTTCTTCTTCCTGAATGATTTCTGTCAAACGAGGTTTGCCGTATTTTTTCGCGACGGCTTTCAGCTGACGACAGATCAGATTTTTGATCTTGGTGTTGCTTTCTAATGTTGCTTTCAGATCTGCGATTTCTTTTTCCAGAGATTCCATTTCCTGCGTACGCTTGAGGATATATTCCTTGTTGATGTTTCGCAGTTTCATTTCTGCGATATAATCCGCCTGTACTTCGTCAACGGAGAAGCCTTCCATCAAATTAGGAACAACCATGGATTCCAGTTCTGTATGACGGATGATGGAAATGGCTTTGTCAATATCCAGCAGAATTTCCGCCAAACCTTGTAAAAGGTGGCATTTTTCCTGCTTTTTCTGGATGTCAAAAGCCAGCTGCTTACGGATGGATTCCATACGGAATTCTGTCCAGTGCTGCAAAATGCCGCCCACACCTAAGGTCATGGGCTTTCCTTGAATCAGTACGTTAAAGTTGCAGCTGAAACTGTCGGAAAGCGGCGTCATGGCATAAAGCTTATGCATGAGTAAATCAGGATTAGTGCCTTTTTTGATATCAATGGTGATTTTCAGACCATTCAGGTCAGTTTCATCACGAATATCGGAAATATCACGGATTTTTCCGCCTTTTACCAATGCGATGATTTTGTCAATGATGACTTCCAGATTGGTAGTGTAGGGGATTTCATAAATTTCAATACAGTTGGCATCTTTGTCGTAACGATATTTTGCCCGAAGCTTGAAACTGCCGCGACCTGTGCGATAAACCTGTTCCAAAGCAGAGCGATTGTAGATCAGCTGTCCGCCTGTGGAAAAATCGGGAGCAGGAAGCACATCGCAAAGATCAATGGAATTATCTTTGATATATGCGGCTGTTGCTTCACAAAGTTCTGCCAAGTTAAAACTACAAATGGAACTTGCCATACCAACGGCAATCCCGATGTTTGGATTTGCCAGAATATTGGGAAAAGTCGTAGGCAGTAAAACGGGTTCCTGCATGGAGCCATCATAGTTGTCTACGAATTCCACAGTGTTTTTGTCGATGTCCGCGAAAACTTCCTGACAAATGGGTGCCAGTTTTACTTCTGTGTAACGGGAAGCAGCATAAGCCATGTCGCGGGAATACTGTTTCCCGAAATTCCCTTTGGAATCTACAAATGGGGTCAGGAGTGCGCCGTTGCCTTCGGTCAGACGTACTAATGTTTCGTAAATCGCAGAATCCCCGTGAGGGTTCAGTTTCATGGTCTGACCTACTACGTTAGTGGATTTTGTACGGTCGCCCCGCAAAAGCCCCATATGATACATAGTGTAAAGAAGTTTCCGGTGAGAGGGCTTGAAACCATCAATTTCAGGAATGGCACGGGAAACAATAACGCTCATGGCATAGGGCATGTAGTTTTGTTCCAGTGTCTGGGTGATGGGCTGCTCCTGTATGAAATTATCTTTTCGTTCAATGACTGTTTTTTTCTTTCTTGCCATAACAATCGTACCTTTCTTAGCTGATATCTGTTAAGTCCAGATATTTGTAGCCTTCTTCGGCAATAAATTCTTTTCGTCCTGCCAGATTTTCACCCAGCAGAAGTTCAAACATTTCCTGTGTCCGTTTCACATCGTCAGGAGTTACCAGAATCAAACGTCTGGTTTCGGGATTCATGGTAGTTTCCCACATCATTTCCGGCTGGTTTTCACCCAAACCTTTGGAGCGGTTGATCTTCACTTTCCCTTTCAGTTTGCTAACGATGTTTGCTTTTTCCGCGTCTGAGTATGCAAAGTAAGTGTCTTTGCCATTAACGATCTCATAAAGAGGAGATTCGGCAATGTATACCTTCTTTTCTTCAATAAGTGTTGGTACCAGACGGTACAACATGGTCAAAAGCAAGGTGCGGATCTGGAATCCGTCTACGTCCGCATCGGTGCAGAGAATGATTTTGCTCCAGCGAAGCTGATTGATGTCAAAAGAATTCAGACCAGTGTTGTGTTTGGACTTGATTTCCACACCGCAACCAAGTACTTTCAAAAGGTCTGTGATGATGTCGTTGTTAAAGATTTTGTTGTAATCTGCTTTCAAACAGTTCAAAATCTTACCACGAATAGGGATAATTGCCTGGAATTCCGCGTCACGTCCCTGTTTACAGGAACCCAAAGCGGAGTCGCCTTCCACAATGTAAATTTCACGACGGCTGACGTCTTTGGTACGGCAGTTGACAAATTTTTCTACACGGTTGTTCATATCCAGAGAGCCAGTCAGCTTTTTGCGGATGGAAACACGAGTTTTTTCTGCGGTTTCCCGGCTGCGTTTGTTTGCCAGTACCTGATTGGCGATTTTATCCGCATCCATTTTGTTTTCGATGAAATAGATTTCCAGCTGTTCCCGGAAGAAATCTGTCATAGCATCTTGGATGAATTTGTTAGTAATAGATTTTTTGGTCTGATTTTCATAACTTGTGATAGTAGAGAAGGAATTGATGACCAAAATCAAACTGTCTTCAATGTCAGAGAATGTGATCTTTTTCTCATCCTTTTTATAAAGATTGTTTGTTTTCAGATATTTGTCGATGGCGGAAACAAAAGCGCTTTTCACTGCTTTGTCTGGTGCGCCGCCGTATTCCAGAAAACTGGAGTTGTGATAGTATTCCAGCAGATTGATCTGATTGTTGAAACAGAAAGCCGCTTCAAATTTCAGCTTGTATTCCGGCTTGTCCTCACGGTCACGACCTCTGGTTTCTGTCTGGAGGTAGTGAACGTCTGTCAAAGAAGTGTTGCCTGCAAGTTCCGCCAGATAGTCACGAATACCATTTTCATAGTAATAGGTAAATGTTTCGCCGCTTTCTTCATCAAAGAGCTCAAAAGTCAGACCGGCATTGACAATTGCCTGTCTGCGCAAAACATCCTGGAAGTAGGAAAGGGGAATGGCAATGTCTGTGAAAACATCCCGGTCAGGCAGCCAGCGGATCTGTGTGCCCGTTACACGTTTGTGTGTGGGTTCTTTTACTAAACCACCGATATTTTCCCCTTTTTCAAAGTGCAGATCATAACGCATGCCGTCACGGTAGATGGTTGCATCCATGTAAGCGGAGGCATACTGTGTGGCGCAAGTACCCAGACCATTCAGACCCAAACTGAATTCATAGTTTTCGCCGGAATTGTTTTGGTATTTGCCGCCTGCATAAAGTTCACAGAAAACCAGTTCCCAGTTGAAGCGTTCTTCTTTGGGATTGTAATCAACGGGAATTCCGCGACCATAGTCTTTTACTAGAATAGACTGGTCTTTGTAGCGAACCACTTCGATTTTGCTGCCAAAACCTTCTCTTGCTTCGTCGATGGAGTTGGAGAGGATTTCGAAGACGGCATGTTCGCAGCCTTCCAGCCCATCAGACCCGAAAATAACTCCGGGACGCAGACGGACACGGTCAGCACCTTTCAAAGAGGTAATACTTTCATTATTGTAGTTAGAATTTTGATTCGATTGCATCGTTTCACCTGTTTCTATATTATAATAGGAAAGAATCCTATTTTTTTATATGCTCATCTTCTCTACTTTACAGAAATTCCAAGGGGGTGTCAAGGGTAGAGCGTGAAAGGAGGATTGATTTTTGGGGAAAAGCATGTAGTTTTTTGTAAAAACGATTGCAATTTCTATTTCTGACTGGTATACTATATAGGCGATTTTGTAAAATAGGTGTTTATGGAGACGTACCGAAGTGGTCATAACGAGGCTGACTCGAAATCGAGGCGGTGAATTTCGTCCCCGATGCCAGAAAGTCAGGAAACATCAGGCTTTCAGCCGAAGCAGCCAAACAAAAAAAGCTAAAATGCTAACAAATTGCTAACAAAAGAAAATTTACTGAAAATTTGAAAATACTTTCATACGTTAATATGGAGACGTACCGAAGTGGTCATAACGAGGCTGACTCGAAATCAGTTGACGGGTCAAACCGTCCGTGGGTTCGAATCCCACCGTCTCCGCTCTGGAAACCTTGATTTTTCAAGGTTTCTTTTTTTCGTGTTGCATTTTGTGTTGCATTATTGGAAATGTCCTGAAAAAAAGTTGTTCATAACAACGGTAACTTCCTGATCTTTTTGTGTAATTATGTGCTGATATACATTCTTTAACATGGAATTGGTTGCATGTCCCATACGTTTCATTGCATATTTATCGGGAACATTATTGGCAAGCATGATGGACGCGTAATAATGGCGTAAATCATGGAAGCGGAAATGGCGCAGACCGGAGCGACGAAGCAAACCAGGAAACATATTGGTAATATTATCCGGCATTAAATCTGTGATACGACTATTCTTCTGTTCCGGGTATAGTTTTTCTAGTTCATCATAGACAAATGGAGGAATATCGAGGATGCGATTTCCTGCATAGGTCTTTGGAGGTTTTTCAACCCATTCTTTTTTTTCATTCTGCACCAGTGAAGTATGGACATGAATAGTATGTTTTTCAAGGTTAATATCTTTCCAGCGCAGACCACAAATTTCTCCCCGACGAAGCCCCATGGAAAACGCCAGAATGATAGGAAGAAAGAGAGGCGTTCCGCGGGATCGGGAGAGAAGACACTGAAGTTCTACTTCTGTGGGAATATGAATTTCGTTCTTTGTTTTTTTGGGCATATTTGTTTTCAAACGAAAATCAGGGTGATACATTTCCAGGGCTGCGGAAAGCAAACCATGAAGATTGCGGCAGGTCTTTGGAGAAAGGGAAGCCGCATATAAATTAAACTCACGCTGAACCATTTGTCTGGTAAGTTTTTGTAAAGGAATTTTACCGATGTCATGATAATGATTTCTCTGTAAGCTACGATAGCTTTTGATCGTAGATGGAGAAAGAATATTCGATTTGCTATCAATATAACTTTCAATGGCTTGAGCAACTGTCATGGTTTCAGTAGAACTTCTGCGGGATTTGTTCATCTGAAATTCCGCGGCCAGATACTCAGCCTCTTTACGGGTGGGAGCGGTAAAACGCTCATACACCCGTTTTTGTTTGCCGTTTATGGTGACGGTGTGGCTATAAGCCTGCACAGACCAGTTGCCGGACGGCAGTTTTTTTGCTTTTGCCATAGTTTCGACCTCCTTTTGGAAGGTCGCCATTTTTGAGTTGAGATTATTTTTTTATAAAAGCAAAGTATAAAAAAAGAATAATAAATAAAAGTGGAAAAGAACGAATAAATAAATTTTCGTAGTATTCTTTATCTTTTACGTTTATTTCTGAAGAAATATTGTCATTTATATCATTATTTATATTAGAATCCGAAATGATTTCTAAATGGTCGTACCGATGTTCTTCGGAAAAGTCATTAAAGTAACCGTCGAAATAACCATCAATGTAACCATGATAGAAACCAGAACCATCTAGTGTTGAAAAATCACAGAAAGAAGCGATTTCATCTTCAAAAAGATTTTGTCCTTCTTCATATCCTTCTTCTCTATCAAAAGTCCCCATATCCAGACCTTCTTCGAATCCATCCTCATACCCAGAAATATATTCATTTGTATAAGGAAATAATGGATAGTAGTTAAAATACGGATAAGTGTCAGAAGGATTTTCAAGATAATATGAATAAGCTGCTGTATATCCATAATCATATCCGGCATTTGTGCCTTCGATATACCCGGGGTAGTAATCATCATATTCTTCTATATCAGGCAAAGGAACAGAATAAGAAGATGTATTGCGAATAGCATCAAAATAGCCGTCTACTGCACCAAAATAATGTCCATCGCCAAAACCAAAACCATACCAATAATCGTAATCGTAATTGGCATTTGTATCTTCATATTCATAAGATTCGTTGTTTAACTCCGTATCTTCGTATGGACAGACACCATCTGGATGTTGGTGTGCTTCATATCCATGATGATAATGATATTCGCCAGTACTTCGGTCATAATGTCCACCGTTCGCATCTGTTCCGCCTGAATGAGCAAAGGCGATGGAAGGAATCATCAGTAGAAAAACAAAGAGAAATTTTTTCATGGGAAGACACTCCTTATTTCACATCTGACTGAAAAGCAATGGCTTTACCAAGAATATACACTTGATCCAGCTGATCCTGTGCATAAATCATATCCTGGTATTTGGAATTTTCCGCCTTTAGGATCAGCAGGTTCTGTTCTGGGTAATAGACTACACGTTTCAATGTTACATCATCACCGATAGCCACGGCTGCGATTTCGCCATTATCAACCATGTCTTGTTTGCGGATGAAAACGATGTCACCATCAAGGATGCGGGCATTGACCATGCTGTCACCTTTGGCACGGAGGCAGAAATCGGCGTGGATTTCAGATCCAGCAAGGACATAGCTTTCCCGATCCTCATTGGCAAAGATGGGTTTGCCGCAGGCGATCTCGCCAAGCAAAGGAATTTTCTTCAAATTGATAGGGTAGATATTATCGAATTTGGAAATATCCAGAGCAGGGACAGGATTGATTTCATCAGACCAGCCCATGAGATAAGCTGGAGAACATTCCAAAACTTCTGCCATTTTTGCAATAACACTACGTTTGATGTTTTCTACACGTCCATTTTCATATTTTGCGATTGCTGATTTTTGCAATCCGAGTTTAAGACCAAGTTCTTCTTGGGTAAGACCTAAATAAAGACGTCTTGATTTGATACGTTCAGACATATCCATATATGTTGCACCTCCTTAGTGTCTAAATTTTACAACAAAAAATAGGGAAATGCAAGAAAAATCAAAAAAAGTGTCTTAAAAATACAAAAAATTCGTTGACAATAAAATTATAAAGTGTTATTTTAGAAGTGTCTAAAGCAGACACTTTGAAAGGAGGGATAGAATGAATAAACTGAAATTAGAAGCAATTATGAAGCTGCATGGAGATACTGGAACATCATTGGCAATGTATTTGGGGATTGCAAGAAGTACATTTTCAATGAAAATCAATGAAACAGGTGGGGCAGAATTTACACAGGGAGAAATCGGAAGAATCAGAAATAAGTATGGATTATCGTCAGAAGAAGTGGTGGATATTTTTTTTGACAAAATTGTGTCTTAATTAGACACATAAAAGAAGCTAGACGAAAATGGAAGAAAGTCCAAAGAAACTTGAAAGGAAAAATGGAAAGTATGTCATTGGAAAACGCTTTGGAACTATTGGGATTTTTACAGGAATGTAAAGAAGGGGAAACGGCGGCTTACCTGACAGCAAACGAGGAAGCGTTTCGGGAAGCGGTAAAAGTGGCGGCTGCCTGTATCGAAAAACAATTACAGATTCAGCGGATCATAAACAATGCCATGCGGCAGTGCATGATTTTGCTTCATGAAGAATGAACGAAGTACATTCTGGCAATGCAGACAAACGGGTGTACCATTTGCAAATTCACATCCGTTAAAAGGTGAATAAATCCAATCTCCATTTGGCGTCTGTACGCCACGCAGCTGGGAACTGCGAAGGATACCGGGAGATTGAGGGCATTTGATCTGAATATCAAAATAACGCATGGGTCCTACCTTTCCGGCAGCCGCCAAGAAAAGGATAAGTCAGAAGGAAGAAGCCTGTCAATCAAAAAGAGGTGATTTTATGAAATCAAATTTTTCCTCTAAGGACAGAGAACTGCTAGGGGAAATCATCAAAAACATGACGCTGTACGGCTACAAGCGGGAAGATGTAGCCGTCATGCTGCATATTTCCGCCACCACGTTAGGGAGAAGGCTGCGGGAGCCTTCCACCTTCACGGTGGCAGAAGTCAGAACATTGCAAGAAAAATTGAACATCAAAACAGAGAACATCATTTGAAGGTTGCCATGAAAGAGTTGAGATATGTCTGCTGTAAGATCTGCGGCATGAAATGGAACATAGCAAAGGGACAGGATACCAAAAATGGGTATGTATGCCCACATTGCGTATTTGAAAGGAAGAAGAAGCGTGGACATGAGAAAAGAAGCGGAGCGGCTGGGACTAATGGTCGGGAAGAAAATCAAACATATTCGCAGACGGGTAAACGGTGAGGACAATGACTACATCAGCAAAGGCAAAGTAGAAGGTTTATATCCGCACATCTTTACAGTGCGGATGGAAGCAGGGTATGTGGTGAGCTTCAGATATAACGAGATTTTGGGAAAGGAATCAGAAGGGAGGGTCACACTTGATGGAGCTGGAAAAAATCATGGTGGTTTGCATGGTGATGGTGTTTTTTACAGTGGTATGTTTTGGGGTATTGCTGGAGGAAAACAGAAAGCTGAAAAAGGAGAACAAGAGATGGAGAAGAAAGGCGGGGCATTATGAAATTTACGGACATTGCGAAAGTAGCGAAAAGAGATAAGGTCTGCTACATCATGGACGATGTGGACGGCAGTCAGTGGTTAAACACAATGGATGCAGTTTACCGATTGGAAGGACTGCCGAAAATGACCAGTGATGATTTTCTGAACCTGTTGGGTGTACCAGAGGACAAGAAAAACAAATGGGAAAGTGGAGAAATGTTTGACGAAGCTGGAATGACAAAAACAGACAGGTTCGGAGAAGTGGAACTGACAGCTGATCCGGCGGGGATTTCTGTATTTTACAACGGCATGTATCTGACGCCATTTTATACGACGGATGGGGTGTTATGGATGGACGAAGACCTGCTGGAACCGGTGCGGAAGATGGACAGCAAGTATTTAGCTTTTTTCCTGCGAGGCGAAAAGGGAAGAAGAATGGTTGCTGTGAAAGATGGATTGATTCTGGTTGCTGTCATTTCGCCGGTGGTCATGAATGATGATTTTATGGACAAGGTCAACATCATGTGGAGAAAGTGCAGACAGGAACGAGGATGGGAAGGAGTGTATGATGATGAAATCAGTGCAGATGATCTTTATCACGGAGAAGGGGCAGAGAGTAGTGAATCAGAGCCCGCAGATGCTGGACATGGCGGCGAAGATTGAGGCTGTGGGGGGCGTGGACATCGTTCCCATGAATCCTATCAGCGAGAGAGTATTTCTGGCGTACGATGCACAGAAGAACCCGGATGGACCGTTATATGACGGATGGGAAGGGGAGAAGAAGCTCATTCATGGAAAAGGGCTTCTGTTTCGCATGGTTGGCATGATGATCAAGGACCTGACAGAAGAAGACATGAAAATGATGGAAGGAAAAGTGGAAATTATTGGAAATCAAATGGAATTGGAGGCGTAGGGATGGAATACATCAAAGGACTGCTGGTACCGGTGAGAGGAGAGATACGGCGGGTGGAAGTGAAAAACGAACTGAAAGCATTACAAGAGACAGTGGGCGGATATATCGAAACGCTGACACTTGCAGAAGGTGTGGTGCTGATCCGTAACGAAGAAGGGAAGCGGATGAATTTGGAACCGAACACGCATTTTTATACCATCAACGGGGATTTTCTTCTGGTAGGCGAGAATGGGGATGAATTCGGGGATTTGACAGAAAAGCAAATGGAACATCTGGAAGAAATCCTTGCATAAAAAAAGAAGGGCGTTCTCAAAAAGAGAGAGCGTCCTTCCCACAGATAATTGAATACGAGATACAGTTTTATGATACCAAAAGAAGGTTGATTTTGCAAGGGACGGGGGTCCCTATGGCTCCTTGATAATGTAATTATCTTTAGAGCCATATCACTATAAGCAGATAGGAATTGAGAGATACATATTTATGAGGTGGAAGGATGCCGAGATATATCAAAAGAATCTGGGCGGGGGATGTATACGAAGCGAAAGAATATTTCTCACCCAGAGAACGAGGAATCAGTTGTGAGAGGGCGGCAAAAGAAAATTTATCATCGGAGGAAATGGCAGAGTACAACTGTCTGGAAGCAAGAAGGAAATGTGCAAGAATGGTGAACGCAAATTTCCGGCAGGGTGATTTATTTTTGACGTTGACGTTCCGGGAGAGGGTAGATGTGGAAAATGCCCTGCGGTTATTCAGAAATTTTATCAGCAGATTGAAACGGTTGCGGAAGCGGAAGGGATACAGTGAGCTGAAATATTTATATGTGGTGGAGAGCAAACGGAAGCGGGAGCATATCCATTTACTGATAAACAAAATGGACCTTTCTATGAAAGAGCTTTCCGAGGTATGGGGGCTGGGTAGAGTGATGGTTTCTATTCTGGAACCGGGAGGGGACTACACGGGACTGGCATTTTACATCACAAAGGAAAATTACAAAGAATACGGCAAACGGTGGAGCGGCAGCCGGAATTTAGAAAAGCCAAAAGTAAAGGTCACTTTGGTTTCGGAGGAAAAGAAAACGAAGCGGCTGCGGGTGCCGAAGAATTACAAGGTCATTGAGGAAGTACAGTATTATTCAGAGATCACAGGACACACAAGATATGTAAGAGCGGTGAAGATCGGAGGCGAGGACTATGGCAATGGAAAAGAAGGGGAGCCACACATGGAGCATCCTGACGGGGAAGGATAAGCGTTGTTTTGTAACCGGGAGAGAAAATGGTTTGCAGAAACATCACATATATCATGGAAGCGGAAAACGGGAGATTTCAGACAGGAATGGTTTCTGGTGTTATTTGATTCCGGAAAAACATCTGGCAGGGTTGGGCGGTCTGCACGCAAGCCCGGAGAGTGGTCTGGACAGGGCGCTGAAGTGCATCTGCCAGCGGGAATACGAAAAGACACATACCAGAGAAGACTTCATTGCCCTGATTGGGAAAAATTACATATTGCTGGATCTGGAAGAAGCGGAGCAGCGGAAAGCAGAAATGGAAAGCATGGTGGAGCGGAAAGGCATGGAGAACTATAAAGCATACGCTATGGAGAAGTATGGGAAGATGCCGGTCAATGATTGTTGGATGTGTGAATATGAAAGTCAGTTTGTGGAGGAAATGGGAAAGTGCATCCATGGAGAGGAGGAAGGGTTTTGGCTGATTTAAAAGGGATGATTTGCAGAGGGATTGTCAAGGTGGTTTGTTGGTGGAATAAGGGAAGAATGCCGTTTTGAGGTGAGAACATGAAGAAATTATGCGAGTTAAAGGATGACGAGAAAGTTATTGTCAAATACAAAGAAGGCATGACAGAAGTCATTGATGCAGGGGAAATCGAAAGCTGCATTGCCTATAACGAAGGATTTTCATTGGAATTTTACACAGCTGTAAAAGATACCGTACAGATCAATGAAAGAGAATTGATCACCAAGTTGACGGAAATGCTTGGAAATGATCAGTACGAAGATTGGGAAGATGATATGTATTATGAACTGATTGACGAAAAAGAAACAAAGGCATTTGTGGAAGCGTTCAACCGAGCAGCAGAAAAGAGAGCGACATACTGTATAGGTGAAGCGATTGATCTGGAAAATTAGGAGGAGCGGCATGAAGGAATTGAAAATCTATGTGGAAATCATGGGGCTTGCTGAGGATGAAAATGGGAATCCAGATGCAGCGGGTTTGAGCATTGGAGGAAACATGGTACCAGAGGATGAGTACGAAGAAAAAATGGAGGAAATCAGACAGAAAGTGACCATCAAAGATGTTCTGTGGTTCACAGGGTTGGGAATGTTTGTGGAGGAAAAAGACTGCCGGTTTATTTCTCAGGAGGAATATGAGGAAAAGTACGGGGAGGATGCATAGAGCATTTTCGTGAGGTCAGGAAAAAGGATGGAGGTACTATGAGGAAAATTTTATTTAAGGGAAAAAGAGTTGATACAGGGGAGTGGGTAGAAGGATTCCCGTTTCCCAGTATTCCGGGAGAAGAATTGAACCGAATGACTGTTTTTGAACAGTATCAAGGTGGAACTGTTGTAAATACTTATAAGATAGTTTCATCAACACTTTGCCAATATATTGGGTTGAAGGACAGGAAAGGGGTTAAGATTTTCGAAGGGGATATTATTAAACACTATACTGATTGCCCAATAAATGAGTATTCAATAGATACCGGAAAAATATTCTGGCATAATCCAACACAACGATATTTGAGAACATCGTCAACATTTCAAGGTGATTGCAGAGAATTATCTGCTAGCTGTGAATATGAAGTCATCGGAAACATTCATGACAAGGAGGAATGATCATGGATACATATAAAAAATTGGCTGTATTCCTGAGTGCGCAGAAAGAAGCGGAAAAGCAAGGGAAGCATGAATTTACTTGCCCCCTTTGCGGCGGACGTGCGAAGTGGGTTAGATATTCTCCTAACGACCATTTGCACGTAGGGTGTGAAAAATGTGAATTTTACATAATGGAGTAGGGGGGATAAGTATGCAGAAGCCATTATATGCGGATGCCATTGACTATTTTGAAAAGCTGGAAAAGAAACATGACTACCAGGCAAACAAGGCAAAGTGGCAGGGGCGAAGTGAGCAGGAAATCGAAAACATCCAGCGTAAAAAGGAATATGCAAGGTTGGCAGTGGAAGCGTTACGACAAATGGAGGGATGAAGAATATGGTGATACGACCCCATTTGAAAACATTGGTTTGCCCCTGTAAGGACTGCCGAAAGCGGCATGAAACATGCCATGGCAGCTGTGACCAGTACAAAAACTGGGATACGGAACAGAAAAAGCGGAAAGAGGAATTATGGAAAGAGCGAAAGCTGGAATATGAACCGGAAGGAAGAAAAAAAGAAGCAATCAGAAATTACATAAGGAGGAAGTCACAGAGATGAACAAAGTGGTATTGATGGGCAGGCTGACAAAGAATCCAGAGGTCAGATACGCCGAGGGAGAAAATCTGGTTGCAGTGGGGCGGTATACACTGGCGGTCAACCGAAGATGGAAGAAGGAAGGCGAAGCGGAAGCGGATTTTATCCCGTGTGTCACATTCGGAAAGGCCGCCACCTTTGCGGAGAAATATTTTTCCAAGGGACAGATGGTTTGTATTGTTGGACGACTGCAGGTGCGGAACTGGACGGACAAGGACGGAAACAAAAGAAGAAATATGGAAGTGGTTGTGGAGGAACAGCACTTTGCGGGAAGCAAGAATGAGAATCAGGAGCCTAGGAGAGAGCCAGCAGAAGGTGGGTTTTATCCGGTGAGTGAGGATATCGAGGATGATGATCTGCCGTTTTGAGAGGTGAAGATATGAAAACATTGATCAAATACCCAGGGAGCAAGTGGAGAATTGCAGACTGGATCATATCATTTTTTCCAGAACATCACAGCTATTTGGAACCGTTTTTCGGAA